>Ga0116231_10000248_pt1 | contig 82595 bp, 78 predicted proteins | sample S1TSphgellanicum_2_FD_89695 | JGI IMG/M metagenome (GOLD analysis project Ga0116231, IMG submission 89695) | Host-associated microbial communities from peat moss isolated from Minnesota, USA - S1T2_Fd - Sphagnum magellanicum MG | ecosystem: Host-associated > Plants > Peat moss > Unclassified... | reverse complement strand
GTCAGCAGCAAAAAGAAATGGACTGTCATGAACCCCATCCGGCGCCCAATGAAAAAACGCAACCCATCCAGTGGACAGAACGGCCAACTGGTGCATTGGTGGGTGCTAATTCACTCTGGCCCCCCCAAAACACATCCATTTCAACGGGCTTTCGCGCCCGTTTTGAAAAACGCTCTTTCTCAGTCTCTTCTCTCTCCGTTGCTGGCTCGCCCGTTCGCCATCGCCAGTGCCCTTCTTCTTTTCTTGTGCATGCTTTGTTTTCTGTAGGTCTGTTCGCCCTCGCTCGCTCGCTCGCTCATGCGCCATCGCCAGTGCCCTTCGTCTTTTCTTCTACATACTTGGTTTCTTTAGGTATGCACGCTCTCTCTCTCTCTCTCTCTCTCTCCATCCAGCCATTGCCACTGCTGTTCTTCGTCTTTTCTTCTGCACACTTGATTTCTTAGGTGCTGTAGGGCACTCCCATGTCGTAGTTTGTTTGTAGGGCGAGGGGGAGAGGTGTGAGTTTATGTTGTATTTGTCTTTTCGAGATTGCATTGGTGAAAGTCTTGCATTCTGGTTTGTTCTGACGGAACTTTTTGTTTTTGGTGCTGTTGTTGTTGTTGGTAGTGGTGGTGGTGGTGGTGGTGGTGGCGGCTTTTGCAGGTTCTGTGGTGGAAGTAGCATCTGCCCACGTTTTGATACAGTTTTTCTTCCTTGTGCCTCTATGTGTAAGAATCACGCAGCCTTGTAGACTTAGGCTTTGCTTTAGTTCTTTCTTTCTTCGCTGCTGCTGTCATGGGGCGGGATGTTGGAGAAGCGCCTGCTACTGGAGTAGGGGATTCGCCTGCAGCAGCGAATCGACCCAGACTTTTCATTCAGCAAATGGTATTGGAGAATTTCAAGTCATATGCAGGGAAACAGTTCATCGGCCCTTTCCACAAGGTGATTGACTCATGAGTTTCTTTCTTTTTTTTTTAGACTCCTGATGCTGCTGCTGTAGATAATTCTTAGCCTGTTGTTGTCTGCCTGTTTATTTTCACCATAATTGTTTTCAGAGAGAATTATTGTTGTTACCCTATGTCTTCAATACACTTGCAGTGTTTTTCGGCTGTGGTGGGACCAAATGGCAGTGGGAAGAGCAATGTGATAGATGCCATGCTCTTTGTCTTTGGCAAGCGAGCTAAACAGGTCTAGTCCCCATTTTTTGACTCTCAAATCCTATCTCCACTTCACACATGCATTTTCTAAACTATCTTGTCTCCTAACACAAATTCCAAAGCACTCCATCTTGCAACCTGCTTTCCACCAGAGACTTCACCACAATTGTGGCTCACTTTTGAGAATATTGCTACCCCTCCAATGTACTGTAATTGCTTTTGCTCTCATGGTGTGAACAAGTTGAAACACTGCTTGAGGGCATGTGTCCTTGACCCTTTCTGGCATTTTGTGTCATGCCCATGTGAAATCCATATAGTCCAATCTAATTTGGTGAATGATGGAGGAGGTGGAAACAGATGCGGCTGAATAAGGTGTCAGAACTCATTCACAACTCCACCAACCATCAGAATTTGGACAAGGCTGCAGTGTCTGTGCATTTCCAAGAAATCATTGATCTGGTAAAACTCCAGTATTTATTGCAAAGGAATGTCAAAAGCATTTGTGAAACTTGTGCACTGAGGTTGTCAGCTGCTATGGATTTGAACTAAGAAAAGTATGTCTCCTTGAAATGTCTGCCAACCATGCAGGAAGATGACAACTACAAAGTTGTGCCTGGGTCAGACTTTGTGCTGAAGCGAGTTGCATTTCGTGACAACACATCCAAATACTTCATTGATAATCGTGCCAGTTCCTTCACCGAGGTCACGAAAATCTTGAAAACCAAAGGGGTTGATCTTGAACACAACCGCTTCCTTATTTTACAGGTCAGAATAACCCCTGTTTGTGTTTCTTCAGAGTTGACCTAGCAGCAAGATGGTAGCAGTCTTTGGCAAACTGAGAACTGTAGCCTAATATTTCAAGGAGCATTTGTTACATATTGCAGTGGTATTATGGTGCATTACCAAAGCAGAATTCTGATGCTCTTCTTTGCTGGCTGTTCTCTTGCAGGGGGAGGTTGAACAGATATCCTTAATGAAGCCCAAGGGGCAGAACACTAATGATGAAGGATTTCTGGAGTATTTGGAAGATATCATTGGATCAAATCAGTATGTTGAGCAGATTGAGGAGGCCAGCAAACAGTAAGTGCTCAGATCTCTGTCACTTAGTTTTGTCATTGAAGCATGAGTTTGTGACTGCTTCCAAAAAGCTTTTATTTGCCACATGAAACTGCTCAAGGACAATGGTTATCAAAGTGGGAATTTTTTGGTGGTAAACTGGTTACAGTGTGGATTGTACAGGTTGGAAACTCTCAATGAGAAACGAGATGGGATGGTGCAGAGGGTGAAAGTGGCAGAGAAGGAGAAGGACAGTCTTGAAGTAAGTAAAATGCTTCAAACTTGCAAAATCTTTGTTGAAGAAGGTATGATATTTGAATTGTCAAGAGCTTGAAAGGGTCCAGGGACTAGTGCTGAGTATCCTGCTCTAAATTTTAGTGCCAACTGCTTTCTGCTGAGAGCTGATGCACAATGACTCATAGTGTGTGAGGGCCACCTCCTGTCACCATGCAAAAATTCTGAACAGGTATCAGAAGCCTCAGGTAGCATGTTAGTGTAGTTGTGGAGGCAAAAGTAAGTTCAGCAAGTCAGGAATTTGTGCATATGAACTGTAGCAAGATTCCAGTAATAAGGAATGCACAATATAGCTTGGGAAGCATGGTTGTGACACAGAGGAAGAAGATAACTTTTTCAAACAGTGACAACAAGGATAGCAAGGATGAAATGAAACGAAAATGGAGAGAGGTTTGAAGACTGAGACATTCAGCTTACATCTCTGTCTGCTTGTCAAGGCTCATCCAAATAGGCACAAACAGATTTTATGGAGTCTCTGGAGGTTTTGTCTTGATGAAGTTATTGGATGTTTTGTCACAAATGTGCTGCAGAGTGCCAAGAATGAAGCTGAGACTTATATGCTCAAGGAGGCAGAGGTCTTGAAGTGGCGGAGTATTGCAACAGAGCTTGCCCTAGAAGAGGCCAGTAGGGATGGGCAGAAACTCAAAGAAAAGGTTGCGGAGCTGGAGAGCACCCTTGCTGTTGAACGGTATATGTCTGGGAATGCTCATTCCCTACACCCTACTTTTCTGGTCTAGCTTTTCAGGTTGTTGGGTTTGCTAGTGACTTTCTTGGTCATAGTACAGAGCTATTTTAGGCATGTAAAATGGCCCTGAAGTATTGTGATTGAGCCAGTAAGATTTTTCTCTTGGTTTTTCAAGCTGCTGGACAATTGCCCAATTAAAGAGAGGTTCCTGCTTCTTGTGTCCACATTCTCAATGCCAAGGCTCTTATAGGATTAGGGTGTTTGGGAATGTGGCAGTCAGAAAAGTGCAAGCCATTTAGCAGAGATCAAGGAGTTGGAGAAGACCTTAAACAAGAAGACCAAGCATCATGAGGTAAGATCCCAGAAAATAAAAATTTCAATATGGGTGCCGCTTTACACCCTCTAGAATATGTACGAGGTCTAACTAGTTCATTTCAGCTTTGATAAGTATGACAAAAGGCAAATACTGAGAACAAGCATCACAAAAAAATGATGCAGTCTCATTTTATTAACCTTGTATTGAGTTGCTGCAAATGCAGGCAATAGAGGGAGAGCTGAAGAGTTCTTTAGATCAATTCCAAGGCTATGAGCGCCAAGACTTGAAGTACCAAGAGGATGTCAAGCATCTGAAGCAGAAGCTCAAGAAGCTGGAGGAAAAGATTGCAAAGGTTATTGTCCTTCCTACATCTACCCTTGTGTGTGTTGTGAAAAATTTAGCAATTCCAGATTCATTCTCATATTTGACTTCCATCTCAGTCTGGACTTGTGTTGTGTTGTCTCATTGAGATCAGGATACTGCAAAGATTCAGGAGGTGGAAAAGGAAACTGAGGAGGCCACAGTGGTGATACCCAAGATGGAGGCAGAAATTGTCAAGCTCACACAGAAACTTGGGGAGGAAGAGAAAGTGCTGGAAGAAATCCAAGAGAACTGCAAAGGTGCAGACCAGCTAAACTTCTATTCCCTAGTTGAATCTAGCTTCCTATGCCATGTGAAGCTCGGCATTGGTTTCTCAACCTGTGTTCAATTTTTATCCTCTAAATTGAAGATTCTCAAGCACTAGACTGATTCCATGTAAAGTCTGATGAGCAATGCACATTGTTGCCAGGTGAGATTCTCAAGTTCCATGAGCAACTTGCAGCAGTACGCACTGAGCTTGAGCCCTGGGAAAAGCATACCATTGACTGTCAGGGGAGGATTGATGTTGCCAGATCAGAGATAAAGCTGCTGAAGGGAAAGGTGGATCCGATTTTCATTTTTCCCATGCTCAAATGGAAATGTTTTTGGAACTGTTTAGCTTATTGAGACTCTTATAGTTGGACTATTAGATTGGTAAGGGCAATCTCCTGACAGTGCTATTCAATAGTATGCATAGAGCAAGGAAAAAGAAGATCCAGCAATCAATTCTTGGTATGATGATCTTCTTGAGGTGACATGCCAAGACTGGACACTAGACCTGACAGTATGTCAGGTCTAGCGTCCAGTCTGCAAAGAGATGGCAATCACTAACTTGTTTTGAGCGAATGTAGCATGATGCAGGAAAGAAGGCATATGATGCAGCTCAGGAAAACATGTCTGTGATTAAGCAAACAATCAAAGAGAAAGAAGAAAGCTTAGTTCAATTGGCAGCAAAGCAGGAAGAATTTCAGACAAGCTCGAAGAATGCTCATCAGGAAGAGCAGGTACACCCTTGGTTGTGCTTTACACATCATAATCTGTTCTGTCTGGGTCACAAATTATTTTGAGAATTCTTTCTTGCATCTTCGTTCAAGCTGTATTTATTGTTTGTTGTCATTTCTATTCTGATGTCCTGCATCTTTGAATTTAGCATATGTAGTTGTCTTCCATGTTCCACATCTGGCAGGAATGTGTTAAACTGGAGGACAAATTATCAACTAGAGAACAAGCTCTGCTGCAAAAAGTTGGTGAGATGCAAACCGTTATGGACTCGGAGAAGAACCAGGGTGCTGTTGTGCGAGCCATCCTTCAGGCTAAACAATCAGGCAAAATCAATGGCATATATGGTCGTCTTGGGGATTTAGGGGCAATTGATGGTAAGAGGATATTACCTGGTGTTTTGCCATTAAGATAGGTTTGTCACTACTGTGCAATGTGGAAAGAATTTCACAAGCTACATTCTTCAGCAACTACCTCACATTCTGTTGATACTATGCAGCAAAATATGATATTGCAATATCCACGGCATGTGGAGGACTAGACTTCATTGTTGTGGAGACCACAAATGCAGCACAACAATGTGTTGAACTTCTACGAACCAAAGGACTTGGTGTTGCAACCTTTCTGATTCTTGTAAGTGCTTCATATAAAGTCATGTTGTCAATGTTCCTACATGAAGGCCAATCCTTGCACTGAGGTACCCTGAGATGAAGGCTGGACATAAAGATTCTGACATCTTAGCATTTCATGTACAGGAAAAGCAAGCTGGACTGGTCCAAAAAATGAGCCAGCCTGTCCAAACTCCAGAAGGTGTTCCACGCTTGTTTGATTTAGTCACTGTCCGTGATGAGAAGCTGCGGCTTGCCTTCTATTCTCAACTTGGAAACACAGTTGTTGCCAAAAACCTTGACCAGGTCTGTTCCGCAAGTCTGATCACAACTGTTGGTCCTATGTTGGTTGAAGCTGTTTAGCATTCAGTATTGAAATTGCCTGGCAGAATGAAAGGCGACTGATGCATGCTTCATAATTTCAACCTGCTGAATTTGGGAGATAGCACACCTTGTATTGTATTGATTGTTGTGGATCTGTCCTATGTCCTGTACCAGGCTACAAGAATAGCATATGGGCCATCTGTGGAATTCCGCAGAGTGGTTTCTTTGGAGGGTGCAGTGTTTGAGAGGTCAGGTACAATGAGTGGAGGTGGAGGAAAGCCTCGAGGTGGAAGAATGGGAACTGCCATCCAAGACTCCAGTGTTTCTCAGGAAAGCTTGGCAGCAGTGGAAAAAGAGCTGGAGACTGTGAAACATGAGTTGGTTTCTATTCGCCATCGCATCTCCATTGCTATACAAGAATACCGGACTGCTGATAATGCCCTTTCTCAGTTGGCACTTGACATTCCTAAGATGCAAATGGAGGTTGGTCAGAACTTCTGGATGTCTTTTGATATAATGATGGGAAATGAAAAGAGCTGACTGGAGGTGTCAAAATTTAAAGGACAGTTCATGAACAAAGAGAATGAAGCTCCATACAAAATGGCACAAGAGGACAAACAGTGTATGCGCCTTCTTTGATATCTGCAGTGAGACCTGTCCAGTGATTTCAAGAAGAAATGTATGTCAGCCTGAGGGAAAGCTTGCATGCAATCTTACCTTCATCTGAAAGACACCAGAGAACATCACGGTGCATGTACTCGAGCATTGTTAGCAACAGATAAGCCACATACAGTGAAAACACACTAATGCCACTTGGAACTGTTGTACTGAGAAATGAATGTTTTGCTGTCTTGGCAGCTCGAGGCCTTGAAGGGCCAACATAGTGATCTGAGTCAGCAGCTTGGTGCTTTAAGAAGTGGGGCTGTTCCAAAGCAAGAAGAGCTTGATCAAATTCAGAATCTGGATAAAGAGATTGCTGAAGGGGAGAGTCTGCTAACAGACCTCAACAGAAAATCCAAAAAGCTGCGAGAAAAGGTCAAAGGAGGATCTTTCACAGAAGCTCATATATTCATTGATTTCAATGCCCCATTCTTCTTTCAATGCTCATCAGATTTAGATATAACTCTCTTCTTCCACTTTGTTAACAGTGATTGTTATTGACAGTGTTTAGCTTGCCACCTACAGGCCAAGGAGCTACAAGATAAATTGGAAAATGCCGGAGGTGAACGTCTAAAGCAGCAAAAGATTCTCATTTTGAAACTTGAGCAGGTGAGTGACCAAAGTTCATCAGTGATTGCTATTCTCACTCTCTACTCAACTGACACCCACTTAAACACCAATGGACTCTAGGGTTCTTGTATTTGTAGAGATTCCTGCCTGCAGATCACAGGGATCCTCTATGATCATATGGGTGTCTTGAGTTTCAGAGTCAGTCCTTGACAGTGCTGTGGCTAAGAGATAAAGTGGGACTGGAACTTCAGTACTTGCTGGTTCCGAATATCAATCTCCAATCTTCTATGCTATGCTGCAGAATATCAACCAGACCAGCACAGATATCAATCGAAGGAAAGTCCTTGTCACAACAAGCAGCAAGACTCTACAAAAGCTTCAAAAGTCTGTGGAGGATGCTACAATTGACAGAGACAAGGGGACAAAAGAAAAGGAAAGACTAGTGGCAGAGTTCAAGGAAATTGAGAGTAAGGCTTTTGTCACCCAGGAGAAGTACACTCACCTACAGGAGGTATCCTTCGTCTCAGTACCTCTTAAGCTATTACTTGGTTACATTAATAACCTTTTGTATGGCATTACAAATGGCCTGTTTTTTATCAAACACTAGACTGATGCTCATGTCAAAACATGTTTTCCAGATCTTTGATGCATCTGGCAGTCTCTGAATCCCTTATTCAGAACTTCATCTTGCTCTCTCCTGAATACCTGTTGAGTTCTTAGTGGATTCTAATGCTGACTTTCATGTTGCTCAGATTTTTGCACTGTAAAGGGGGAACAGTTGATGGGCTTTTTGGAAATTTTCAGCTTCAAATTTCAGAGTACATGTAAACCATTGGTGTGCACCCTGGTCTTCTACATCTGTTCTCCAGCTGCTCTAAGCTGAAGATTGATATGCTTGCAGACTCTTGATAAACATTGTGCTGAACTCAACCAGACCAGAAAAGCACATACAGAGCTGAAGCAGATAATCAATGAACTGCGAACAACTGAGGTAATGCCATTCATATCAATGCCAACATGGAGAACAGGATGACTTATTTGTGAAGCTATTCCTGCATTGAAGAACTGCAGTGTGAAGTCCAGTTAATAGCTTAAAGCATGGGCTCCCCTTGGAAAGTCTTTATTTTCCACAGAAATGTTTTTGGACATCAACTTATGTGCAATTGACATCACATATCCTGTTTCATGTTCATGAATGTGTGCCATTGTGGTTGTATGCCTGAACCATGACTTATTTGATTGAGAAGCTGTGGCTACCACAATGATGCAGGTGGATATGGAGTACAAGTTAACAGATATCAAAGAGCTAGCACGGTCAGGTGATGCAAGGACAGAGGCTTACAAAAGGGACGTGAAAGACCTTCGGAGAAAGCTTCATGAACAAATTGAGCAGTAAGTCTGAACTGTTGACCTTAATCTCTTGTACATGTCCAAACGAAAATACTACTGAGAGATGGATATGATTTTAAACTATGTTCTGACACACCAACTATAGTGGAATGCATTTGAAAGTAGGGTTTGTTGTGTTCATGTGTACACATAGTATGGCTCTGTTTCTTAAGACTCATTGAATGTTGTGTGTTTGCAGAATACAGAAGGAGGGTATAGATCCTGCTCTGTTGGAACAGGCTATTGCAGAACCTAATGTGGACATTGATTTGGCACGAGCAAAAAGCAGTGTGAAATTGGTGGAGGAGCAATTCAAGCAACTACAGCCTGATTTGGCCACTATTGCTGAGTAGGCCTTTTATTCCCTCACTGTCTTCACCCAGAATGTTTGTGACGTCTTTTTTGTGCCTTGATTTAACAAATGGACTGAACTAAAGTTGGTGCTACTTTTTCTGCATGTCAAGGTATCGGAATAAGGCATCCCAGTATGCAGCACGTATAGGGGAGTTAAATGAGGTTACTCAAACCCTTGATGATCTGAAGCGTAACCATGATCATTTACGCAAGCAAAGGTATGTTGATAACGTGCAGAGGTGGACTAACTGAAGTCCCTGTAATGAACAGTATTTGCATAGCATATAGTGTTGTTTCAGGTGAAACAATCAGGGCCACTAATTACCATTCTATGAATTCTTTTCTTTCTTCAGTGTAGTCATCTGCAGATGGTGACAAGAGTAGGCTTTCGTGTGTAGGTTGGATGAGTTCATGGCTGGCTTCAATTCAATCTCAATGAAACTGAAGGAGATGTACCAGGTTGGTTGTGTACTGCTTTCTACTTGCATTGATGTGTGAGAAATGAAATGGAGTCAGATTGACCAGGTGTACATGCGAAGAAGTTTCTAATCAGCTCACCATGTGTAATGGTGCCTCAGATGATCACATTGGGAGGAGATGCTGAGCTGGAGCTTGTGGATTCGCTGGACCCCTTTGCAGAGGGTGTTGTCTTTACAGTGAGGCCACCCAAAAAGAGCTGGAAAAACATTGCAAACTTGTCAGGAGGAGAAAAGGTTTGTAACTATCAATCACTTCTGAAAGCTATCTTGAGTTCACCACTGAAGATACACGGATATTGATGGAAGTTTTTTGAGTTTCATGATGAGCTTGCTTATAGAATAATTCTGATATGTCTTGCAGTTGTACACAAAAGGATATAGGATTTATTTTATCTGAAACCAAAGTCCACTTTGTCAAGAAATGTGATGGAGCATGAACTTTCTGACCCCTAGTGGTGTCATGGAAACAGACACTAAGCTCACTGGCGTTGGTATTTGCTCTACATCATTACAAGCCTACTCCTCTCTATGTGATGGATGAAATTGATGCAGCTCTTGGTAAGTCCAACCCACATCTCAGGCTAAGGATTCCCTTATGCAGATCTGATCTGTGACCTAAATCAATGGATTCCTTTCCTTTTGTTGTCTTGTCAATCTTTGACATATACTCCATTTCTTCTGGTTATATTTCATTGAGAGAAGCTCTGTTGGTTCTACAACCTGGTGGAAAATTTGACAAATGAGGGCGCATGCACATATGCTTACTCCAAGTGTGCATTGGGTACAGATTTCAAGAATGTGTCAATCGTGGGTCATTACATCAAGGAACGCACAAAAGATGCTCAGTTTGTGATTATCAGGTTCAAATCACCTCTTCAAATTTTTAGTGGAATCAGCTTGCTGACCATGTATGTAGTTAAATCTCAATTCATCCTCAAGCATATCTTAGCCTACAAATGTCTCTCCTACTTCTTTGAGTTTTGTGGTGTTATTGCCTTACACCTTTTTGAGCATGCAGCTTGCGGAACAACATGTTTGAGCTTGCTGACTACCTCATAGGAATATACAAGACTGACAACTGCACCAAGAGCATAACTATTGACCCTAACAGCTTTGCTGTTCCTGCATCTAGTGAGTTCCCTCTCTTCCTTCCATTTTTAAGTCATTTGCATTCATCTCATGGAGAACTGTGCACCCAAATTTGAAGGCTTTTATATAATCAAGCATAGCTGGAACAATGATACAAGCAATGCGTTTGAGCATGGCTAAAATGTGTGCCTTCTTCATTGACCAGATGCAAAAGTGTCAGCAAAAAAGACTAGACAGAAACGTGGCAGCTCTGCAGTGGTTGAAGGTTGGAGTTGAGGATTGGACACCAGACACAGGTTTAATGAATAGAAAGATTCTGTCAGGAATGGATAAAATACAAGAATGCCACCTGCAAGTGATTGTTGTAAAGATAGACTTCCCAAGTTTCTGCTGTTTTTTTATTTGAAAGCAGTAGGTTTGTATTGTAGATTCGTTTGAGTCTCTCATCTTTCAGAGAATCAAAAGCTCTTTCCAAGAACTAAAGAAGAGTACTTGTTTTGCTTCTCGCAGTGGGCAGAAGGGTAGTTCCTTTATTTGGATCCTTTGACAAAACAGCTGCTCAGTGGATCAAGTTTGTTGATCTCCTTGATGCTTGCTGTCTGTTGTATCTCTGGCTTGCACAAAAAGAACTCTGCAAATTGAAATCCATGCTTTTCTTTAACCAATTTCCACCAACCATCTTCCAGAGTGTTCTGTAAGTCAACTTCAATAATTTTTTTACCCTGGTGATTTCATTGCTGCTGTACAACCAAGTTATTCAATGAATGCAATGTAATAGTGATCATGGCATGTTGCATATGAATTGCAAGTGGTAATTTGCAAGGTAGGTGAATTACCTCATGGTGTTTTGCAAACCCAACTGTGTATATCTTATGTGTGTGCTTTTCACCTGACGTATGCAAAGGTAAGGAGGAAAGGGGCAGTGAGGTTATACAGCAATTGGGCAGGCTCCTGGCCAAAAGGAACCACAACAGTGATGCTGGCTGGAGTTTCTTGTGTGCGTGGGAAATGCTTTGTGTTTTATTTGTAAAGGCCACAGTACAGTTGAGAATACTTGAACTAGTGACTTTGTAAATGGGTGCATGCAATACACTGAACAATTCACTCTTGTTTTTGAGGAGGCTTTGAGCTTTATTCAAAAATACTGGCATGTGGTGAGGCCATGTTGCCTCATGTGTTCTCATTGTAATTACTGCTTTGTGGTGAGGCCACATTGCCAGAGTTTCTGCATTGCTTGCACAAGCTCACACTGTTCTGCTTGGATTGCTCCTATCTTGTTTTCTTACTCTGACTTGCAAAATGTATTTGCCCATTATGCTCTGGTGATCTTTGAAAATTTTTGCTTATTTTCATATGATTTGTTGTGGAGATTCTTGAGAATTCTAGGAGAATAGGTGTTTTCTGTGGCACATCTTCTGGTGACTTTCAGTAAAAGCATAAACTTCACCAGGTGACGCAGGACAAAAAGGGCAAAGAGAGTCTCAAGGTAGTATTCTGCTCTGAGTTCGCTTCTTCAGAGGATAATCATCACCTGCTCTTTTCCCATGTTTTATTTCCCATGGTGCTTTGTCCCTAGTGGAATTCATTTGGTGTGACAGAGTGTAGGATTTCATGCACTTAGTCATGTCTGCCTCTTTGTGTCGTCTGCTGGTGAATTAATTCATTTCTGTAGGAAAGGAGTGCTACCAATTGCCTTGAGAATATCAGATTGAGCCCAGGGCTTCAGTCTTAACCCTTTTTTGAGGATCACTGTTAGGTTTAGGTTTACCAAAAAGTATTTTCAGTATTTTCAGTGTTATGTGAGACTGAAAACCTCAATAGAAAGTCTATAGGTGTCTGAATGTCAAGCTTTTATACTTTGTACAATCTCAAAGAACAGGGTGAGCCGCTGTGATACATGAGAGGTCCAATTTGTGGGATGTACAATTTCTCTTGTTTGGGTTTCTTCTCTATACTGGCAAAAGAGAAGTTGAGCTCCTTTTGCTCACATGTTTTTCAGACAATTGAAAATTTACTACTCTAGTACCAAGGCTCTCTGCCAAGTACAGAAAAGGCACATTCCAAATGTCCAGTCCCTTTTTCTTTCTACATTTGTGGCACAATATTTACAACTCTTGGTCTTTACCCCGTGCACTTACCTGATTGCACACTTTTTCTTTTGAGGCCCTTCTGCTAGTTCCAATGTGTCAGTTCTGAAGAACTATGTGAGGACACAAACATCCGGGTTTCTTGTTTCAAGTGGTATGGCTCAGTGTTGGGTGGTTCTTTGAATTTTGAAAGAAACACTCGTTCTGGTTCTTAGAAACTCCAGAATCAAAGAACCATTTGGTTCTGGTTCTTTGAAAAACTTCAGAATCGAAAGAAATGCTGGTTCTGGTTATTTCAAAACCTTAAAGAACTGCTGGTTTAATGAAAGAACCGATGGTTCTCAAGCCAGTTCTTTTTGACTTTTCCATATATTTGAGAGCCATGGTTATATACCAAAATTTGCTCTTTGAAGTTTTGAGAACAGCAGTTAAGTGGGTATATACTCAGGTCTGGAATGGCTGGTATGACTGTACTACATTATCAAATCCTTTTGCTGAAAACTCTGCACACACATTCATGATTACAGGCTTAAGCCTGAATTAGCACTTCACAAGCAGAATTGCTAGCAGTAAGATTATCAGATTGAACTTTTCAACAATGCACATTAGTGCTGGTGATGTCCTGCGTGAGAGTGAGACAATTAGTTCATGTCACTTTATCTTCCAGTTGATATACAACCTTGGAAGTGTTAGATTGGCCATTCATCATATGCAATGGTTCACGCTTTGGATGCATAGCATATGTAATCTGCTTGGTGTATGTATGGCTGCAGCTTTTAGACAAAGCATTTGAGCTGATGCAAGTGCCTTTCAGCAAGTGGTAATGCAGCTTGCTTGCTTGCTTGCTTTCCAATCGCAGATGGAGGATTGTGTTCTTTTTCCTCGAGTGATATTCCTGTATTGGTTTTTTGCACAATGTGGGTTGCAATCAAGGATGCAGTGGATACATGTTTGTTTTGCATTCAGTTCAATAATGTACACTCAATGATGCATTTGCATTGTGATCTGGAAGGAGGAGGCCTTTTGTGATGCTGTGTGAGAGAAAACCATAGATTGTACTGGAGAGTACAAAAAAGGGTTATGAGAAATGCAATCAGCATGACTTTGCCAACCATCTGTTGGGGGAAAGAATGTATCAGCTGATAGCTACAGTTTGATTCATAACTCATGAAATTGGCACTTCGCCCAAGGATTATAGGTTTGCTGATGTTACCAAGAGATTTATTGTACTTTGGTGATGTTTCATTTTTTGACATAGTTTGCAAAATGTAAAAATAAAATTTTAAGTCAACAGTTCTAAAGCGTTTCAAGACTCTTGCAAGTCAATGTAACTGGGGAAACAAAGTAGATGATTTTGCACTCAATGACACATCCAGATACCTGAGTCACGCAAATTTGCAATCCTTAATTTGCACAGGGTGGATGATGAAGGTTTTGTGATGTGGCTAAGTAAATCAGGTGCTGCAAGTCAGAGTGGTTGCAGAATCCTTGTCATCTGAGCAGTGAGATAGCGGATTGAGTGTGCCTGGGTGGAGGTGGAAGCAAGGATGTGGGACCTTTTGTTTCATTTCTTCATATAGACACATGCTGACTATTTTGTAGGATTATAGTCCATAACTTTGGCTTCTTCTATTGTAATCTCTATGAAGAATTAGCAATATAATGTGTTCAAATGTGGGCAATTTGCCCAGGAGAATGGCAAGTACCTAGTTGGGATCTCATCTACAACTGACAATTATGGTTCCTTAAGGTGGGATTGAGATGTTTGTCTGTAACTAGTGTGATATGAATTAGGGCTGCTTTGGCAGTTTGTTGCATCATGTGGACTGTCAGTATCTGTGTGCTAGAGAAGTTTATCACTTCTTTTTTTTTTCATCATTCAACACAATCGATGGTGGCAATGTGCACCAATGCACAGTTATGATGATTTGTGATTTTTGGGATAAGCTCAACGTGCGGTTGTTTTGTTTCCAGATTTATCAGAGCTTTGGATGTTGGCCATGGGTTTTGTGTGGTGCACTTGATTTTGATGTGGTGGCTTGTCATTTATTATTTATGCTTCTGCTACCTATGAAGGATGGCGGGTGATGTTTTAAGGAAGAATTTTTGGTGAGCTAAGTATTCAATCTGCATTGCAACTTGAAGTTTTTCTTTGGTTTTTGTGTTCTGTGCCTTCTCTTGGAGATGAATGCTCTTGACAATTGGGTTACAATTTCTCTATTGTAAATTTGACTAATTCTGATCATTTTTGTGGAAAATTTCACCAAATTTTTGATATCACAAAAATTGAAAATATACATGTATGTATTCATATTTTACATGATTTTATATAATTGCATAATACATGTCTGTTTTTAATATTATTTGTATACAAACAAGAGTTATATTATTATTAGATTAATATATAAAGGGTGTTGAATAGGCTTGTGTGTAGGTGTGAAGAAAAAATGGTATAGCCAATGAAATTGTTGGATTTGGTGGTCTAATTTTTAAAAAGAATTCTCTTGAATGAATTGAATATTCAATTTCCAATAGATATTCATAGACAAGGCTCTTGCACATTGCTTGTGTGCTTTGTTATCCATATTTTGATTCCACAATGTTTGCCACACCCAATACCTACCATTCTAATCCATCCAACTTTAATTTCCTCTTGTCCAAGTTACTAACAAAACACACACATGCATGTACACATACATACTGTATCTTTATGTATATATATGTGTAAATTGTTACACAATGCATATTTATATTATTTGATATTTTTTTTGTAAATGGTGTGATTTAAACTATGAAATGTTTTGTATGATTAAAATTTGATCCTATTAAAACTTAAATATCACAATTTTTAATTTCTACAATATCACTATGAAAATTTTTAAATGTGGAATCTTTTCTTTAGGGTGACCCAACACCCACATTGCTACACATTTTTAAAGGATGCCTCTTAATGACCAAATCAAACCCAAAAAATGTTAGATTTAGATTCAAAAAACCTAATTTATACATTTAATCATGGGATATTTATAATATTTAGATGCAATTTAGATCAAAATTGGGGTTTTTACCATGGCACCTACTATCAATGTGGGTGCTAGTTCACCCAAGGTGAAAACTTTTAGGCTCTTATTAGAACCAAATGCCATTTTTGTGCCGCCAAACAAAATTTATTGAAAATATTTGCAATAGCTAGTATTTCTCTTAAATTACATAAATGGTAATTGAACCTCCAAATCTATTATGGGGAACATCCCCCCAATGACCCAATTACACTCAAAATAACATGGAAATAACAAAATGTTTTGAATATTAAAATCTAATGTTAAATATATGACAAGAAATATATGAATTTTTATACAAAATGCGTTAGTAGATGGTCAAAAAAGTGGTGCACAATGTCTTTAAATTTGACTTAAATAGAGACATAACACTTCAATTTTAGTAAAAATTTACAAACAACCTATAAAATCACATCAAGATTGTCTTCATCATGATTTGATAAAAAAAAATTGAACATTGATGATCAACATGTGATCAATATTATTCAAGTCATAAATAACAAAAATGAAATAATCGATGGAGGTGAAATAAATTATGGAGACTTAATTCTTGTCAAGTGTCATGTTTGTTATTATAAAAGCTTGTGAGACAAAAGACATGGATTAAGTTTGCAATTAATAGAAGTAATTTTTTTTTTTTGGGGCAGCCAATACATATATAAAGATGAATGGCACAAAAATATTTTTTCAATTTCAAAAATTTTAAAAACTTGTAATTTTGTTATTGAAAGATCAAATAAGTTTTAAAAAGTTTTCTTGTAGATATTCATAATTATCATACAATGAACATGGATAAATCTTCCATATTTCACTAGAATAAATTTCCCATTTTGCAACTAGCATATGCAACTGATTTGTAGTTGCATGAGTCACACGCAATTGGCTTTTGCATAGTTGCATGTGAGAACCATGTATACGAATGTATATATGATATCATGCACACTTATATCTATTTGCAATCTTACAATAAGTTGCATATGCACATACATGTGCAATTAAATTATTTTTTAATGACATGTGACCTTTTTTAAGCTAATCATTTAATGACACATGGCATTTAAAGCCCATTTTGGTATATAATATTTTAAGCTAATAATTTATATATTTTCATATCATCCAATTTAGGGTTTATAGGATGTTCAAACATGGCATTTATGTAGGTTTGTAAATATGCCTAATAGGTAGGTTTAAAGGTGTATGTAGGTAGGCAAATAATTTCAAATAATTTTATTTTATTTTGGGTTTTAACCTTTAAGGCCAAACCTCTTTTACTGGTTCATCCCACATGCCAAGTTTTTAAAAAAATATTTCCAAATTCTAATGCACTAATTATACATATTTTATAAACTTGAAAAATTGGACAAACAATATGGGATAACATTTTAATTGCATCCCAATTGCAACTAAAATGTTATTCCATATTGTTTGTCCAACCTTTCAAGTTTGTAAATTATATTAGTAGTGCCTTGTGATTTTAAAATATTAAAAAATAACTGGCATTTGGGACAACTAATAAATGAGCTTTGGCTTTAAATGTTAACCCCAAAATAAAATATGATTTTAATATTATCCCAATCTACTTACCTACTTAACATACATTTTCCTACCTTCTTAATAGCTTAAGCCTACATATCTACCTACCTTGACATGTGTTAATGTTGACGTGCCCCAAGCTCCATGATGGACTCAAAGGTGAATTTGAAGTGAAAATAGCGGAAAAGCAAGGAGTTGGGGCACATTCCCTGGTTCGTAACACTTTGGGGATAGAGGGGCATGCTGGAGCTTTGAGACAGGACTAGGAAGAATGATAAGCAACTAATCATTCACACGGACCTACAAAAAACCAAACAACAAGTTGGTTAATGCATAGTTGGATAGCGCATAGTTAGAGCATTCTTGGTGTTACGACGAACCATGGGCAAACTTAAACTCACAAGACTCACCACGGCCCGAACATGGGGTAAGCCACCACCTTCCCCCTTATAATATATTATGTGCCTCTCCACGAGGCCCACATCCAAATGACATTTTGTCCTAGGAGTCTTGAAATTCTCAAAGTTAGGACTTCCATAATTTTGGGGCCTCATAACTTTGCGTGCAAACCTAATATTGAGATGAAGTCTAAAGCAAAGTTGTAGCTCTCATCAAGAACTTTCTAACGATATGTTGCACACCACCTGCATGCAAGGAAATCGAATCGATTCTCAACTTTTAGTGGTGGGAAGTCAAATTGCCAATTTGACTCCCGACCTTTCTTTTGGCCATAACTTGTGTTTCAAATGTCCAAACGGGTTATGCAAACCCATTTTAGACATCTGCGTTTCAATAGCTTTCCAATAACATAATTTTTTTTTCAATCCAATGGGTTTTGACCCCTATAATTGTTCCTTGAAGATTTAGGAGTCCATCGAGACTTCAATTCCCGAGGTGGGAGCTCATTTGGGAGTGTGAAGGCTTATTCTTTCACTTTCTTGCACTCCTGAAAATATAAGATGTGCATTTCGGGCCTCCCTTTTATCCTACATTCTTGCAAGCCCCTACTTTAGTCACAAGCCTAGGGTTAGGGTTACAACAAATATCCTAATAATATTAATTTATTAATTAATTATTATATATCATAATGACTAATTATTATTATCAATATCAATATCATTTTAAATTATTCATAATAAATCATATTGATAATATAAAAATAGTTAATAATATTAACTAATTTATTTATATACACATAATTACAATTTTTGTAATTATAACTAATAGCCTAAATTTAAAGGTACTAAGGTTAAATTATATTATTTCAACTTAGGGTTTCTTAGTTTAAGCTATATATTTTTTTACTGTTTTTTTTTATATATTAACCTAAGTTAGGTACACTGGTGGAGGCCTAAACAACATAAATAATTTACTAGCCTAGGTAAATACATTGGATCTATTCATTTAAATGTATAATAATTTATTAAAGCCATTATTTTTTATAACAAGTGCCCATTATGTACACCATTAGTTGCATTTTTTTGCACACATAAATTTATAACAAAACAATAATATGGTGTCAAATTTTTAATTGCAAACATGTTCAATTTAGTTTTAAAAAATAATTAGTTGCACTTAGTTGTAAAATGATCGATTGCATATGACAAGATTTCTATTTTTATATATAAATTAAAATGAAAAGAAAATAACAATGCATATAAAAGTAAAATCAAAATCCAAAAACATTTTAACATTAATAAAAGTGCAGGGTATCATGAACTTTATAGACATTGAAAAGATGTTGTAAATTGAAAAATACACCTAATACATGCACAAAATAGAAATCCTATTATATATATATAAGGTGGATCAACAACAAATTCCACCGAAGTTTGAATTTTGAAATGCCATGGGCTATCTTCATGATTTAAAAATTGTATGAAAAATGAAAGCTTTAAAATGCAAATTTGTTGTGTATGCAAACAAATCAAACCAAACAATACTATTAATATATGGTTTATTAACAATATACATATCTATAAAGTCATATTGTTTTCACCCTATTTTTGGGCCTACTTTTACCCCCAAACCCCTCTTTTGATGGTATCCGCAATGTAAGGAAATTTTATTAAATATGGGTTTGAAATGCTAAAACTCAGCATTTAATGCACAAGCCTCACAACTAATTATAATTATTGTACATGTAAAAGCAATGAGAATATATGTAACAATAGTGGAAGTGCTCACAAAAAAGGAAAGACATGATAAAACTCAATTTACCACCAAGATTGATGGTTGTTTAAGTTTCACCCCCCATTGAATGTTAATGTATTTTTTTGTAGATTTTTTTAATCTCATTGCATTTATGACCAAACTCGAGGTTTTGGTGTCACGTTTTCCCTACTTATGGATATATCTAATATCAAAACAAAATTACAACACTTGTTTATTTTATTGCAATTCAAGGAATCCTCTCACATAAACATATCTTACAAAGTTTCCACAATAATTAATGAAAGATATTTTGCACACAATTCCAATCTGAAATGGATTATTATTATCAAAATAAACCATTTGTGTTGATACACATACATTGTTTCTGTAAAACATGTTTTGAAAATTTTACAAAACAAGTTATTAACATTTGCAAATGAACTTTGGGTTGGTCAAACTCCCACAATATTGCACAATTGTGGAAGAAAAATTAATATAAAAATATTTGTGTTGTGTGATATTATTAAAGTGGCATTATATAAATAAAGGTGAAAATGGACAATATGCATTAAAAGGAAATATAATGAGGTTTTCCCAATATCCAAACCTTGTTGTTCATCTTATTAACATAATTGTAATATCACTACAATCATTATCAAATGTAATTGCAATTCATTTTGTTGGCAATTTTTGTTCATCTATAAATGTTATACAAAATTACAAATTATTGTACATACAAAAGTTGACATTAACGATATGGTTAACATGGTGAAAAATAATTATGCATGTTATAATGAAATGAAAATTGACCAAAATTTATTGAGAGAATTTCATGATCACAATATTCCTCATATAATATTGAGATTTAGATTTAAATCAACAAATATAGATCTAGCAAACATTGAACATTGAACAAACATTTGAAAATGATATAAACATTCCCCTCATTGAAAACATCTAGACTAATAGTTCTTGATGGCAATGACAATTTAGAAATGTCCATTAATGCTATAAAATAACATACAACATAACACATTCCTTTCATTTACTCACAATTCAAAGATTGTAAATGAATATTAAAATGCAAAGTTCATAGCATTTACATTTCCCACATTGTTTCCTTTTGGAATTGGTGCACTTTCAATGAGAAATTATCCAATTGCATTGACATCCCAAACACATTTTAAATGCATAATGAATCTTGATGAATTAAAATACAATTTTTCAAAACACCATTTATTTTCATTTTTCATGGTCAATATCAAACCAAATAATACATCTATATTGTTTAAAGGGAAAAAAAATCATATCAAGACCTTCATTTATAAATGAAACACAATTATTAACAACATTTAATCAAATTATTTTAATGACATGTTGGTCAATTTTGATTCAATACGCAAACATCATTAAATATGACATTTGTTTCAACATTTGAAGACATTGAGTAAACATGTAATGGCTTTTGGAAGCTCATGAACATCCCAAAAGAACCAAAGATTTAATCTTATACACTATTTGGAAGCCCCAAGTTTGGTTTTCACATTAAACCTTGCATTTGTTCATTATCCATTTGTTTCTTTATTTAGTGGAAATGATATAAATTTAGATATATGGTTTGATACTAAACTACTAGATAAAAATTTAGGTGCCAATTAATAGCTACAAATCTGGAAACCCAAGATAAATTTATACATATATTGGTAAATGCAACACTAAAATATTTGTTACGGATTAAAAACAACAAAGGTAAAATAAATAACAACCCAATACCAATATTTGAAATCTTTAGTGGACATTATGGTTATTATGAATAAGCAATGAAAGTTTATATATTCATATCTTATTATGCCTAGTGAATGCCCTAAATCCTAATGAACTTGTTAAAAACTTACAAATTAACATGTTTAAAAACAAAATGATAAAGTACAATTGTATAACATAATAACTATAAATTAATATAATGGATAACACCTATAACAATCTTAATGAAAAGATGAAAAATACTATAGACAAACAAATTTCAAATGAATCAAGTAATGAACATATGATACATCCTTGCACTGCAAGACCTTCAAATCCAAATATCAAAAATTTCAACGAAAATTTTAAGCAAGATGTTTACAAATTAATAAACATTTGTTATTGTCATGTATGCAATCATGCATGCTACAAAAATATCAATGATATTTCAGCAAGGCTTTGTAAGTATGGATTTCCTACTCCACTTATGAATAAAACACATTTTGATTAAAAAAATTAATTTACTTCACATAATTAGAGCAAATTGTTGGTTAAACAATGCAAATCCACTTATTATTGTGGCATGTAAATCTAATCATGATTTAAAACTAATTGCATCGTCCGATAAATATGCAAAATCATCCATATATTATATAACATATTAAATAACAATAACAACCATGTATAACTTGCATATGTATGAAACAAATTGTAGTTGAAAAAAATGAAACAACATGTGATACAATTGTTTACAAAAATTCCATTGATAGAAGTTGACAACTTTTAATTCATTGTATGAACAAAATTGGACCACAATAAAAAATATTTACCACACATGCCATCAGTTAATTTATAAAGTATCATGATTGCTTCATAGATTATGGATATTTTAAGATTTCATGGTATAATTTATCTTTTTGGATTGAACAACATAATGTGTCAACATCCAATACGATACAAGATTATAATGAACAAAATGGAAATGAAACATTCAATGTGCAAAAAAGAAAAAAACAATGAAGAAATTATAGTACATAATTTTCATATAGATACCCAATTTCAATCTCAAGATTTTGAGTTTTTTTCTCCTTATGAATTTTCTAGCAAAATATGCAAAATATCTAATCCATTGTATTATAAACTATTAATGGGTCATCCACAATTTTAACACATAATTTTTATGTTTATAAAAATTTCAAAATATATACCTATCTTAGAAGGATTTCGAATACCATTTGCAAACAATGAGCCTAAAGCTTATTATAGGATCATATGCATATTAATCAACCATCCTACAATAACATATGGCCTAATGAAAAAAAAAAGGGGAAGTCACGTATTTAACAAAACTTCTAACATCACATTTTCAACAAGAATATAATTAAGAATGTAAACATCTTGCATGAATGTAAAGAACCAAGAAATGCATATATGTTATTATTAAGATTTACAAATCTCAAAAACGCAATTGATCAAACAAATTTTAGAAAACTAAGTTGCCATATATATATATATGATGAAGATTACAACTTAGACTATCTTGAAGAACTTGATGGCAATGGACATATGCAATGGTAGAAATTATTGTGCAAATTAAAACATTACAAATAGTATATTGCAACTTCAATATGAAATGTGCAACAAAAGTGACCAAAAATTTATTTTAAATGTCATTGCCATGTTTAACATTATGGTTATATACCTACCTCTGGCAAAATTTAAAAAGTTAATGAAAATTTCATAATATTTTCACCAACATATCAAAATTGACAACCAAATGGATAAAGTCCTTACACCAACTACATAATAATATTTACATAAAACATCCAACAAGCATGCAAATGAACAAATCATTATGCCTTCCCCATGAAACATTTACAATCCATGCCATTAGTTTTCTCATCCAGATACATAAAACCTTTAAATTTGGATACATCACATTTGGTAAATTATGCACAACTCAAGACATCTATTGATATGAGAAAATTTCAAATTTCAAATATGTTCAAATTACACGAATTTCAACATCAAGCTTTTGAACAATTTATGTTAAATAAAGACCAACAAGACTATGTTAAAAATATGACTATGTATGTTGATGGCGAAACAAGAACTAGAAAAACCCATATCATTAAAGTTTTTCAATAAAATATGAATGGAATCTACATTAAAAATTGGTGCATACATACATAACAAATGTTGCAATGTTAATAAATGTTTGAATGATTCATTCATTAATATAAAATAAAATCATAAAATAAAATCATCATGCATTAATTGGATAAACATTAAACACCTAATTGTTGATGAGGCATCAATGGTAGGTTGTGATAATGCTTGTGGACCTCAAATTACAAACATTGAAAACAAACATTTTTCCCTTTGGATGTTTAAATATTATGTTCATGGGATTTTTTTTGCAATTCCCACCAATCAATGATTGCCCCTTATATTTTGTGAATGTAACAACCAATATTCTTGTTCACATAACATATCCCAAAAAAATGATAAAAAAGAGTTTGTGGGATAAATATGTAAGTCCTCACACAATGATATTGATAAAGCAAATGATGCAAGTTGAAGATGTGCAAAAGACATGTTATAAAACATACATAACAATGCTTTCACAAAAGATGACTATAATATTTAACAAACATGTTTTAACCCTCCATGGGATATATGGCTACACCCATTGTAACCGAGAATGAACTAAAAAAATGCAATCAACTATTACATAATTAATCAAAGCTTTTACAAAATATAACCATGAATGCTACATTATTTTAGCTTTGACATGTATAAAAAAAAAACCATTTAAAAATGATGTTCAATTCACAATCAAACAAACCATTCCAACACATAAAGAGTCATAAGGTAGCTACATTTTAAAAAAGTTATACAAAGGTATGAAAATAATGTTTAAAAAAAATTTATATCCATGACTTGGGACTTGTTAATGATGCTAATTCAATGACCATCTAAATCACAATTCATGATTGCCAATTATTTCAACACATATCCATATTAGATAGAAAGAATATTGGATTATTAAATAGACAAAAAAATAGTTAAATTATTGGACAATATTGAATGGTTAACAAATCAACATATGATGTTAATTACTATGCAAAATGATGTATATTGGAAACCTCGAAATATATTAATTATCACACAAAATTAAATGACAACCCACATTAAAAAAATTTGCATGTGGAATAATTGTTTTATACCATATCCAAAACAAATGAAATCATATTAATTATATAAAAAAATTCATGTGGGAAAGAATTTAAACCAATACATGTATAATGCATTTAAAACTATCCCATATTAGATAAATTGTTAATATTCATGTAGGAGATATTATTGTAATAAAGATGCCCCAAAAAAATAAATAAATAAATAAATAAATCCTTGGTTAGATTAGATTAGTTTTATTGTATGACAATAATCAATTAATGCACTTCTTTAATCTTACAATAAGCTGAAGATTGCAAGGATGATTTTTGGATGAACGTCTGTGAGGTGTGGTGGGATGGGGAAGGATGGATGTGAATGGATGGATGTGCGTGGATGGATGCTGATGGATGGATGGGAGAACGGTGACATTTGGTTTGCTGCTCCTTCCGCTGCTGCTGGTTGGTGTGGCGCTTGCACTGTGTGCACGCATCGAGACAAAGATTTGCAGGGGAGAGGATTCCTCGTCGCAGTATTGTCGTCGATCCATGTCTGGCAGGAAACAAGGATTATATTGGTATGCTGGTGTCCAGTTTAGCGTAAAATTTTTGCAGTCCACTAGCTCGCTCGTTCGCTCGCTCGCTTCAAGTGTTGTTCTGCGTGGTTTGCTGTCTGTCTCTGTGTCTGGAGGAGAATTAGGCTTTTTTTTTTGGTCGAAGAAGAAGATCGGGGAGGAGGAGGAGGAGAAGGAGTTTGGGGGTGGTTCGAAGATGGGTTTGTATTGTAGAATAGGTTTTGTACTGCAGCTGCATCCGCCTTGGATTTGGATTTTGGATTGATTGATTGCACATCGGTGATGATGATGGTGATTCTTCCTTACTTGCTAGGGTTTGTGAGTTTGAAGGATTTACGCGCCGTGTTGACTTACTTGTAGTAGAGAAGCCAAGAAGAGAGTGGGGACAAAAGGCTATGGAGCGGACGTTGTACGAGATCCGGCCTGAGAAGCGTGCACGTCTCACTTTGTTGGACGACGGTGAGCGCTGTGATGCAATTGACGAGGTCAGTCAGTCCCTTGTCGCTTGGCTTCGTTTTCCTCTTTTACCCTAAGGGTTTCCAACCGCAAGTGGAGGAATTTGTTCTCGTTTTCTTTTGTGCCTTTCTGCTTGTGGTATCAGCTTTCTAAGCCCTCAGAGAGAAACAGAGGTTCATGATTATGAATGGGAATAAGTGTCGCCCACCCCCATGTTGTATTCATGTTGTACACCCCCATGTAAACCCTACCTCCTCCATCTGCCAGCTTCGAAAATGCTCTCAGAGCTTGAACCAGGACCTGAACTTTTTGGCTGTGGTTTTGTAGCGGCCGGTTGAGGTGATAACTGGTGAACATTATGAGCATCTGGGAGGAGGTGCAAGGGAAGTTCTACAAGGGACTGGTTTTGGATATGCCAATGGAGGAGGAGCTGTTAGGGTTGCTTCACCACCATGGCATGAGGATGATAAAGATGGGCACTACATGTTTGAGCTGGGAGAGAATATAACCTCTCGCTGTAATCTTACTTTGCCAACCCTGGTCCTGGTGTTCCTCCCCTCTTGTTTGCTGCATTGTGTGTCTTGTGGTGGAGGTGCAGATTCTTGAGAGGGTTTAGAAGCTTGTTTCATTTCTTCAGTTGTGGGAAAGTGGCTTCAGTATTTTAATGATATTGTATCATGGTGCCTGTTTGGTTGGGTTGTGAACTGCAGATAAGATCATCAGCAAAATGGGTGAAGGTGTGTGCACTCAACATGCTTCTTTGATCTGGATATCTGTTTATGCATGTTTTGGCAGATTATCTTTGTCATGTGAATCCCATCAACTGTCTAAAAAGAGCAACTGTTCCTTGGATCTCTGGAAATCCGCCACTGTAGGATTAGGATCTATGGACCATATGATTTGTTTTAACTCAAGTGGAGGGGAGTGATAGGCTTTGGTTTAGGGTGTGACTCAAAACTTTGTCCTACAAATGGTTCAGGATACGTTGACGATCTTACCATCTGACTTGTATGTAGACCACTCAGTACATCCCACCCTCTGTGAAGGATGTTTTAAGCGAAAAAATTGTGCAGTGTTTCTTAAGTGCACATTCTTAGATTGTTAATATGATAAGGGTGCTGAAGAAATCTTTGATATACATGTTGTAAAAGGAAGTAGATGTATGTATGGTCCCTGAACCTGCAGAGACATTCCTTTAGGCACATGAATTTACTTTGGAAACTAGAGGGATTAGCTCAGGGTTTTCTGCTTTTCAAATGGTATAGGTGTGCTATGAAGATGTCTAGGTTTTGATCATGGTTTGCAAGCAGGTCGAGGCTGATTTTGACCGATTTAAGATTCTATTCAGGTCAAGTAGCTTTTGGGATTACCACAGTAGAGTTTACTACCAGGGGGGGTTCTAATTAGGTTTAGCTGGAACTCGGAGGGTCATTGATGTACAGGCACATTTGGGCGAGTTCTGGAGTGCTGGGACAGGGATGCTCAGGAATATGTGGCCATCAAGGTCATTCGCAGTGTTCAAAAGTACCGTGATGCAGCTATGATAGAAATTGATGTACTTCGCACTCTTGCCAAAAATGACAGGACAGGTTCACGGTGAGTCCTTCATCTTGCAAGATATTACTGTCATCATTTATTTACACCAGGTTGTAAACATGTGAAGAATGACAAGGACCATTGATGTGTTTTTCTTTTTTCTTTCAACACTTTGGTCTACTTGTCAATAATAGCAAGAAAGTTGACAATTTTCTGTCTGTCACATGATGTGCAAAGACCCCTTATAAGTAGATGATATTTGAGCAAATTTCGCTCAAATCTTAATGCTCCTTTTCCATTGTAACCTAGGTGTTATTATCATATGACCTTGTTTGCTTTCATTGGAATTGGGCTGGGATGCAGGCATTGTCTGCTGTTGAAAGATTGGTTTGACTTCCGCAATCACATTTGTATTGTATGGCCATCATCCTATCTTTCTCTCTTTCTCTCTCTCAAGCACATGGTGTTGATTATTAATGTTGAGATTTCTCAGGATTATCAGCTGTTAACAACCTTTTTTTGGGTGTTTCCCTTATACTCCAAGTCTTCTCTTATTTAAAAGGCGATTACTGTGCCTTCCAGTTATGTCTTACAGTTCTATGCTTAATTCCATTGACAATCGTCCATTGATTATGTCATCATTTTCTTGAGACTATGTCCTTCACCTGCATATAAGAAGGCATTTATGTTATTAGCTTCATGAAATATGTATGTGGGTAATTTATATGTGATGGTGGGCCTATCTTATGTATGTTAAATTGTGGGTACAGGTATGTGAACGACTGGGTCCAAGCTTATATGATTTCCTCCGGAAAAATAATTACCGGCCATTTGCTGTTGACCTTGTTCGTGAATTTGGTCGTCAACTCCTGGAGTCTGTTGCCTGTAGGTTTCAAATGAACACAAAAAGTGTCCTTGTTCTTGTAACCCACCTTTCTTGGACTCCCAACCAAGCTATTGCTTTGTAGATAGAAAGATCACTGTGTATGGTCTGCCTAAGGATTTTGACTTTCCAGAATTGTGGTAAAGCCCCTGGTGTGCCTTTTAGTGTGTGCATCGAAGGCAGACTTTCCTAATTTGTTGGATTGATGTCATTGGTGGCAGACATGCATGAGCTTACACTTATTCACACTGACTTGAAACCTGAAAATATACTCCTGGTTTCTTCTGAGTACATCAGAGTCCCAGATTACAAGGTCAGCTCATACAATGCTGTAAGTTCTATTGCTTGCTTTCTATTATCCAGAAGGGACTTTAAGTACTCTAGTTTTCTCATACTGAGAACCATGAATGCTGATGTTCTTCCATTGGGCAACAAAATATAATTATGTACTGGCCAGCCTCATCATTACTAAAAATCACACTAGATATGTGTACAGTGTGTGCATTGATTATGATACTGTTTTTATCATTTAATCCAAGCACTTTGGTCATTGACACTGCACATGTCAACCATTGTAATGGCTGCAAAGGCAAAAAATATGCGGTTTGTAAGTTTTGCCCACCGGGTTTGTGACCCCTTTCTGGGTGTGCTAAAACATTTTCATATTTGTTGGCAGGTTGGCAATTGGCAGAAGTCACAAACAGGGAAGCATTTCAAGCGAGTGCCTAAATCAAGCGAAATCAAGCTTATTGATTTTGGCAGTGCCACATTTGAGAGCCAATACCACTGCTCTGTTGTATCCACCCGCCATTATCGAGCCCCAGAGGTCATTTTTGGTAAGCTCTTCTTGCACAGATCTGCTCCCTGGTTTAGGGTCACCATAACCAACTAAAAATGTTGCACTGAGGATTACAACTTCACTCTTAGCATGTGCTCACAGTGTTATGACAACAAGTGTTCTTGTCATGTTTGCTTGGTTTGACTGGAGACTGACACAAAATTGATTTGGTTCTCTGCAATGACAGTATATTTATATCTACTTCTAGTGTTCACTGATATATGGCCACATTGCTTTTGTACCACTGGACCATAAATCCAAGCTTGACTTCCAAATCCTGAACATCCAGATGATGTTTTTGAATTGCAAAAAGTATAGTCTTTCTTCACATTAGCATTGGATTGTTTGGGAGATGTGAGCCTTGAACTAAATCAAGGAAACCTTAGATAACAAATACATTGGTCAACCTTGCTAGATTGTGTGGTGTGCCTGTTTGTCTTTGTAGGAATTTTAGATAGATCCTTTCAGCATCCTAATTTGGTTAACTTGTAGGACATTGTGCTCAATCATATCAATCCTGCACCTGCCAATCCTGCCAATTCTCAACTCTTTTCATTCAATTGTTATCAATTTTCTTTCCCATTCTACAATTGGCTAGGTTGACCCTAGAAATTGTCAACAGGCAGCCAGGTTTTTTCTGACTGACCACCTGATATTATAACTATGGAGTAAAGTTTATTTATGGTTTGATTTCTTATTCATGGTCCTTCATACTCCTGGGAATGAATTGCACTCTTTAGGGCGAAAGCTGAGTCTTAGGATTTCAACTCCAGAGGATCTTGCACTTAAAATCGTCAAATATGATCATAGATCCATTTCATCTTTTGATTGGGCACACAGGAGGTCGGTTAATCCAACAGACAAATTTTTTGATACTGTGCTCATGGAGCAAGCATGACTGAGAACCTCATCCCCTGGTGTAGTCAAGGATACTGCTGTCTTTCACACGTGGGCTGTGTTTTGTGTCACTGTTATCTTGGGAGTTTTACCCATCTCAAGACTATTTTCAGCTTAGGATGCCAAACTTAGGAGTCCTGATTGGATCTTGTGTGTCCACACCAGCCTGAGGTAGGTTAAGAAAAGAAAGCAACAAGAGGGGACGGATGAGTGTGGATAATTTTATAAGTGCTGTTTCCCAGGTCTTGGGTGGACTTACCCTTGCGATTTGTGGAGCGTGGGTTGTATTCTCGTAGAACTGTGTTCGGTATGTGATATCCGCCATATTGTAGCATGTCCCAAGCTGAAGCTTCCCCTGCTTGTCAGTAGTCCCTCACACTCAAAAGTTACTTGTAATTCTACACAAATATGAGATCTCTGGGTTTTTGCTAATCATGTTCCCCTGGTTTTGGCAGGGGGATGCCTTGTTTCAGACACATGAAAATCTGGAGCATTTGGCGATGATGGAGCGGGTGCTTGGACCCATTCCTCAACACATGATCAAAAGGGCAGAGTATGTGCCCATCAGTATGGTGTGTTTGAATCATTGTATATGGCATCAGGGTACTTCCTTTCCTTGTTTGGAAGTCTGATGTTATGTTCTTTGTGCTGAACAACAGCCGGCGTTCTGAAAAGTATGTCCGATATGGACGGGAGTTGAATTGGCCAGAAGGAGCAGTGTCAAAAGAGAGCATTCGAGCTGTGCGCAGATTACCTAGGTTACGGGTATGTGTTTCTTTGGCCAATAAGTCAAATTACCTGATGTGTGTTTCTTAAAAACACTCAACTCACAGTTTGAGAAGATGTTCAATTCAACTGTCAGCCTAACTGTGTTATAGTCTCCAAAGTTTACAGGGGAAATGGCCAATGGAGTATTGTCTCCTTGAATGGTACAGAATTACAAAGAGAATTTCACAACTACATATTATTTGTTTGTATGTGTAAAACTGAGTTAATGCCAGGGACAACACAAGTAGCAACTATGCATCTTCTATATGTTGATAGCATGTACACCAACAGCTGGAGAACTAAAAATATGGAAATATGGCTTCACATTTGGGTGGTAGAGGCAGTCAATGAGTTACTGCTGCAAATTCTGCCAAGTATATTAATCTGTTAAAATTCACTCAAAAGAATTGAAGGTGATTGAGGGTCTGGCATCCTTGGCTAATGTAGGAGTGGATACTCTGCATCTTTACTTAGTGAAATGGGTAGAGTCACCAAATGGGAATGTGAAAGTTCGAATCCTTCCATCTTTCTTCAGAATACTGTGATATGGATTTAATTGTTGGAATTGGATTTGTGCAGAATTTGATAATGCAACATGTAGATCATTCTGGAGGCTTGCTAATTGACTTGTTGCAAGGGTTGCTCAAATTTGAACCAACAGAGCGATTGACAGCAAAGGAAGCACTGAAGCACCCTTTCTTCAGGGAACCCAGTAGACGCTTGTAAACACTCTTAGTCTTTACATAAATCACCCATATTCTACATGTATCTGTTATCCATGTAGCTTCATGTCTCTAAAGGTGTTTAGCTATGATCCATGCCTCCTCGAGCATGTGTAACTTGCTTGTGTCAGGATCCCTGTTCTTCATGGCCTTCAATGTGTCAGTAAGATGCAGTGGGGAAGGAGATTAAAACTCCGTTGACCATTTCCCCTGCCTCTCTACCATTCTTTCAGGCTTGCCATTCGGCTGGATTGGCTTCCTGCTGTACTAGTAAGTGAACGCATAATCCTTATCTCCGAAGCCAGAGCTTTCCCACAACATGGTCTCCTTCTGTACTCTGTAATGGATTTTCAGTTGTGCACTCTGCTCAATGTTAAGGTTTGCGTAGAATCCTGTTAAGTACTGTGGTACACAAGAGTAGTGGGACACCCACATTACTTTCATTGGGGAGTCAGAGGTTACTACCATGGATGGTCAAGGGATGCCACATACCAAAGCTCTTGAAATTTGTAGCTGGCAAGAGCTGTGTGCAGACTTGCATTGCATTTGTGCATAATTTTCCTGTTTCATTCATATGTTGGGACTGACCAAATGGCAGAGATTCTTCCGAATTTATGTCTTGAGGATTGTCTTTGAATTTGTGGTGTGGGCTCTGGTACTGGTGAGCTTTATGGTAGCGCCTATGGTTGTCATTGTGCAAAAACTACTGCTGAAGAACTTTCTGATGCATGATCACATTAGAGTCTGAGCTTTATGCGGTTGAAAATGGATGAATAGTGGGCATAGGTTGTTCTTGTCAAATTCAGGATCCCGCATTCTTGACTCATGTTAAACTTTGCAAGTCATTTATCTTAGTGAGATGCAGATTGCAAAATTGATTCCAAGAGTTGTTTCATTGTGATGTCAAATCAGATGGTTTGTTTTTGGCCCTATGATTCAATTTTCCATTTTAAATTTTCTCATGTTGGCATATTAAGTACAAAATTTATGGTAAATCTTTTTTTTGTTATCCAAGATTAAAATGTTTATTTTTAGTATGTGTAATGTGAAGACATTCCCTATTATCCAGTTTGTAGCTTTTGGATACCTGAAATTTGTCTGTTGATGTTCATTTTTCAGCTATATGGAGCCCTTATGAAACTCTCAAAAGGTTCCTTGGACGATGATTTTGATGAAAAGTTTCTACAGCTAGTGTATGATCAACCGTTATACATTTATTGACAACATTGTCCCAACAGAGATTATTGGCTGTGTAAAATGGACATATAAAATGATAGTGACATCACAAAATGGAGCGCATCAGAAGAGTTGCTGCATTCCATAATAATGCTTTTTGCTATTGGGTGTTATTAAAGCAAATTGGGTTCCTATTTCTTATGGTGGGTGGTCAATACAATGAAGGTAAAGCTGACCATTCATGAAATACCCCCTGTATCATGCATTAGCCTTGATAATGTCTGCAGTTCTGCATGAATTTCAATCACCTGGGGATGGTCTTGATCATCTACTACAATTGTATGGACCTCATTATTCTATTCAATTCAATTCAGGAGTGACCTGACTGTTTCTTTGCACCTTTTTCCTTTCCCTGCCATTCAACATTCTCACAGAGATGCCTGTTGCTAGCAGCAGCATAGATGTTTGTCAGCAGTATATAACCAGCAGCAATTTTCAGGAATGTAGGTTTTTCTTTGCCTGGAGCAGATGAAAGGTGAACTGGGGATCTTTCAAATAGCAATGTTCCACCTGAGCTATTGCTATCTGAGAGCAGCAAATTTGTCTGATCAGTCAGTGGGCAGGCATAGAGCAGATTGTTGCGTGACAAATAAGATTGATCATCATTGCCATGTGAGTCTTAACTAGGCAAAATTGTTTTGTGCCTACAGGATTGGCAAAGTTCAAAACAAGAAAGGTACTTGAAGAACAAGTCTTCTATGTGACTGAACAACAGGTCCTCTCCTCTTTCCCAAAATCAAGGTTTTTAATTCACTGCAGCAGAAGCGGAACTTTGCAATGGATGTAGACTAAGGTAGGAGTAGGTATCTATCCTTTCCTTCAAATGACAGGAATCGATTGAATGTCATTCATTTTTTCTGTAGCAGCCCATTGAGTTGTAGTGAAGTTGGTGGGCTATTCCACTCTGGTAGATACATTACAATGTTAGTATTTTCTCATTGTGGCTGTTGCCACCTTTGTGATTGGATCAGACAAGTCTCAAGGGAAGCAACTTGCCTGAACCACCATATCCATGCTAACTAGCCTTCATAGAAGTGTCTTTGGGTTTAGGGTTTAGGGTTTAAACTTTTGGTTGCCACTTTTGTAGCATTGGAATCCACCTCCATTGTGGTTCCAATTCCTTCTTATGTTCCTCCCATACTAATTGTCTCAAATCGGGTTTGTGACCTCCATTGTGGTTCCAGTTCCTTCTTATGTTCCTCCCATACTAATTGTACCAAATCGGGTTTGTGACTATGTCCTATTTGGAGAGGGGGCAACAAATGAAGGTAAGGTAAATTCAGGGAAGACATGGGCATAGGCGGTTAATTGAAGTTTGTACAAGTCTTCGTCTTTTCGATAACTTGAAAAAGATTTGTTTAGAATTTCGATGATTTGTGCCCTATAAAACTTTCACTGCTTGGCCCAGTTCTTTCTAACCTTTAGCTAATAAATGAGAAGCTATGCCTTCATGAAGGTGTTTTCAATTCTAATCCCCTCAAACTCAGCCATCTGGTGGAAAGTGTAATCTATTTTTTTAGCTTTCTAAGTAAGCAACCAAATTTGTTGTTGCGAATCCGCTAGTTGTTCTTGACTGATGGGGGCATGGCAGGACAATTTATAAATACTTTGTTGAAAACATTTGATGGTTTCAATAGATTGCTTCAAATCGTTCGCTTGGGAACGTAGTTTTGCTTCCAATTCACCATTCTCTTTCTCAAGGTGCTCGATTCGATCCTTTGCAATTTTGAACTCATGTGCATCCATAAAAACAATTAATTCCAAGGATTTCAATTTGTCTTCTCTTTTTAGTATTAAACCTCCAATTCCTACCTTTCGGCCTATAAACAGTTTAAGTCAGCTTGGATAGTCAATAACATATCCTAGAAGGCAAGGAGTTGAGTTCAATACTCCTCATTTTTGGCAAGATTCTTGTCCAACCGAATTTGCATATTAGCAAAATTGGATTTCACAAACTCCAATGCCTAGATTGTTAAAACATCTTACTAAGCCTGAGCCTATGCTTGGCATAGTTTGTTTTGCAAGTGTAAGGACTCGACCTTGGCATTGAAGGCATCTTTGAAAGCAACCTCCTTTTCAATACTAACTACCTCAAAAGCATGCTTCAACGTGTTGATCATCTACATGTGTGTACTGGAAATGTGCAAATGGTGTTCCAAACCTCATAGAGATAATTGCCAAGGAAGAAACTCCCGTTCTAATGGAGGCCTCGTTCCAACCAAAGTTGGAGTGTTAAAGAGGCGTATCGAAAATGGCACCTCTACATCTCGGAGGAGGGACCTCACTTGGGTTCCACTAAAATTGAACACCAAGGGAGTGTCCATTTTTGGTATATGATCAATTGGAATATCTTCGCCCTATAACCTATCATGCGACCTTTGGGACAAAGAAAAAGTTTGTGAAGGCATGGTATTGAAAAATGTAAGAGTAGGCTAAATAGGTGAAGTTTATGGTGTCACATTCAGACTTGGACTCCAAGTTCTATCTTGCCTTTTCGAGCTTGGCTCGTGGGACAAGGATCGCTTAACAAGTGTCCTCTTCCCTAGTGATGGCGTTGGAGGTCATTTCTGCAACCATCCCACATACAAACTACCCGTTGCTGGCAATATGTCCTTTTCCAATGTAGAATTAAAAAATGGTTAATAGTTTGATTGACCAACTTCATGTTGCATTTGGGGAGGATTGTCAAGGTTGATGAACTAATAAGAAGATGTTTCCAAGCCCTTCCTTTTCACATTTGTATCAAGTTTTGTGGAAGAGTTATCCTCATTTTCATTTTCATCGTCAAATTTTGGTACCTACAACGTGGGGTCAACCGAAAACCAATTTCACATGATGATATCAATAACTTGGGTTGCACCAAATTTTATGTCTTTCCTACCATTTTGTTTTTTCGATTTGGTTGTTGTGGACAAATCCCGTAGCCTAGAGTGCAAGTTACTAAACAAAATCTAAACCCAATTTACCGATTTTCAAAGCTTGGCAAGAGCTACTAAAAGCATGAGCTTCTAGCTAACATATGTGCCACAACTCCCTTTAAGCTAGATTGCTTGAATTAAAGCCGAAAGTCGAGTGGCATACTTTCCCTTTAACCCGGAAACTCTCCAGCCTTCTTTCTACATGACTACATTAAGTGGCAGCATCTGAATACACATGTTTGTTGCTTTTGCAAACCTCATTGTAGGTGGCTTCATGATTTTGGTTTGGGGCAAACATAACATCTTTGTGATAAGGTTTTTGATAATGATAATCAAAATTCTCTACACAACAAATTATATTTGTTGTACGTTGAACTGAATTATGGATTGCAAAAACTCCTTGACCAAATGTCATATGGGTGTCAATTTCAAGGTCGTTAAACCAAAAAGCCCAATTGTATGAGCCCATGCAACATCTTAACTAACTACCCAATGTTGGAGTTTTTCCATCTAACTAAACAAGATTCTACCTTCGTCAAAAAGATTCACTATCATCCTCTTCTTCTCATTTTCCAATTATGTCCCCGTTTCAATTCTACCCTCTTCCTCTTTTTGCTTTGCAATTACTCTACCTATCTTTCTCTTGTTGTGATGGCCTTTTTGCCTTTTCTTTACTCACTCCTCCTTTCATTTTCCCCAACATTACCCTCTTAATGTATCTTGAATTTATGCACTTTAGGAGCGACTCAAAAGGAATGAAAGAAAAGAAAATGCAAAAAGTGAAATGGGAGAGAGGGTCCCACATTTATACTCAATGGGCCAACTAAGTTGTTTCAAAAAAGAACTGCATTATTTACCAAATGCGACAACCAAACCTTCCCATCGATGTGAACTCTCGATTCTTGTATACCAATTTGTGGACCACGTTACACTTTTTCATTGGATTTTGAAAACGTGTTATTGCCGAAATGCAACATTAGTTAAGGGATTCATTTCCACACTCTTTCATTGGATATTGTTTCAACGAATAGAAAAAACGTGCCAATGGATGCTTGAAGACATGTTGTAGTTTCATCCACTAATTCTACAAAGACAGAATTCAAAATTAATTTTGCAGTATGGGAATTAGCTCTTGGACATTCCAAATCCAAAATTTAACCAATATTCCCCACATCAAGAATTTGAGAACTTGACAAGGATTTTCGGTTCATTCAACCAATTGAAGATTCTCAATACTATTAGTCAATTCAACCGATTAAAGGATTTTAGCAATCTGACTCAAGAAATTCAATTATTAGCCCTGAGTCCAAAAATTTGGTTTCTCACTCCAAATCTCGAATTTTGGTTTTTGAACACAAATCCAAAATTGTGGTTACAGATTTTGGCCATAGGTTTTTGGTTCCTCATTCTTCGTGGATTTCAGTTTTGGTCCATACTTCGTGAAATTTGGTTTTGGCCCGTCCTTCTTAAATTTTGGGTCCAACTCGTGCTTTTCTAATTTTGGTTCCGGTTGTCAAAACTGGAAAAAGTTTTGTGCTTGGGCATGTTCCCTTTTTCCACGTTTGCAATGGAGAACCTTTTTAAAATGATGACTATGTCCCCTCCCCCTTTCGACTACTAATTCCAGTCATCTAGAAGTAATGGTGTTTGGGAATCAATAGGGTTTAAGTTTGTTGATATTGACTAGGATGGGGTTGGGATCAAAATATTCGAAAGTCACCATGAGTGTTGTATTATTATGTAAACAATATTGAATCTTGTATGGTCCAAACCAACATTGTTTGAATTTGCTTATGTGTTCTTTGCATGCTTTTGGAAACCAAAACACATAGTCACTAAAGGAAAAAGATTTGGTCCAGTAATGATTATGTGCCCACAACACATAATTCCATTGTCGTCGACTTGTAGTTTATGTTGCAAGTGTTTGGGATTCCTCTTACTTTTTAAACTTGGACAGTCGGGTATTGAATATTGGCATCATGGCAAAATCCTAAAACATGGTAGAATTGGTAATGGGAAGCAAGTATTCAGTAGGCATCAACGTGTGCACTCCATACACCAATTGAAAAGGAATGTGACATGTGCCCACTTTGAAAATTGTCTTATATGCGAAAAGAATGGTGTGGAAATGCTCATCCCAATCCATGCAATTGTCATTTGGTAGCTTGGTCAATAACAATCCAATAACCTTATTGCAAGATTACCTAATTATTTCCCTAGGGGTAGTAAGTTATAAAGCTAGTGTGCCAAAATAGAAAATGAGTGATAAGGATTTCAATGGCATCATTAAAAAAATGGGTACCTTGGTCAATAACCAAAGTGAACGGGCAACCAAACTTAGTCAAAATGAATTCATAATTGAATTGAGCTATGACTACAGTTGTGTTGGTCCTCGACACCTTTGCCTCCACCCACTTTGTTGCATAATTGATAGCAACTAAAATGTACTTGTTATTGTGTGAACGACTCATGGGCTTAATGGGGCCAACGAGGTCCAAACCCCATTTCATGAACTATTTGGCTAGGATCATGGTGATCAACTTCGCCATTGGTGTATGTAAAAGATTTTTGGTTTGTTGACAATAATCTCAAGATTGGCAGTGTTATTGTGCATCCTTGGGTAGAGTTGGCCGCCAATACTTGGCATCCAACACCTTTTGAGTTATGATGTTCGTCGAAAAATGTTCGCCACCACCTTTGTGCATTTCCTGTAAGATTACTGAAATATCGTCATCATGCAAACATAGGTATAAGATTTAATCTTGCCTTTTTTGTACAACTATCCATCAATGATGGTAAAGGGTAAAGCCTTCAACACTAGTTTCTTCCATTACTTTGTGGAATAACCCTCTAGAATTTTTTTGATGGAGATATGTATGTACTTCCTATAAGCATTCCAATTAGAGTACAAACGGTGAGGCGTTAATAGTTCAGTCAAGAATCCCTGAATTTCAAATAACATCAAGAAATTACAAAAGAACATCCACCACATAATGGGAGTGCCCTAGTTTGTACATTACCAAAAAATCATATTTTAAAAATAACAATAGCCACCTCACAATTCATCCTAACAGTTGAGGTTTTTTCACAAGGTATAACACCATGTGGTCCATGTAGAAAACAAACTTGTTTCCTAATAGGTAGCTTTGAAATTTATGCAAAGCATAAACCATGGCCAATGTTTCCCTTTCGATATGTTGTAGTTTTTCTCCACATTATTTAAGAGCCTAAAGGTGTATGCAATTGGCTGATCACATTTTCTAGTAGGATTTTGAGTGAGCATAGCCTTAACAACCAAATTCGACGCATTTGTGTGGATGTGAAACTCCATGTCCCATCTAGGTGTGATTAAAATTGATGCATCCAAATATCATTACTTTATGGCCTCCCACGTTCCTGCCATTTGGTAATACACTCAAACAACTCTATTTTGTGTAAGAGCTTTATGATGGGGGCCATGATGAAAGCAAAATTCTTGTTGAAACATTGATAAAATTGAGCCATCCCATTGAAGACCTATATGTCTTTTGGTGTTTTCAGGGCGAGCATATTCAAGATAACCTAAATAGTTTTTGGATTGTATAATTTTCCCACCATGGAAACAACATACCCAGGTATGACCCCCTTAGTAAACAAAAACATGCACTTGTTTGGATTTAGACTAATATTGAATTTTTTACAATTGTCAAAACACAACCAAAGTTTGTCAAGGTGCATGTTAAGGTCATTGAACACATTGAAGTTGTCTAATAACAAATTCATGAACATTTCGAAGTATTCACGAAATGCCATGATCACTGCCTATTGGTAGGTGGGTGGAACATTCTTCAATCCAAAGGGCAGAACTATCCAACTAAACGATCCCCAATCGATAATGAAAGTAGTCTTGTACTTATCTTCCAAGGCAATCATGATATGATGATAACTAGAAAAGCCATCTAGAAAGGATTTATAGACTTCATGCCCTACCACCATGTCAAGTACTTCTTCCATAAAAAGGTAAAAAATAAGGATCTTTTTTTGTCGTAGCATTCAATTTTCAAAAATCCACACAAATTTTGAGCTTGTTGTTCTTTTTTGGTACCACCACAATGGAAGAAAGCCAAGTTGCCTCCTCCATTGGAGCAATGAATCCCATAGCTAAAAGCTTGTCCAAATCTTGTTTCACCACTGTAACTTAATTCCAATTCATTCGAATTGTGCTTGATGTGATGCATGAATGTTGGTATCAAGTTTGATTTAGTGTTGCACTAAGTGAAGTGGAATGCCTTTTAGATCCTTGTGTGTCCACGCAAAGATGTATTTGTATTCTTTAAATAATTTTTCTCCTACATTTATTATATAAGAGTCCAAATCGCCATTCAACTTCACCAATTGGGGTTCATGAATACCCAAATTGAGACGGCGAATTTGAACCTCCTCTGATAGATTCCACTTTGCTATCTTCATGTCCTACACTTTGATTCATGTTGGCATAACGTCTACCAAATTTCTCCCAGTGTGTGAAGGGAATCAAAAATCAGTTCCTCGATACTGATTTTTGTAAATCAACCACCACAACTACCAAAATTTCTAGTTTCGGTAAAATAATTGTGCCAATTGCAAACAAATCCAATTTGGCCACCATCAAAATGTCTTCCTTTTTGTCTATGACTCCATTAACAAAATCATAACAAAACAAAACTTTTAGGCATTTAGTGTTGCTATCCAAATGTTTTGTTATAATTATGGTGCGTACAATGCCATTATCCTTAATGCTTATGAGGTTATTCCCCCAATCATGCATAACCTTGGCATCTCGTAACCAGGGAGGAGCTAATAGCATGGAGTAACTAACATCTAGTATGTTATTTTTCATCACTATGAAGGTGATGATGTACAAAATACCATGGATGTGGATTTTCAAATCTGGGATTAACCTTGTTAGTTGGGTTAGGGTATGGTTTTCCATCCTGAGGGTATAAATGTAGGTTTAGGGATAGGTAATCTTAATTTTTTCTTCAAATCTTCAATGATAATGTTGACGCCCGAACCCCCATCCAACAAGATATCTTTCACTATGTTTTTCCCCACATGCACTTGGATTATTGCCGTGTGAAGATCTATGGCGACGAAACTTACATCAGAAGGTGGACCTTGAAGATGGGTTGGTTGGCTATTGGGAGATATTATGGAACACTCCATTTTTCCTCCTCACCATCGGAGAATAAGATGGAAAAGGAAATGACTTTTAAACATATATTTATCGACCAACTAGATGACACACTATTTTAAATTAGGAGCCAAATGCATGAATTGACCAAGAGTAAAAGTATGTTTATTACTAAATAATTGTTATTCAATTTCTTGCAATGCATCATATTTTTTGGTAATTGTTCCATTGTTAACAAAATCAATTTTGATTTTTGGTGGTCCAAATGACTCCTGCATTGGTGGTTTGCTCCTTGGTGCTAATTGTAGTGTGCCTTTCAATGCTTGCATTTGTTGTATGATTGATTCAAAGGTCTTTTGCAATTTTTTTTCTTTTTCCCAATCTTTTGCAGTCTTGGTCTTCCAAGGCTCCTTTCCTTGCAACAACACCAATGTTGGGTCTTGGCTTCTAGTTGTAACAACTAATACCATGTTGACAACGGCTTCATTTTTTTCAGTTCGACATGGGAGACTTTGTTTTAAGACATATCATGTGCTATTAATTTAGGGGGACAATCATAAATCTTATGTTCTAGTGAATTACAAATGAAAACAACGGTAGACCATGGAACTTCTTTAATTTCAATTCCCCTATTTTCCTTGATTACCACCTATTCCTTTCCCTATTCGGGGAGAAACATCATTCATTGAAACTTATTTTTTGTCCTTCAATTTGTTGTTTGGATTATTTGGATTCCAATGACAATGTTCCTTTAGATGCCCTAGTTTGTGATGGAAACTACACATCCTTTCATTCCAAGTGTTGCTTGGTGTTTTCTTTGGTATTATAGGCAATTGTAACAATTTTTTATATTCCTTTGCATCCGCCATAATCTCCCCACAAGTGACCACAGATTCCTTGTGCTCGAATAAAGTATCTTGCTTCATTCCCATAGTTGTGATTTGCAAATAGGGGACCAATCTAGCTTGAAAAAAGGTTGTCAACATGTTATCATTTGCCTTATGCTAAAGGTAGTTGGCAAGCTTAAGGATTCGTTCATAGTAAACCTCAACCTTTTCATCGTTGCCTTGCTTAATGACTATAAGGGCCATGTAAACATGTTCATTATTTTGAATGATGCGATATCGCTTACAAAATGCAACCTCTAATTCTAAAAATGTGCAACCCACATTAGATTGCATAAAGTTTTCACCTCACTCCAAAATCGCATCCATTAAGGTGAAACAAAACAAGTTCATTATATTAACATCCTGCTTTTCACCATTAGCCTGAATGGCTTTTTTAAACACTTGGACATGAGCATCCAAATTTGTCCCAACATAATAAATTGGGTATGGTAATGATTTCCTTGATGAAGGAGCCATAGGGGTGGTGGGTGCCAATGGTGGATACCATGGGTTCCAAAGATTACCTGGCCAAAGAGCACCGAAAGGCACATTTGTGCCTCCAACCGGAAATCCTTGTAAAAAGCCACCACTCAAGGGTCCGCCTCTACCTGGTGGGTCACCACCTCCTCCCAAAGGTTTGCTTCCCCTTCCTAGTGGTCCTCCATTCCCATGAGGAGGGCTGCCATCACCTCCCATAGGTATCCCACCCTCAAATTATGGAATCTTGTCACCTAATTACGGGTTTCATGTGGGCGGTTGGAAATAGGGCACTATATTTTTGATAGAAAATATGTTAGTGGGAGCAATTACTTGGGGAGCCATCACAGATGCTTAAACACCCTTACTTTCTCCAATTGTAGCAATTTTGATAGATGCCACATTTGGGAAAAGGTATGATGTAGATTTAAACATGTTGGGGAAAGTAAATGGAGGGTTTCTTAGGTAATTTCGGATTAGGAATCATTGTCCATGGGTTGGGAATATTTCCATTGCCTTCATAGGTCGGTCCATAGTTCCCAAGGTATGCTAGTAAAATATTATTTCCAGTAGGATTCATTGCCAAGTATTAATTGTTCAACATTTGAGTAACGAGGTAATTAAGGGCAACTATGAAAGAAGAGGTTTGCTCAAATACTTCTAGAACATAATCACTGGAATTTGGGAGCTAATTGAGATGGCAAGTTGAGTGGTACCTAAAGTCAATTTTGTCACAAAAATCGATACTTGGTTAGGTTTATAAGGGTAATTTCCAACTACGTTCCAAGGCTTGTACAAAAGAGCAAATTTGGTTAGTGGGTATGGAATCAATATTAATGGTAGGCATTATCGAAATTGTTTAATGTGAATCATGTTCCCCATAAAGATTCATCATAAAAGAGTGGTCATTGTTGTCAATTTTGAAAGTAACCTTCTCTAGAGACTCTACGAGATCCTTAATTGTCCTCTAGAGTTGAAAATTTTCAATCTCATGGGCTTGAGTACTAGGTACAACAATTTCCTGGTACCAAAAAAATCATTTTTGTAGTCATGACCAACCTCTCCATCAAGTGAATTCTAGTGTCAATTTGTATTTTTGATTCTCCTATTTCAATTTTGATTTCAACTTCCTGCTACTCTACATATGAAAAATAGGTGGGCCTTCTTGATCCATCATGTGAAATTGTCCTCCTTGACTAGCAGAAGGTACATCCCTACCTTCTTGCTGCAACACCTCATTCATTTGCTTCCTCATACTCCTTGTCAATACAATTGTCATATTCCACAAACAAAAGTGGTCAACACGTACAATAAATTTTTTTTATATATTTTTAGTTTTGAACAAAAAAAATTGCAAATGCAAGGAAATAATAACATTTGCTTTTCCAGTGAAGACAAATAGTTTGTACTAAATCTTTCAACAAAAGAGCTACTAAACTATAAATTTTAGTTCTATATATTTGTGGAATGGTCACCAAATATTAAGCCCACCTGATGAATTTTTGGGTGTTTTTGGGTATTTGATTGAAAATTTGTACATACTTGAACACCTTAAGTCTATTCAGTATTAATGACAAATAGTCATTTCAAAACATGGGAAAAATAATTAGGCAAATAACCTACTATTGTTTCATAAGCAAAACTAGTAACTTGCAATGAATAATTATTCAACATCACCAAAACTAATAGACAAAATAAGTAAAAAAGATAACTTCAACACAACTTACCAAAAAAAAACTAAAAACCAAACTTACGTTCATTCCAAGAACTTCAAAGTGCAAAAACAAAATTACATTACAATTGCATCACACAAAAAGACAAAAAGAAAAAAAACCCTTCAACCTTCCCCATGATAAGACTTCAAGGACATTAGAAAATGGTGGGGCTCATAAAAAAATGAAAATCCTTAGAAATCTTTTTTAATTCCTAGGTCCCAATCTTATCATACATTTAGAATCTAGAACTAAAATTAGAGGTGATAACTAATTTTTCTATTTTATAAATAAACTTCTTTCAAAATCAGTCCAATACCAATTTTTGGTTATATAATTTTTTGGTTATGTTGTATAATCTATAATACATCATTTTCAATTAAAAAACTGTAATTCCACAAAATTGGCCTAGATAACTTTCTAGCCTTAACAATCACCAAAAATGTCCATAGGTCCAATCTCATCAACTTTCACGTCTAAATTTCCATGTGTATCTAAAGAATCCACTTGAACTTGAACTTGATATGATACCATTTGCCAAAATCCAAAAGAATGAAGCAACATGTCAACCAAACATTGTTTTCAAATTGGTTCCCCATTCCAACATGCCCTAATCGTATCCAAATCACTAAAACTTGGGTTCCTACTCAACCCATTCGCATCCTTATTGATTGTCCCAACTTGGGTTTGACATCAAAATCATATTCTTAAAGAATGAAATTACATCTTGCCAACTTCCCAATTAGTTAATAAAATTTGTTACTCAAAAAGTGAGCCACCTTAATGTGTATTCACCCAAATTGTGAAACCCTTGCCAAAAGATTTTAACTAATCAACAAGGTAATATTTATGTGAGGGACAAAGGTTTTAATTTGAGTAATATTTTTAAATCAACTTCATAACAACAAAACTTGGGTTTTGTATTTGAATTGTTAAGTTTATCAAATGTTGTGAATTGTGAATTTTTAGAATTTTGAAATAGTCTTGCATAGATTTTTGTTTTGGACACATGTGATGTTAAAAATGTGCCAATATGCCACAATCAAAGACAAAATGTGCCAACAAACAAAAAAGCTCACCATGAAAAAGGCTCAAGGAGCTTTATAGAAGACTATCGCATGGACAAACAAATCAAGTAAAGGTCAACATGAGTGGGAGAAGGCATGTGTTGAAGTTGGGTCATTGCCATGAAAGTTCAAGATGTTGATGAAGAGAAGATTTGTGAGCAAGGTGGTGGTTTTTCAAGAGACCTTATATGTCAATGCAATAAACCTTTACTATCACCACTAATATTTTTAGTTGCAAATGCAAAATCCAAGTTGCCTCACATGGGTCATTGTAAAAATGATTATAAAAATCTTGAACCTCATCATGTAACAACCTATGTCAAATTCGTTGCACAAATATAGCTTGTTGTCTAATGCATTAGTTGTTATCATGAGAATCTAAGCAAAGTTGTATGCACAATATGATTAGCAAATAGTTGTTCAATTGCCATTTTAGTGTGGGGAGTTTGATTTTAAATTTGAGATATTGTGTGTGCAAATGTCTAGGAAGATTTAGTATCTATTTTTAGTCCTTTGCTTAGCTTTGTTACAAAATACAATGTGAAGAAAACACATAACCCATGTTTGTCATTATGTTAGACATTTGATTCAAAGGATTGGGTTAGTCACATTCTTGCATGGAATGGGCATTGATGGGGTCACCATTCCATGGTACTATACAAATGTTGTTGAACTCATAATGTCCTAAAGTTTTGGTGCAAAATAGAGTTATCCTTAAAATCACCTTGTATTTGGGCCTTTTTTGACCTTGTAATCCATTATTTTATCCATAATTTAGGTGTGATTGCAAAGTGGGTATAAGTGGGTACCATTTAATGAAATTGGATACAAGTTCACAAGATTTGTAAATTCTTTTATCTTGATCACTGTAGTTATTTCCAAACTAGAATAAAATGTTCATCCATTAATGTTATGGGTAGTAGATATATGGGTAGAGACATATGTTATGCATCCATCCTTCCATAGAAAAACATGTTGTCATGTGTTAATGATCAATAAAGTGAAGTATAATTACATGCAAGCCATTGTTTCATGTTAACCCAAGCCTCTTTAAAAGTGGCATTTCAGTTTTGGATGCCATATTTTGCATAAATAAGTTTGAGAATGTGCCATAAATAAGAGAATGTAAGTCTATGTAAATTGCTAATCCATGCACTCGTGTATTTGTATTTTGTATTTTTGTACATGTGTTTGAGATTATTATGTATGGGAGTGGGTTCTTGGGAGTGCATTCTTGATTTCTATTTTTATGCACCAAGATTCAAGAACATGGTTTGTTCTTCTCTTCTTTGTTTTTTTGTTTTTGTGTGTGTTAGTTTACATGATTAGTTTGTGGCAATGCGCTCTTGTTCTTTTGTTTTCAAGATTGTTGAAGGTTTTGTTTGTTTGTTTTTGTCTATTTGCATCAAGCTTTAAGAACAATATCATGTCTCAATTGTTTGCATCTTCAACACCATCCCATTCTACTCCATTTCAATCCAACCATGAATTAAAATTTGCATTGAAGATTGTCGAATGATATTCTTGCACAAAAGTTGTGATTTCTGTGTGATGTGAATTTTGTGTGTATCATGGTCGTGAGTAACTTGTTGGCCATAAATGGCATTGCCAACAAACCACAAATATCAAGTATTGGACACCACCGTATCACCTTGCTCTTTACGTGCAACATCATGAAACACAACATTTTCAAACTTGGATGTAGTACCGAAGTCTACCACTGGAACAACAACATAATGTTTTTAGCAAAAAAACTCCATTGAAACAAATATTACATGTTCATTTTGGGTGCTCCCAAAATGTTTCTTTATTCACAATCCATCCAAATATTGTGGAGGTGCTCATTGGATATGTGTTCTTTTGTTCAGATGACCATGGTGATGTCACTTAATCATGTGTTCTTCGTCTATTTAAAGATATTGATCATAAAGAAAATGATGATCATGTGTCCAACAAGTATTTGGTCACCATCGAGAATGATTGGCTTGGCATTTGATGGTGCAAATATGATGACAGGTCGTCACAGTGGCATTGTCATTTGAATCCAAAAAGAATTTGAATTTGAAGTCCATTGAACTTGTTGTGGTCTTCACCAAAGGGATCATGTGACGAAGGTTGCATTCAAGCTTTTGATGGGTGGTGAATACAATTCACATATCAACAGTTTGAGTTTGAATTTTTGCCAACAACAAACTTTGATCGCCTAGATGCAATCCACATGCCCAAAGAACACAACACACTGGCTCATGATGGGTTCATTGACATCTCGGTTTATGCAAAAATGTATTTGTTTAAATGAGTTTTTTGCTAGAAGGAGCGAACATCAAATCAAGCCTATTGACTAGTTTTGGATCATCACCTTCGTAATAAAAAAATATCACCATTGAAGTTAATCCATCATTTATCAAATTGTAGGCCAAATATCTTGTTGTTTCTTAACAGGCTAAAGAGTTGAAATTTTTGGTCATTTATCTTTTCACCAAAGTCCAAGCAATCGAAATACTAGTTCTTGATGTTTAAGATCCTACCACAAATTGCATATGTGGGCATTGATCTTTGAATCATGATAATGTCATTGGTTTTTTGAATGATTAGGGTTCATTTTTGACAAAATCTCATGTTGTTTTCTCTAAACCTAATCATGATGTAATTGTGCAGAACATTAGTGCTTTCATTGTTCATGTGCTAGATGGGATGCTAGATATTCAAGCAAAACGCAACAGTGCCAATATTGACATTAGATCCCTTGATCCTATTTTGTCACACCATTTGGTGCATTTGAGTGGCTGTGAATTTGTTGCCATTGTCATCAAGTACCGCCTTAGGTTGTTGATGTTTTGGGATGTTTAGTCAATTGCCAACATTGAGACCTCTCACATGAATCTTTGTGATGCATGCAACAAAAAGCCTACTTTCAAAAAATGATTTGATGGATGTGATCACCTCACATCTTTCAAGGAAGGTTGGGCATTCGTGTCTAGGTGATTCAACATTTTAATTGAGTTTTGTGCCAGGCTTGCTTCTATTTTTGCAAACATGGTTACAGTGGAATCTAATTTTTCTATTTTGGGGTGGGAGAAAGTTGAGTATTGATAGTTGTTGATGGATCTATCCCTTGAAGGGATAATGCAAGCAAAACAATGGGATATATTGATGCAATTATGATAGGTCGTTGTAGGACCAAGTAGTGACTAGTCTGTGAAACAATGTAAAATAACAAATGCCATAAATAAAATTTCAAAATTTGCCATAAATAAACTAAATACTTTAATTATGGCAAATGACACTTTAAAAAAAGGCTTGTGTTAACCCCTTTGCCACCAACAAATGGATGACTCATAAGGGAGTACACCATGTTGGAAAAATGCCTAAAGGTTCAAATATGTACAACACAAATCCAATATACAAGGTATATTCTAGTAAACTTTATCATGGTTTGGAATAGAAATATGGACATGTTTTTCTTCTACAATGTCATGGTACAAAATGAAATTGGGCATCATGTTCCATATGCAAGTGACCTACCCATTAAAACTTGGTAAAATGGATGTCATTTTCATTTTAGTTGTAGGATTTATATATACATATTACACAATCAAAATTTGCCACCTTTGTTGTAGTCAACCTCCTACACCATTCCCTTTTGGTCCATGAAAGATTGTGTCTTGATGTCCCCCTTGGCACCTCAAACACCTACATGCATCGAATGTATCCATGTAAGAAATTCATTTTTTGGTCCATGAACACTAATCTTTGTGCCCTAGTTGTTGCAACTAGTATCATCAAGTTGCCAATTTATTTAGTGATGTGCAAAAAACCCTCAAAAACATAATCAAACAAAAACCTTGAAAATGTTTGTGCCTTTTTAAATATTAAAAACCTTTGGTGCTCTGAACATGACATGTATCAATTGAAACTCCATTTGGACTCAAGTGGCACTTGATTTATTGGTTGAAAATTATCAAATAATAGACATGTCACATGGTTTGGACACCATGTTATAGCAATTCAAACTACACTTGGATTTGAGTGATATAATTTAAATTACTTAAAAATTGAGCTTTCTTGTTATGTAATAAACACATCCCTACAAGTTGTAACATGTCATAGATATCATAATTTTTTTGGACACAAGAGACACGACTCACTAGCTCATGAATTTCAATATAATAAACATATGTTTATAAGATCTAACATGTTGTAAGATCAAAGCAAGATAAAATGAACATATGAATTTTATCTTGGCTAGGTTTAGGAAAGTAGGAAGAAAATAGTTTCAATAAGGTTTCTTATAAAATAATATGGGCGCTAACCAAGTCATACATAGGACAAGTTAGGGCTATGGTTGTGGTGAATAATTGATGGTTTGAAATGTCCAGTGCACATTCATTTTCTCTTGCAACAATGGTTTCAAAAATTCTCCCAAGTATGGACCTTTATATTTTGTTAAGGTTTTGAGAGGGTGCATTTTGTGGCATTGCAATGGATGAAGGGGAACATGATGGATTGAAAATGCTTCCAAGTACATAGTCAAGAAACAAGAATCTTTTACAAAAGAACAATAATACAATTATGGACACCTTATCATAGGAATGGATTGAATTGGGCTAGTTATTATGATAATGACAATTCTGAAGTGGATAAAAAAAAAGCCCAAACAAAATAATGTGTAATTTTTCATAATAGGTAAATAATTTTTCTAATCGTATAACAAAAGAAAGAAAGGGATTAATATCATATCTTAAAGTGAATGGCCTAAAAACTATGACTAGACACGGGTAAATAACAAAGAAATTTGAATAACATGTTTTAGAGATAATCATTAAAAATGTACCCAACGAAAAAAGGCTTAATGTTTCTACAAGGTCAATTTCAAATTCTTTAGTGTTGTACAACCTTTCAAGAAGGACGATGTGCAACAAAAAACATTATGCTAACTTTAGGTCTTTTAATTGTGAAAACAAATTTGCCTATTCAATTTATGGAAAGTAATTAACTAAAACATTTTTCCATGCATTAATGTCCTCATGTTGTATTTCATTTGTGAATGTTTTTCCTCAAGGTCTGTACCCAAATTGGTTGAGAGATTTAAACAAATATATGTCTTCCCAATTTTAGCAAATGTTGTTTTGCCATTGTTTTGATTTTTGAATGTTGAAGGGAGTTCATGATGTATTTGCCCATGTCATTACTTTATTAGGGGTACATTGGTAATTCAAGCATGTCACCATAGGATTATTTGAAATATCAAAGCAAGCTTTGGCGATAAATTTGACAAAATGATTGGATCAATATGGCTCGAGGAACAAAATAATTCATATGTAAAAGATGAAAGGATACACTTGAATTTTATGACTAAAGTATTGAAAATTGTTTTGAACTATGAAATCACAAGTTTGAAGGGTCTTTAGGGCTTTAGGGCATTTGTTTAGGGCATGCATTTTTGAAAACTTCCAATTTGATATAATAAATGAGAAAATCTACAAAGGATTAAAATGTATTTTTATAAAATTTGCATAGGTAGATTTGAAAAAATGTATCAGTTAGTTAAAAGAATCTAAGAAGGGTAGGCAAAAGTGGATTGAGACTTGTGTAAATTTTAGAATAGCCCTAAGAAAATTGAATATTCCATTCAAAACTAGGTATGGAATTACTCAAATTATTCAAATTTTAACATGTTTATGGTGTTGTGCATATCAAACAAATGTAAAATATTCTATTTGTATTTGAAATGTTTTTCAAAGTGAGTAAAATGATCATGTTCCAAAAGGCTTTGGACTTCAAGAAGCTATTTTTCTATGCTACATTAAGTATACTACTATTAAGGTTTTTGAATATGTGACTCTTCCTCTCACATGGCATCTTTCTCAAGTGATTGTGGATTGTTTGTCTATTGTTGTGTTTGTCTATGTGTTGAACAAATCTCATGGCCATTGATTATTAAGTGATATCTTGCATTTTGCCATATTGATAAATTTGAAATTGAAGGAAAAAATGAATAACCCACCCTTGGTTGAGAATGTGGATGAGGATTCAATAATTAAGGAGTTGGGACTTTTTATTTATAGCATCAAGAAAGAAATATGTTCAATGTTTGATGCTTTCTTTTCATTTTGAATTGAATATTAAGAAAGGAAAACACAAAATATGCTTTGGTTGATGTTGGACCCAAGATATAAAGGTCTTCCTACTATGTCTTTTTTCATTGGTTGTGAACAAAGTGTTGAGATTATAAAGGATTATGATAAAAATGCATTGATTCTTATGCTCCTTAAATGTCATTACACTTGCATTTTTAATCTTTAATCAAATGTTGGTGTTGTAGGTGGAAGGGTTGACGAGGATTGTAACTTGGATATATTTGAAACAAACCCTAACACAAGTGAACTTACCAAGGAACTTCTAAGGGTATTTTTATGTGGAAAGGAAGTGTAAGATATGGATTGACCTAATATCTTCGATATTTGGAGTTCATGAAACATCAAAGTGTAGGCAATGAATTGGATATAAACTCATAATGATTTTTGAAGTTTCACCATCTTTTGTCGGTTTATTAGATTACAGTGAAATTTTATTACATGTGTTTTTAAAATTGAATTGTTTTTGTCATTAATTGTCATTAATGTCTTCCATATGTTCAATGCATGTGTGTAGGAAAAAAATGAGGGCTATGAATTTGACAACCTTTTAATTTGAAGGCCAAAAAAATTAGAAACTTTCATTAATACATGTTGACTGACCTTCAAAGTTCAACAATGATTACAAAAGATGTAAGCCATTTCCATCTTAAGTTTTGTCATGATAACGGGGTTAACCACATCCTACCTTTCACCCTTGTCAACCCCACACCCATCCAAACTACTAGTAATTATAGGTATATGAGTAAGTATGATTTTGGTATGCGCTTTAGCCAACTAGTTGATTTACATTACAATTGTTTAAGATTGGTTCTTATTTTTTCAATTTTTTTTCCAAATTTATCAAAAGTCTATGATTTTAAGCCGTTCATCACATAATTTTTGTCATCATGTATGTATGTTTGTGACATTTGCCAAAATAACCATCTTTTTAAAAAACTTAGTTATTTCATTCATCTCCTTGACCCATTGTCACGGACGCCAACACCAAACATGATCACATGATGAATGGAATTCATTCACATGGATTTCCATCTATGATTTCATAGTTCATTCATAATTAATTTGTAATTCATTATAGTTATATCATAGTTAATAACTCTTAGTTAATTTCAAGTTCACTTTTAATTAATTTTTTGTTCATTTCTAAAAAATCACCTCCTTTACCATTATATTTGCCTTTTTCTCACATACCTTTTGAAATATTTTATTTCAAAATGTAATTTAAAGCTAAAATAAATATTTATTTATTTGTTAGAGTACATTCCATATTTTAAAAATAATTATAAATTTTATGTTTACAAAAATGATTATTTAATTGATTATAAACCTCCACATGGTTTACCAATATTTTAACCTATTTTTCATATAAATAAATTCAATGAGAATTATAATGATATTAAAAAAAGAAAATAATTTAATTATAGCTTTAAATGATTTTGGATGTTCTTATAAAGGTTGATTAAAAATTAGGGTAGATAGGCTAATGAACAAACATTTAAGAAGTCAAAGGAAATCAAATCTTGACACATTGTTCTTTTGCTTTTGAAACTCAAGAAACATTTGTTACCCTCCACTTAATACTTTCAACGCCACAAAAATTGTTCAATTCAATAATGAAATGGGGAAAATATGGGTTGTTTCATGTAAGGGGGGTTTACTGTTTAGCGATGTGTGAATTAAAACAAATTAAGATTTCGAGCTTAATATCTTTTATCGTTGCATTTTTGCCTTTGCAATACAACTTAGAAGTTTTGTAAAGCCTTAGTTGGTGCACCCATTAATATTTAAATCACTCAAAACACATTAAAAAAGAGGAAGATATTGGAACTAAAATTAATGATGGTCTAAAAAAATTAAAAAAAAAAAAAATTGAAGCACGCTACCACTTTTCCTCTTCGTATGTTTTTTAAATTGCTCCTTTACATTTGACACTCCAAAAACATTTGTAACCTTCCAACTTGTAGTTTGCATGTCCAATGACACAAAAAATCATTCAATTTGGTTAAGGAATGAGAAAAATATTGGAAAAAAAAATCATTCAATTTGGTTAAAGAATGAGAAAAATATTGGAAATTGTTTGATGATAAGGTACATGTTTGTAACGTTGGAGAGGTTTACATCCCTAAAGAGGCCTGTGTTCGATAATGGGCTCTGCTTCCTTTACAAGTTATCCTTCTCTTTTAGGGTTTAGGTATGTTTTTTTCTCTTGTCTTTTTCTTGTTTCCTTGGGAATAGGCATGTGTTCGCTTATGGGCACCTTCTTCTTTACAACTTATCCTCCTCCTTTTAGGTTTTCCCTCTGAATTTGGAAACCCTAAAATACTTGGTCGGCAAATCACACCTCGAAAGCGAAAAGATTTCTTCCCGACGAACCGACGATCGACGCATGTGTCGTCGAGGGAATTGAGTTTGTTGCGGAACTTGCGATTGACGACGATGGAGGAGTCGTTGTTGTCCACAGAAATCGCGGCGGTCGGTACTTGTTTCACACAATAAACAAATAGCACTAACTGACTTTCCCCCTCTTTTTTGTCTTGCACAATGGTACCACATTTCACTCCTTTGTGCGAGTTCTGTACTCAGGTCCTTGTGTTTTCTGAGTAGGTTTTGCCGCTAATTTTTCCTTTTTTTTGTGGGTATGTGTGTGTGCTTGAAAATATGTGCTTTACAGTGTGTCTTTGACCTAATTTTGTGGCAGGAAGATGAATCGGGCGATAGGGATGGTAGTACTACCGAGAATTCGACAGAACAGAAAGCAGCAGAGGTTTATTCTAGAGATGGCATCTTGGATTATCGGGGACGACGTGCAGTCAAAGCAAAAACGGGAGGATGGAGAACCTCCTGGTTTATTTATGGCATGTGGTTTCAATCCGGAGCTTCATGACCTAAAAGTCTATTTCCACTTGCACATGTTGAGTTTTCTTGATGCGGTTGTTATTTAGGGTTTTTGTATGTCTTAGGGTTTATCTGGCGGTTGCCTTTGTGTGATGATCGATTTATAAAACGGCCAAGTTCAAGAGCTTTGAAGATGATGATCGCCCCATATGTTTTTTTGCTGTAGACTTGTAAAGATTAAAGATTTTTGCTTTCAAATTTTTTGCCCTAATCAAGGAAAGCAAATTACAGAGCACTGACCTGAAAAAGTATTTATTGTTGACTAGTAATTGACTGTGGTGTTGTCAACAGGAAACCAGATATTTACCAACTTAGCATTCTATGGATGCTCAACAAATCTGGTGATTTACTTAACATCCATAATGCACGAGGACAATGCGGCAGCTGCAACAAATGTAAGCAACTGGAATGGAGCAGGCTACATAACCCCACTCATTGGTGCGTTTCTGGCCGATGCATATTGGGGAAGATATTGGGCTTCAGTTGTCTCCAGCTTTGTGTTCATTCTTGTAAGCAAACAGTAAGCTTTTCCACATCCTCAACCATTCGCATCAGATTCATTGAGCATTTTCTTGGATCTTATTTGGAAACTATCATTCTTTCTATGTTTTTTTTTCCATGCAAGAATCCCCTATCAGATGTACAGACATTTACATTGTGCATGAAAAATCTAACAGTTCTGACCTGCGGTTAGTGTGTCCAGGTCTTTAGGAGCATAAGAGATCAAGACATGGATTACTGTGTGGAAGTGACCTCATCTTTTAAGCCAGTACTTATGCTTTATATTGTCTGTGGCAACTGGCAGGGCATGATTTTTCTAACAATTTCTACATCTCTGACATCCTTAAGGCCTGCCCAATGTGCAAGCCAGGATTCAACATGCCCCAAGCCATCCACTGCACAGGCTTCATTTCTTTACCTTTCTCTATACATTGTAGACCTAGGAGCTGGAGCTTTATATTCAGTGGCTATGTCACTGGGGGCGGATCAATTTGATGAGGAGGACATAATTGAGAAAGAGCAGAAGACTTCTTTCTTCAATTGGTATTATCAATCCATGAACATTGGAGGGATTTTGGCTGCAACCTTTTTTGTTTATATTCAAGACAATGTGAGTTGGGGTTTGGGTTTTGGGGCTTCTCTAATTGCTGTCATAATGGGGACTGTATTCTTCCTAGCTGGCACCCGTTACTACCGCCACCATCCACCAGGCGGCAACCCATTGGCCCGGATTGGGCAAGTCATGGTAGCATCTGCTCGCAAATGGCATCTACAAACTCCATCAGACAGTGATCTTCTTTATGAAGTTTCACTAGATATGGAGTCCACTATTCGTGGCAGTCGAAAAATTCAGCATACTGATGAGTTCAGGTTTGAGACTAACTTTAAGCTTTAAACACATTCAGGCCTGAAAGTGCTTTAGATGTGTTAGCTTAATTTCAGTTTGTATAATTACCAATCAATGTATACCTCTCCTTCCAGTACTTATGTTTGATGCTATGCATGGTTTAAAATTATAGGTTCTTGGACAAGGCAGCTATGGAGAGGGAGGGAGACAAAAGTAGTGGAGCTTCTAAGAATCCATGGCATCTTTGCTCTGTGACCCAAGTTGAAGAGGTAATACTTGCTGGTGAATCCAGGTGGTGGATGGGTTTCTTACAAATTTTTGAATTTGTGGCAGTTATTCTTTGATAGCACTACCTGGATCTCATCTTCATCAAGTACAAGCAGAGTTGCTTGAATTCATGGTTCAAAGGTGTCCATGCTAGGACCATTTCAAGAATCTCTTCAAGACTACCTATTTCTGTTGGTGACCAATGCTGTGACCGATTAAAGGCCACCTCAAGGAGGCACTACTTCAAGTGTAGGGTAGAGGTTGACCCATCTCAAACTTGTTTTATTATCTTCTCCAAGTTATTTTCTAGATAGCTTGCAAGATTACTCATAGTAAAGACTACTGACTTCTGCAGGTGAAAGTTCTTTTCCGGATGGTACCTATTATGGTAAGCAGTGCCATGTTTTCAACAGTTTACAATCAGCTATCAACATTATTTGTGGTTCAAGGAGCAACTATGGATGTCCAAATAGGCCACTTCAACATCCCTCCTGCTTCTCTGACTATTTTTGAGCTTTTGAGTGTTGGATTCTGGATCCCAGTTTATGATTTTTTCATTGTGCGCATTGCACGTCGCTTTACACACAACCAAAGGGGTTTCACAGAGCTCCAACGAATTGGTATTGGGTTGGCAATTTCAATATTTGCAATGGTTGCAGCAGCTATAGTGGAAATTGAGCGCCTTAAAGTGGCAAGAGACCATGGGTTACTTGACGATCCAAATACAGCTGTCCCAATGAGTGTGTTCTGGCAAGTTCCACAATACTTTTTGGTTGGTGCAGCTGAGGTTTTTGCATACATTGGAATTTATGAATTTTTCTACAATGAAAGTCCAGATGCAATTCGCAGCTTGGGGACTGCATTTGCTTTGCTGACTATTGCATTAGGGAGCTTCCTCAGTAGTTTGTTGGTCACAATCATAACCCACCTCACTAAAAGAGGCTCAAATCCAGGGTGGATAGCTGACAACCTTAATCGTGGTCACATTGACTACTTCTTCTGGCTGTTAGCTGTATTGAGTATTTTGAACTTAGGATTTTACATGTTCTGTGCCCAACGGTACAAAACAATGGAAACTCTGTGCCCTGGGGTTCTGGATCAGGGACTGGACCTGCCTGATCCTGAGCACATGAACTTGCTTGATCCAGAACTCCAGGTTAGTATCACAGATTAATATAAGTTATTGCATGCCAAGTTTCCCTCTGGGGGATTATTGCTGGATGGTGATATTTTTGGCATGCTACTATGCCCTGTGACTCAGGTATGTACTTCACAAGTTTAGTCTTACTTTTTTGAAGTTTAAATTCAACAGGACTTTTGTTGAGCAGTCCAGGTGAATGTAGGGAGAGAGTTTATGTTGTGTATGATATTGAAAACAGAGATTTGCCTAGGCACTACACATTTTTGAAGTAAATAATTTTGAGCTCTCATTCAGCACTGTGAGCTCAGTTCTTCCCTGATTATTCTATGTTTGTCCCTTACATTGAAATGTGTGAAATATCTGAATCAAACTGGACATTGCAAATAGGTTTAAAACATTGCACGCATGTCCTACACTGCAATCTGGAGGTAAAGATTGAAAAAAAATGCATGAGAAATGCAATTAAGTCTAGGCAAAAACCTTCAGAGTTCAATGCCATAGGTGCACATATGCCAAGAAGGGTTGATTTATTCTAAAGTCACCAAGTCACAAAAATCAGTCAGTTCATATTAGCTTTAAACAGGCCCATGATTTTATAGAACACTTAAACCACATTGATTGATTTACACCAAGGTGACAAGACTAGAAAAAACCATTATAGGTCTTGTCAAAATGTAACCTACATATGGGAACATCAACCATGCGACCGGCAGAAATTAAAAATCCTGTACTGATACAGTGAGCTAAATGGCAACCACTTGCACCAGGGACACAAGTACTAAACACTGGGATTTCTAAGTACAATGACATTGTGGCCTTCAACCACATTCAAACATCTATGCATTGGAACAACCAACCAGAATCCTCTTTACAAACCTACACACATCCTGTTTCTAACACTACTCTAATGAGCATGACTGAAAATTTCTCATGAGTAGGGCCACAATTCAGAGCCAAGATAGTTCAGTCCCCATGCACCTACCATGGTGTGTGTGTGGTGTCATCTCACTATGACCACCTTGCATAGTGGTCCACCATTCACCCCAACAAATAAAACCAAGAGCTTGTTGGGTTTGGCCCCTCCACCCATTGCTTGACTTCATGCTGAAGCCAAAATACAGAGGGATGGGACAAGATGGGGCAGCCAAAGCTACCCCTAGAAAGTGACACTAGAAGATTAGGCATTGTCAGCATTGCCACCAATTGCCTTGACCCTCAAACACAAACTAATGGAAACATTGAGGGGTGGAGTGCCATGGTGCCTTGCCTAAAACACCTCTGCTGCCCAGTGAAAACGGTGGAGGACAAATGCTTCTATAACCCAGAATCCAATGCTTCTATATGACAGGTGCACACAAAACAATGGACCAAAAAAAACCCCAGGACAAGGTTCACCTTTGCTTTCGATAAGCCACCATTTGTAGGTGATCTATTTCACTACCTATTGTACCGAGATTGGCTTCGTTTCTTGAGGAAGCTTGGGATATCAACACCTGATGTTCCATTGGTGTTTACAGTTGGAGACACAAGTGAAGGCCGAGTACCATACCCAAATTGCCCCTACAAAATACAGAAGTCATGTCCAATAAGATTTAAACAAAGACGAAGACAAGAGAAGGTCATATACATGCACATGTATGTCCCAACAAGGTGGCCATTCTAGAGCCATCACAAAATCAGGTGTGAATTAGGGTTCTGTTGTAAGCTTTTCTCTTGATGAGATCTATTCAGTAGATTGAGACAGTGAGGAAAAGCAAAAGTTAAATCATTTGTGCTGGTGGAAAACCATGTGATGGCCAACTTGCCTTCAAGTTACGGAGGTCTGGTTCATCTTGTGGTCGAAAACCTGTCGCAATTAAAGTTATGCTTATCTGCAGCATGACCAAACAATGGAAATACTACTGAGTGAACCTGGCTGAAACACGTATACTCATGCCAATTGCAATGAGTGTTCTTTGAAGAAATTGTCTCACACTAAAATAAGATCCCACTCATAACTGGTGACACAGTTGCTGGTAGGAAAGTCAAGAGAACTTCCTGAAACCAAGTTACAACAAAGATTGCTTCAAAGTTTCATTTGGGCCATCTGTCACTGTGATCAATCAAGTGTAATATTTTCTGATGAACCTTAGCTGACTCAATAAATGACCATAGAATCCATAGATTTATCCTGCAGGTGAAAATAGTTTGACTTCAATCCAGATAATGCAGGTACATAAAAGGTCTTGCTTGCAAGAAAGAAACGGAAAAGAAACATTCAAGCCAGAAGATGCAATATATCAACATAAGTATTAAGAGCTTCTTCATTTCAAGTAAACCTGAATAAAATTGAGAGATGATCCCAATGATAAGGTTGTAGATATTTCAGATCTGAGGACAAAAATAGACCAGCAAAGGAGGAAACTGAACATAAAGAATAGAGAGAAAATCAAAACAAAACTGAGGACAGTTTGAACAGCAACAGCCACAAGCATATTCAGAGACAGTCATGAGCCACACATACGATAGTGACCAGTGACCATAACATCTCCACTATTTTCATCATCTGCTGGCCGTGGATGGATGTCAATGTGATACGTTAACAAGCATACTGAGTTTCTGCCACAATATGGACAGTAATGGGAAGACAATGCCATTATGGTTGCTAGCTCAGAAAAACCTAAAGGAGAATGAGAAGACCAAAAAAACCAAGAAAGATGAGGACCAGAAAGAAAAAGAAAAACCAAGGTGTGTTTTTTAAAGCTCCCCATTTAGGATTAAAGCCCATCAAATAATCATTTTTAACATTTCAAAGGAGAAAACACTGAACAGAAATCCTTCTTTGTTAAACAAACCTCTCAGTTGATGTAATAGGATTTTGAAGAGTAACCTTTTCTCCTCAGAAGACTAATTGAGCTCACCATCTGAGTACAAAGAACTCCCTTAAACTACCAAACCTTAAGAACCTCTAAACTATTGAGTACACCAACTTTGGCAGAATGTGACATGTTGAAATCCAGGTGAGTCATACAAATCATGTTAATAACTGCGTATTCTGGCTGAGAATGTCAGTGGGAGAAATCATGTCTATGAGTTTGCAGAGAAAATTCCACAACCACCCTTTTAAGGTAACAGGACAACAAGCACAGTCATAACCCTATGAGAATCACTCACAAAATATCAGACCGTCAATTTATTGAAAATGGCAGTGACAAGCAGCCATGACTCCCCGGTATCTTAATCAGCTCCTGGTGTAGATAAGAATATAATAATCAGCCCAAAATTTCAGGCAATCCATTATACAAGCATCTGCGTCATGAGTTTAAAGGTTGCAGAAATTGTAAGGGTATCAAGAACTAGAAAATCATCTACCCAACTTATATGGAGGATAACTTAGAAAGAAAAATTGGACAAGATTTAAGCTTATTAAATCTTAATAAGATGGTCCAAAAAATCAAACTAATAGGTGAAGAGGTAGTACACATTGGCATACCAATTTATCACTCAATGACCAACTCAAATTTTTTGAAGAATAACTTATCTAAAGAAATCTACCCAAGAAGATATATCTGAAGTTTTTGCTACCTTGAAGCTATGGAGGGACTCCATCTCATCCTTATCCTTCAATCAAGCATATTTGAAGTTAAGGACTGCCCTCTGAACCAATAAAAATCTGAAATGAAGGGATCATATCAAAGACTTATTCACTAGAATTATCATTCTAGGTTTCAGATGCAACTGGTTGATTTTATACAAAAGAGTTGAGAAATCAAAGAATTAGAACAAAAAGAGAGAAGATTTGACAGCATTGATCATGACTGATTCAACTCAATGACTTCAAATACTCCCAAGGAATCTTTATAAACACCACTACTCTGTGAACGGCCATCATCTCCCTGCAACTTGTTAACCCACATGTCATTGACCACCAGCAGGATAGCTTTAGATGGCAGTCAAAAACTTCTGTGAGAACTGGCTGCATATATAAACCAAGGCTTCATGGAACTTCTAAGCCATAAGAGGAGAAGTTGGACAAGGACCACAACCTGTTTAAACTTATCAGTAGCATTGAAAGAATCTTGAAGACTTAAACTTCTTAGTTAAACTTCAGATTTTGACAAACTTGACTTCACATAGGTGCCTTCAAGAGAACTTATCTTCTCAAAAAATGAAACAGCATAATGCTCCTTACAGATAAGCACAATATTACATTCATCCATCTAGGTAATAACACAAAAATACTGGAAGCTATTAAGGAGTTTGGACTCAACACAAGATGTGAACTGTAGAGGAAACACAGCCATGGATAACGGGCAAAGCTTAATCTTCAACTTCAAAGCCAAAAGATGAAAGAAAGATTTGGAGAACAAGGTCAGAAAGAGGATTCCAGAAAGAAGACTTACTTGATCATGGAGTGACTCATCAACTACTGCTCCAAAAATGAGATTTGCATTTGGGTCAACAAGTTCGTAAATAACCTCAGCTGCTGCATTCACCTAAGACACAATGATGACAAGAATGTGGTGTGAACATAGTGATAGTCTCTTGCATGTTCAGTCACTACCAGAAACATCTATGATTGTGAGTAGCTAACATTTTCATTGCTGACTTCATCAGGGCAATGTCAACCACCAACCCTCATAGTGAGATTTCTGTTGCAGATCTGTAAAGCCATGGCTAGCACACCAAAGTAAAGGAAGCAAAAGACCCAAAATAAAATACTAGACAAGAAGTAACAAAGGGGACAAGAAAAACAAAGAATGAAAACAAGAGGAAGCCGAAAACATGAAAGGAGAACAGAAAATATAATCCTGCAAGATGAGACAGATTTGAGGACAATAGGGACTTCAGAAACCAAGCTCCCTGCTAAGAATCAGGAAGCCCTTGAAAGAATCAAAGAAGATCCCAAAGGCTGAAACTCCAAGGACAAATCTTCTTTGTTAAACAATCCACTTGCCAAGGGTAGATAGTTTTCACAACCAGATCATTCAAACCAGTTGCAAGATGTATTTTGGACTAGCCTGACATGTGTGCCAAATTCTAAAGCATGAAGGATGCTTGGACAATGGTGGCTGACACATATTCTGATTGTGAACTTTGATGTCATTATGCTGTGCTAAGTTGATCCATCAAACTCTGGCTTGTCAAGTTGTTGCTATTCATTGCCCTTTGATCTCTTACAGAGGACATAAGGCAATGCAAGTAGATATGCTGCAACAGTTTCTGCTCCATCAGTTCAGATTTGTACAGTATTTGAAGCCATACCACACTACAGATCAGTGAATTTTGGGCCTGACAGCCTTTGATGGTTCATAAAGAAAAAGAAAGGGCAAGTAAAAAAATAAGAGACCTCAAATAGTGTCATGTCTTTTCCACCAGTTATGTTCCACACGATCCCTGTTGCACGTTCTATACCAACATCCAATAGAGGGGATTGGATTGCACCCAATGCTGCATCTCTGGCTCTAGACTTCCCTGCCACAAAGATAAACAAATGGAGATCTTCAAGAACTAATCTAGAATTGTGAGATTGTCAAAACCATTCCAACCTCCATGAGAGTATTTACTTCAACACATAAAGCAAGAGTCAACCTGTGGCAGTTCCAATGCCCATTAGGGAAGAACCAGCATTGGCCATAATTGCTCGAACGTCAGCAAAATCCACATTTACCAGCCCTGGCACCTGCAATTCAGCGGCAATGGCCCTGTCAACAATCCAAGGACACTCAGAATTGTTTTTGCTTTTGTGTTTATGGACATAAAGCAGGAGCTATCCTCCAGCTAGATGGCTGGAAACAGTGTTTACATATTTGGCTGGCAGGCACCAGAAAGAAAACACAGTACAAAATCTACAAGAACTTTCTGCTTAGTCTGATTAGCAGGCATCTCTAATCCCAAAGATTACACCATCCATTACCCATTTGTCTAGGGTCCATAGATGTAGAGTCAACTTACTGTGATGATGTCTGAGATGCCCCGGACTCCCTGACGAAGTATATCATCTGCTAAATTGAATGCCTCTGTGACAGGAGTAGACTGTGCAACTGCAATAAGCAGCTTGTCATTAGGTATAGTGATCATCGTGTCAACATTATTGCGAAGAGCAGCTATAGCTTCCTGTGCTTGCACTGACCGCCTCCGCCCTTCAAATGAGAATGGCATAGTGACTATGCCTACAGTCAGGACACCCAGCTGCTTTGCTATGCCTGCAATAATAGGTGCTGCTCCACTCCCAGTCCCTCCCCCCATGCCAGCCTGCAACAACATCATCCTTATCATATCAAACCAAGCTGGCTGGCAACCCATGAGGTTGCCAATTTTCTGGTGAACACAAGTTTAGGGTTTTCACTTTTGGACAAACGAGCACTGAATTGGTTGCAGACTTTCTGGTGGACACAAGGTTAGGGTTTTGACTTTTGGATAAATGAGCACTGAGTTCGTGTGCAGCAGCATCCTCTGCTAGTAGTAAGGGAGAGAGACTTACAGTCACAAAGACCATATCTGCTCCCCGCATGGCTTCCTCCACCATTTCCATACTTTCTTCAGCAGCACTCTGACCTATCTCAGGATTCCCGCCTGCTCCAAGTCCCCGAGTGAGCTTCTGGCCTATTTGCAAACGGTTACTAGGAGATACCGAGGACATTGACAAAGCTTGAGCATCAGTATTCACAATCCAAAACTCCACTCCCTGCATCTCGCTCTCCATCATTCGGTTGACTGCATTGGAACCACCACCCCCGACGCCTACAACCTTGATCTTAGCCTCCTTGTACTCCTCCATGGCTGCATTGGTATCCTCCCACGTCGCCAACGGAGGAGACACACAGCATTCTCGACCATTGCTTCTTAAATGCTCAATTTCTATTCCTCCAAAACCCCGACGACGCGAAACCACCGATGCTACTGCAGCAATTCTCGTTCTCCAGAAACCATATCCAAGACCTGGTTCCGTCCTTCTCCTCACCACACCAGCAAACTTTCTCACCTTTTCCAAACGCAAAGATGTTGGAAAAATTCCACCTACAATTGCTCGATTGCCGCCCCCGCCACAAGTGAAGAACAAATTTTTGTCGAGAGAAGAAGAAGACGAAGAAGAATTGAGCGAGATTGACGACAGTAACAACCCACCCGCCTCTCCAACGTACGCCATAGCCACCGCCATGGCCACAAAATCAAAGAGCTCGAAACAGGAAATCCTTCTCCCCCCTTTCCCCCCCTCCTCTATCGGAATTGCACAGCCCAATGGGGGACCTTTCCCTTTAGTTTCTCGTATGGCTTTGGTCCCTTAGAAAATCAAGGGAAAGTTGTAGGGGAGGTCCTTGTCCTAGTGGTTTCTCTCTAAAGGAGGCCTACTCAAGGGCCTTAGCCCAAGGGAGTTCCAAACCTCAAGAGAACCCCACGAGTATTTGGACTCATATGTTATGCATTTTTCATATGTTTTTTTTGCAAAATAAAGAATATTTCAAATATTTTTTCCTTTAGTGTAAATTTATTTATTTGAATTACAACCATATTCACATTTTCACTCCACTTTTTCATTTTTTTGCAAAGCTTTCATACCATTTGTTTTTGAAATATCATGTCAATCCTTTTTTTTGGCCTTTGTGTTCTTAGATGCATTTATTTTACTATTGTCACAAATTTTACAATACATTATTTGTGCATTTTCAACATCCATTTAAGAATAACCATTCAAACCAAAAAAAAATTTCAATTAATTAATTTTTAAAAATTATAACTCAAGTCTTCAAATTTTTCTTTTGAGCATGAAGTTTTTTTAAGGATTAATTCCACTTCTTCCTCACTTTCAGTGATTTTACTTTTCTTTTTTTTATTGCAAAATAAAGAATATTTCAAAATATTTTTTCCTCTAGTGTAAATTTATTTATTTGAATTACAACCATATTCACATTTTCACTCCACTATTTCATTTTTTCTCAAGTCGAATTATCTTAAGTTAGAACAAAGTTGAGATGCCTAAACAAAAATAAATAGGTGCAATTTTGTTAATGTGCACCAAAGCAATTGAAAACACTACATAATTTTTTGTATCTAACATTCTAGAATATATATATATATATATATATATATATATATATATACACAAATGGAATTTTTTAAATTTTAGATTCAATATATTGATATTCATATTTTGAAATTTTGAAATCAATCTTATGAATAAAAGATACCCAAAGACATTTTTAAAAATAGTTGTAATCAATATTTTTGCAATGTAAAAGGACTCATACTTAGTTTTTTTATATAATTAATACTTATCTACCTATTATTTGGAATTTTAAAATATAAATATTAACTTAATAGTATCAAATGTTTAAAGAAATAAATTTTTGAAAATTTGAAATTTCAAGAATATTTTTATTAAAAACAATGGCCAAAGGGGTGGGTGTGGTTCATGATAAATGTTTGCACCCAAATTTTCTACCAACTATCTTGCCCAAGATAGTGATTTCCCAATTGTGTTTCCTATTAAAATGATTTTTTTACTTTAATGTCTATCCATTTCATTTGAAAATATGTTTTGGTATAATCTTCAAATCCTATGTCCTAGAAAATAAAATAAATTTTAATTTTAATTTTAAAAAATTACAAAAAAAATTCAAATGAAAAATAATGACTCACTTTTCTCTCCTCATAATGTGATGTTATAATGCAAGTGCAAAATAAGCAATGAAAAATAAATATATTTGAAATGAGGTTGTAAATTGTGAAGATTATGTCCATCACAAAACAACAACACAACATGATGAATGAAATTGACAAAAACTTACAAATTGAAAGAAAGATAAATAATGAAACAAACAACTGGCAAACAACCGTAAACTTATATGCAAATGAAATAAAAAGAGTCATTGTTACATGCTTCAATGATTGTTTGGAATGCAATGGGATTGCTTGTTAGGTTGATGTAATAGATTACAATTAGTTACAAAAGGTGATGGATTCATAAATAAGAATAAACGTAATTGATAGTGGTTTAAAATACTCATTTTTTTGGCATGATAATTATTATACATGATTATGTCATTTTGAAAGCATTTCAAGTTTTTCAAAAATGAAAAAAATAGTGAAAGCATTGAGAACATTTGCTTTGGTTCCTATTAATGTGATTGCACCCACCTATAAATAAAAACAAGAAAAATAATAATAAACACAAACAAAATGTTGTGATTTAACCTCAAGCTTACACCCGAATAGGGGCAAAGCAAATAGGAAATGGGCCGAGAACAAGTTAAGACAAGAAAAAGGTCTAAACACATCAACAAGTGAAAAGGTAACACTCCCATGGCCCCAAAGATGAACTCTCACTTTGAAAGTTGGGAGTAAATATCAAAACTGAGTTCGCATTTTCCATTTAAAGCTTAGAACTAATAGTTATGGCTAAAAAAATGTCAAGCATCACATTGGTACACCCAAAAAACATGAATCAAATGACCTTTGATGAAAGCTTACAACATGACATTGGCAAAAATAGCATAGAAGGGCGCAACTTTGTAATTAGAAGTTCTTTAATTAGAGTTCATATTAGGAATTATGAGCTTACAAAGTCATAGGACTCATAACTATAGAATTAAAAAAAATTCACATAATAGTCCAAAAGAAAAAGAATCACTTCAATGTAGTCCATGGAGAGAGTGTGTGTGTGTGTGTGAATTTACAAAATATGAGTAAAAATAATATTAAGGTCCCATATATAGGTTGTTGGGTAAAATTATGATTGAATTACGTCTATTTTAAAAACTAACATAAAATTAATATGAGATATGCATTAATTCTCAGCAAATAGTATAAAAAATATAACATGATCTACATGTCTTATCACACAGTTCTACCATGTTTGGTCACATGTCCTCATCACTTGTCACAACTTCAAGTACTAAAATTAAAAATTAAATAAATATATGGTATCAAAATTGCATGCAACAAAAAATTATAATTAAATTTGTGGTGGTGTAAATATGTGCATATTAGATAATTAAGTAATAATAAGGTGAGAAAAAAAATTCCTTGACATGATACCATCAAATAATACTTTGCTTGACATAGGTATTGTAAAAATTTAACCCTTAGTGTCCTCATTGGGCAAAAGACTTCTTGGAGTTGAAACATTATCATTACATGTCATCAAACTTAGAGAAAGCAAAACTACATATCACACTTGCACAAAGGCAAGGTGTGGGGGGATAACCAACAAAATGTGAAAGGAGACTTAAACAACATGAGGAGAGTGCAACCAATAGTAAGAGAAAATCTCACAAAAAATGGGTAACTCAAATGGAAAAGGTGATCAACATGACAATAATATGAACAATGAAAATAACACAAACAACACAAGTATAGTGAGAATAACAAGATAAAAGTGCCAACAATAGGATGAGAACACAAATCACAAGATAACATTAATAATAGGAAGACAACATGAAAATGGGAGGATAATTCATAAAATTAAAAAAAACACAAGACCTTTAGGAGGAGAATTTGACCAAGAACAATGCATGAACAATAGAATGAAAATGTTAACAATAGGTGGAAAAGTTGCATTCACATTAATAAAAGTTGCAACGAGTTTAACTAATAGTTGATTTTTCATATTTGGTGTCAACATTTGTACCAATATTACAAGTTTTCATAATAACTATCTTTACATGAACATTTTTCTAACATATTATGGAAACATGTGGATTAATTTGGATTGATTCAATGAATATAGAATACTCAAAAGCACACATAAAACATTATAACCAATGTATTCATTAAGTTTTTCATTTTTTCAAAAACTTCAAATTATTTCAAACATTTATAATAATTATTCACACCTTTACATAATAATATGATATGTCATGAAAAAAATTAAGTTTTTTTTTACCACTATAAAAAGAATGGATTTATAGTCCATCACCTTTTGTAACCAATTGAAGTCTATCACATCATCTTGGCAAACATTCCTTCTAAGTTTTAGTAATAAAAAAATCCATTATTATAAGGTCACACTTGTAAGGTTGGATTTTATTATATTGTTTGCACCCAATAACCCAAATAACAAAAAAAGAAAAAACAACAAATAGTACAATAAAAAAACAAACAACAATAAGAAGAAAATGCAAACAACAATAGAACAACACTAACAAGAAAAAGAAAGCATTACAAGAAATTGTTCTTTCAAGAAAAGCACTGGTGTTTTTCCATTTTTGAAATAGTCAAAATCAATTACTAGAATTGATGATTCTTTAATTTTGAAATATTAAAAAAACTAGAACCAATGGCATTTTATAAATTCAAATAACTACACAATATTAATATATCACTATTACAAAAAAAAAATTATAGTAAAAAAACAACCCAAAATGATAAATGTTAAAAGAACCATTATATCAATTTAAACAAGTTAATTTGGACTTGTCATTGTGACTAGGATGGTCTTTTTGATTGACAAAATAGGAGACCATTTGATTAATCATTTTGATTGGCAAACAATGAACCATTTGATTGGTTGAATTTATATTTATATTTAAATCATTTCATTTTTGTATATATATATATATATATATATATATGGCAAATGGATAGTAAATAGGTTTAAGAAAATCATAAAAGACAAATAAATAGAGAATAAGCCTAGTTTAGCCTAGCCTACCTAACTACTTTAGTTTATCTTACTTTCTCTAATCCTTTTGGTATGCACAAAGGTTACAAATATAAGGAATTAAATTCTTCACTTTCACAATGATAAACCAAGTTCTTACCAATGGACTACACCTCCAAAAGGTGACAATTTTTGTCAAGTTTTTTTATTTCACATCATTATTTATGTAGGTAAATAATTAGTAAATAAGTTGAAGATAGGTTGAAAGTAAGTTGCAAGATGATAAATAGGTTGGAGAAGTAGGAAATAAGTAAGTAGGTAAGTAAGTAGCTAAATAAGTTTAGGTAGCTAAATAAGTTTTAAGTAGGTAAGTAGGTACATAGGTAGGTAGAATCTACCTACTTAATTTAGGTAGTAACTAGTTAACTTGGCCTATTAACTAACATAGGATGTTCAATTTGATTATAAAATCATTGGTCATTTGGGCAAACATGTTATTTTGTTTTGTGCAACTTGATTAGATGTTCCACTTACTTATAAACCATTGACCATTTTGATCAAGGTGGTCAATTTTTTGTTCAATTTGATTAAATGTTTCATTTGATAGATAATAAAATAAATCATTCCAATCAAGTTCATTGGTCAAAAAAATACACATGTCATTCAAGCCATGAACCTTTAACCAAAATGAGCATATTCATTAGTCAATGTGGACAAGGCAATCAACTTGAACAAGTAAAAAAAACCATGAATTGTAATAATGATATATATACCATGATTATTTTTGCCTAAAATGCATAGATTACAATGTTTGTTGCATGATTTATAATTAAAATAAAGACTAGAAGAAATTTTCAACCTATCTTTTTATGAATGAATAATGAATGAATGTTAGTTTTGTTTGTGTATATTTTTGGAGTTTGTTACCATTGCTTCTAGATGATCTAAATTTTGCAAAATAATAGGTTCAATTTTTTTTGTTAATAACTTTTGTCATATCTCCATGAATCAATGCCACAAGATTGAATAAAATTTGATGAAAACATGAGAAAGAAAAGGTTGACATGGCCATTTATTTATTAAAATTTGGATGTTTTATATGTCCTAACTTTTGAGTTGATGCATTGAAAGATTGAAAAATAATAATAATAACTGTAGGGCTAAAAAGTGAGTGATTTTGCAAAAAAATCTATTAATTGTTTGAAAAAAAGACAACTTTGATACAAACCAAAGCTAGCATAATCAAAAGAAAAACCTTAACACCGTAATTGAAAATATATTTTCAAAGAAGGGTTTTATATGGTTTGCCATATTAAATCACTAGAATTGGCCACACATCTTCATATGTTTTTGAAATTTCATACATTGTTTGACATGAAATGTGATGCCCTATATTTATTTGGGCCCCGTGCAATTTCACACTACTAACGACAATGGATAAATTTTCCCCTTTCCTTCTTATGTTCCATATGGTTTTCAATAATTCATCATTATTTATGTCAATATCAAATTTAACATAGGCACAAATTATTTTTGGAATTATCTCTCAAATCTACAATGGAAAACTATACTCTAAATTCGAAAAATTCACCCACATATACCAATTCCTCATTCTTCTCATCACTTGAATTTGATCTAACAAGTTCAATTAATATTTTTGCAAAATTGTTGATCCCCATGGGGTCCATTGTTTGTTAATTCATTGTTTAATGTGAGTATACATATGCAAGATTCTTGGGTTTGTGATTGTTGAATATTAAAAAAGCAATGAAAGTGGCAATGAGGGTTTTGCTACAATTTGGGTGGTGATGGCAATGGTGGCAACAATTTTCCTGCTTCCTTGTGCTCATTAGTTAGTGTTGCACAAAAAAAGCAAAGAGAGAATGATAAACAAAGAAGAACAAACAAAAACAATAAATATAAATAAATAAATAAATAAAAATTGTAGTTGGGGACCTTCGAAAAACAGGAAAGAAAGATTCCAGTTCCATTTCAATATAAAGAAGCCTTGTTGGTAGTTCAATTATAATTTCATTAAAAGAATTAGTTATAAATTTATTTTCTAGATTTTCATGGCATAGTGGGAAATATGAGTCGACATTATGCTTACCAAAGATGGCATTCACACCTTAGCCAACATTGTTATTGTCAATCCAACACGAGCATATTTACTTCCCAATCTTGCACAACTCAAAGATTTGTTATTTCGATGTAGTTCAAGCCAAGGAAAGGAGCTTTCACAACCAACACCCCATTGATCAACTCCTCCCATTAGCAATTGAGATATTCAATTCCTTACACAAACATAAAAATGTGTTTTTACACGATTGTGCCAATCCCATTTGGAGCCTGAAAGGGCCATAAGGCCTTCAACTTTCAACATTGGTCACTCTTTTCTGTCAAAAAGTTTCAATCACATTGTAAAGGATGCAAGCATCCTCCATCTTAAGTCGAGCGGTAATCGTAGGCTTAGCTACTTCCCAACTTCCACCCCTTCAAAACACATCTCCTATCACCATAGCCAAACTGTTGTAAGCGTTAATTTTTGACATATAAATATGACTGACCTACCATAGGCAATCAGTTATGGACATGGAGAGATTTTCACACCTACTTTGAACCAACTTGCTGTCCTATTACTTCTCCCTTTTCCTTAATTTTCCTCGCTTGTACATTTTCCTAATCTGCTGTGTTTTTTTACTAAAGCTTTACATGACTTTGATGAATACTAAAACACAAACTTATGTCCATTAACAACATTTAACCACTATTGAATTAAATTTTTGAAGCTACTTGACATTCAAGCCAAAGCTCCTTTGTGTTCAGTTTATTTCAACACTCTAGCGTTGAACCCAATAAGCACCAATGGTAGGATTGTGAACATCTTATCCATTTGACTAAACCTTGACTAAACTTCAAGTTTAAGGTTTAGGTCTGGTGCTAGTGTTAACACAAACCCTGTGAACAAAGTAAGCCCATTTCCGATGAGAAAAGCTTAGGCAAAAGCATAGAATTACAATAAAGACTGAAATAAAGACTCATAGGCTATTGTTGGAAAGTGAAAAAAGTGCCACAACACTCTTCACAAAATTTGAGGGTCTCTTTACTGCAAATATGGAATCAAGCATCTACACTCAGAAGAGCTGAAGCATTGCCATCCAAATAACAGACCAAAACTTGGTATGTATTGATGAAGATCAGTGTGGTAGGTAGCCTCTGAACCTACAAAAAATATGGTCATTTTCTAATGCCCGCGGAAAAGCAGAGGATAAGTGCAGCAAACACCTGTGCTCCAACACTGCACAGCAACACCATTTCCCTAATTTACAATAGGCTCTTGAGAACTCGAGGATTCACTGAAAGAATGACTGGAGAATATTCCCAAATTACCATTCAAAGCACATCATGACATCATGTATTTGACCTTTCCAAAGGTATGATCAAAAACTCTGGACAGAAATGTCAGCCAAGCATAAGTTAGCACTGCACAACATTCCCAAGGAATTAAACCCAGCCAAAAGGAAAAGGAATTTAGAACAGAGATTAAGTGCTGTGACATATTACAATAGAAAGTAGTGCACCCTGCTTTAGCATTTCATGAAAAGCCAAAGCCAGAGGCTTGGCACCTCGTCCTGGCCCTCGTATAAACCCCCTGATAGCACACAACCACACAGAACTATGAAAACCAATACCAAAATCTGAAACATAAAGGTCAGACTGCGGCCTGTGGAATCCAAAGAAAGCATTCCTTCATATTTTTGGCAGCAACAACAGCTATTTTGGCCAAAATGTTCAATGAATAGTGCAGTGGCCTTTTCATACCAGTAACATGGACTCCCTCATGGTGTTAGTGCTTATTTGCAAGTGCTGTCCAGTTCTACTTACAATTAAGAACCAGAATTTCTGGTCAGTTGCTCAATGTTAGGGCTGGAAAACACCAGCAAACTGGCCCGAGGGCCCCGTTGTACAGTTGTCAGCAAAATTAGAGGTTACCTTTGCCATAGTTGCAATACCTTATGTTTGGCAAGTTTTGAGTAGTCACATGAGAGAGGAGCAACATGGAGAAACCTTAGAATCAGAAGTGAGCTGAGGTGAGCTCATACACTGACACACCAACTGTGATACAGTACTTCTCAGTCCAATTCACTTACAGCAGTGACATTGAGACAATGGGGGTCTGGCGAGTGTCAAAGAGGGCCACAAGTCCATCATATACAGCATCCACAACACCACCGAAGGCAACTGCCAATCTTTCCCCAGTACCATCCCAGGCCATCCTCTCTATTGTACCATGCCTGCACCATCCAGACTGCTAATTTCTCAGCTCAAACTTAGCATCAGCTACCAAAGCACTATTGGTATTACAAAGAGATGGTTCAAGCAACATGGAGTGGAGACAGAGATATAGACAACAGACCCTCCAGTAATGGCCTCGAGGTCTGGCAAGTCCAATGGCAACAAATGTACATCTGTCCCCCACAGCAAAATATGTCACCAAATAGAAGAATGGTGCTGCAACATTGAAACTGGTGAGGAATAACAGGGCATTGTGCCAGACACAACTGATCATTGGAAGTGACAGTTTTTCCATCAAGTTCAAACAAACTACCTACATAGGCACAATAGGTAAGATCTCCCTCACCCAGGGAAGGTGGTCGGCCAGCAAAGTGCAAAGCAGCCAAAGATGTTGTGCCATTAAATCCTGCTAAAAGCACCTTTCCATCTGGATTCCACATGACACTCTGCACAAGTTGCACAAGCTAACTCATGTGAGAGATGTGAACATCCAGGCAAAGAAATAAAAGAATACTGAACATGCTAGAGACCACATCTACAGAGTCTCTAGCAAAGTGTAAGGCATTACCACAACAGAACCACCAGCAGACGACCAGGGTGCTGACATCCATTTGCTGGTCTCCCAGAGATGAAACACTCCATTCCTACCATCATGGAACAGAGGTCATGAATATTTCTATCCAAAGCCACTATCAGCAACCAACAGAAGTGAAACTTAATTTGGGGTGTCAGGTATTGAGCAGGCTAGCCAACCTGTTACCTACCACATGAATCAGTGTGAATTATCTAAACATGGCAGCTTCCACAAACTATCTACATAGCTTTGAAACTCTTTTCTGAGGCTTACAAACATACAAGTTGCATCAGATGAAATTACTGGTATAAGCAACATCAGCAACCACAGGAGTCCAGTGACCTGTACATGTTTGCTGAGACAAAATAATCACCCGTAGGAGACCACTTCAACAAGGATATACCACCAAACCCTCGCCTTAGAGGTGTCCCAGTGCCTAAACAACCCAGCCAAGAATCCAAATGCAGAGTTCAGCTTAAGAGGCAAGTGTGAAAAAACCAATAACCATACTAAACCAAAATCCTCATGTGCTATTCCCTGTAGGAGCAATGGTCATGTATAAACAATGGCAGGAACCAAAGTACAACGAAATCCAGTAAATAGCCATACCTTGAGCCACATCCCAGATGGTGAAGGTTGCATCATGTCTGGAACCTGATGCTAGCAATGTGTATCTTGTCAAGGATTTCACATTAACACTTAGTCCTTCGCTCATAGGGCAAGCATATTTGGTAGAAGCAGGATATCAAGTATTTCACTTCCCCAAGATGTCTCAAAGTACAATCTCCTTTCTTCATCAGCTGCACCTTCTTTCTCCATTATACCCTGACAAATGATATCCTAGTTCTAATTGGTTAATGGCAGCACATTGAAGAAGGATATCTGCCACAGGGACTCCATGACAAGGCAGTGACAGGCACACTGCCATCTGCCCGCAAAAAGTCCACCAGTGCCCAACGAGCACCTGTCCCTCGATTTGGTGTGCCCAGAATGGAAACAACACCTGCCCTTACGGGAGCTAGATTCCCTGGATAGCTGGCACTCCATATAGCAACACCTCCTCTGTGTAATGTCACCCCACTTTCAGAAAACATGAAACATAAAAATCCTCACATAATCCATCCCTAGACACACTGTCTCAAGCAGGAAACTATCCAGCAGGCTACATATTCTGACCAAGAACAATCCAAGGAACAATAACTGCTTCCTCCAATCTCCTGCTTAGAACCAAATGAAATAAATAAGAAAAACACTCCAAAAAAAAGGTGCAAAAGAACATTTTCACATAACAAGAGTTGTATTGACATTCTTGCAAGTTATACACAATTTCAGAAAAGAAGAATATTCATAAATATGTGGAAAAGAAGTCCCAATGGTTCAACTCAGCAATGTTTGAATTGGTTCATAAAAGAAATGACCTGCATGCAACAGACAAGGTGGAACCACCATTTGGCCGCCACTCAACAGCCTCCACACCTTTCTGCAAGTCACTGGTGAGCACAGCTGGGTCCCTCGATTCTGTCACAGTGTGCACATTTGCCCACAAGTTGGAGCACTTAGCAGCATCATGGATGAATGGGGGTCTCAGCATTAAACATCAACCATACTCATAGAAGTCAGAAATTCCTAATTAACACACTAAATGAGACCCATTGTAAGAAAACACATTCTGCCAAAATATCAATAGGGACCTCTCCAATTAGAGAATAGAAATGCATGAAGGCCAGAAAAAAGGCACCAATGTCCAAGAACAGCATTGAAGGAGGGTTGTTACCTGTGTCTTCAAAATCATGAACAAAGACTTGATCAGGTCCTGCAATAAATGCAAGCCAGTGCTTGTGTTCATGCCAGCTTACTCCTTGAAAGCAAAACTCCTTGGTTAATGACTCTGACTGCAGTGCAACAGTTTGGTGAGATATCCCTCTCACACACCCCACACACATCATATATCTTGCTAATAGCAAATGCACAAATTCAAAGAAGCACATATTGAAAGGGGACTTGTTAGTCCACAGTCTTACATCCTTTTGAAACACACTTTGCAAAGCAGCAGAGGTGAATTTTCTGACTGCATTGATTTGTTTGCTCAAGAAACTGCCCTGTTCATCTTGTGCTGTGACTATGCTTTCACTTGTGCTTGGAGCCTTATCTGCTTCAACTGGATTCCCATCTCTGGGTTCATTTTCCACTGTGTTTTGACAATTGCGGAACCCAGCAGCTCGGGGATGAGGTTGGAAGGCTATGCTGGGATACACTCGACCCTACAACTTGCCATTACCAGAAATAATCTTTTGGATTTGGTAAGTACAGCAAGGACACCCTGACACATTGTTCAAAGAAATACACACCCCTTGATACCAGTTTCTCAAAACCCTAAAAACCAAAATTCAAGGTCAAACAGAAACTAATCGCCTGAGGGTTCTTCTTCCTCACCAAAATCTTGCTGTAGGAGTCTTCGGCAGTTTTGTCGCCATCATCCTTGGTCGTCACTGCAGACAAAGAGAGCGAAAGACGCAGCAATGGTGTAAACCTCGTGTAGAGACTTTCCAAGCGACAAAAACAGGGAGGCATATGAACAAGAATTCTCACGGATACGAGAACCAAGATTGACTTACGAAGGTCACGATTAATTTCACAGATTGTGTATTCCCCGGGTGCTGGGACGCCTGGCATTTGCGATGAATCTTTACGCGGATAATAGGATGCTCACAAACCTTCCTAAAACCACACAGCCTTCAAATCAAGCTGAATTTTCAACATCAAGAATTCAAGTACTTCCTTCACTAGAAAGTCAGGTTGCAGTTAACAAAACATTATCCCTGCTTCACGTATCAACCAAATTATTTTTAAAAAACCCTAAACCCTCCACTTCTTTCCTACAGAATCCAAAACCTCCATACATTTAATCTGGAAATAGCCAGCGCTCATCTTCACCACCCACAACAACCCTCGCGTTCACGATCTACTGATTCCCAAAGAGAGCCCAAAATCAAAAGACACAAGTCACAGGAGCTTCACAGGAAGCAAACATACCTGCAGAGAGCTATAAGAAACAGATACAATAGCAAGGTGTGCAAGTTACAGAAGTTACAGAAGTGGCGAAAGCAACCAGAAAACTGAACGCTATCGGCATCGCAGGCACGAAAACTTTTGATCAAGAAGCATATATTCCTCTTCGGGACGTGAAGCTCATCACCGCTGGCTGTTGCCGCTCCCTCCTCCTCCTCCTCCTCCTCCTCCTCCCCTCGCTCGTCGCATGCCCTAATTCCTTCAATCCACCTACTGTGCAATTACACGCAGAATGTGCGAGGACAAGATTAGGAGGTGCATAATCTGTACGCTGCTCTTGAGCCTTGCCTATTTAATAATACAATCATATAAATATATTTATATGTAGATAGGTAAATATGCACATATGTATATTTGTGTTGTTTGTTTATTTTATTCAATTTTATTTTTTTGGAAATAAGTCTGTGAGTAATTAACTAGGTATGTAACTTAAAGGTGAATTTGTTGTTGTTATTTGTGTTTGTTTATTTGAATTGGGGTATTCTATTGTGTTGTAATAATTTTTTTGGTTCACCATTTTAGTATTCAATTATTATTTTGAAATTATAAATTTATTTACAATTTAATTTCAATTTAAATGGTAATTGATGGATTGACAACCATAGATGGTATATATTGGATATGTAATTTATTTATGGTAAAATAGATTGGGGAACATAATATGGTAATTTGAGTGTGAAATATACATGTTTATCGTCCATCCAATAGGTTTGTGTTATTCCCAAATGACATTGTTGTGTTGGTGCATTAGTCCAAATATGGTTTATTTGTGTATTATTAATGGTTGTGCTTTAAAATAAAAAAAAGAGTTTCAATCTATATTTGTGCATAAGGTTTTAAAATGTTGTTGATTGAAATTGTTTTTTAGCATGTCTATATTGAAATCTTCAATTAAAATAGTTGGATAATTTTTAGGTATGTCTTTTAATATGGTTTCCAAAATTGAATTAAAATATATTATTTTCATTTTTGAGGGTTTATGAATTGTGATTATATATAAAGCTTCTCGCATATTTTTGTTAAATGATGTAGTGATGAATTTAGCATATGAATTTGTTGTTGAAATTGTTTGTGGTAAAAACATTGTCTTATCATAAAACATCATTGTTCCATGTGGGCCATAACATGACAAAATGTTAAATTTTTGTGATATAACATTGTTTTTTTTTTTGGTTTGTATGAATATTTTATATTTTTGTTTTGTTTTTACAAAGTATGTGAGATGTTGATAAATTTTGATTTGAAAGAATGTTTTGGAAATGTAATGTTAAAAAATGAGTGTTGAAGGATTCAATGATTACAAATTTTGTGTGATAAAATAAAATTGAAAAAAATGAATGTTAATTCATATTGTGCAGTTGTTCTAAGTCAATGCATTTTTTCTTAAACAAGTGTATTTACTTGGACATTTTTGCTAGTTAATGGGGAAAGTAAATATAAATGATCTTTAGAACGTATTGATATAATGTTGTAAATGTTAAACCATGTTTTGTTACACTTGTTGAATCAAATGCTAAACAATCAAATGTTAAACCTTATGCATTGTGTATGGTATGTGTTGCTATTAGTTGTATAAAGAATTGAATTCTTGTGATAATGTGCGAAGGGTTGCTACCTATTTATATTTTTGTGTTTTTCTTTTCAATAGGTGTCCATTTTTTATTGATTATAGGGGATTGTTTATGAATGTGTACAAATTTTATTTTCATTTTGTTTCCAATTTTGGAATTATAAAATTGTGTCCATATAAATGATTTTGAAAAAGTTGGTGTGAAATCGTTGAATGTCCCATTTGCACCATTTATAAGACCATCTAATGTGTTATAATTTCTTGCACACAATTCTACTAACATTTTAAAAAAAACTATAGTTCATGATGAAGATTGTTTGTTTGACTTGGAATAGTTGATGATTTGAAATGAGGACATATGTCATAATGGATATCTTGAGTTAATAATTCAAATGTTTGACTAGTTGTTGTATGAAATACATTCTTGTTATGTGTTGCTATTTTAATATTTGTATTAAACAAATATGGTAAGATGTTGTCCATAGGTGGTGCTTCCAAACAAATTTTATTTATAAAATTAATGTCTTCAAATGTTTGTGATGTTGTTTAAAACCTATTCAAAATGTTAATGAAATTTATATTATTTTGTCTCATTATTTGTTTAAATTCATGTAACAATTTATATTTTCATGCCAAAATTTTGTTGCAAGGATGTTTAAATTGTTGGTTTTAAATTTGAAAGTCCATGAATGTCAAACTAGTGGAGCTTGGTAAAGGTCTCATGTCATTATAACATCAAAACCACCCATGAATTGATTATATAACTTGTTTAATTACACATAATTTAAGATCAATAAATATTAACATTTTATTACCTACTAAAAAAAAATCATCTATCACCACTAATTGAAATTGATCATATGTTTTTGTTAATGTGTCACATTTTTAATGCTTTGAATTCATTAAAAAATATATTTAATGGTATTGCAAGTGCAAAATGTATTATGGTACCATTAATATTAAATGTTATTTTTCTTTATGTATGTTAATTTCATAACTTTTGGTTTTAGAATGTCAATGTTTGTAGTTTCTTTTATACAACATTTTAACATGTTTTATATGATGGACATCAATGTATACGTTTTTCTTGTTCCTACACCTCATGTTTAAAAATTGTGTAATGGTTTTGTTGGATTTTTGTTTTTCTTGTATAAAATATCATCAATAATAATTTTTTGTTCATCATTAAATTCTCTCAATTGTGATGCAAATTTTTCATATGGAACATGTTCATCAATTTGTTAATAAACATGCATTACCAATAAATTTTTTTAACATTTTTTCTTAGGTTGCATATGGTTTTCAAACATTAAGTCATATGGTTCAACTTCTTTCATGTGTGTAAATAACACATTTTTACGCGGATCACTTGCTTTGATAATACTTCATTTGAAAATATAATTCCCACCCATTTATTTCATTCATTTCAGTATTTTCTTTACTTGTTCTTGTAGATGATTCCCATTCATCATGATACTTATTATTTTTATTAAATTTGTAAACAATTTTATTTTGTTTCAATTTTTATTTTTTTTCATGTAAACATCTTTCCATGAAGTACAATTTTTTTCAAATCCATTTTTAATTTAAAAAAATGATGGAACAAAAGTAATAATTATCTATAACAATTTTTTGGGTCCTTAAGAAAATTGAATGAAACCCAATGGATAATTATCATGTCCATGTTTTTTACATGTTTTAGTGTTGTAACTAACAATAAATTCTACTAAAGAAACATTTTTCAAACTATGATGTCGTTCCTTATATTTATCAATTAATGATTTACAATGAATGTTTTTTGATGTAGGGGGTAAATTGTGTAATATTTTTTGTGGCAACAACACAAAAGGTCTTTCATGTTTGTTACATGTATTTATGAATTGAAATGATCTTGTTGAGTGATAAAATGGAATTGATAATGATATGTGGACTACTTGTTGAATAGACATTTGTTGTGCATTTAAAATTTTATTTTTTTATTTTTTTATTCTTTCGGATGTTTCATATTGTTCATGTTTACATTTGTTTAACATGGATTTCATTTCTTGTGTAACATATTTAATTTTTTTTGCTAAATAAAAAGTGCAATAAACTACAACAAAATATGGATGTAAAATGTATTGTGCATCTATATTTGTTTCCCACATAGGTATTGCATGTATTCTAAAAACATTTGTTTGTATATCATTTACTTTATATTTCAAAAATAATATTGGTTTTCAAATGAGGATCGTAATCCAAAAATGTAATTTTGTATGTTTAAATTTATTTTTAAAAACTCAAAAGAAATATTTACACCTAATCCCATATCAACAAGTTTTTAAAAAAACATTATTTGCAATTTCATGAAATTTTGGAACACAATTATGTTCATTTAGTGGCAATGGTATTGTAATGAATTTCATTGAAGGTTTAGGATATTAAAATCGACAAATTGGTTGATTCCTTTTTGAAAAGTTCATTGATGTTGATGTATTTGTGCACTATGTATTTCAGTTGGAAGAACTGTTTGATTAGTTGTTAAACATTTATCAACAAAAATTTCAATATTTTCATTTGAAAAAATGCCAAATTGAAAAGCATTTTGAGTTGACAACCATCCATGATCACGGGCTAATCCTCCACTTTGAAATTCAATAACAAAAATTAATCTTGAATTTCACCAAACAATACATTAGATTTTTTTTAATTTGAAAATTATTTATCTTATGTTGATAATAATGTACACATGTTTCAAGATTGTTTTGGACAAGTTTTTAAACATTTAATATGATATCATTTAAATTTTATTTATTTTTAGTAACATGTTAGTCATGCAACTATTGTAATGTTTTTATAAGTGTGGGCCAATTGTTAACACCCATGGTGAATGCTACAAAAAAAATTGGAAGTCCTAACTATTTAATCATTGCAAAAACATATTTGTGAAAATAATCTAAATAATTTGGAAATGTTTTTATATGTCCTAATATACTAAATCCTAAATCAAATTTCAATAATTTATCTAAGTTAACATTATTTGACACATCGTTAATTATGAGAACATGACCTAGTAATTTTTCTTTTCAAGTACGAATCTAAATGGAAGATAGTATGAAATGTATTAAAGAAAATTTCAATTGGACCACATGTTTTCAAAAATCACCAAAAACATTTGAAACCTTAAAAGATCCCTTTACAACAAACTCATTGTGATAAAATTAATATGTCCAGGAAGGTTAAACTATAGCATGTACTTAAGCTTCATATGTAGTTTCACAAGTAATGCCTACCATAACAACTCTTTAGATCCTTGAGGTTAGTGAGTCAAAAGTTCATTAGTCAATTATCCTTTTAGTTACTCCACATCCTTGAATTCATCTTCGATGGGCTCAATGTTGATTGGCACATCATTTGTAGTTAAGGATTCAATTGCCATGAATAATTTTAGTATTTGATCCTAATCATCCTAGAAACCAAGTTGTGTTAATGTCGCAACCCTAACCTTAGGCTCGTGACCAAGTAATTTTAATTGTTTAAAAACATATTAGTTATATGATATGCAATTTATTTCTATTATCACTTGTTAGTTTTGCTTGTGTGATTTTTTTATATGAACATTGAAAAAAAGGTCTTAGATGATTAAAACATAATGTTGAAAAATTATATTCTTCTAAATGAATATCTCAGAATATCCAAAGAGGTCAAAATCCTTCTCTTGGAACAATGGTTATTGAATCTTGATTGTCATCAATTATATGTTAGGTTTTAAAATGTTTTCCATTAACGTGATTGTATTATCCTCTTCCATAATTTTTTCAAATGTTTCAAAATAGTTAGAATCAAAAGTTTCAAATTTTGTTAATTAAAACTTTCATTGGAATACTATCTCTTTCATTTCCACCAGCAACTCGAACTATGTACTTTGTGGGCATCAATGGATGTAATCCATACACTAATTGATATGGTGTATACCTTATTGCTACTTTGTATGCAATTTTGTATGAAAATAATGCATGAGAAAAAATAGCAGCAACAACATTTGATGATAGAAAACAATAATGACAACAACCTTGAACAAACTTAAAGAGATGAAAAACTAGGTGGTTGTAGCTGAACCAGTCATGGCTTTTCTTGCAAAGCTTTGCTACTAACTCGTGGGTTTTTCAAGCCTAAAGATCTGAGTTCATCATGAAAAAAAACTTGAAAATATTATTCCTATTCTCCTTTGCATCCATTTCTTAAATGCAAATGTAGAAATTTTCTTTGGAAGAGGAAGCAGACATACTAACTTGTAACCTATCTGAAACAATTCACAACATTTGGCTTTAGGAATTAGGGAAACGAGGTGCATGTTTATATGCTGCCACTTCAAATGATTACATGCGAGCTTTTAGGCAATTGTCATTGTACTATGTTTTCGTTCACGGTGGTCACTTAGGGATTGGTCCAAATAGGGATGAATTGCGATTGCATAGGGTGAGCTAATATGGTGATCCATTACAAATGGCTATTGTAGTTGCCAAATTAGCTCTAGGTTCTTTGTATACATCAAGGATACCGCACTTGGAAGGTGAATAGGTATTTGGATCTATTAAATGGAAGCAAAGTCTGTCCCTTGAATCAAAAGGTGATTTGCATAGGCATAATCATGTTATTTTATCCTGTTTGTGAATCAAATTCACTTCACGCAACTTTACATCCAATGGAGATGTAAGGCAATCTAGTTGTTCACAAGAGGGCTTCCCAATTCTCATTCATAATGGCGAGGAGGTGTTGGAATGCCTTTGTGGTGATGATGTTTGGCACATTGAAAGATGTAACCCCAAGTCCAATGCCCAATGTTCGGCATTGCAAAAGGACACCAAACATTATTGCAAGGCAAAAAATATTTCAAGGGGAACATAATGGGGCATTCCTACTATTTGTTATGTTGGTAATTGGAATGTTGCTAAAGGTGCGACAATTGAACTACACAAGTTTTGGTTTTGTCATGATGTCAGAGCTGTTCTATTGGAGGCACTAGGAGAAAGTATACAATTTGGAAGGCCCATTGTGCCTTCTTTATAGCTTATGTAGGAAAGAACATATCTCACCCAAGATGAGGTTACAACATTAAAGGAAATTGGTTTTCTCCTTTTTGAAAAACCAAAGTGTCACCCCAAGAATATATTTGGTGATGATGCATCTCTTTTTGTCAATAAACTGGCAAATGTAGATAACTAACCAAAAATTCAAAACATGAAAAATATTCGTCATGTTTCAATATTCAAGATTTTTACTCAACAACAAAACAAGTGGGAGGCTCAATGTGTTGTTATGGCAAACATCTTACCACCCACCAATGTTCCTTCTCCTAGATATGGAAGAATATATAAAATCATTCTAGGTCCAACTAAAAACCGTAAACAATATGAGCATCACAAAGTGGGGACCCCTTTGTATTAGTGCTATTTAAGTGCTTTCACAATACTTTTACAAGATGTCCAAGGTTTAGTGCTTTGTTCGTGTAAAATAGGCATTGAAACAATTTAGATTGT
>Ga0116231_10000247_pt1 | contig 82795 bp, 64 predicted proteins | sample S1TSphgellanicum_2_FD_89695 | JGI IMG/M metagenome (GOLD analysis project Ga0116231, IMG submission 89695) | Host-associated microbial communities from peat moss isolated from Minnesota, USA - S1T2_Fd - Sphagnum magellanicum MG | ecosystem: Host-associated > Plants > Peat moss > Unclassified... | reverse complement strand
GACAACAAAGACAAGAAGCCACTTCTGAACTTAGTGCCTCTAGAAAAGAGTTCAATTAGGCTGGGCCTTGAAAGGATATTAAGGTTAGCAGAAATAACATGACCATGATGGGAATCAACAAAATTAGGGAAACGAGAACAAGCACAACCAGAGTGAATAATTTTATTAACTTGAGAAGCACGAACAGATCTGCCCAACGCACCATAGCTGAAAAACTCTTGACCAGAATTTTTGACATAGATACTGCAGGCATGCTAAACTTGACAGCATGTTGTTGTGCTTTAACAGGTATCTGCATGACTTGTCAATTCAAAGTTGTATGTGCCAAGAAAATTGCTAGCACAAGTGAACAAGTTCAGCTTCAAGGCAAATTGAACAAGTGTTCTGAATACCTGGACCAGCCCTCAAATGGCAGGAAGTAAAGATGCATTGGCCAAGAAACTGGGGCTGCTGAGTAACTTTACAATGCGAGGACACAGCCGTTGCAGAGTGCCTGTGTGAGGATCCTTGGTTGATTCAATTACCCTTGCCAGGCATAGAGAAGCACCCACCTGCACATGCTTGTTTCGCTCTCTAGTATCACAACAGAAAGGCATAGAAGAACAGAGCATGCTTCTTGAGCATTCCAAAGGATCTTCAATGACAGGTGAAACCTGGGTCACAAGAGCAATGAGCAGCACAAGTTCACAAACTAAGCGCCCACCTGCAAGTTCCAGGTTCTGCTCACCCAGAGCTTCAAGCAAAAGCTTCACAAAGATGTTAAGGGATGCTCCCGCTTCTGTTCCTCCAATTTGAGATGCGAGAACGCCCATGACTTCAACATACACATCGCGTATATTCGAATCTGGATCCCTCAGTCTGCGAACAACGTTGGATACAATCTTGGGTGCGTAGGCTCCCAGGGCCTCTCCGTGCAATGTCGCCAACGTTCCAAACAGCTTGATACATTACCGTCTTAGCGCACTTTTCTGCTGGGCGTCGGTTTCGTAGAGGCAGCACAGAAACATCGACAATCCTTCGGAGCTCAGAGACTCGGAGAGCCGCTCCAGCTCCTCCACGGCCAGCTGCTGAGTGTCTCGATCTGCCAGCTTATTGAGCACTGCTAGAATCCTGTTCTTGAGCTCAATCAAGAGCATGGCCTTACCTCCGCTCGATCGCAGGCCCTTCCCCACTTTTGTTCGTGCCATCTCCTCCCTTCACCCGTGCACAAACCTTGGTATTACTCTCTGTGCAATACACATAAAAAAACACAAACTCGGAACAAACCTTCACTAACCAAATCCAGTCGATACCTCAAAACAAGATCTATCCGCAACAAAATGTCCGACATCAAATCCCCCGCAACAAAGAAGACTAGAAATCCAACAGAGATCAGCCAAACTAAATGTAGTAGAAAGGCAACAGGACTGAATCTGCCATCCTAAACCGTGCTATATGGCAACATCAAACTGAAAATGAAAAAAAAGACAAAAATTCAAAACGGATCCAATACAACCAACAATCCAAGTTCCAACACAATCTCAGATTAGCACGTAAAACAGAAACTCCCACGATAAAACAACATCCGACAGAACAAAGTCCTGAACCAGTCCTGGAAGCACGAAACACGAATCTAGATACAAGTTCCCCCAGAAAACACACTAAGAACGAAAGATCCAGAGCTCCGAATCCAAACAGACACCCAATATCCCCAAGCTCTCGGTCTCTCCTTACCCAAACAAAATCAACGCCACAAATGTGCATGAAATGTGGAAACTGTGGTTGGAGAACATACTCAAGACAAGCATGTTCAAAAGGATGATGAATTCATTGATAATCTAGGTTCATGGGTCGTGTTGTTTAGTACTAGGAAGGTTGCTAGATGTGTTTGAAAGACATTAAATTTTAATTCAAAAACTCCAACAACATCTGCCTGAGTGGCTCCCCAATATTTCTAATGTACAAATTTCCAAGTAAAAAGAGACCAGATAAAACTTGAGACAATGGAGGCCACTGTTAAGGCATTTGGGGTTCCAAGTAGTAGTGGCCTCCAGCGTCTCAAGTTTTATATGGTCTCTTTTTACTTGGAAATTTGTACATTAGAAATATTAGGGAGCAACTCAGGCAGATGTTGTTGGAGTTTTTGAATTAGAATTTAATGTCTTTCAAACACATCTAGCAACCTTCCTAGTACTAAACAACACAACCCATGAACCTAGATTACCAATGAATTCATCATCCTTTTGAACATGCTTGTCTTGAGTATGGCCATTACTACTTGGGAACCAAATGATAGTGCATATGATAAGCGCTTAGTAAAAGAGGTAAAATGTAGGGTTTCATGAGCCTGAGTGACCCAGCCCCCATGACCGCACCAGTTCCGTTTCGGATGAACTAGTGTTCATCCAATTACTAAACCTGGTGTAGTCACATAGGTTGAGTCACACTTTTTTTTTCACCCACCCTTCAGGAGATTTTTTTTTTCACATGTGGACCTACCCTACTCACCCAAATACCATGTTCCAAAAAAAATTCTCACCTACCCCGCTCCTCTACCTATGTTATGAATTTTTTTTCAAAACTCTTTTTTTTTTTGTCATCGTTGTCACTGTTGCAACGGTGCCATTGTTCGTTGCCATCGCTGATGTTCAAAGAAGAACTAGGAGCTGCAAGAAGACACCAAAACAACTACACCTTCTACATTTTTTTTCTGCACTACTAGGTTTCTCTACATTTTCAATTTGAGTTTAGGTTTATGAGACCTTAGTTTTGCTTGCTTTCAAAGTTCATCAACAAGGCAAAGGAGAACTTGTTCGAATGACTGTGTTTGCTAGAGCGACAATGTTTGCTGGAATGATTGTTGCTAGAACACAACATCGATCATATTTGTTGGGGTGCATGTAGATTTTTTTCCTAGGCTATTTTTACTAGTGTTTTTTTTTGCTACGCTTGTAGAAGATGACAACAAGCTAGCTTGTTGTTTCTGATTTATTTTGTGTCTTGATTAGGAATTTATTTTGTGTCATGATTAAAAGACAATGAGCTTTCGACTCATCATCGTGTTTTGTTGCTAATGAAAAAAGGAGAAGACAACAACAAGTTGGGGCTCATCATCATCTTCTCCCTTTCTCATTAGTTGCAGAACACAATGACGGACTTGAGGCTCCTCCTCGTCTTCTCTTGTAGAAGATGATGACAAACTTTGGCCTATCATTGTCTTCTTGAGTTTTGTGCATTATTTGCAGACGATGACAATGAATTGAGGGTTCATTGTCGTCAATTTTTTTTTCAGTACCTGTAGAAGATGACGATGTGCCAACACTCATTGTCATCTTTTATTTGTTCTATTTTTGTGCACCTAGAAAAGATGAAGACAAGTTGATGTTTGTCATTGTTTTTTTTTTCCTTTTTGTGCATCCAAAGAATACGAAAATGAGCAAGCTCGTCGTCTTCTTTTTTTGTTTTGTTTCTATGCACCCATAGAAGATGACGACGAGCCAACGTTCATCATCATCTTTTTTTTGTTTTGTTTATGTGCACCCAAAGAAAACAATAACAACAAACCAACACTCATCATCATCTTTTTTCTTTTGTTTTTATGCACCTAAAAAAGACAACAATGAATCAGCACTCGTCATCATCTTTTTTGTTTTGTTTTTGTGCACCCAAAGAAGATGACAACAACGAACACTGACTCATCATTGTTTTTTTTTGTTTCTGTGCACCCAGAAAAAACGATGAGTCGACCAAGCTCGTCATTGTTTTTTTGCGTTGTTGAACAAATAGGCAACATGTATCAAGTTAATAATTAATATAACTAATTAATTATCATACAAATTAATTTTGATCAAATGAATATAGTTAATATAAGTAATTAATGAAGTATAATGATATAATAATATATATGAATTTAAAATTAATTATAATGAACAAATGAAATGTAATCTTATTATAATATAAATTAAATTAATTGTAATAAAAAAAAGAAGATATTTTAGTTTTTTTTTAAAAATTCAATGATTTTTTTTCCTTTGAAGGTCTTTTAGTTTTTTTTAAACAAAATTTGAAGTTTTGTTTTTGGATGGCTCTTCAAAGGAAATGTGCACGAAAGGCACGAAAGATGCCAAATATAATCGAAAAGCAATTGGTGCCAAATGAAGAACAAACAATTGTCATATATGCAACCCCACCTTCTCAAGGTATGTTGTGAGAAGTGCATTTTGAATTTCCATATGGCCACATTAGAACCCATCCTTATTGTCCATGTGAGAATAAGGATGGGTTTTTTTCTTTCAATTTTTTTTGTTGCAATACATGAACGTTCTTATCAAGTTTTTTTCACATAATAGAATACTACCTTGTTTTTGGTTCACAATACTTTCATCATTTTTTATTTAAGGTTATGATTTAATGTAATACCCTCATATTGTTGACATTGTGGTGGTTGGCCTAGATGTATTCCTCACTATGTATGTTGATTTAGTGTAATACCTTCATTTTTTGCCATTGTGGTGCATGGCCTAAGTGTAATTTCACACTATGTACGTTGCTTTAATGCAATACCCTCATCTTGTTTCATGTGTGATGGCTAGCCCATATGTAATATTGTCATTAGTTGTACTAGATCTTGCACCTCAAAAGGTTCCTCCTTCAATTCAAGATGAACATGGAGATGCAATGGAGGATAGAAAATAGGTTCACAAAGGCTCTCAAAATGGTTTTGCAAGGTGGATGCATGCACTAGTTCTTATGTGGCCAAATGGTTGTTTTGTCAGCACTTGGAGCGACCACACTCCCTTCGAATGCAAGCCGGGAAATCAGGGCGTCCATGTACTCATCTTTGAGGGAGCTAAGCAATAAGATCACGATTTTATGAATGTTCATATTTTGAACACCCCACATGCAAGGCAAAAATGGAATGAGAAAAAAACCCTTGAGTGAGTGAAAAAAAATAAATTAAAGTGGGATGAACTTCAAGCCCAAATGCAACAAATCCCATAATGTGTATAGGGGAAAAAACATTTTACCATTCCAAGTTTAACTTTAGGCTTTATGTTCAAGCTTTAGGTTCATGTAGTAGATTGCCTTTATGCTATATTTGTATTGTTTTGTCAACCTAGTGGTGTGTGTGTAATATGAGGAATGTTGTGACCAACGAACTGTTTTAGTTTACTAGATTAGGATTGCATTTGTTTTAAATGTGTGTGTAAGTGTTGTGAGTTATGTAAACATCACACATTAGAAAACCCATGAAACCTTGGTGTTGCAGAAATACCCTAAATGGTAATATGTAGGACTTTGTATAACTAATGTACTTAGTGGATAGATAGGCAACATGTACATATAGTTAGCAAATAGACAAAATAAAAAAATGGTTTGCATATAAGAAATGCCATATAAACAATAATGGGCCATATAGAAAATGAAACATGTCACACCATATGACAATGTAGTCACAATAGACATCACACATGTCACAACATGGAACAAGCACATTAGACATTCTAGTCATAGTAGGCATGACACATCTCACGACATGCAACAAGCACATTTGACATTCTAGTCATAATAGACATGGCACATGTCACAACATGCAACTAATAGCATTAGATAATTTATTCACAACAAACATGACATGTGTCATTGCATGTTAGCTCATATTATATTAGTTTTTAGTCACATCAAACAAGCAACTTGGCATCCACATTAGCTAACACTACTATTTTTTAGTTAATTCAAACAAGCCACTTGGCATCCACATCAGTTAACACTACTAGTTTTTAGTTAGTTTAGACAAGCCACTTGGCATCCACATTAGCTAATACTACTAGTTTTTAGTCAATTCAAGCATGCAACTTGTTTGACATGTTAGTTAGCACACTATCAATTCTTAATCATATCAAACATGACATGCTAGACTATACCATCCACTTGGTCATTGTCAAAATGACTAAGTTGCTAGTTGTTGTTTGATTTGCTTGTTGTAAATGACTAGTTTGTTTTGATTATACAATCAATTAGTTTGGTTGTTTGATATGATTAAAACTTAGTAATAAGAGACAACATAAAAGACATGTTTTGGAGTAGTGCATATAACAAAAAAAATTAGAATAAAACATAATAAATGGCATAAAATAATGAAAACACAAAATCGCAAAATGGTAGGACAAAACATAAGAATAACAAAGCAAAAATTCTTACTTCATTGGAGTGTACAAACTTCCATTTTTTTTTGCAATTTATTAAGAACAAATAATGACAATATGTTCACGAGTCCCATTACAATATCTTCACTTTTACATAAAGATATGTAATGGATCTTTTTATATTATAACCCCAAAACTTCCACCATTCATCAAATGCATTCTTAGCCCAACCTCAACATGTACTTTGTTGGCTTTACAACATCCCTTGTTAACTTTATTTAACTTTTTTTCATCAACATAAAAAAACCAGAATATTGGAAATGCCTCCTCAAATTCATCATTAATTAGTGTGGCATGTGTTGTTGGCCCAAGTGTTACCGCGTTTTCAACTGATTTTTCCTTCCAAAACCTGGTTTTTTGGAATTTATTTGAATTTTCAGCGGTGGAAATCACTTAAAAATCAATATCTCCCACATTTTGAATCCAAATCTTACCAAATAAATTCCATTAAATCCTACTCATCAAGATCTTTCCAACAACACCAAAGGCACATTCCAATTCCTCTAAAATTTTTAGCTATGATTTAGTTTAATTTTCATTAAAAAAATCATTCAATATTCAAGAACTTTTGCACCACAAGTCCAAATGTCATGGAACCAAGCCCATGCACCCCTTTTTATCAAAATCTTTCCAAAGGTATCAAGAACATGAATTGAAGCATCTTCGGTGGATCTCATAACTACAAAACAAAACAAAACAAAACAAAACAAACTACCTTCCTTCATAAATAGATGTCAAGAACCACATAATAATCTATTATAATGACAATGTTGAAGTGGGGACAAAGAACATGATTACCATAACCATCAATTGCAAAATGAAACTCAAAATTGTCAACATCCAAAGAAACTACATAGTTGTGAAATCTTGCAAATAACACAACATTGACATTTTCTTCATGGAGATGAAGAGAGAGGAAGGCAACTGCAAATTTTGATCCATCATCAAATCAAAAAAGGCTAGCACTTACAAAATTACAAGAAATTGTGGATAGTGTAAAAATTCCTAATCTAGAAACTTCAAGATCCAAAAATTAACTAAATGTTAAATTTTCCAAGCTTTTAATTTAAAAAAAAATTTTGTATGTCAAAAAGTCATTACAAAACTTTTTTGAAGCCAATTGACAAAGGACATTGAGAAGTAGAATCAAACAAAATAACAAAGAGAATGAAAAGAAACAAAAATATACAAAAAAATTCAATGTAAGAAAACATCCTTGGAAGTTGTGTTGAAAATCCATAGTATAATAAATGGAAAAACATGGAAATTCGCAAAGAGATGTCAAGCAACTTAAAAAGAATATGTAAGGTTACACAAATAAAAAAAGAAAAACATGTTGTGTTTGCAATGAAATAATTTGGCATCAAAGAAGAAAAAAAAGTCAACAAAATGCCTACTTCAACATTGCAACAAACTTGCACAAAAAAAATCAAAACAAAGGAACAACAAACAACAAGAAACACAAAAAAAAAACCTGAAAGCTTCAACAAGTAGAAACTAAATAAACAAAAAGACATGCAAAGAAATTCGTATGTGGAGAGAATGTCTATTGAAAAAAATGTGTCTTGAAGAGAATGCATGGGTCAATTATTGACCAATAGGAAACAAATAACATAGAAAATAATGCAAGCTTAAGGGCGAGCAAGAACATGTGAAGAGAATGTGCACTGTGGTGAGTAGAAACCATTAGATACCATTGACAAAGAATGAGAACTTCAACATGCCCAACAACTTCAATTGGAAAAAAAAATACTAGAGAAAATGCGCATGCAAAAAAAGTATGCATCACAAAGAATTTGCATGCCAAAGAGAATGCATGTGTTGATAAGCATGAAGCAAAAAAATAGAAAACAATGTAAGCTTCAATGAGCATGACAAGTAGAAGCCAAAACAATGCAAGCTTTGACAAGCAAAAACACATGGAGAGAATGTTCATTTTGACAATTAGAAATCAAAAGGACAATGACAATGAATGAGAGCTTCAATATGCCCATGTATGAATGGAGCTTCAAGGAGCATGTATTCTTAAATCTAACAATGAAATAAAAGCTTTGAGTAGGTACTCTTAAACCTAACCTTCTAGGAATAAACAAAAGCAAAATGAAGTAGAAATAATGATCACTTGAAGGTTCTTCTGCACCAAAAACTTGTTATAGGAGTCTTGGGCAGTTTTGTGGTCATCATCCTTGGTTGTCACTGCAGGCCAAGAGAGAAAGACATGGCAATTGTGTAAGCATTGTGTTTACCACCACTTTAATGGGTCAAAAGTAGAGGACGAGACTTTCCAAGTGACACAAAAAGGGGGGGGCTTAGACCAACAGTTCTGATGGATATGAGAACCAAGATTGACTTACTAAGGTCACAATTAATTTCAAAGATTGTGTATTCCCCAGGTGCTGGGATGCCTGACATTTGGGATGAATCTTACTTGGATAACATGCCCGCAAACCTCCTACAAACACAACATCCACAATAACTCCAAAAACTTGTGTCAGGAATCAAAACTGTTTAAAAATTTGCAAATGTTCATCCATCCAGCTACTCCACACACATTGGAAAGCCCCACTTTGTATTCAAATTTTAGTAGATCCCTTGCTCTATCTTTGGTTTTGGATGGTCAATTTCAAGATGTGCCTGGGGTTCAAATGATGTAATGTAGCCGTGAATTGTCCGAGGTTTTTGTTCTCCTGCACAGATAAGGAATCTCAGGGTATCAAAAGTAAGGCATGAATAGGCAAAAGTAGCAATAAACTGGGAAATAGTACACCAGATATTAGGCATGAAAATGATGAAGGAAAAATAAGGAAACAGTTCCATGTGGCTTTTCCAGCAGCACTATGGCCTCTCAAATTTGATGTGAAAGCTTTTTGGAATTGTTTGTAGCTTAGCTCCACCATTTTCCACCTTCAACACCCTCAGTTGCTCTGCTTGCAATGCATTCCTCCAAAACAGTCTGTACAGCCCAGTGCTGTAATCTTAAAATGTGGTTCAGCGCATTTTCCTTCCAGATTCTGTGACTGTTGATGATCACTGCAAGCTCTGAGAAAGACATAAAAGGCATAAAAAGCTCTTATCTCAAGGACTTAAGAATCCAAGTATAACAAAAAAATTAACATGAAGGATGGGGCACACCTGATTCATAGTCCACAAGCTCAGACCATTCATGTGGATACTTGATTGTAGATCCCCTGCTAATGACGGATTGTGGTGTTTTTGTGAATATGATCATGCACTGCATTTAGACAGCCAAAGGTGTTTCAGGAAGCAGATCAAAACCAAGCATATATTCCTGATGCAGATCAGATTTTGATAGCCTGTTGTTTAGAGGACAAACAGATCAGATTGTAAGTGAACTCCACACCAAATCTCAGAATCACAACAGCTATATAAGACGCAGAAGACATCTTTCTATGTGATTTATGCTGGCCTGTACATGGTGACCCAGGTCATGGAAGAACTTTGGACATCTCGCTGAAGTTCAAAGTTTCCACACATTGGATGACAAGCTTAACACTCGAATGAATTTGTCCTCTTTGTACTTCTGGGTCTTTTCATAAGTTGATTCCTGCACAAATAAATGATGCTAGGTTACAAACTTTTCTACCAGCCATATCACATTGCACTAGATTGACACATCAATTTGAGCCTACCATCTGTGTAAGACTTTTTAAAAATTTGAGTTTACACCATTTGTGTCCTTCAGTTTTGGCTTTTATGAAAAGAACCTTCAAGAACCAAGATGTTTTTTGACTTGTGTATGAGGAGCTCAATATACCTACTCTGTTGCTGACATCAAGCATTCCCAGGTGAGCAGTTGATCTCTTAGATGTGTGTTCTCTTGGATAAGGTTAACAATATATCACCTATTTCAACAATAGGCAATAGACACATTTTCAGTGACCCTCAACAGTAACACCAGCCACCTTAACATCCTACTAACTTCATAAGCTCTGCATTGTATTGAGTTTCTGCCTCAAGACAGAATGGTTTCTACCTTCATCCTCTTACTGTTCCACTTCTAAACAACCTGCATGTAATGGCTCTTGTAAGCATGCTAATCTTTACAAACCAGACCCGCATAATTTTTAACTACCATGTATGATCCACTCTGCACATAGCTGAAGGACTGTTTTACAACTCACTTGGACTACTAAATCTCAAAGCATCTCAAAGCTTCATTGATACATCCCATCCAGTGGCCTAAAGAACATAGCAAAATACCAAAAATTGAACTGTCAATCTTGGAAAAAATTTCAAGTGGGCAGGAGAATCCTCTACAAAGTAAGGACAGGGAGACAGATAGCAATCTCAAGACAAAGAAAATGTCTGGTTGTTGCCTAGGACCAACAAAATTTGATTTGTAGGAACAGTGAACAAAATGCTGTATTCTGATCCTTGCATGATACATCCCTTCCATGGTACTTACACAGCATCAAACATTGTTTGAAAGCTGCACCCATGTTCCTCACTTGCATGTAAGGATTTGCAACAGAAACTGGGATGCAGGTTGCCTGTGATGCAATTATTTGCAACCATAATTCTACAACATATGAAAAATTGTGGAGGGCAGAAAACATTGTTTGTTTACTTGTAGTGAGTGCAATGACAAAATGCAAATTCACAAATGTAAGTTAATAGCACAAGAAGAGAGGGAGCCAGAACTTGTCCAATTTGTGGGGCCTGTGACTGAACACGCATGACTGAAACCCTAAAGAACTGCCATGGCTCTGTGCTTTTACCACAACCACCTCTCACTGAAAACCTAATGGCAGAAACTATCTTACAGGATGAAAGAGAAAAATCAAGGGTTTGCAAAAATCACAAACACAACTGAACAGGAGGAAGAGGCCAACTAAATGATGAATCAACCTTCTACTCCTCTTACTTCCACAATATAGGAATCTCCAGAGTAGGAAACTGTTTGGCTACAACCACCTTCAAAATCACCAAATTTCTAGCACAATTTTTTGCAAAAACTTCATAAAATATGGAAACGCTTTGAGATCCAGCAAGAAAAGAGAGGAGAATGAAGAGACAGTTCAAGAAATTGTCTCAACTGCTTTCTGCAGAATTCTGGAATGTACATGACAAATATATCATTCAGAATTTACACATGGACAACAATATGATAGATTCCAGAAAACAGCCTATATACCAGTTCCTTGATCCTCTCATCACTGGAATCTCAAAAGGGACCTCTCCTCATAGGATCTCATACCAGGTCTCATACCATGGCATTGCACCTTATTATCACACAAAGCTCTTAACACAAAGTGTTTAGTCACCTCAAATGACTAATATGTCATATGCACATAATGGGATAAGTCTACATCTTTATTTTGGAATGGAGTTGAACATCTTCTATATAATCAACATAGTCCGCACAAAAAGGTACATAAAAGGATGTGCATATCATGGTTTCTCTTAGTTTCTCTTTAGGTAACCTTCTATACATGACCAAAAGGTGAGAACTATAAATGTGTTGAAAATGTGCAACAATCTAAGGGCATGGGGCCCACTGTTACTCACTTCATACAACCTTGAATATCTAAAAACTTTAGTCTGCCCCAAATAGTGGTAGGGGATATCTCAACTGCACTCACTTTCCAACATTCAGAGTTACTTCTAATGTGATGTTCATGATAGGACATCACTGCAATGCTAGTTCTAAACTTTGGTTACACCGTAAGCCTCACAAAAGGTATTCACATAGTAATAAGGTGTGGTGATTCCATTCAAAATGGTGCTGCTTCAGTTCCACCTGCCGGGTCTTGTTGGCTCTCCTCCTAACTGGGGTCTTGCCTTAAGCACCTCATCTTGCTTGGATGCAAACTATCACAGAGCATCAAACCAGCACACACCACCTCAATGTACACTCCAAGTTAAACAGCATATGGAATTTCTCAATCAGCTCTACCATCATGCTTGCCCTGAACTCTCCACTCAAGCACAGTTGAATCACAAGCAAATTCTGTGATAGTGAGTAGGGATGCTCCTGCTAGCAAGCTGTGCTTGGGTTATCTGATAGATCAATGTTGAGGGAAGTATTGACTAAAAAAGGCCAAGTCCTAACCAATTTTTATGACATGTGCTTGAATTGGGATAGTCAAGATGCAACTCTGGAAACAGATGGCTGCTGCAGCAAGCAGTCCAGAAATCTCAAAAATACATCAAGATGGGAAAGGAAAATTAAAAACTGCACAAATTTTAGCCACAATCAACTGCCATCTATGAATGCTGGGCCAAATCCAAACCCTGCAACCTTTATCAGCAGGGAAAATAAAAGGAAGCACTGAATTTGTTGTCTCATAATTATGTAGAGAAAGGAGGGCAGCATACTTTCTCAAGAGTCCTGTGCACTGCATCCCTTCCAACAACCAGCAGCCTTGCAATCTGCAACCCCTCACATCCCACCAATAGTTTTACTCCTCTGAATCCAAAACTACTGTGTCAACCACTGTGCACTCAAAATTTAGTTGTGCACAACTCCACTTCAGAGCATACAAGAGTCAAGCTACATGACGGGGATGGCAAAGTTTACCACTTCAGGGTCCTTCTCATTGCGAGCTTGTTCAAATTCATGCCGTGCGCTCTCACACAACAAATCTCTCCTGTAAAAAGAATCAGGATGAAAGCCATTCATCTTCCACAAACAAAATCAGCTCAAATGAGGCCACATATTCTGCATCTGTGAATATTTGAAGGGATGTTTGGACCAAATACTCTGGCAAGACACACTTCACCACTCCCACAGATATGGGCTGTTTCAATCTGAATGCAACCTTCCACACATTTCAGAGCTGAGGCAATAGCTATTGAAGGAGACAGCACATCCACATCCTAACCCTGTTATTGCAATCCTCTATTTCTCCCTACCAGAAGCTGTTCCCATCTCAGAGCAAGTTTCCAATTCATCCTTTCAAAGAGTCGGCAAATCACAAGAGGGTTCAAGTCACACTCACCATGGCACTCCTTGTTCGTTAGTCCAGATGAAAAGCTGGCTTGCTCGTAAAATCTCACGATACAAGGACAGGGCTTCTCGCCTGTGTGTTGTCAAGCCAGTGCTGGCATGTTGAGGTTTTCCTCGTGCAACATGACGCTCCACCAACTCTTCTAGTGTGTCTGGTCCATTGTGGACTCCCCTCCTAAGCACTACCTGCCTGTGTGTTGTCAAGCCAACCCTGGCATGTTGGAGTTTTCCTTGTCCAACATGACGCTCCACCAACTCTTCTAGTGCATCTGGTCCATTTTGGACTTCCCTCCTAAGTACTACCCCCCTCCACCACCATCGCCACATCTAGACAATGTGCTATCTACATCACACCCTTTTCTAGGTCTATCCAACCTTGAAAAGTCCACTTTCAAAACACATGTTCTTGCACTCTCAGTCCCACCTACACACTGCCAGCAAATATGACCTAAGAGTAAGGACTTTTTGTCTCTCTCTTGTCATCTCTTTTCCAAACAAACAAAAGCAAAATTACACAGAACAAAAATTTCAACAAACAAAGGTGAAACAATTGACCATGACCAGACTGTTCATGTGATGCAAACTCGCAAGACAAAATCAAAACCTCATAGAGTGAAGGCACAAGTTTCCCACTTTGCACATCTGCAGGTTAGGTAGCCAGTTACTTGATTCCACACAAAAATGCATAGTAAAGGGACCAAAATAGCAGAAGGCACAAATAAGAATTCAGATGTGTCAAATGAGCTCTTAGAAAGGGTCTGTGGCTGAGAATACTAAAGAGAAACAAAGGAGACAAAAATTGCAACAAAATTTGCTGAAATATTTGACCACAAAAACACTGTCCACCTTGCAACACAAAATCATGACATGACACAACAAAGGTACAATTTCCCAGTTGCAATCTGCAGGTTAAGGAGCCAATTGCCTGATTCCACACATTGATGCTCAGCAGGGTTCAGTATTAAAATAGCATAAGGCACAAATAAGGATTCGGATGTATCAAGGGAGCTCTTAGCAGGGGTCCATGATCAAGAGAATACTAAAAGTGACAACAAAGGAATCAGGAACCAGATGTGTCAAGGTAGCTCTCCTAGAAAGGTTGGTCAACATACTTTCGTCTCGCCAATCTCTCGTTCTCCTTTCTTGAAAGCTTCCAGGAAACGAAAACCATGAGAGGCGCTAATACCTTCTGCTAGTAAGAAATCCAAGAATACTTAAAGGTACATAAAATGAATCAGTATCCAGATATATCAAGGGAGCTATCCTAGAAGGTACGTTGATCATCATACCTTCGCCTCGCCAATCTCTCTTTCTCCTCTCTTAAAAACTTCCACAAAACAAGAAACTTGAGAGGAGATAAGACTTTTTACAGGTAAGAAAACGGAGACTCTAAGCAAGTACCCGGAAATAATGACCATATGGTGTGTAGATTCACCATAACAACCGCAAACGCCTCCTGAGGTTTCAACCTCGAGTTTGAACCAGAAAGATGACTTGCCCAGTTCCGCAACTCGTCTGCATGCGACCACGCAAATCCTTGGGGAATCCCTCCAGATCTAGACAGAATCGCCTAAAGCTCGGCAGTTACAACAAGGACAACAATTTTTGCTAGGAGTTAGGACTTCTTCGTGGTAATGATATCGATGGGGCAGAATGGAGGCCTTCCCTCACTACCGATCACAGAATTGCTCCGCCAATTGTGCGGAGTCCACATGGCACAGACATCAAACCCAGGACTTCCAAAACCTAAACCTGCTCCTAAACCCTAAACCTCAAAAGCTGACGAGTCCACATTTTCTGCATAGGGATTGCATTTCACGATGATGATACACGTATTAGACTATAGTGGCAGACCGTGAAGAACCTACTGAAATACTAGATTGTTGCAGAAGGCTACTAGTCTTTTGTAACAGAATGCTGTGACTTTGGGTGACCGATGCAATGCCCAAGTCCAGGAAGCCCGTGTGTCTGATCGGCCTGTTTCGACCCTTCGGAGAGTCCGTGGAGCCACTGCGCCAAGACCCAACTCCTCTAGGTGAAAGCTACTGCCTGTTCGATGCAGAGTCCATACGGGAACAAGGGGGTAGCTTGGAGGGTGTCTCGCCTGCATATTGGGACCATGATGAAGAGCTGTACTTGCGCGACAACATGTGAGGCTTCCTTCCTATCCCCTTGTTATTAACGCGGTCTGAGAGAATCGTGTGCTGGACCTGCGTGGTGGCTTCATTTTCTCCATTCTTTTTCAGAGGTCGCATGGTTCACTTCGAGTGCTTTCATTGCACAATGCGATAGGACAGCATGACTCTTGAAGGATGTGGATTGATCTTCTAGTGTACTCTCTATCAAGAGTCTCGCAAGCTACCTTATCTGGCCTTGGTGTAAGAATGTATGCTTCTCCAATTCTTGCACAGGGTTGTTTGGAGTGCGGGACATCAGGTCCGGAAACGATTCAGCTCAGCAACCGCTATAATTCAGGTTCGCGGTTTTCATCCACATCTTGGCACTTGATGGCCCTGGAAATTCAAAGATGTGCTTCCTGTAGTTTTAAGACCACAAGGACTCATGAATTTAAAAGGATCTGTAAGAGCTCTCCTGATGCAAAGGTCGTGATCCGGAGTAACAAAAGCGTGGTGAAATATTTCAGGCGAAATGGTGCCGACTGGATGGCATCAAGGAACCTCTTCTGTGCTTGCTACACTCAGATTCATTAACCACATGCACTCCATCTGGTAAGGTTTGGTGGGGGTTTAGGGTTTAAGGTTCTTGCTTCTGTTCCTTGTAATATTTCAAAGTCCTGCATGGATAGGGAAAAATACTGTCAAAAGGCTCTGGAAATTTTCCTTTCCAACTGACTAAAGAGTGATGAAATGCTTGCTATGTACTCAGGGGAAATGAACTCAGTGCCATTGCAGTACACTGTGGCATCAATCTGGCCACTCCCTTGTGGGTTATTGCTTCAGTGTGCAGAAGACAGTAGTCCTCATGTGAGTTCTGAGGCAAAACATGCAATGGTCTCTCCATTGCCTGTCCATGATTGGTCTTGTGATGGGTTGCGAGAAAGTGCCTTCTTGGGATCAGGAGGCTTTATTTCCCCTGGGCTTCATAACTCTTTTGCAGGCTCAATTTCTCGTCGATCCAGTCTTCCATCCCCATTGCCACCTGCACCTGTTTCCGCACTTTTTACCCTCCAACATCCTCTTGAGGAACCTCAGGTAAAGAGCTACCAATCTGCTGACATTTGAGAATTCAGGGACATACATTTCAGAATCACAGGCTTAGGTTCAAGATTAGCTTCAGAGTTTTCCATCTTGACAGGGGCATGTTGGCTTTGCACTTTAATTGTGCAGATTTGACAGTATCCTAGACTGTCTTAACTATCTTTTTTGTGTGCCTCACAGGCAGTCCAAGTGGAAGATGGCGGAAAGTTGAAGGTCCTCACTGACATGGAAGAAAAAATCATTTGGAGTAGCTGTTCAGCTCCATATATTGCTACATATCACACTGGTATGTTATAAGTTTAGATGCCGATGCTATTCAGGTCCATTTTTATCACCATCATCTACTCCCTCCATGTTTGTAAGCATGCTGACTTGTTGCCAAATGCCACCCTGTAACTATAACCCAGTGACTTCCATATATTCAGCTGGGTGTGCTACCGATCCACAGTCCTTGATTCCAGGAATAAAGTGCCATCCTTGTGGTGTCATATACTTGTGCCAAATGCAAATTGTAAGTTGCTGGAGATAAGGGATGCTAATGAAAAATTGTATGAAGTACACGTAGGAATGGTGAGGGGTTCTATGATGATATTTAGCTATGATAGGAGGACAACTGCTTCCTTTGAGAAGTGGGTTAATTTTTTCTGTTGTCCATTGTCCAGTTCTTCCTTTACTTTCCCCTTTCACCTGAGATGACTTTAATGTCTACTTCTTTTGAACAACAGGAAGGAGGCAACACTCAGTTTGGCAAGTGAAAGCTGCATCTCCAGACCTTGAAATGAATTCTCATTCTGAGCCCACATTAATGCAAGGGCATGCATGGGAAAACTCTGGAACTGTCTGCCTTCAGCGTGTTTGGGTAAAGAAAGGTGGACAACAGCAGACCACTCAGGTCTCCACTCATCTGAGCAACTCTTTTTCCACTAGGGCTTTGGAACTCCATTTCTTCCCTCTGACTGCAGCATAGAAGTTCAGGAGTGAACTGTTTTTTCTATCTTTTGCTAGGTGTTCTTGGCAAGCGATGAAGATGGGGTGGCACTCCTTTGTCTTGTGTTGGAGGAATCACAGCAACTGCTCTCATTCCATTTGCACAACCAAGAAATTGTGAAGGATTTGAATTCCAAGCCGAAACTGGAGGTTGCATGGACTATTCCTGCTATATCAGCTGCACCTGTGGTTGCAACACATCCAAGGTCTGTACATTCCCAATTTTATGCATCACTGCATGGCAGATGGCAAGAGTGATCATGAATAACACTACTCCCTTCCACAGGTTTTTGAATTGCTTGTTTGGTTTTCTGAAGCAGGGTCAAGAATAGTGGGTTGCCATACCTTGACATACTTGCATTGACAGTGGATGGCACTCTGTCACTTTATGTAAGGCTGGATTCCTATCATCTTCCTCTGACAGTTAGGGTAAAGAAGATTAAACTGTGTGACAAAGTCTTTCACATTTGCTGCATACTTGAGCAGTTTATTTACTCATCAATTGTTTCTCTTGCAGTTCACTAAGGCAATTGTGTGGTGACAGACAGGACGGTATCTTGTGTGCCACTACTACTTACCAGTGTCTGCCATCCAGAGTCTCAGCAGATTAGGTGCTCATGACATATTAGAGCAGGTGCCTGCACCCCCTGGAGACTCTACAGGTGGTCAATGTGATGAAGCAGAGAGGGTGGTTGGTCTCCGAGATGCAGTGCAAGGCCGTGTCAACTTAGTTAGTGCATCTGGAAAGGTTGGTTTTCTGGGGCGTTTCTTTTCTTTTTTTGAACTTGGGAAATCTGTAGTGTCAGCAGCCTTCTGGCTCTTGCAGGCCACACTGTCCACTGCGACAAGTAACTGCTTGTATGTAAAATTGAATGTATTCACTTGAAGTGAGACTTAAAACTGGCAGCATCTTATGTTTGTTTGATTAAAGCCATTGTTGGGGTATACAGATAAGACTACAAAGCCATTGTGGTGAGATTTCTCTGCAGTGATTAATCCAGAAACAATGGATGGATTCTGTTAGCATCTCAATATGTTACCATAATCCATTATATAACACCTAACACTGATGCAGATGTACCGTTGTGCGGTGGGTTTATTTCCTTCATCAGCAATTACAATTTTGTGTATGAATGCTTTGGCACAAGGCTTGCGCCCTGCACTTTACCGCTACCTTTTATCCCGTCTTTTGGAGCGCGAGTTTGCAAACTCTGAAGCCTTTCATATTTGCACAGCAAAAATGGATGGAAAACCCGATATGGAGTGGGTCTCCTTTTCAGGCCTCATAACAGAGATCATCCGAGACATGCCTGTTGAGGTACCTGTACAAAAAAAATCTGTGACTGCCAAAAGTACTGAAGATTCATTCTCACCATGGGATTTCTTGCTCAAAAGTTCTGTGCATCAGAGCAACTTGGCAAACCTACGGTACCCAGCACTCCATCTACCAGAAGCATTAGGTGTTCAGGAGACACTTCCTTTGCCTGGTCCAACTGTAGCTGAGCACAGCAATGCTGAAACCGCTGTATATTTCTCAGTGATGGTTGAAATATTGGAAGTTCTCCATGCAGTTTATGAAGACTGCAAGCTTGATACTTTACGATGGAGGTATTTTTCTGCAACCCATTTTTTCCATAGGTTCTCAATGTGCTTCCATTGACATCAATCCCCACAGCCATCAGTAGTTTAAAAAATTGCTTCTCTCCTCTGAAGTTGATTAGATTCGAAGGAATTACTCATTTAGACCCTTCATTTGTGAAGGACTTTGGCAGTCTCTGTTAGAACCCTAGAACTACACAATTGCACTTTGATGAGACACGCAGTGTTGTGATGCAGAGAACTTTGGCAGCTTGCAAATTCATTGAGCAGCTTGGCAGCAGCAGCAGGGGAGATGAATTATGTTGATCACTACACTCGTGATTTCCCAACAGCAGTTCCATCCATGCCAAACCTTGTGGAACCCACAAACTTAAGAAACAAAGGAAGAGCTCCTCCCAATCTTTTTCAGTGGCTAGAAGACTGTTTGAAAGGAAAAGAGTCTGCTGAAAATGTTATGAAGCTGCCAGTTTTGCTCACAAAAATTGGCACTAACTGTGTTGATTGGTCTCGAAAGGTGGTGGGATTTTTTGAATTGCTGACAGGCAGTAAATTGAATGGAAGGCAACTCCCATCAGGAGTACATATAAGTGTTGCCAAAGGCACTGTTAATGTTCCTGAGCAAAGAGCAGTTCTGGCTATGGTGGCAGAAGGCTTTGGGTTACCTGATTTGGATCGCTTACCTCCTGGTGTCTCACTTCCCTTGCGACATGTATGCAATCGTCCTTTCAAATCTCTAGTGCTTTTGAATAGTTACAAAATCATGTGCCAGTCACACAGTCCGTGTGCCCTTCATGTCTAGACTGTCATTCTCATGTTGATATTGGATGCCATAGGTCTACAATTTTCTTGCTAACACTTGGGCCTTCTTGAGAATATTATTATCCATAGTTTTGGCTATAAGGGCCAAGGTTAGGTGTGCTGGTTTCCTGGTTCTTCAGACAACATTTTGTAGTTGCTTTATTTCCAGATTGCAATCTTCTCGGGCTTCCAGTAGATTACATTTGATTTGATTTCTCTTTGTGTGCTGCTTCATGCTGCAACTTTTTCAGACCTTTCCAGAGCTGTTGGACTTCCAAAGCATTGTGTTTGCTCATCAGGATTGACAGTTTCTTACAAAGTTTGGGTTTGTGATATAGGTTTTGAACAGGTGCCGTGAATCACCCCCAGCAGATTGGCCAGCCCATGCGTATGTTTTGGTTGGACGTGAGGATTTAGCCTCCACACATCTATCCTGGTCTGGGGGCAATAGGTCAGTACCACGAAGTGGTGATGCAGTTTCTCCAAACACACATGTGGATGATGTGTGGATGGCAGCCCCATATATGCTCCATCTTCGGCCTGTACCCATCCTGGCTATCTCCAGTGATGGTTCTGAGCTTAGAGACCTGGTTGTCCAGGTATGTACTTTTTGTAGATCTATGTATGCCTCATTTTGGAATGTAAGTAAGGTTTTGATTCTGAACATGTTGGTTCATAGATTGGCACTTCAGACAGGTTGAATGAATATAGGCTTTATTTGCAGTTTGCAGTTTAATGTCTCTTCACATATTTTCTGGTTCTCAGTGTCATCACACTACTTGCAGGCTGCAGGAGGCATAGAGCCACAAATGATAGATGGCATGGAACATGTCTTCACCACATCAGCACCATTGCGGTTTGGTCGTGACCTTCGCCTCAATGAGGTATTCTGAAAGTGCCAAGTTCTCTTTTGTTCCAGATATCATGGTTCTTCTGTGGTCTGTTTCTTCCTGCAAGTTCTTTAGTCTTTTGATGCATGTCCTAAACTGTTGTTCTGTTCACATCTCCTTATTTCTTCTTCCCTATTCTGGCTTTCTTCATTGTGAGTATGGAGATTTCTTGATGCTCATTAGATTTATCTTCTTATTCCCTGTCAGTGATCAAAGACTTGAGGACTCTGGAGAGGGCTCATTCTCAACATAACTGCTGTTTTTGGCTTTCTATGTGACTTCAGGTGAGACGGTTGCTGGGGTCTTCAAAACCTGTGGCTGTCCGAACTGCAAATTCTCCAGATGTCAGTGATCCTGACATTGTTGCCCAGCAGCAGGTACAAATCTGGGATATTTTCCTGCAGTGTTTCTTCCTTGTAGTACATATTTTATGTGAACTGAAATTGTCTGCAACAAAATGTGTCCTCAGGGACCAACAATGTTTCAGAGTACAGCTCTGCTCCTTCAGAAAGGAAGGAGCAGGCTTACTGCATCTGTCGCATCTACAATACCTGAGGTACCAATGTTGTCAATGGACAGGCCCAGCTCTGGCAGCTAGCCCAACGAACGACTGCGATCCCGTTTGGGCGAGGGGCTTTCACTCTTGCCACATCACGGCCCATGTTGACTGAGGTGCAGCACGTTCATGTGTCACATTCCATTTCTGTATTTCTAGAATGTGGGTCCGTACCTTGGTCATGGTTGAGTAAGTGTTGGTCTCTTTAGAGTGGCTCTGGTGCCATGTTGACACTATAGAACTCTTATTCTGATGGTTTGCTTTTTTGCAGGCCCTTCCAATTCCAAAACTAGTATTGGCTGGCCGCTTACCTTCTCAACATGATGCAACTGTAAGTTTCAAGTGATAGTAGCAATGTCACTAGCAATTATGCTTCTGCTTTCAAAGATGAATCATGCAACCTGTCTATGAATTGGCTTCTAAGCACCAGACTTCTAGGCCCCACAAGAGACAAGATTGGAATGAAAAGGACTCAGAGTCAGTTTCAGGAAGTAAATACAAGCAAGCAACTCCTTGACTAGGTGGAAATGTGGCAAAACTTTTCACCTGAGCAACCTATAAGCCTGAGAGCTGCATTTGCAGTTTACTTGAAGGTGATCAGAAATGAAGTGGCTTTTTAAATGTGACAGGTGAACCTGGATGCAGCAACAGGCAACCTAACTGATGTCACTTCTTGGCCCGAATTCCACAATGGTGTTGCTGCTGGCCTACGATTGGCTCCTGGTCAGGTAGGACTGAAAATCATGATGTAGGGATCACTTTAAGAACATAGGTGCAACCAATCCAGATTTGTATGCAGTCAAACTGATGCTTTGATATGTGCATGGGAAAGATCACCTTCAGGATTCTGTTCCTGTATTGTATTCTTGCTGTAATGGAATATGCTGCAGGTTTATCACCTGAAACAGGACTCTTAAAAAACTCTTTTGTTGATATGCAGGCAAAGATCACAAGGACATGGATAGTGTACAATAAACCTGATGATCCTAATTTCTCACATGCTGGTTTGCTCATGGCCTTAGGGTTACATAAGCATCTTGGCGTCCTTGCGGCCACTGATGTCTATCGTTACCTTGCACAGGTTTGAAAATTTTGTTTCATTCTGGTGTATCCTCAGCTTCTGTAGGTGTATGGTTGATAGTTATAAAGAGATGGTGGATGTGTGCATGGGTGGGAAAGGAAACCATGATCTCAATTTTTTGTTTCCTGAAATGGAACCCCATAGTTTGAGGGGTAGTTTCCTTCACACTTTCAGCATTTACATAATTCAGACTTCATGATGTGTAGTCCCTGCATAAAGATTTGTCTGCAAGCCAGTCTTCAGTCCTGCTTTCAACATGTCATGAGTGTGCATGATTTGGCATCTGTTTCAGGAAATGATATTTACTTGTGTGTTCCTTGATAAACTTAAAGGATGGACCATGCCTTAGCATTTATAGTCTTGTGGTTCAGGAACATGAGGCAACAACAGTTGGAGTACTGTTAGGGATGGCAGCTGCTCATCGGGGCACCATGGATCCTGCTATTTCCAAGGTCATCAGCACTGTTTAAGCTCCCCCTTTGTTGTGTATTTTCTTAGAATTCTGGAGAAGGTCATCTGAATCACTTGATATGTGTATAGATGCTATATCTCCATATTCCTGCCCGCCACCCTCCCTCGTTTCCTGAGCTGGAACTTCCAACCCTTATGCAGGTATGTGTTCCTATTTACCCAAATATTACACCTGTAAATCTGTTTGGATCTGCAATTCTTGTTGTGGACATAGACAACCATTATGAAGTCTTCCTTCCACATGATGCTGAACACTGTCACTGTCTTGTTTATACTCCTGTTTCTTCAATTGGTTTTTTGGTGGTCAATGCTTGATATTAATTGCATTTGGTGGATACTTGGCACAGTCTGCAGCCTTGATGGCAGTGGGACTTTTGTATCAAGGGTCAGCACACCGCCTAACAACTGAGATTCTTCTTGTAAATGCATCTGCCTCACTGCAAACTTACAATGTTTCCTTGAAGTGTTATTTTCAGTAATCATCTTTCTTCTATTAGCAACTGAAGTTTGGTGGCTGGTACATGCAGGCAGAGATTGGGCGCAAACCAGGAGGAGATAATGCCTTAGACAGAGAAGGTTATGCATTGGCAGCTGGCCTTGCATTGGGTCTTGTCACTCTAGGTAATGTATTGTGCCAGCTCAAAGCTGTTAAGCTCCTAAGCCAAATAGTTAAGCATTAAGTGCCAATCAGCCATGTCAGTCTGTCTATCCATTTTGTAGATTTTTTAACGATGCCAATCTAAGTGCCTAATGCAATAGCCTCAACAGGCCGTGGAAGAGATGCTTGGGGTCTGGCAGATCTCCACATTGAAGATCGCTTACGACACTACATGTCTGGTGGCAGTGAGCCTACTGATGTATGTGTTATTTCTTAACCAGAAATTTGTGAAGGTCTCTCCCATGTTACATCTGTACTTGATAGACTTTAGGCTTAGGGGAGTTTGTTGGAGAACTCAATGCAATAATGCACTTCCACATCATTGGTTGTTGAGTCTACAGGAACGGCAGAAAAGATTTGATGGAACAATATCAACCAATTCTCTACCCTCGACATCAAGGAGCTCAGAAGATCAATCCCAAGCAGGTGGTCAAGTAAGCATAGTGACAGCTGCACATTGTCATTTATTGACTGACATTCAGCGAAAAAGGGCATGAACTCACCGATTATCACAGAATAATTCCACCTGGGTTGTTGGTATCCTTCTAGAGGATATTTCAATGGGCTGATGGATAGCATGGTTAACTTGTGTGCTGATGGGGTAAACCATCATGAATCTTATCTGGTAATATTTGTCTGTGGATCTTTAGGTTATGGAAGGTTCTATGGTCAATTTGGATGTAACGGCACCAGGAGCAACACTGGCTTTGGCACTCATGTTTCTCAAGGCATGTTGTGCTGTGGCTGTTAATTTCTCATTTTTTTTCTTTTTTCTTTTTATTTCACTCTTTCGTATTCATTTTGGTTTTGCTGGAATGGTTACCTTCAAAAGGCTTACTGTGGAGACTTCTCTGCAATCTCATACATGTATACTTTTCGCTCTTAGCAAACTTTCCTCTTTCAGAAGCTCAAATGAACTTTGGTCAGAGGAAGGAAGGCATCATGACTTGGACATGTACTGGTAATTTTGGCATAGTGTGAACATGTTGGTGTTGATGGGAGAAATAGATCCCTCAGATTTCTTATCAGATATGTGGAGCAGCCTATGATGGTTTGGCAACATGGGGATTAAAGAATAATAATTCCTCTTTTGGCTGCAGACCAACTGTAAAATAGTGGCAGCAAGGCTTGCTATTCCAGACACACACTTTGCTCTTGAATATGTGCGCCCTGACTTCATCCTACTCCGAGTTGTTGCTCGAAGCCTCATTTTGTGGGACAGGTATTTGTTGGCATTAGCCTGCTGCACTAACTCTGAACTGTAATCAGATACTGTACATAAATTTTGGGTACATGGCAAGTCATGCATGCCCCTGATTTGTTCTCAAAATTTTGCATATTCTGGCAGCTTTCCAAGTCTCAACTCTCAAAATACCCCTGGAAAATATACTACTATATTACTGTGAGGTGATTTTGTGGGAAAATGGGCAACATTTTTGGTTGTAGCCTTTGCTGCTGCAGAGTTTGAGCCTTTTGATCTTGAAGGAGTAAATAAGAAATTTACTCAAGAAAGATATCTCTTACTGAGATCAGACAAACCTGAAGACAGTAGATGTCTATTTGATTTGGAGTAATAGAGACTTATATTCAAACCATTGGTTGGTATTCAAACACTGACAGATATCACTGATCACAATTTGTGCATATTTACTTTGTCCATGCTCAGTGTACAGGCAACAGAAGAATGGATTCAAGCTCAAGTGCCTGGTATTGTGAAGGAGGCGATATCTGTTTCTTCTCAAGGGTTTGGAGCCTCTGAAACACCAATGAATGCTGATGCAGATATGGAGGCTCTTGCTCAAGCACATGTCAACATCCTTGCTGGCGCTTGCCTCTCTATTGGTAAGCAAAATGAGTTAGCTTAAAATCTCTTGAATTGAAAGATGAAGATCTAGCTGTCCTGAAATTCAGTTAGCCAAGAAGAAGCACAGAAAGAGCATCCCAAGTGAAGTTTTACACTCAATCTGTTCCCAGCAGCGAGGGTCTCGAAATTACATTGATGATTCATTATTGTTGGTGGGACCTTCACTGGATATTGAAGATCTGGTTGCCGACAGGACTTTGCTGACATAGGTTTAGTCACCAACTCAAGTTTCATTTTTCTTGCAGGCCTTCGATATGCTGGGACAGCAAGTGAAGAAGCACAACAAATATTGCGCCACTATGCTTTATATTTCCTGAATGAGGTTGGCGATAAAACCATGTCATTTCATGACATATTCTTGACAACTGTGATGCAGAGGGATCCTGTCAAATTATTTCTTTTCTTTTCTCTCTTAGTTTCTCCACTTAGATTTAGATCTCTTAGCTGAATCTGTGTTATAGCGTTCATTTTGATGTGAGTGATTTGACATGTGCAGAAGCGATTGGCAGTGCCACATATTGGAGCCTCTGGACCCAATGCTCGGCGCCACTATGTTGACCGAGGCACTCTTGAGACATGCCTTGATGTTGCCGTTCTTTCCTTAAGCTTGGTCAGTACTCTTTGAGACATGCCTTAATGTTGGTGTTCTTTCCTTAAACTTGGTCAGTAGTCTTTCAGATGCACCTTAACACCTGCAGACAAGCTAGGAGAGTTCCAAGGCTATTCTCATCACTGGGTTGCATCTGTCTTGCAGGTAATGGCTGGCACTGGGCATTTGGAGACATTTAGGGTTTTGCGATACCTCCGACGCCGAAATGATTCAGAGGGAGCAATCAGCTTTGGCAATCACATGGCGGTAATGGTCTGTCTTATATGGTTTGGATCTGTTTCTATGTAGTCTGCTGCATGATTTTCTCTATGTTTGCATTCAGCCTCAAATTGTGTTATACTTCCAGTTAACCTGCATGGATTCATTGTGATTTCAGCAAACCTTTCAAAGCATATCATCACAATATTCACAGTTACCTTTGAATGTGGAGCTCCTGAAGAAAATCACCTAATTTTGTAGTCCTACTTATTATGCTTAACCATACAACTGAAGCTGCTGTGCTGAGTAGGGCCACTCGGCTCAATCATCTCTATGTTCTTTGGTATCGGTTTCTTGTTTTCTTGTTTCCATCTCTTCTGTTTGTAACCTTAAGTCTGAAAACAGGACATGTTTTACATCAGAGTAGGAGCTTTGGTTTGAGTGGTTTCATGGATTTTGGATGCAGATCAGCATGTCTATTGGATTTTTGTTCTTGGGTGGAGGTTGCCTTACTTTTGCAACAAACAATGGTGCAGTGGCAGCATTGCTGATTGCCTTGTATCCCCGCTTCCCAACTGCTCCGAATGACCATCGCTGTCATCTTCAGGTACTAACCAACAGCCAGAGCTGGAATGTTGTTTCAACAGTACAGATGTCTGACTTGATTCCATTCAGGGGTTCCAACCTGAGAGCATATGTCATGTACCTTTCTGCAGATAAGCATCACATGTCTCCTCAACTGCTGAGGCACATTTGCTGCTCTAGCTGGCTCACTTACATTCTTCCCCCATTGGCAAACTTTTTGCACTGTTGTCTAAAAGTAACCAGCTTGCACTTGTGTATACAGGGTCCCATGCCTTACATGGTCTGTGTTTTTGTGTTAGGCATTCAGGCACCTATATGTCTTGGCCACAGAGGCACGCTGTTTACAAACAGTGGATGTGGACACAGGCTTACCTGTATATGCCCCAATTGAAATGACTATCAAGGAGTCAGCTTTCTACAGTGAAACTACATTCTGCCGTGTCACTCCATGTATTCTACCTGAGCGGTGCTCTGTATGTCTGTTTCACTTCTACTGCATTCACAACTGCGTTTTTTTAACTCCAGTTCTAGGACTTCATGAATCCCATTTTCTTTGTATACCTATTGTTGGGTGATTGTATTTTACTTGTGTCTTGCTGAGTTGCAGCTAATGCGTGTGAGAGTTTGTGGTCCCCGGTATTGGCCACAAGACATTGAGTTGCCATGCTTAGGCAAGCCCTAAATTTCAGAGCCACAAACCCTCAGAAAATGAGTTTCAAGCATTTCTTGTCTGTAATCTACATATTCATTGTCCCATAACTATGGGGCACCATGTTATTTTGTATCCAAACATAGTGTTGCAATGATTCATCATGACAGTACATCTGTTAGGTATGTAAGTGAGGAGTATATCATGCAAGGGTTAAGAACAAGCAATGTGCATACTGCCTCGTGAATATGCTGAGGTGATTTCTGGGTTCTTGTTTTGGTGCAACAGACCAACCCTGGTGGGAACCAGGTGCTGCAGAACGTGGCCCTTTTCATGGTGGTATCCTTTATGTAAAGCGGAAAGTTGGGGCACGCTCTTATGCAGATGATCCAATTGGTTGTCGCTCTTTGCTATCTCGGGCGCTCCATAAGGTTTGACACTCTTCTGTAAGAGTTTTTTAATAGCACCACTGATGATGGCATTGCTTTCCTATGCTGTCAAATTTTGAAGGGCTGAAAAGGCACATGTTTTTGGTGGATCACTTGAACTACTTTCCAATCTTGAATTTTTCAAGCAAGTTAAGGTTTAGGTTTAGCATAAGTCAGTATGTATATATGGTACCTGATGGAAACTGTGGATGGGAGTTGTGTTTGCACTGCAGCACTTAACATGCATTGATTTGGTTGCAGGATGGTGAAAATGCAAATCTAGAAATTTCAGGAATAGCAATGGGTGAAGGTCGACACTCCAAAATGGACCAGCTCATCAGCACTTTTTCTGCTGATCCTAGCATGCTGGCATTTGCACAGCTCTTTTGTCACTGTTCTCAAAACAGCAAGTAAGTCTACAACCAACAGAGTGGGATTTTTCTCCAGTTCTTTCCCACTTTACCTTGTTTGTGTCGGTTCTAAGCCACGTTGTGAGGCTGATCTTCAGGTGTGACCCCTCTCCAGATAGTTCATAGACAGAATGTTCTGAGTATGCATAAATTGAATCTTGGAAGGATCCCCCCAAAGTGTTATGGTTCTCTTATTGGTTGCACAGGAAATGATTCTCATGACTTTCATCTTTTGAGAGCTGGTCACCATACTAACACAGGAGGACTTGGTCATTTAGTTTTGAGCCTCTACACACCATAGATCTGGATAGCATAGCAAATTGAGCTAAGATCAGATGGCATAGCTTCTATCTTTGTTTGCAGGAACAGTGCTTAACATGTTCAGATAAACTGGAATATGTGCACTTTGACAGGTTTCAAGGCAAGTTTGAGGATTTCTGCTTGTTAGCTCTTTTTGAATGTGTCAGCACAGACCGTCCAGCTTTGCTTCAGGTCTCTTGCCTTCTGAGCCCCTTTAAGGTTCAGTTTCTACAAGTTGACAACAAATGCTAATTATGCAACTAACATAGTTTCTGTAGGACTGACATTTGAACCCATGGTACTTGCAAGAGTGTAGAATGGGGCAGATAGTTCTTTACTGCCCACTGTGCACCAAGGCTTTCTTAAGCAGCACTATGGGTACATCTGAAATGGGACAAGCTTATGAGCAGTGATACCATATGTCAATTCATGGTTGGCAGTTGACTTTCCTACATTTAGGGATCCATTTAGGTCCATTTCCTTATTATAAGGTCATCTCATAATTCTTTTCAGATTGACTAAGTATGAAAGTATAACATTTGAGACCCCATTCTCTCCTCTGCTTCAAAGCCATGTTCTTTCTTTTATGTTGAAGCTGTGTCAGAGGTTAGTCTAAAATTCTCATTTCAACCCTTGTGATCTATCAGTCTTCTTGCATCCTAGCTAAGGGAAGAGCATGTAAGACTGCACTGTGTCTAGTATAGGCGCTGACATTTATTTTTATTTGTTGGGAATAGACATATCTAGCTCTGTACACAGCAGTGGAGGCGTTAATAGACAGGGCTACTGGTCGAGGTACCAGCATAAGTGGTATATGCAGTGATTCTCTCTCCCTCTATAGTCTCAAGGTTGGTCAATACTATACCCATTATTGATCTTGGATTTTAAGTTCCATACTGGTAACCATTGGATGACCTTAAGAGTGAGTGGTGGCAAGGTCAAGAGTGTGGGGTGGATTTGATTACATGTGTAACACAACTGGACATTATACAGTGTTGAGTAGTAAAAGAGGGCCTGCCAGCTTTGAGATGGTGCTTAAAGTTTGACATTGGGGTTTTTGGTTCAACAGCTAGCGATGGCATACAGTGATGTGGCAGGCCAGGATGCAGGTGGATCATTAGTTCAACGCACTTTTTTAGCAGCTTTGGCAAAGCGAGTTGATGATGTTCTGAGCAACCCACATATCCTCACCTCTGACATCCACAACTCTAAATCCAAGACCCACACTTCAGAGCTAATATCTTACTTGGATACATGGCAATGGCCGTTCAACAGTGCAGAAGACAAGAGGATCCAAAGGTTGCTATTTGCATGTTACTTATGTTGGTATGGAATCCCAAGGCCTCAATTGGTGACCAGTGCTCTTCAGCATTTGGCTCATGAGCTGCCAGGATTCCCAGCCTTTTCAGCATCAGATGTGCACTCTACATTGCCTTTGCTTGCACTAGTGCTGCCAGGCACACCCATGCCTGCACTTCTTCAGATCAATGATTGCCTTCCCTTCTTGTCCCTCACTAAGTTCATGTGATGCACGAACAAGCAATCCATATTTTAGAGACTTGCTAAAATCAGGTTTGTAGATCTGATTGGTTGCAATTCAACATTTTGATGTTTTTTTTTTCCAATCATAGGCTGCCAAATTGGTGGTGGATGATACAGTTTTACGGAAGTATCTGCTGCGTATGACCAAAATGCATTAAACAAAATGCTTCCTATATGCCCATGTCAATCATTTCCATGACCAAAAGATCTGTTGATGGACAAGACCAGTCGTGTGTGGGTATGGAGAGGAGTGAAGGCACCCAACTAAGAGTGGAGTGGTTTGTTGTTTTGTGTTTGATTCTTATCTCCAAAGTGACACCTAGAAAAAGATGGGACTTCTTGAGTGGTTTTTCTTTTGTGTTTGATTCTTATCTGCAATGTGGCACTTCAAAAATGATGCTCTTCTTGATCTGCAGGAAGTGTATCATCCTTGCAAAACTGCATTAATTAGCTGCAAACAGTTGCAGAAGCACTCAAGGTGATTGATCATTGTGGATGACTGCAAGATGATTTATTTTTGAAAATTCTTAATCTCTGGTGTTGTGGTACTTTGTGAATTACAACTGAAATGTTCTTTGTGAAAGTATGATTAGTTCCTGAGAAATGGCTAGTGTTTGGAATTGTCTGTTTTGCAAACAATTTGAGAAATGGTTGATGTTATGATGGTTGTGCAAAGGGGTCAATAAAGGGGCCTTGCACATAATCAGCCTCTAGGCATATGATTAACAATCAAGTTTTGAAAACCAGTTCTGAAGGCAAAGCTGTGCAGTGAGAAAGTAAACATGAAATCTTGACTAAAATCTTGACTAGAATGTGATGAAGAAAACACTGTCAGACACAAGCAAATTGGGTAAATCACAAAACAAGCTAAAAACTATGTCAAATCATGTTCAAAACTGAACTTATATATATATATATATATATATATATGTTTATGTGGTGCCCTTTAATGGCATGTTAATCATAGCAATTAATGCTTTATGATTAATATATATGTTAAGAAATTTAAATTGAACTATTGAATATTTTGATTTTGAGTTTTGATTTGAACAAGGACCTTTAAAGTTGAGCAAGTGTTTTATCAAATATTATTAGTTTCACAAAGAGGCTTTTGATTTTCATAATATACAAACTTTTTGATGATGAATTGTTTTGTATTAATAGGAGATTATGAGACACACATAAAAAGCACTCAAAATATCAGGAATTTATAATTTGATGTTTTTAAAAAAAAAAAAAAAATTGGGTTTATTTGATATTCATAATTTTTTTATGACATGTAAATGTAATGCAATATAAATGATGTTTAAAACAAATTTGTAGCATATAATACAAAAGAATAAACTTAAAAGTAATCAACATGTTTGGCATGATTTGAAATTGTCATCATTTTTCAAAACAAAACAAAAAAATAGTGCAAAATTTTACATTTAAAAAAATCATATTTGTTGAAAAATGATTAACAATGAACATGTGATATATTGGGAAAATTATAATAAGTAAAAATAATAATAATAAAATATTTTGTTAAAAATTCCTTTCTATGAAAAGGTTTTTTTTGACAAAAGGGCTATAGTCCTTCGAAACAAAATAAACAAATTTTCTCATTAACTCATGATTGCACCCAATCAGAGTAATAATAAGTGATGTAATATGTTACACCTACAAGTGCTTTGTCTTTGAAATTGTTGTCAGTTTTAGAATCGCAAGGAACACCCAGAACAACTTCTTGCACACCAAAAGATGTACTAACATTCTACATTATTGATTTGTCACATAGACCTTGCAACAATTATGAAACAAATTTCTCAACCAACTATGGCATCAAATGACACCACATGCCACACAATAAATTCATTTATTGATTACAATTTTTTTGTACTGTGCTTGTTGATCATATTGCTCTCATGTTAGCTACCCAAATCCCTAATGACAAGCTGGACAAGCAACATATAATAAATTCTTGGAAATTCTTCTTTCTCCAGTTCATAGAATTCAACAATTAGTTACTTGTCAAAAATAATTTGGTCTCACATGTACTTGCAAATTCAAAGGGCCTGAAGCACCTGATGCAATATGGGCAATTTTTTTGAACAAATATATGTATTTGTCTAGATTTTCATTTTGAAGATGACATCTGCAAAGTGCAGTGAGGACCCAACAATGAAAAAATTTTGTGTCTCAATTTGACTAGCTAGAATGCCAAAAATCTGTTTTCGAGCTATAACAATGGTGGGGAAGTTTGTGATCTTGTATGCACCAAGTTAAGGCACATGTACATTTGTCTACAGCAATAAAATAGTGGTGGAATCCAACAAAGTTTCTTGATACAAGGTCTTTGCTTGCACTTAATCCCTTCAACCACATTGGGCATCAGGAACTTGTAATACTCCACTAGTAAGGGCAACAATAGCAATTGTCATACTCACCAACCAACATGGAAGCATTCTTGTGACCTACATAACTGCTGACCAATCATATGATCCCAAACCTAAGATCCAACATCAAAGTCAATACATTACGACCCTTTTTTCCTATCAAGTTCATGCAAAAAAAATATAAAGTAGGACATCCAACACTTGGTGTTTCATTTGGATCTTGAGTTCCTCCAGCTCTTCATCAAAAGAATTTACCTTTAGAGATTAGCAGAGCTAAAAACAATAATCCAATTTCAGAGTACTTCACAAATCTCACATATTAGTATGAAAAATTGTAGGACGATTACAAGCAGCCAATGTCCATGGCTCTAATTCAAGATGCCATTCTTCAAGCTGGAATGTATGGAACTTCAAAAGCATTAGCAATCTCAAGTGTTGTATTTTATCAAAGATGTAGATGTGTATGAATCACTACTAGAATCTTATTGCCATTTTAGAATCACTGTAGGAGATGGACAAATAGGAACAAAGAGACACTTCATCAAGTGGGAGGCTGAGGGGAACAACAGAAAGGTTAATATCTCCAGATGTTAAATAGTTTTCATGCCTGGAAAATATAACTTGCAATTAGGAACATGTTTGAGCTCTCTGTAATCCCCAGTCATGTTCAACATGACCTATTTGAGAGAAGTAAGATCAAATTTCAAAACAATGACAGAGGGGGTTTCACTAGATTGGTTTGTAAAACTATGAATTCATGTCCTCTTCTAATCTATTTTGTACTTTTGCATTGTATTTAAATTTTAGGACTCAATTGATGAATGGAAATCAACTCTTCTTTCCACCCACACCTTGATCCTAACAATCAAGCTTGATAAAAAGTATCCATACTAAGGTGTAAGAAACAACAATATAATTTCATTATGAATTCTTATCCATAAGATGTATGATTAGAATACCTGACAAGTATCATGATGTTTAGTGTTGGGCATTACGACCGACCAACCAGCCATTTGGGATACAATTCAAACACTTTCACTTCATCACAAGCTCAATTTATTTATCATTTTTTTCAATATCAAAGTTGTCCCTAGAGCCAAAGGCCAAGTTCAATTTTGGTTTTAATGTACACAAGGTAGTTTGATTTATCACATGTCACTTCAACTACTATTTCTAAATATCAATCTAAAATGCTCACAACAAATACTCTTGAAAGTCTTTAATTCTATTTCTATGCAACTCAACTTAGTGAATTGTTTTATGTCTTACACTACAATACCCCACTAAGAGAAAGGTGATGTCCTCATCACAACCTAAGATTTTTTATATTTTTTTATTAGTTGATTATGGTTCAAGCTTTAATGATTGGTTGGGCAAGGTCCCATATCAATTATTCTGCCCATGAAAGCCTCATTACATGATATTCTTGTCATTTTTTTCTACATATTGATTCATGCCCTTGCAATTGCTTGAGATGTTGACTTCAAATCTTAACTCATTGATGAATTCAATGGGGGTGAAGTCATGTCCTTGATTTGGCCCTAAGATATATTGGGAAACCAATTTTGTTAAAAAAAAACTTAAAAATTGAAAGAACATTCAAAGTTTTTGATAATGTGTGAAAGCAAGAAGATGAAATGGTGTTCCTTCATTCCATTTCCTCAAAGTAAATTGGTGAAATGCCTAGAGAAAAGATTGATGAAACAACTATGAAAAAGTTAAAAGACAAATGAGAAAGGCATCCCAAAACAATTAAAACAAAAGGGAAACTTTTAGGGAAAAATGAGATTTTGAAATTTCTGCGTACTTTATTATTCTAAGAATTTCAGCCCGTCATTTCTAGATATTGTCAAAAATAATGTTCACATTGTAATTTACATTTTGTTCCTCAATTCCACGAGACGTCAGCTCATGAATAAGTTGCCTTCCACACATCATTTACAACTAACAATTAGGCACCACCACATTTTTTCACACACATCATTTACAACTAACAATATGGGCACTGTCACAATTTTTTTTTGTATATTTTAGTCCTTCAATAGGCTGAAAAAATCATGTTCGCTGACATCACAATGATATCACAAAAACAATAACTTTCACAATTTGAAAGGTACTCTCCAATCTGCCAAAGTAATTTTCATCCACCTATCCTTCCTCACTATCCTTGTCACTACAACATTGTCCCTTTGCAATGTCGCTATCATGATGTTGCTTTACCTCTGAAAAAGGTCTATAAGCAGACCCTTTTGAATTTTTGACCCCCCTTGACCTACCAGACTCAAGGGGATCTCAAATCCGGAAGGGTCTGCTGATAGACCCTCTCATATACATAATCATTTGGATCAGATTGAAGTTTTGATTTCCAATATGAAAAAATAAAAATAAAATTCAACAATTTTTTACTTGTCTTGTGAGTACTTCTTGGTGCTTGATTTCAAATATTTAAAATTGCAAAAGTACCTGAAGTTCTCAACCTAGACCTATATGCTTCTTTAGAGCCTAGGACTTAATGAAAATTCATCTCACAGTTTCTGCCTTTGTCCAAAAGCTGTATCCATTTCATGCAAAATGACTTCATATGGAAAGAAATTGTTGGAACTCTGCTCATAGTTCACTCTATTCTTTCATGTAGTTCTGAATGTTGCAGATGATTTAAGGGTCCATTAAAAAACACCTTGCAACCAAAGTCTTCAATTTACCATTTTAACTTTCATTATTTCACATACCACTTTGATGGCCAGTGTTGACCAGCATCTACACTAGTACCTTCACCTTCTTGAGTGATGCCTTTTAGCCTAGTGGCCATATTTAACCTAGGAAATGCTAAATTTTGACTCAGAGACCCTGGTTTAATCTTAGGAGGGGATAGGAACCATGATTAGAAGTGACGGAACAAAATTCAGGGTTTTTATCATTGTGGGGTGGTCCTTCTTAAATCAAAATAGATTTGTGGTTCACCCTCTTCGGTGGTTCTTTTGTCTTCTTGGATGTGGGTCCTTCCATTTTATTCCTTGTATTCCCCCTTTTTTGGGTGCTTTGGTTTATTTTTGATTGGCAGGAAAAAAAATAAAAAAATCTGTTGGCTCTATATTTGAGTGTACATTCACTTAACTGAAGGGTATAATTTTTGTTAAAGAACTGGAGATCCAAGGAATCTTCAGAGTTGTTGGCAAAACATTTGAAAGAACCTGGGGGAGCAAAGAATTGACGATGGCTCTATCGCATGAATTATTTTTTATGAGCTCATATTAGGTTTGTTGAGAGGAAATCTGGTTCCCGTTCTTTCACCTTCTGTGCAGGGGCTATGTTTGAAGGAACTACATTTATGTCCAATTATTATCTTCAATGCTAAAATAATGCACTTCCCAAGAGAAAGTAGCAAATTGTCCAAAATGCAAAACGTCATAATAAAGTCAGCCATCACATTAAAGTCAGGGCTTGCTGGTTTGGCCCTTTTCTGGACTCAAGTTATTGTTGTAGAATCAGCGCAGCTTGCCGATTTTGTGACCAGCACATTCTGCATGGTTCCTCTCGCATTCTCCAGTGCTCCAATGGCCTCCCTTGCCTTTAACGCCAAAGAGCGGGCTGTAGATGACGGATTGTGTCAAGTGTGGAGTGTGGACCCCATGCTCACCCAAGGCATGCTTACTCGAGCAAAATCCACCACTGCTGCCACACGTACCATTTCTAGTACGAAAAGTTTGCACTATGCACAGCTATAAAGGAAAATGTCGTCTCCTTGAGAAGTGTGGAATGCCCATGCAAATGTGTTTATTAGATAAACGCACATAAATGTGTTGTTTCAGTAAATACATTTATGGGGAGAAATTACGTCAAATGTTAAAGAATTTTTCCATCTTTCTTATTCATATTGTTCATTTTCCCAATGTACGTATCATGAAGTTGCATATTTTAATTTTTCATTGACAGACATATACATAGCTTTGTCAACAATTTGGATACATTCACAAATTTAAAAAACCAATCGATACTAGGACCCATCACATTATTCTTTAGGCACAAGAACCCTCCTTTATAACCATTCATTTTTAGATCACGAAATAACAGGTTCTGTAATGAACTTTAATAAATTAAAATATGAAAAACCTACAATTGAACATATTTAGAACTTATTTTTTCTTTTTTTTGATATCTGGAACTACTCATGATGGATTTAAAAAAAACTATGACTGTAATTCTTTAAAAATTCAAAGAACCACCCAACATTGGCAAGGAGTCATAGGGATTTTTGAGTCATTTTTTGAAATAAAAATGATTAAATTAATCACATCTAGACTTAGGCATTTCTTAGGTCCTCACTTGTAGTAGCACTTTTCTAAAAATGCTACATCCCACCTAGGACAATCATCGTTTAATGCTAATTAATGCTAGGGATCGTGGCTAGTGGATCTACTTAAGGAGTTTGAAAGAAAACCTTGGTCAAGACCAATGTAGGGTGGTTTTTAATTTTTTGGGGAACCTTCCAGGTTAGTTCTTTCCTATTATTATTATTTTTTGAGAGACCCTTCCAATAAGGTTTTGGATATTTCTTAACATTCAGAACCTCCAGCTAAGGTAACCCAAACATGAGGGTTCTCAAGTATTAGGGTTTTAATTTTATGACCAAAGGTTCGTCCAAATAATAGTTACAGTTTAGGGTTAGGGTTAAGTTTGTGAATTTTTAAAAAAAATTGATGATTACAATTTAACCAAATATGTCTATTTTCAAAAATTTGCATGTGTATCAATTTAAAAACAATGAAGTCTATCAATGTGAAATTTTTACTCGTAATAATTACATGTTTATGTACTATTCGTAGTCTTGAATATGCAAAATGTTTTCTCATAATTGAGCTTTTGGGCACATTTGATCTTAAGAGACTTGAAAGGACTGCCCTCTTATAAAATCCCCAAAAAATAATACATCAAACAAATAAACAAAAACTAACTTAATCTTTTAACATTTTTCAAAAGTCATTCCAATTGTGGATGATTATTTCATGCAAAGATATTGTTGAAGTTATGCACCATCAGTTGAACTAAACTTGACCTTAGACTGACATCAAAGTCTAGACACATTTAACCTAAAAAATGACCAAAACAATGCACCCACATATGTTTCAAATTTCAGCCAAATCAAATCTGACCTAGAACTCCAACCACATTTGAATTCAATATCTAGCCAAATATAATCCCAAAATTTTGTCACATTTGACCTCAAATTCTAACCAAATATAAGTTCAAACTCTGAACAAATTTGAACTCAAAATCAAAACCACATCTAACCTCAAATTTAAACCAAATCTGACCTCCAACTCCAATCACATTTGAATCCAAAATCCAAAGAGTCATCCAGTCACAAATTGACCCACAATGCAATACATCTAAGGCTTTAACATATGACTCCAACAAAGGATAGTAGTTCCAACACATGACATAGACTACATAAATGACTTCAACCATAAGCATATGATTCCAACAACAATTTACAACAACATCCAGCCCTAATTGAATTGTAATTGAAGACCATAAGTTTAATGTTAGGTTCCACTGATTTCATCACAAGAAAATACCAACAAATGTGAGGTGAGGAAATACCCAAGATTGTAATGTTGTGCAAGTTGTCAACTTCAATACAACAACACAACTTCAACCAACACTACAAAACCCTTACAAATGCACTAAGAAAGTAACAAAGTAAGATTATTCACACAAACAATTGAGACCAAAATATTTTAAAAAAACATTGGGAAATTAGAACTTGAAATTGGAAGTGTGATCACATGAAAGTGAAGCTTGAATCTTTTTCAAACAAATCTCATTCTTCAAACATTTTCTTGTGTTGTTCCACCAAAATTGTCTCAAATGTCAAAAATTCAGCCATGTTTTTAGACTTCAATGATCCATCATACCCAACATAGACATCGTTGGGCCAATTCTTGATGACAAAATGAGTAGATCCAAATTCTCAATCCCAAGTTTCACTTGTTTCAAATTAATGGTGACATTCGCAACATTAAAAATCCACTCTATTTCAATTTATGATCCCACAATGCCAAGGACTTGATGAGCCAAGAAGGAAACATGGGGAAATTGCACCCCATGACTTGCCCACCAAATAAGTGGGGTTTCAATTTTTAATGGCCACATGAACAACCATTAATAAAATTGCAATTCATTTTTCAAGGTGGACATGATTACATCATCACTTGATACAATCTATGTCACGGGCATGAAAACAACCAAGATTACGAGATTTTTTAAACCAAGATGAAAACAAAAGTAGGTCTAACATCTCAAATCTAGATTGTGAAACAAGAAAACAAGAATAAGAATATGACACACACAAAACGATAATCCACAAGATTTTATTACAAGGAAGAAATAAAAACAAAACAAGGTTATGACAAGAAAACATACTCAAAATTGATATTGAACATTTTAAAAATAATGGAGAATTATACCTTTATTTATACCCCTTGGGCATCTAACTCTAAGAAGTTTCTTAAGGAGCTTTCAATTTACACCCATTGTGCACCCAAAACCCAAAACTTTAAACTCATGTGCGTTAATGTGCACCCATGTGTGAACTATGAATGAAGTAAAATTCAATTGAGAGTGAATGAAAACCCAACTAAGAACGAATTTAGACTTAATTAAAAGTGAACTAAAGGTTAATTGGAAGTAAACTAAAAATGAATTAATAGTTAACTAAAAGTGAACTAAAACTTAATTAAAAGTGAACTAAGAATTAATTAGAAATGAATTAAGAGTTAACAAGATGTGAATTATGACTTAATTAAAAATGAACTAAAAGTTAATTAAAAGTGAACTAGGACTTAATTAAAACTAAAATAAAAGTTAACCAGAAATAGACTAAAACTGAATTAAAATGAACTATGAGTCTAGTGGAAATGAACTAAAATTTAACTGAAAGCTAATTAAGAGTGAACTGAAATTAAACAAAAAATTAGATACAAATTTATTATAAGTCATGGATGAACATTCAAATGAATGAACCCCATGGCATTCACATCCATGAAAATCCAACCAAAAAACATGTCATCATTTTCAATTTTTATTAGTTTTATTGTTGCCTAACATAGTTCAAATGATAAAACACTTATAATTAAAAAAATTACACAATATTAATGTCATAATCTACCACAATTTGGATGGCAAGAACATTGCCCATGAAATCTTGTATAACTTTCATATTTTTGAAATGAAGGTTGAACATAATAGCTAACATGTTATGAACCTTGGCTTGATTATAAGTTGAAGCAAATGCCAAGAATGGAATTAGAATATTGATGAGTTATATCATCATCTTCAATTTGAATCTTACAATTTTGAATCAAAATCCCCACAAATTATTGATTAATGTAAAGTTTGAATCCTATCCACATTAGCTTTCATGGCAATGCATAAGGTGAAAGTATAAAAAAATGCATCCAATAACAACTAATAGCTTTGGCTTTGGTTCAAAACACAAATTTTCACAATAACATGTAACATATATCTAATTTTTTGAGCAATAGCCCAAGTTTGAAATGTTGGCATTGTAGAAAATAAATGTAAAATTTGATGCCATCCGTAGCAAATGGAGATAACAGTTTGATATTCCAATGGTTTTTGGAATAAGATGTTTTGAGAAATAAACCATGTTTCCATTGGAATTCTCAACATTTTAGTGAACAACCCAACAATGATACAAGATTCCTTCCAATGCCTCCTTTTCCCAATTTTTTTTTGTCTAGGTAATGATTTTTTTGCAATGATGATTGAATTTCTTTCAAGCTAACTTCTGAAAATCCAACACAAATTTTAATATTATCAATAATGTATCGAGTTGCCTTTGACATAACATGGCCAAACAAGACTCTACAAGTGGGCATGCTAGCTAAAAGGTATAACAAGATATCACAAATGTCAATGCAGATGTTAATGTGCTTAAATTAGACCCCTCATCTTTGACATGTGCAACTATTTTGTTAAATAAATTAAAGGAATCTAAAAAAGCTTTTACCTAATTTGCCATGGTTGCACTTATTGTGTCATGCACTTCAAAAAGGCCAATAATCACTTGGATGATGGATGGGTTTATGAGCTATTGATGAAACTAACAACAATGGAAATCTATCATAATTAGCATGAAACATCCAAAAGTCAAATGAACATGTACAAGTAACACAAAATACAATGGAAAGGATGACATATTTTTCCTTGGTCTTGTCCACCATATTTGGGAACATTTCAATCACCATTTGGTGCCAAGATGGAAACTACACATGCCCACATTGTTGCAAAATAACATTTCAACCATAGATTTTCAATAGAAGAAAATGGAACTAATAACCCTTCACAACATATAACACTAAGTTTTTTAAAATTTTGATTTGTTGTGTAGGATTTGATTTGTTGTAAGAGCGATGGCTACCAAAACAAACTGTGATACGCAAAGATGGCCCAATTTTCCTCTTCTTTGTAGCTTGTTTGTCATTTTTGGGTTTTGCAACCTTTTGCAAAACAAAAACCCCCATTTCTTGTAGAAATTCAAATGTTCATGACAAACATTTTTTAACAAAATACTTGTGCCATGGTTTTTGTTATAGTTCACAAGCCTTTTATATTTTCTTTGGGCTTCATTTTCCAACCTATAAGGTGACACACAACACACCATATCATCCATAGGTTACAAATGTTTGTTAATGCACCATTATTCACCACAAAAAGAGCCTAATAAACTAATGACTTATAAAAAGGAGACCATTAATTTTGATTAGCCTTTAGCTTTGAAGCGATAATTCCCCAAGTTACATCTACTTCAACATTGCACATGTTTTATGATCCAAGCTCAAGTTAGATTAGGAAACAAAATCAATGTTGCATTTTTCATCATCAAATTTGTTATTATAGGTTATATGGCACTTGTGGATTCCATTGTCAACATCTGGTCTTTCATTTTTGCCTACAATAAACATGAGTAAGTGAGGTTGAAAGTTGAAGAGGGAAAAGAACAAACATTAACAAAATAGACAAACAAAAAAAAATAGTTGGATTTCAAAATGATGTTTGATTGTTCTAAAGTCTACCAAATCAATTTCTTAAGGTCTTTCCACTTTGTGTTACATTATATTGGAAAGGAAATCAAGACATTGGAACCATAATGAAAACCATATGCAAGCCCATCCACTCCATATAATATTTTTTATTTTTAGAAACAAGAACATAAAAAAAACCATTTATTCCAAGGAATCCAAAGGAACACAAAAAAATTCCATAATTATCAACAACAAATCCTTGCCTCCACAAGGGGATTTTAATAGGCAAGCAAATTCTATGCTCAAAAGTTTGTCATCACATTCATTAGCTTATGGGTGAAATGGAGCATCATGACCTTGTCCCTATGTACCTCCCAATTTATGAAACATTGAAGCATACATTTGAAAGGTTACACTTGTGGTTCCCTTTTGTTCAACTTGGTTGGAGCATGATGGGCCCTTTTTGTTTTCAAAAGGAGAAGAATATCATTTATTGAATCATTAGGCAAAATAGAAAACACATTTCAAAATTCTTGAAAATAAAATGTGTGCTAGTATTTGATTTAGTTTTCATGATCTAGGGCTACTACTATCTTGAGTGAAACACAATGATGGACCTTCATGTCACAATTGATATGTACAATCCTCATTTCATAATTTTTTGGTTCAATATAGATGACAAAAGTGAAGGGTCCATTAATGTCTGTGTTCATCATCATATAACATTTTTGTAATATAAGTGCATACCAAGGTGAATATGACGATATGTCCTTTGGGGAAGGGGAATCACTTTTTCTATTTTTTGGGCATTGCTTTGGAGGTTTTGATATTTCAAATGAATGATTGAAATCTCTACATGATTGGTTGTGGGTTTATCTCAAATATGTAAAGTTCACATGTTGTAGTTAAGTGCCAAGTATTTTGCATTTGATCCAAAGCAAATTGAAGAAGTTTATACTATAATCACATAGACATCACAATGGGAGGAGAATTATGGACAATGATAAGCATTATGTTGATTTGTTAATTGATCATCATACCAAAACAATAGATGAACAAAACACTTGAATTTAATATATGGGCTCTTGCATAGAACAAACTAAAGGAAGTGAAATGTGGCAAAATTTGTTTTTTTGCATTGTTATTGTTATTCAGGCGACACCAACTAAACTATTTTGCTCTAGAATGTTCACAATAGAAAATAAAGAAATGAGGTTGAAATCATGCACACATGTACTTGATAAATTAGGGAACACTTTTCCACTCCTTGAAATTATAAAAACATGGAAAAGACAAAATGGTGGAGATGAACTCACTTGACACTAGAGCCATTAACAACCAATCAACTCCCACTATAGTTAAACTCAATTGTATATCAACATAAAATAGAAAATAAATGTTTTTTGAATGACAGATTCATTTACATGCTTACATATGCTTGGAAGTCAATTAAAAAAAGCTACATACAAAAACATTCACTAGTCAAACAATATGGTTTGTGCATAAATGTTTTTCACCAAAGATAATCACATTTGGTGAATATACAAGTCATTCACAAGGACTTTGTAGCACATTTTAATAGACCAAAAATGAAACTTGCCCACTCATCCTTATCCATCTTGTTGTGATGATTATTTAAAAAAAGGTATTGTTGCAAGATCATGTTCTAAGCTTGCAACAACTACTTTAAAAATTAGAAATGTCTTACTCTAAGAATCATTGATAGTTGTTGGCACACAAAAGAAAAACAAAAAATGCGACATAGAACAAAGCTTCAATTTACCTCTAGTGTGTTGAAAAGTTAACGATGACCATCATGCAACAACAACATTCTACAACAAAACTTTAAAAATGAAAATCTTGAAGACGAAAACTTATTCACTTGCATCAATCACCACAACAACAATGGAGAAAAGAGAAAGCCAAGCTAGACAAAAATGGAAAAGAGAAATTAGAAAAAAAAAGAAAGGGAAAGTTGGAGAGAGGGAAGGCTCACAAAAAATGAAAATTTGAGTAATAGAGGAAAAAGGGCCATGACATCATTGCTACAAAGTTTGAAGTGCAAACTACCAAAATAAAATTCCTTTAACCCTAGAAAAACCCCCTAACTCTAACTAAGAAGAGCTAATTCATCATACAAAAGCTAGACACCATGTTGAGGCAAGGTTTGCACAAGTTTGGAGAAACAATGGTCATTAAGTTCCAGGTTAAACACAAATCTTGTAACAAGGCAGGTCTTAAGTTAGGATATATACTTGGGTATTTAAAGCAAGGTAAGGTATGAAGATCCAAAACCAGAACTACCAGTATAACCTGACTTTTTGGATACCCACCCAACACGAGTCAAAACTCAAGACCCAAGCATTAAGAGAATTGTGCCCAAACAATATGATGGGTGATGAAAGAAGATAGTGTGCGTGACTTGGAAGTTGGAGCATCTCTACTCTCATACCTCCTACTTGAGCCTTTGTCAGTGTTTAGAGCATCCAATAGAGTGTTCGTACTCCCTCATCACCACCCACACACATGAAAAAGTGGATAATAGAAAGTAAGAGTATCAAAATGTCACAAGATGGACCAATCAAAAATAGTCATTTCCTTTCACTAGGCCTCTTGGAGGTCACCATTTCCTGGCTAAATTTCTAAGCCCAATCTGACTTTCACACTATTTGAAAGCTGTACTTCATCGAAAATAGCATGTACACTGTACAGGCCATTGGGTCGATGGCGCGATGCTCTTACAGTGGATTGTTAGACGACGAAGTTTCAATACTCAGTGTTGGATCTGAGGATAAGCCATGGAATTGAACTCTTGTAACTCATTTTGCAAGTATAGTTTGGTTCTACTAGAGGATGTCAGCCTTTTTTAGTGCTTTCCATGTGTGTTCATCCAAATTACATAGAGAGTACTGTGGTGTTATTGTACGCGATGAAGTTCATATCTGCTTATTATGGGCTTGTGTGCTGGATACTTGTTAGTATATCTGTTAGTATGGGGTAGTGCATCTACAGATAAAACTCGACAAATGCCAGCATCTCAGCTATGCCAGCAGTATTCTTATCATTAATCGGCAGGTGCAATGAATTTCAACTCTGAAATCTTGATTGATGGCAGTCCAGTATCATTAATGTGGTGTGTCAACAATGCAAGAGCCAAAATGACCTCTTCTCCACCTAGATTCCTGCTGCGCTCATGGTAGATAGAAGCGAAATTTACGAATCTATGCGACGATGGCGTCATCTGTTGATCTCTCAGTCATCAATTTATCTTCAGCGCTTGGATCGAGTAAACCTGTGTCAGAGCTTTGCATGATATAGTGGAGCAATTTCAGGAAGTCAAGCGCAAATCGCGGCGCATGAGCCTGCTTGCCTCACAATCCCGTTAATACCTCTCCTGCTCCAAAGGGGCGAAAGGAGGTTTGACATTTATAGAGGAGATAAAAGCGGGAAGCTAGTTAGGTGGGTCCAGAATTCTTGACTCCCTACTGTCTACGCCGCTGTATTATATATTGACACCCGATCTGCCGCCGTCGTCAGTCGGCATTGTTGTTGCACCAACATACATTTCCTTCGCTGTCGAATTCGCTAACTCAGTCTGACACGATGCCGCCGTTTACATTGCTTTTGCAACTTACTGTTCTTTCCTTCCTTGTGAGTCTTTGCCCTTGTGTTTCTTCGGTTGTGGTCTTGGTCAATTTTCTTACCCGGTCTTGCAGACAAACGCAGATGCTTGATTGAGAGTTCTCGTTTTCTCTCGTCCCTTGAAAGCTTTCGGGTCTGGTTCTTTCATTGTTCACCATGGACAGTGGGCGGCGTGTGGGTTCGTTTGGGAATGGGAGCGCTATAGGTGATCAGTGGGCGGAGCGCTCTTTAAGTGGATTTTGAAGTAGTTTACTGATTCTGTTTGGGAGTTGATGGGTGTCCAGGTGATGCGTGATTGAGACTTTTTTCTTTGGTTTTGGGTGGATTCTTGGTTGCGGGTATTGTTCAACTGTATTGTGCCCGTTGAGCGTCTGTCTCTGTGGCGAGAGATTGAAAAAGCGAGTCCTGTGAAAGGACTTGAGCTGGTCGTGGTATGGATTTGATTGCGACGATTGTAGTGGAGATGCGAGATGAGATTGTTGGCGATCCCTTTTTGGGCAGTTTGGTGAAGACGAGCTGAGAATTTTGTGTTCTGTGTTTACGGGTGAGAAATTACTGCAACTCTTGTGAACTGTGGTCTTTGGGAGTCGGCTGAACATTGTCGAGGCTGTCACGTTTGAGAGGCCGTTGAGATGGTTTCGTCAAATGGGACAGCAGCGACGTGCATAATGCCGATGGCAGTCACGTCGAATGGCGTGTGGCAAGGCGACAACCCCATTCACTTCTCGCTCCCGTTACTTATCGTTCAGATCACTCTCGTTGTAGTCGTTACAAGGGCGCTCGGCTTGCTCGTGAAGCCCTTCCATCAGCCACGAGTCATTGCGGAGATTATCGTAAGTTCATCCCCTCAACCTTGCTTTGAGCAAATTTACTCGGAACCGAGGAAGATGTAAAGTTCCCTTGGTTTCGGAATCCGTGTTCCAGAGCTGAATTTCCAGCCTGTACGACGTTCCTTATTTTGAGATTTTGGTTCGTCGATTGCGGTTCGCGATCGTGCAAATGGAAGACTCCATTGCAATGTGCGTTGAGTGCAGTTACGTATTCGCATGCAGGTGGATGTCTGAATGGATTAAGATGTAGATATTGTTTCTCGCTACGTACTTATTTGCCATCTTGAACCCTAAAGAACATTATCCTTGTAACCAGACTACCAACGTCAACCTTGCACTGCTTCCTCATCTTGAACATGGAATTATATGCTGTGATTCCCCGTTAGAATTGCTTCGGGTGCTTATGATGATATTATTGTGGAATGCGCAGGGAGGCGTTCTACTGGGGCCGTCAGCATTGGGCAAGAATGCACTCTACATGGCGAAAATTTTCCCACCGCAAAGCGTGACGACGCTAGAAACATTCGCGGACATGGGCCTCCTCTTCTTCCTGTTCATGGTGGGCCTAGAGCTCGACCTGAAACAAATCCGCAAAACGGGTAGGCAGGCATTAGCGATTGCTGCTGCAGGAATCACGTTGCCGTTCACTGCAGGAGTTGGTGTCTCTTTTGTGCTGAAGCAGACGATCGCCCAAGACGTAAAATTCGGGCCGTTTCTTGTGTTCATGGGCGTAGCGATGTCGATCACGGCGTTTCCGGTGCTCGCGCGCATTTTAGCGGAACGCAAGCTTTTGACAACCGATGTGGGACAGCTCGCAATGTCGGCGGCTGCAGTGAACGACGTGGTCGCGTGGGTGCTTCTTGCGCTCGCTGTGGCGCTCTCGGGATCCGGGAAGAGTCCGACGATTGTCCTTTGGGTGCTACTATGCGGTATCGCCTTTGTCATCTTCATGATCGTCGCAGTCCGGCCCGTAATGACTTGGATTGCTCTCCACTGTACCACCAATGAGCCCGTGAAGGAAATGTACATCTGCGTCACTCTGGCTGGAGTTCTGGTGGCCGGATTCTGCACGGACGCGATCGGAATCCACTCAATTTTTGGTGCATTTCTTTTAGGTCTAGTAATCCCGAAGGACGGACCGTTTGCAGGGCTTCTCGTAGAAAAGCTGGAAGATTTCGTGTCCATTCTCTTGTTACCGCTGTACTTCGCCATCAGCGGGTTGAAGACAAACGTCGGCAGCATTCACGGTGCCACAGCAGGAGGCTTGCTCGTGCTGGTCATCACTGTCGCCTGCCTTGGCAAGGTCACAGGCACATTCCTTGCAGCCAAGGCCACCAATTTGACCTTCAACAAATCCCTAACTCTTGGGGTGTTGATGAATACCAAAGGATTGGTTGAACTCATTGTACTCAACATTGGGAGGTCTCGAGGGGTAAGATAATATCTCAGATCCTCCCTGATATTTTCTGTGGACTTCCACAGTTGAGCTTCTGTACGCAAGATGTCTTCCTGGCACCAAGCCAGTCGCGTTGTGGTAAAGCTTGCGGCAACCTTGCTATTAGATCTCAAATCCCTCGAGGTGCAGACTCTGGATGTTACCCAGTACCCTTTACAGCAAAGTGAACTGTAACTTGTAACCAGCCATCCAATTGTGGGCTCCTAGGAGCTTCTGAAGTCTTTTTTGGAGTAACCTCATTTGAGATATTTAGTAACTTACCATGGTCTGCAAGGAGGCAGGGGCCCTGAGGCGAAAGAGATCAGTAGGAGACAAGTTAATTTGAGCTTGTAGATCCATTCCTTTTTTTTCTGAACTCTGCTCCTGCACAGTTGAGCTCTGCTTATGATTCTTTTATGAGCCCATCAGTTACAAGTTCTTATGGTGATCTTGTGAATTATGAGCAGGTTCTGAATGAGGAGACATTTGCAATCATGGTCCTAATGGCACTCTTTACAACATTCATCACAACACCTCTGGTGATGGCACTGTACAAGCCTGCAAGAAATCCAATCCCATACACGCGCCGGAAGCTGGACATGCAGGATGATCCAAAGAATGACCTCCGCATCCTGTCCTGTGTGCATGGGATGAAGAATGTACCGACAATGATCAATCTCATGGAAACAACTCGAGGAATTTGCAAGCATGGCCTTCGGCTCTACATCCTGCATTTGATGGAGCTGTCAGAACGAACATCAGCCATTATGATGGTGCAGCGTGCACGACGAGATGGGCGCCCTTTCGTCAATGAGGCCAACCCTGACAGCAGGGATCAGGTTGTGGTGGCATTTGAAGCTTATGGACAGCTAAGCAAAGTGAGTGAACCACACCTTACATTGTTGTCTTCCTTCTGATGAACAATAGATAACTGAATGCCTTTTCTTCATATAATAGATAACGTTCAAAGAACTAGTGAACCTATTAAGGAGATAAGTGCATGGTCATTGATCAATTCACAGATCAATGTCAACCCTGCTAGTGAACTTGTCAAGTTCTTTCACTCTTTGACCACTAAGCAATTTATGACCAAACTAATTTGTGATGCAATAAGTGTTCCAGTTGCAAAGCCAGCAGCAATCCATATGTGGACAAAAGTCCACATCCTTTGTCTATGATAGGGCCTTGGTAGGCAATTGGAGGAAATGGCATTTGCCTGTCAACTTTCAGGGTTTGAAATCTTCTTTTAGTTTTTCTTCCATACACATTCAGGGGTAGTTGTGAAGGGTCAGAAATGGTACCTGAAACCAGTACAACGTCAATAGCTGCAGAGAAGGAAGGGTAGAAACCTTGGACTGCTAAGGTCCAGGAAGACATCAAGGAATGTTTTTTTTTTTTAAATAAATAGAAAATATAGGACACTAAGGAAGTTCATGAATAGACCATCCTCTTCATGGATGGATAGGAGAGTTACCAAATTATCTGTAAGAAGATGAGTGCCTCCAGCCAGCCATCTCCTGCCATGCAATTTCTTAGGTCTTGGATCACCAGTTGGGTTTGAGTCAAGAGTACAGTTCCAAGTCATCATAGAAATTAGAACTGGAAAGAGTGTCTGATATGTTGGTAATCATCAGGTGACTGTGCGGCCCATGACGGTCATCTCTGGATTTGAGGACATGCATGAGGACATTTGCACAGCAGCAGCAGACAAGCGCGTCGTCATCATCATATTGCCATTCCACAAGAACCAGAGACTTGACGGCACATTTGAGACCACGACCCCAGGCTTCAGAAATGTGAACCACAAAGTCCTACAGCATGCACCATGCTCCGTTGCCATCCTTGTTGACCGTGGCCTGGGTGGCTCATCACAGTTGGCTTCCAGCAGCGTTGACCATAGTGTTGTCGTCCTGTTCTTTGGTGGTGCCGATGACCGTGAAGCTCTTGCCTATGGCCGTCGCATGGCTGAGCATCCTGGGGTCAAACTACATGTCATACATTTCATTCTTCCCAGCACAATTGATTCACATCAGACTGCTTCCTCCAGCATTACTGCCCACGATCACATTGGGATCAATATGCATTCAATATCACTTGGTGAGCACCTTTCTGAACTCACAAATGGATTGGCTAGCACCAGTCGACCCTTCAGTGACTTTATTACTCTGGGGTCAAAAGAGCAGGAGCAGCAACGACAGCTGGACAATGAAGCAATAGCTCTTGTGCAAGGCTGTGAGTTAAAGGGTGTAGAGAACAAGGAAAACGGGTTTGGTGTGAAGAAAATCACTTATGAAGAGATCAGTGATGTTGTGGAGCCTCTTGAAGCAATCTTCACCCGTCTCACCAGCAAGACAAATGCTTTTGATCTTGTTCTTGTCGGACGATCTCGAAGGCCAACCCCAATTGTGGCACGACTTCTCCATCGGCATGCGCACTGCTCTGAGTTGGGTCCTATCGGTGATGCACTTGTTGACCCACAGATCCGAGCATCAGTGCTGGTGTTCCAGCAGCATGACCCAGTGTTGCAGGCTGTTCATGGTTTCTCTTCTTCAGATTCAGCAGCGCTTAAAACTGCAACTCCAGAATAAGAATGCATGGTTTCGTGGGCAGACCTCTAAATTGTGTGATACCCAGGTCGATTCCCTGTCCTTGGTGCAAGAGATCATGGCCAATTTGGTTGACATGCAGTTAGGGCAGTTGGAATCAAAGCATCAGCTTGCTGCATATTGTGGGAACCCATGGAATTCTGAGCCCCTGAAGGATGACATGGCCAACCAGTCAGTTGCAGCTTCATATGGGCTTTGAAGTCCTTGGGTTCTGAGAAATGGTAAGAACCGGCTCATGGTTAATCTTTAGTTGGCAAACATGGGACAAGGGTGCAGTAACTCTACAAGGATGATAGTTTGAAGAAACTTGTGTAAGATAATTTCCTGTATGGAGCAGGGAAATGATTTAGCACAGTTTATGCAAAGAGCTCATAGGATCCTTTAGTACGCTACTTACCCCTTGTTCACAGATAGGGCTCAATGATTGTGGGAGCAGAGATGAGCATTTTGGCAATATTTAAGGATCTAAGTGCATGGGAGATCTGCTAACTGTCTGCTTAGCTCCTCCTGGTCTCATGCAGAATGTAGAGATCATACAAGTTGATTTTTGCCAGGAAACTGAGGGATTAGGCAACAAAGGTTGGCAGCTTGTAACTGGAGCATTTAATCATTCCATGCTCACTTGGATGTTTAGCTGTCCCTTGGTTGGTAAGGTTAGAGTGCTGAGAGGTCAGTCATTGTTTTCACGTGTCATGTGACTTTGGAAGCGTTTGCTTTCTTCAGATTTTTACTTCTGTTGTCAATTCTCAGCCCATTGAAGGTTTTAAATTCTAGTCATAACTTCCCAAGCTCTTGTGCATCTTCTTTGAGGGTGTTTTCTTCTGATTGTTACTTCTGTTGTTGTAAATTCTCAGTTGATTGAAGGCTTTGGATATTAGTCTTGACTTCTCAAGCTCTGGTGCATTGTTTGAGCACAAATTTTCACTGCTATGTTTAAGAACTACACACGTATGAGCAACATCTCAAAAAAGTGTTAAAAAGCCAGTTTTTTTCATAGCAGCCCTCAAAACGGTCGTTTCAACTCAGTGGTTTGTACCCCTGCCACCTAATAGAACCTCCTCTGGTCCAAGTCATCCCCTAAAAAGGACGTCATTGCCTATGTACGTTGGACTAACAGGTTTTTCTCACTTGGGATTGATTCACATTTAGGGATAGGTTGTCACAATGATAGGCCCTAACTCAAAATTCACGCTTAAGGATAGGTTGTCACAATGAAAGGCCCTAACTCGAAAGTAGCTCGTACGATTATAGCTGTTAAGCTGTTAACCCTAATTCGACACTATCTATCCTATGAGTATTAGTCCTATTTTATCTTTGTTCACACATGGGGTTAAAGTTAGGTTACTCAATTAAAGTTTGTTTTGTCAAACAAGCCCTATTCAGGATGTAGTCTCTTTTGTTAGCAGTCGAAAGAGGTATCACCATAGTTCCTTGGAAAGTTGCTTCATCTTCATTTCATAGCTCAAGCTAGTTACATCGTCATTTCTCACTTCACTTTGCAGCATCATCATTTCTTGCTTTGCTTTGAGGTTTTGTAACATTATCATTTTCAGGAGATTTTCAATCAACTCTCTGGTTTTGGTCTAAGTTTTGCAATGTCGTTTTTCGCAACACCTTCAATCTGCTTTTTGGCTTTGCTCTAAGTTTTAGTAGCATCATCATTTCATCATTCTTTGGAACCCCTTTGATCTACTTTCTGATTTTGTTCAAGCTTGCATTGAAACTTCCTCAATGAGCTCATTGAAACTTTTCATTCCATTAGCTAGCAACAGGTTCTTCCAGGACTTATTCAAACCTAATCGGCTTCAGATTTGAGAATTCATATCTCAATCATGTAATCATGTAATGGACCCTGGGCAAGAGCCAAAAGACTCTTGAATTTCTGTAAAGCCCTAGTCCATAGGCTTTGCACATGATAAAAAAATTTCCTGATACCTAGTGGGTAGTTGTTGAATACATGCTATGTATTGTGGGAAACAAGTAAAAAAAGTCAATGGGCGATTTTCAAAAACTGAAATGCCTACTTCCACAGGGACTACACATTTTGAAAAGCATGTTGGCTAAAAACCCTATGTAAGGGATCCTATCAATACACTAAAAAAACCCAGTAGGTTTTTACATGTAGGGTAATGCTCGAGGAGTTAGGAGTTTCAAAAGTAACCACCTACGCAAGGCAAAACTAAAGGGTGTTTACTTTTGGAAATCCCCCACTTCAAGGGTGTTTACTTTTGGAACTCCCCCACTTCAAGGGTGTCACTGAGTGCAAAATCAACTCCCCCATTTTGAGGCCATTACCAAGCATAAAAACTGATGCAAATTTTATTTTATTTTTTTAAATTCACATGATACCAGCAGGTATCATGGGTAAAAATGAAAAAAATGATGACAGGCATTTCAAAGAACAAACTGCCTGCTTCTTTTCAAGGAAACTCCTGAGAGCATTTCATTTTCCAAGATGCCCACCTCTTAGGTACGACATACTATGCTCTGGGGCATAATACAAATACAACCCTCAAAATACGCTAGAAAACATTGCCAACGTTTTCATGTTATGGTGGTGCATTCAGTTCTCTTTTGGGAGTTTTCTTCGGTGAGACAGGTAGCCCTCTACTAGTATAATTTTTTGTGAAGTGAGTGACCCATTTTTTAAACTGACAACTCCTAATGTGATTGAAATGTGACTTCTTTGTTTTTAATCAGTTTACACTTTGGAAATAGGTCTTGAAAGAGCCCATTGCCACTTAACAGAATGGCGGCTGCCCTGTCAGGCTTGTGAGGGTGGAAAAGGCTTGTTCCATAGTATGTTAGGAGTCATCAATTTTAGAAAAAGAGGGACACGAACAGCATGAAAGTGTAAAGAAAGATTTACAAGAGCTAACTAAGCTTCTCTCATGTCACATTGCTCTTTCACCTAGCTGCGTGTCAAGGCATCTGACAGAACCGAGTGCCTGTATATGAAGATGTTGATATGCTATGGACCTCTTTGAAGCAATTGGAGTAGAAAAGTCGAAGCAGGATGAGAGGTGGGTACAAAGACTCCATTGGCAACACAGCTAATTTCTCTTAAGTTCATTTTCAGCAAGTCCATGAAGAACACCAGCAAAGCCATTCCCACCTGATTGCCAAAAAGCAAACTTGGCTTTCTGCATCTGCCAAGGCCTCAAGGTCCATCTGGTCATCTAGTGGTATCACAGCAGAAACTTTACGATCAAATTGCAAAGGCAAAAACTTTTCCTTCCAACCATGTGATGCCACCACCTCAATATACCCCAGGCTTCTTGCTCTCCCCAAATGCCGGCTCTGAACCAGTATTGGTATATGCCATCACAGACCAAAACACACATCAGATTTCCCTGCGAAGTTCTCACCCAAGACAAGTCCAATAAGGCAAGATATTGATGGTTCATTTACGCAAAGGTAGCCTCCTCACCATACAGAAAAGCCTTCTCCTATCATATGCAAGGTCTGTTATGGCTAATTCCAATTCACTTCATGACCAGTGCAATATTTCCATACCACGTTTTATTCTTTGTTCACGGAAACTCAGCATTTCAAAATTGACAGAATGGGAAGCGTGCATGGACTGCAGATGCCAACCATTCATGTATGAAGTAAGCCAATAGGTCATATGTGGCCATCAAAGTACATCAAAATTCTCACTGCATTGCAGCCAGGCATAGAACCAGACATGCACAAATAGGAAAGGAACATTTGCATGTGATTGGGCAGAAATGAAATCATTGGTTCCACAAAGAATAACTGTAACTTCTGACACATGGCATTGTGCTCTAAAGCTTCAAATCCTTTGGGTTCCTGAAGAACACATGATCATTAAGATGGTGACTATTTGAGGAGGCTCTTACAATATGCCCAACTTTCCTAGCACTCTACTTGCCTCTGCTTGTAGTTTGTAATGGATTAGTGACGGAAATGGCTGCCCTTGTTTATGCAGTTACCACATGCTACTCCAATGTGATACACATGAACAGAATTCACATACTAATATACAAATTTTTGAGTCATCATTCTTATAATTTTGTTACAAAATAGACACTTGAGAATACATCTTCAACAACAATTGTAAGGCACATTGCCAAGAGCTATTCTTCACCATCACTAACATAAGGGCATCCATCATCCACATTGGCTAATGGATCATAGAATGGTGACTCTGGGTCTGTGCATCCAGGCACTAAATCAAGGTCGCAGCGGTTTCCCTGCAAAAACATGCAGAAGCATCAGTTGTAGCTGCTCACTTGACTTTGGGAACTACATGCATACTAGCCACAAAGGAAAATCTCCTATTTTCTTATACAGGAATTTCTTAACCTTTGCATCAATGAATGGAAGCTGCCTACACTAGAACCAAACACAGTAAGCGAGCTACATTCTGAAGCCCAAAATAGCCCCACAAAGATCTGAACAATTCAACTTCCTGCATACCCTTTTCACAGGAAAACTTGTCTATCATTGAAAAGCTACTATTCTTTTCATACCACATAATGAAATGTCAAACCCACATGCTAAAACCTGCTGCAGTAACAGCACAAATAATGAGGATGAGTACAGTGTTTACCCCTTCATGAATTAAACTTCCTGCAGGGAAATGACATCGATCCTGCACAAACACTGCGTCTGGGTATATGGCATTATCACAGGCTCCATCAAGTTCCAGTTCCTTTGCCAGTCCCTTCACATTTTAGTTATAAAAAGTAATCTCAATGATAAGCACATTAAGGGACGGGCCAAATAGCATACTTCATTCAATTGCCTTTGTTAACACAGCAACTTTGCATTTGATACACGTGGCCTAAAGAATGAACCTCCTACTATAGAAAGGTTCCAGTAGCAAAAATTTCATACCTCATTGAAGAAGGAGATAGGCATATTCCACCATTTTCCAGGGATCTCAAATTTCAGCTTATAGGGCCCATCCCAATTGCTCCCATCCGTAAAAGAAAATTCCAAAGAGACAGCTGCTCAGACACAAAAGAGAAAATGTGTCATCTTCACCACATTCCAGCTGCACTTGTCATCACGCAAGACAAACACTTGTAAAACATGTCCAGAAGGAAAGAATAAGTCAACTAACAATCAAACCAAACAGGTAAGAATCACATTATCAAAAATGAGACAAGAGCAAGAAAAGGACAACCTGTAGCACACAAAAAAATAGAAATTAATTAATTAATTAATTGAGAACTTGACCTTGCAGCTGCAATAATAACTTTACATTGCAAGGTGATTCAACTGAGGTTTGATCAGGTGTGACTAGGTGCAAACTCTACCCACAGTACACAAGAGCTCCCATCCAGATGTAAAACAAACTGATGATAATAAAATCATGAACGGAGGGAAGAAAGAATTATGTAGGCTTAGTTTTAGTAGTTCACTTCAATTTCAGGTTGGTATTGCATACAGAACTGAAAGCCCCTCCTACCACCTGACATCTTTTTCTTTACCAGCCAACAAGGTTTTGGAAGTTCTGCATGCAGAGGTCAATATGAGTCTTTTCACACCAGATAACATACCATGGAAAGGGACATTGATTTTAATGGTGTAGAATGGTTGGCACTGGCTGCCCCGATCTTTTCTTGTCATGACTCGAGGTTCACCTCCGCACATGATTGGTTGATTGAATCCTCCTGTATTTACATTCCCAAATTAACCAGATAGGATTCTAGTTAAATACATATGGATGACCTCATCAGAACATCTGTCACTATAGCAAAAGAGAATAACAGCTCATGTGCTGGGACACTATTATAATAATAACCTAATAGTGTTCAGTATCTATCGTGATCCCACTAAAACTTTTAACTGGCAGTAAAAGTAGACTGTGGAGATGCCTTAGATACTCTTGTAAATATTTTCCCCAAGAATACAGCTTAACTAGATACAACCTGTTATGAGGAAATAAGCATTCCAGATTCATAGAATGAAAGATGAAGAGAGAAGGAAAGACAAACCATTAAAGCCAATGCCAAACTCTGGGTTAGGCACAAGCTTGGTAGGAGCAGGATTAAAATAAATAGTTAGTGGTTGACCCTGCCATATCCCACCTCAACTGTGAGCAGGGACAGTGATTGTGACATACATAGTGCAAATAAAGATCTCCAGAGAGTAAAAGTTACAACCAATCACATTTTGTACCTGCAGAGTTATGAGATTATTGTCCTATTTTCTTCAAACCTGGAATTTTGTGTATGAATGCTAATCACAAACAAGCATTGAGACAATTGACCCCCTCATAGTGTAGCTCCAACCTCATTGATCTAAACATCAGATGAGAGCAGCTATGAATCACTGAATCTTGTCTGCATAAAGTTTGTCATGATTTTTCTAGCGTTGGTTCTAGTCTCTAACCTCATTTACATAGAAGACATGAAATGGTTACTTCCAAACACTGAAGGCCAGAAGAAAAACACATACTGATGCAGGTGCTCGGCCTGTTGTAGTTTCCCAATATACTGGAGAAGACCCCATTTCAAAGTCTGCCCATGTCGGCAACATGTACCTGTCCCATATCTTCTTCCATTCAACAATACCATTGTGGCCATGTTCTACTCTTTTGTCACAGAGGTGGTCCCGAACAATGATATTGCAAATCCTTTAGCAGATTTTCACTGAGCTGCCAATCACAGCAAGTTTCCTAGAAGATATATCTGAATGAACTGCAGTGGAATATCACAATTGGGTGAAACAAATCCTAAGTCCCATGTTTACTGCAAGATAGCACCAAGAAATTGACTTGATTCTCAGACATAGAGCTTGATAAGTATACCAGCAATACTAGACATGCACGCATGTTACAGCAAAATTCAAGAATACATCAGCAAGATCTTACTGTTGCAGTTCTTCATTGATAACTGCTGTGGCATATGCCTTCCCTGACATGCTCTGTTGTGCTACTATCTGTTGGGATTTCTTTTGCCGCTCGTCTTTATGGGTTACAACTAGCTTTGACCCATGAAACCCTGACACTGGAACCCATTCCCAAACAAACCCCCATCAAGACTGTGGTGCTTAAATAATACTTCAAGTATCCAATGGCTCAGCCTTTAGAATTAGTCTCCAGTTTTTCTTGACTCTACTAGTTTCAAATTCTTATTTGCATTTTAACCTATAATGCTACAATCTGTTGATTCAAGCTCAGATTTCTAGATCAAGTGGAAGGGTTGCAACAAATTTCTTGAAGAGAAGTTGAAATCTGTAATAGATCAACCACTTAAAGAATTGCAGAGACCTCCTGCATCAACTTGGACATGTCCACAGCATTGCAGAGACAATTTGAAACTAACATTGTAGTATTTTGGACCACCATGCAACATAATAGTACAGTGTTTGAAACTGCACTGCAACATGATTGCGTGTGTAATTTATGACTAAAAGGAGATTAGGGCTGCTCACAAATAGGGTTGCATGAACTATGCTGCTGCAAACTGGTTGAAAATCTAAGAGGCAACCCTACTTAAATGTGGTCTCCAGATGCACATCCTCCAATGAGCTAGAGTCAACACACAATATACAAAATCTTTTCTTGCCGCAATCTGCCATCACTAAATACTAAAGCATGGACGACCTTCAAAGAATATTCAGGGAAGGAAAGCAGAAGGAAAGCAGTCTGACTTGGCGTTAAAGACAATACGAGAGGTCAACTTTGCAGAAATCAATGGCATTCTCACACCAACTAAAGCCTGTAAGGTCAACAGGGAATGCGCAGTCTTCTCTTTGCATCTGTCAGGAAAATAAATTCTTTTGCGCGGACGGATGAAGAGCCTTCACCCCTCAGGGCTACAGGCTCCTTCTCGAACTGTCTCACGACGTTCTCAACCCAGAACGCTTGATTACCACGGTAATAAGTTGCTCGAATATTTCTTCTCTCAAGGACTTCCAAGGCGCCTGGTTTCCATAGTTGGTCCACCGAATGACTCCCATCACAAGAGGGTTCTTTGTCTGACACCCACCTAACGCAACTCGAAACTCACCACCCCTTCCTAAGCTAATTAGACTGCAGTGCAAAAAAACACTCACCGAGTGGCGCGCGAAAAGAGCGACTGGCAATGTGTGGCAAGGAGGAAGATGCAGCTGCTGCCACACCAGCAGTGCAGACCTGCCTGCTCGACAGCACTCCGGACGCCATAATCTCCGACTGCTATACAGCTCCACAAAAGGGCACCTTTGTCGCCAAAAACAAAGCACTTGTGAAAAAGGTGTGGATTCTTTCGCGAACGGTGAGTAATTACACTCAAAAGCTCACACAGCTCTCTTTGTCTCTCTTTCACACAAAGGCAAAAACCGTAAGGAATTAATATGGGGTCCTTTCGCTCACAATAAATGAGTAGCCTTCCGCAATGAGGAATACACACCTACTACGAATTGCGTATTCCTATTTACCCGCACTCTCCGACACCACTCTTGCAGTGTGTACTTCCCCTTTGTCGCAAACCACACTCGATCCTCTGCCGTCCTTCCTTGGTTCCTTCCTTCCTTGTGCCCTAGAACAGCCAAAATTCCTCGATTTTCCAAATCACAACTTCTTACTCAGCCTCGTTGATCAAACCTTCGATTCCACAACGGCGACGGATTTCCTGTTTGCTCAGGCCACGATGGCCCGAGCCTCTCTCTCTCCACGATAATTCTCGAGTTTTCCGCGTCCTCTCAATCACACGTTTCGTCCGGCCCTCGATTTTGTTCTGTTTTTGTTATTCGAAAATATCCTCATCCCCGTGGGAACTAGTACAAGTGGTCCGGGAGAGACCACGTTCAGTAGATCTCTTTCCGCCCGTAACGTAATGAGCCCACAGTGGTGGCATATTCCGCCCTATAATTTAAGGCCCGGTTTACATGAGGGCTTAGGTCCAATTTGAAATCGGAATAGAAGAATCCTACTGGTTAAGAACTTAAAATGGGGCCCAAGTGATTTTACGTGGGATTCGAGTCTAAAATCATTAAAATGACATGTCATTTTACATGGCACACATTATGGCGTCAATTGGGCCCAAGATAACAAAAGGAATACTCTTGGGATGGAAATCCAATTTCCTCCCTTGGGCCCAAGATGTTTATTAAAAAATTTATTAGTTTTTTTACCATCATAGATATTGGATCAAAAATTTCATTTTCAGAGATGGAGTGAATTGGGAACCTAGAAATGTTGCAAATTTTTCTTCTTTCATGTATATCACTTCTTGTGTGCTTCTAGAATCAGAACAATCTTGTTTTTTTTGTTGCATTGTGTGTAAACGATGCAAGGATTTTTGCATTGGAAGGGGTGTATTTCTACCATCATCGTTGCATTCACCATTTTATGACCCTAGCATGATTCTTGTAGGTACAAATTGGACAAGCAGAGGAGGAAGTGGGAAAACAAAATTGTTGAGAAGAAAACGAGGGGATTGAGTTGAAGAAGATGAAGATGGTGAGGCTCTTCAAATGTTGGAAAATGTTCCATTAAAAAAAAAACAGCTTCAACAAAAAGACACCCAAGAAAATCAAAGTAGAAGTTAAAAAAGAAAAAGATAGGAAAAATTGGGTTGATGGAGATGTTGAGACCCTCGTTGCTCTTCGTGGGAAATGGATCTAGAATTTATGAAGAATGGCAAAGAACAAGGTTAGAGTTAAAAACCCTAAACCTATTAAACATTCATAATAAGACTTGTAAATCATGCTTCAAGTCTTTATATCTTTTTTGTTTTGATTTTGTTTTAAGTTTTCTAAGTTGGATATGGTGCATCACTTCATGCTACAACTTTGCTTGAAGATTTGAGGTCAATTGAATAAAATGACAAAAAGTTATGAAGTTTATTTCAAAGAGGCTAAAGAGGATTTACCCATGTTTGTTCAATTTAAGCCCTTCTATTTTAGAATAACATAACTTTTTTGTTTTGATTTTTTTTTTGAGTTTTGTAAATTGAATATGGTGCATCACTTCATGATGCAATTTTGTTTGAAGATTTGAGGTCAATTAAATAAATTGACAAGAAGTTATGAAGTTTTTTGCAAAGAGGCCAAAGAGGTTAACTTGTTGTTTCACTTTGAATCCATCCATTTCCATCTTCATGCAATCTTGTTTTCCTTTTCAATAGGGGTGGATATGTGAGCAACACTTCATGTGCGATTTTTTGGCTTTGATTTTTTATTCTCAAAAACAGCCATTTCTTGTAAAAAGAAATTCAACATCATTTTCAAACAATATAAAAAGGACAAGATGAAAAATGAAGTTCAGGCAATAATCATCATGAATGCAAATTTTACGACTCCATGGACTTTTGGTGGAGCCAAGTAGGAGTTGTTTTCAAACATGTTTTTAGCTTCTACCAATGATATGGATTTACAACATGAAAGCATGGAACAAGTGGAGAATGGGTATCACATTGAGACTGAAATTGAGGCAATTACACCACAATCTACTCAAAAAGGTAAACAAAAATTTTATGACCAAACTCTTGCAATGTTTGTCAAGGTGGTGGAAAATAATTTTATGAAGATGAAGAATTTTCAACAAACCATTTTTTATTAAAAAAAGTTGACATTCATATTGATCACTTAATCAACAAGCTATAGTAGGTCCATCTTAAAATTTTATGTCTTATCTAGAATTTGAGCTTGATTTTTTAAAAATTGTCTTGGACTCCTTCTTCAATTTGGCCATGTAAAAGGTTTTGGCAACTAATTTATGGGTTCTTCTAACTTCACACAACTTTTTTTAATTTTTTCTTCGTTCCCCTTTTTGTTTTGTGCTCCTCCATCCACCCCTTCATTGTCATTTGAATTTAATGGATTGTCTTCTACATCTTCTATGATCATAGTTGTTTGCAATCCTTTCATTTGTTTTATGGCATTACATGCAATGTGGAATATGTTTTTGTTTTGAAAATCTCTAAGTTTGCCGTTTGCTTCTATTTGCATTTCCATTTTAGCTTTTCTTGCCCAATCCATGTTGAATGCATCATTGTGTATTATACACAAGTTGTGTAAATAAAAAGTTATGATAACAATGTCTAGTAGATGGTAAAGTGGCATATCAATCCTCTTTAGTAAGATCCTCCATCTACCTTTCAATATTCCAAATGTTATTTCTATAGTCAAATGTTAGGAAGGTAAAATAAACAATTATCACTCCTTATCATAAATAAAAAACAAATGGCCATAAACAAGTTTTAATGTATTGGAAGTAATTTGTTATTATTATTTAATGATCAACATGAGAATAATCTTTAATTCTATCAAAATGATGTTGTTTAATCACATATCTAATATGCATTCAAATAGATTTTTTTAAATAACTATTTCTTTTCCTACATTTTAGGTTGTCCAAACTTGTACAAATAGGTGAAAATAGATGAATTATTGAATATTATCCATTCTCAACATAATGTACCTTTAAAATGTACAAGTGTAAATTTACAATGTTTAAATATTATAGTAAAATACATCAAACTTTTATTGGAAAAATATGTTTAAACTCAATTTGATTAGCCATTTTCAAACATACTTATTATCTAACTATATTATCCCAAAGTTTTTCAAATATTGTAATCATCTCACTATAAACTCAAAGAAAAACATCAAGCTTTTATTATATTATTTTCAATTATTTTTGATATACTTTCATCTACTTGTGTCAAAAATTGGACCATTTTTTTTACTATCCTTTTTGAACTATTTTTATTGTATATTTTACCATGTTTTCACCCAACCATTCGAATATTAAACTATATGAAATTACAATGGGCCTTCTTTTAAAACATTCCATTTTTTTCACCTTTGAATGGGGAATAAAACTAAGGGCGCATTGGGTAAGCAACATCACTTATCAATTTGTAAAGCAAGAATGTTCCACTCATTATCATTTTGCCAATTTCAATTTTTTGAAATAATGCCCAATCATGGTTTCTTCCTACCCACCTAAAATCATAATCCCATAATTTGCATTTTACATTTATTACCCCTTATAGCAATGTAGAACCATTTGGTAACAAGGTGTCACAAATTTTCATGACAACCCATAATTTTTTGTGACACCATAAGTTTTTGTGTGTTTTGAATTATGGCACCAATATTTGTCATGGCATGCCATATTTTTTTGTGCGCCATGAGGTTTTTAAAATCATGAATTCACATGCATGGGTATGTGTACTAAACAATCTATTGTTAATTATAATTATGATTATAATATTAATAATCATTTTGAAAAAGGTAACACATAACTCCTTGATTTTTTAATTGTTTAACACACTAGCTTAGGTTAACATACCTATTAAATTAACCTATGTATGTAGGCTACTTTGTAAGTTATTTAACTAGACATAATAAATTTAATACATCTAGTATGTTTGAATATACCTAACATAGGTTACCCTACTAATAGGTTAACCTAGCTAAGCTTGCTTAGGTTCTTAGCTTTAGGTTTTTTTCCAAGTCAACCTAGGTAGTTTCATTAAAAGATATTTTATGAAGTTTGTAACCACCTCAAGTTTGTGCAACTAGATGTGACTATGATGTGACTAGATGTAACAAAATGCAACTATTATGCGACTAGATGCCACTAAATGTTATGAGGTGACTATATGTGACTATATGCAACTATGATGCGACTAGATGCAATTATGATGCGATTAAATGTGACTATAATGTGATTAGATGTGAAATAATTATCCCAAATTATTTTTTTAGCCTAAGAATGCGTAGGTTAACCTAGGTTAGGTTAGTAAATAGTATAAGTTGACAAATTAGTTCATCTTAAATCAACCTAAGGAGGTATAGGTCTATGTGAAGTTGGTAGGTAGTAGGTAGGTTAATCAACCTAGGGTAACCAAAGTTAATTCAGGGCTAAAAATTTTGAATTTTATAACTTTGTGTTAAATATAATTGGTATAACAAAATGTGATAGTGCAATGGATGATGACTTGAACCCCAAAATGAAAGTGAGGGGTTCAAGTCCTCACTCTTGCAACTTATGATACCTAGGTCACTTGGCTTAAATTAAGTAACCTAGTTTAGGCTTCTTGGGCTAGGAGTTTGACATTTGTTTTTAATCTAGGCCACCTAGCCTAAGTTAGGTAGCCTAGGTTGCTTAACATAGGTAACTAGCCTAGCTAGGTTAAGTTTGGTTGACTTTTGGCTACGCTAATTACATGGGCTAAACTAAGTTAACTTTTGGTCATGTGACTTTTGGTGACTCATAATGTGTTTATAGATTTTTGACCCATGTCATCCATCTAGTAAGGCGTCTTTTGTAACACTTAGTTGAATAAATCAATTAAGTTGAGATGGCATGCATTTTAGACATCATACCAAAGTCATTGATGACATGGAATTTCAATATTAAACCAAAATAAAATAATCATGATCAATAAAATGATTGAGCTTTGCAACTAAATGGGTGAAACGACATGGGTTTAACAATTCATGAGTGACTAGTTGCATATGTCCTTCCTAATTAGGACGTAGTCACAAAGCCCAATCGTAAAACCCAAGATGTATTGTTATGTAGATTCAACATGGCACAATTTCTTTGCCATCTTTGACTATGAAGTCTCCATCAGCCTTAGTTAGATTTTACAATCCAACAAGATACATTTTCAGAATTGGATTGAAAATAATATAAATAAGCAACATTAAATAGGTATAAAATTTATCACCACATAGCCCAATGAGTGCAATCCTCAACTCAAATATGTAATTATCCAATAAGGGTGTAGCCATCAATTTTAATACAATTCGAATCACCCAAAGTTAGCAACTTAACAATATATCACGTTAGTGTCAATTACTTAATCCAAATTCCTAGTTTCAACCCATGTAAATTCAATACCCATAACTTTTAATTGTGATACATGTAATTGGTATACAATCTTCAACATCCCTGAAAATTTATTGTTTTAAATCTCAAGGTTTACAACAAGTTAGGAAATCAATCGACTTGGGCAAAACAATGTCATCATTGTGGCTTGCCACACCTTCCACTAGCTTTCCATGGATTGCTCAATACCATACCATCACCCAAGGTTTCAAATGTTCAAATCTATTACCAAAAAACAAATAACAATGTTCACAATGTAGCCTAAACTAATAGTTGGGTCATAAGTATGGCAAATGGGAATTGGCACCTTAAATTGAAGGCATGTTGCAATTTCGTTGAGGTGATCAAAATGATATGTAGTTAGTTGTGTCAAAAATGATTTTGACATCACAAATGACTTGTTGCACTATTAATCAAAACATTAGTCAAAACATGGTTATGGCATGGATATGTGTTGGACTTTTGTACCTTAAATATTGACCCAAATCCAACACTCAATTATCATTTGGACCCAAGCAATTGTTAATACTAGATATGTTAATTCTTTTTTTGGATAAGGAGGGTTGGGTGAAAGCACACTATGGGGGTGGGGGGAGACTTTGGGCACTTTGGCAACATGTATGTAAAGTATATTTCTGCTAAACATATTGCATTTAATTTTGGGTTTCATTTTTGGTGTTTGGGCTTGATATTTTGATTTTCACAAATTAATGATATCTAATATTATTTGAAAAAAAATTGTAATAGCTTAAATTCAAATAATATTGAATATATTTATGGTAAATATAGTATAATAGAGCCTATTTCTATTTTGGATTGCACTAGGTTTGGGTTTGAATTAGTCAACCAAAAAATGTCTAAAATGAAAATTAAAAAAATTATGCACCTCACATATCTTGTCATCTTCCATTTGAAAATGATAGTTCATCAAAACGTTAATTTACCACATATTTATGGTCATAACCCCCAAAAACACCCATTTGTTATGTGATAATTATCAAACTTTCCACATGGCTCACAAATTTATTCCAATCATATGGAATCACAATGTTTAATAAATAGTACAAATTTCATAAAGATTAAAAAATTTCAATCATTTTTTGAATATATTTGCATTTTTTAATACACAATGACTTACATTTTTTTGCCACAAATATACTTTGGAACCTCACAATATAAGTTGGAAAAAGGAATTTTCTTTGTTATTGAATTTTTTGTGTTATAATCTACCATATTATGCCAAAACATTGGAAAATATGCTCCAATATTACCATGGTTGAAGTTCAAACATAGACACCTATAGAAAATAATACAATGTGAGAACATTTTTGACCCCTTCGTAGTGTGGTTTCACCCAATTTTACAAATCTACCCTTTGTTGCACAAACCCAAGAATATGTCAGAACCAACTAATCAACCAAGCACTATGATATGACAAACATGCCAACAAAATTTGGAGTTACAATTTCAATATCACAAGCATTAATAATATTGTTATTACTAGTTGAACCGACACATGTCCATGTTAAGCTATGTCCTATTCCATCATAAAGTGCATCATAATTGTCCAATTGAAATGGCTAACATGAAGATAAAATTCACCACCATCAATGTTGACTTGGGGTGAAGCCTCCAACAATTCCATGTTTTGCATTAACTATGTATTCAAGGCATAGTTTAAAAAAATCATTTGCAATAATTACAACAAATTGATGCAAGGGCTCCCATTAAGAATTGAAGATTGGGACCTTTACACCAACCATAGATGCACTAGATTGTCCACCACTCTTGACTAAGCCTTGCTCATCATGCACCAACACCTTTGAAACTACATCAATCTTTATAAAAGAATAAGGATTACCATCTTTGACAATATTAGAGAAAATAGGCTATTCCCATAATAGCTTGTGCATGGACCACCAATAGTTAGTCCACAGGTTGATAGCTAGTGCTAACTACAGTTGCTAATCACAAATTTCAAAATAAGATGGAATTAGAAAAGGCATTGAGTGTAAACTAAATTGATTGAATATATATTATCTCATTAGTGAAGCCTCAACCTAAATAAAAAACAAAATGCATATGGCCAACTAGGTCTTAAGGCTAATAAAATGTACTTGAAAAGAAAAAATATTTCAATCATCCAAGCTAACTCCCTGTGATGGGTGAAATACACCAAAATTCCTTTACATTAGTATGAAACCCAACAAAAAAATCCCTAGAAGCAAGGACAATATTTTACATCCTCACTTGTTTTTTTGCAAAAATTGGCATTTCCATACCAAATTACTATCCATTACATCTCTCAAAATCAACTGTGATGGATGATCATTTTCATTTGTGACTAGTAATAGAATGAAGCTTTTGCTCTCCACAATCTCAATAAGTTGCACCCGAAACCACCCATCTTCAATAGGGGTGCCATGGTGGAGACATACCTGCCTACCAATCCTTGATATCATACATGTTGTAACAATTTCCTCTTTGGAAAGATTTATCAATGCAATTAAATGCCCTATTTGAAACTGCACACCCAAATCAACATGTTCACTATTTGTACAATAGATTTGGATCAAGGCCTAGTTATAGAATTTAACCTTAAATGACTAATCTAACTAGATTCTTGCCACACATAGCAATCATAACTTTTTCGAATCTCACTTCTTCTCATGTGCATGTCACCTTACATGAGCCAAACCATGCCTGAGTGCTAACATGAATTTGCATTACAAATGTGGTCTTTTTCTTTTTAACATAAGATCCACCCAAATCCCTTCCCCCCCCCCCCAATTCCTTCATTTCAACATATTTGTCAATGTTGATTATTGTTTAGTTTTGGCATGCCACATCATTTTGTTATAGTAATGTTTAATTTTCATTAGTGAAGGAAAGTTTAGATTTGTACCTTTGTAATATGGTCAGTATCCCCATGTCTAGTTCTACCCTTGTCTTGAATGGCATGCCCTTCCAAAAGTCTAATAGGCTTTATGGATAGTTGCATTTCTATAGGGCATTCAGTACCATGCCCCTCTTCAAGTTTTATACACTTTGTGGTTGTTTGCACTTCTACAAGGTGTGTGGCAAATTTGATAGTTCTTGCAATGCCTTTCAAACTTGTCAAACCTGCACCTAACATTTTTACATTTGATTATACTAACAATTTTGTCATGAACAACTCCACATGAACATTCAATTGGGTGAACACATGGTCAAAAGAGCCAAGGGCGCCAAGGTAAAAGTCCTTTTCCAAGGATTGCACATGACACATGTCATTTTTGTGTTGGTTTATAGCTTTAAAATTTATGTTTTGAGTACCCCCTTTAACACTACATATTATATATAAATACATTTTAATTATAAATTGATCTTATATCATGTATATTATGCATTCATGCCCTCATCACTTTTGTTAAAAACACATTTTCAAAATCCATAATTTTCAAGGTCAAAAGCATTTTTGAACCAAATGTATTCAAATTGATTATAAAAATAATTGATTAGTTCAAGTCCTTTTGCCCTTTTAATCATTAATGATAAAATTCTCTCCAATTTTCAAAGGGAATGGAACACATTTGGTAGAAAAAAAAGACATTTGAAAAAACCAAGGATTGTCCATTTTTGAGGTTTGAGTGTTTTGAAGATGCAAAAACATTTTTTATGTCAAGCTTTGAGAATGTAAAATTTATAATTAATGAAAAATATTCCAAAAAAATTATGAAAATCCAACTTCATTTGTGATTTTCAAACATAAAAATGTAGTAAACTTAATGAATGTCCACTCACTTGGGTGGTTTTTTTTATTATGTTTTTACCCAATTGTTCAATTCCTTGAGCATTTGAATTGCATGCCTCTCGAATTTCTAATAGCTTTGTTTCAATTGTTGTAATGCGTGAGGAAAAAATGGTTGAATTAGAATCTTGTTAAGTTTGCATGCATTTCCCAACATAATTACAACCCAGTTCAACAAACATCATTGATTATAGAGCATCATCATGGCGATGGCAAAATGTAGCCTTCAACACACAAAGAACCAACCTATGACCATTGCTACATTCAAAATCTTTAATGTCAAGTTTTGTGTGCTATAATTATTACAAACATGATTACATCAATCCAACCCATTGCTTACTAAGGTCAAGTTCTTTTTCATTTTAAACAAAGATTCTATAGTGGAGTATATGGGCACAAAAAGAATCTAGAATTAGACAATGATCAAGATTGTAAAAAATATGGCGATTTAAGGGTTTTTGTCACCATTCTTCTTTATTTGAAACAAGAAATCTTCAATATAGAGTAGACCTTGTAACGCAAGAGTGTAAGGATGACCAACATTTCAATCAAGTTTACCAAGACTTGCTTGTAATATACTTAAATTGGTGACAATTGTAGTTGAATGAAAATGCACTTACTATTTGTATGTCTATAAATGTGGGTTTGAAAACATTCATCCATTGAACTATGATTCAAAGATTTTTTGTAATTTATCCCCCAATACAACTACAAGAATGTATTCATATGCATTTTTGGGAACTCACTGGGTTTCCATTTGTGCCAATTGAAGCTAATTCTATAGTTGCCACCTCATATAATGAAGGGCAGCTTTGATGTGTAAGCTTTTTCTATAGCCCAAAAAAAATGCATCCATATATCTCTAAGGGTAAGGAATTATACCTCCTATAGTTCATATGCCTATTGTCAATAATATACACATTTTTAAAGGCAAAAAAATCAAGTTTAAGGAAACATGTGCCAATTTGGCTTCAATGGCGACTTTTCCACCATGGCCAAATTTGTTTAATTTTGTGACTGTGCTTCTTACACCTATTAGCTAGGAGGTTTTATTATTTATTGCATTCTTACAAATATTTAACAAGTGTCACCCATTGGTTTGCATCCACACCAAGAGGGCATCAAGTCTGCCCATCCTTTTGATACTATTTATTAAGATGAGTTTTTTCAGACTTCATGAATCTTCTAACATGATCCTTAAAGTCACAAACGCTCAACTCGTGATGGATATATTCAAATAAGTTATCAAGTTGATTGCGGAGCTCAACCATGTCCACAAGGTTTTGTTCACCCACTTTAACAATAGTCATATATTTAAGATACGGGGTGCAAGACCCGCATTGCATTACCCCATTCATTTTTTCCATTACATGACCCATCAATTTTGCATGCTTTGTCACCTCCATTTTGTGAGGTGGAAATCCTTTCCTCTTCCACTTTTCTACTTTAATTATATGGTCTTTTTCAACATTTGTTATTGTGTCTCAATGTCAGCCTTTGACCTACTAGATGGTTCTTGCACCTCCTCCTTCATTGCAAGCATTCTTGCCCTTTGAGTGTTAGTTTTGCCAACACCAAACCCACTAGCCCATCCAACTTGTATGGAACCCTTGTAACAACCACCAGGCCCATCCCAATTTACATGGCCATGGTGGTTCGTTGGGCCATCCTTTCACAACAATTATTCCATTAGGTATATGCATTCTAGGGTGGACCAAAAAGGCAGATGTGGAGCCCATATTTTTTCCTTTTCTATTGGTTTTCAATTTGCAAATTTCTTTTTATTTATCCGCTTGGCTACATGGTTCATTCATAATCATTGATGATTTTGGGGTGTTTTTCCACTTCACACTATAGCAGTCATCGCTAGTTTTGCAATGTGATTTATAAATTACCTTTATCATTTTCTAGTTTTTGTGCATCACATCACTTGAGCATTTATTATTTTCGTTCTTGCAAAGAAATCATTGTTATGATGTTAGGTGTGATGCCATCCACAAGTGGGCCAATGGTTGCATCAAAAAAATTGTAAAGAAAGAGGGCAAGAATTCTCTAAGTCTAAGTGCAAGGGGTTTCACAACGCCATTATATGTAGAGGTCCTTGAACTATTCAATGGCGATGGAACTTGTAGCTTTTCAAAAAAAGATTTTGCAAAAAGGTATGATTTGTGCTGCTTGGGTATGAGCCCCAAGCAAATTAAGATACTAAAAGATTACACGAAAAAAGAAATTAAGAAATGTTTTGGCCGTATTGTGAACAAAAATGGGCATAGGTACATTGAATGTTTAGATCCAGAGTTCATTGCGAGGTTGAGAAGCTTTGGATGATAGTGCATCAAAAATTGTATGTTCTTACATCTAGGATCATTACATCAGGTATGGCTAGGGGCATTGTGTGTGAGGAGAAAGGCAAGTAATTGAACTAGGTAGCATATGCCAAATGGACTAGTGCCAAACGATTTTTGTGTGCAAAAGTGAAAGGTGGAGTCAATGTTGACGATTGGCCTCAAGATATGTATGATGAAATAGAACAATTTGAAAAGGAGGAGGCATATATGTAAAAGGTGAGCAAACAAGGCTTGGCATCAACGAACTTGTAATTGTATCTGGCATTTTCGCAAAAGCTGCTTGCCACTACCAAACAAACCTTTCTTGTTGAAAAGAAGGGAAAAGAGGACATGATGCTTGTTAATGTCCGAACTTCCTCCCAAATGGAGGACAAGAAAAACCAATTGGTTCTTAGTCAAAGCAAGCTTGATTTGTTGTTCTTGGCATTAGAAAAAGAGCAAATTAAGGCCAACCCTAATGTTAGTAGGGGAAAAGCAAAAAAGCTTCTTGTGTTCAAACATTGAGTGAAAAATTGGAATGGAAAAAGGCATTGTTGATTATTGCAAATCTGCAACTAATGAAAGTAACTTGAGTTTGAGAAGATTCACAAGGAAGTTGTAGATGCACACAACAACCTTGGTGTTTTGGAAGTACATGTCGTCATTTGTAAGCAACATGAAAATGCTATTCTAGATTTGATAGGTAAATCTCTATAGGGAGCATATTCTTGCAAAGGTTTGTAGCCACAACCCTTCCTCCCTCTTGAAAACATTGAGCCAATTCCAAAAACATGGATTGCTTTAGAGAAATGTGCATTCTATGGATTAGGGTTTCCTCTTGTGTGGGCTACTTGGTTTGCTTTGTGTAGGCATGTTTATCATGATTGGTGAGCTATGTATCACTTTGGAACTTCAATTAAGTGTATTTAGCAAGGATGTGAGGAGGAGATGCATGAATCATGGTGGATTTTAGAAGGATTGAAAAAACTAGATCTTGTAACTCCCATTGAAGATGAAGTTAGGAACATGACCATAAAGGCACATCAACTTCGAGCACATAGTCATAAAGGTGTAGCTTTGACCTTCTCATTTATCATAAGTTTTTTTATTATTGTCTGGAGGGAGGTAATTTTATTCAAATGAGGTAGTTATTAAATGGACTTAGATCTATGTAGATGTTGCTTAAATCCATTCAAGTTACTTAGGTTTACATTGGATCCAAACCACCATGTCCAAGCATAGTTGTAAGTAGTCGGATGTAACATGGGAGTTTTTAGAATTGCTTAAAAAATAGTTTCCTATGCATAATGTAGTTATGAAATCCATAGATATGAAATCTACAACATTTGATTTATAGCAAGAATCCACATTATGTTTTCATAAGCTCCATAAGAGTGTGTGTTGTCCTTCAAATTTGTTACATGTTTTTTGACAATCTATTTGTATTCCATTAATTGTTGTTGTTAATTATAATAAAACATGACAGAAGTACATAATCTATTCCTAACAGTCCTTGCATGGTCCTTTTTTTTACATAAGATTCCTAATAGTTCTTTCATGGTCCTTTTTTTTAACCTATGATTGCACAAGTAGTGAACAAAGATCTAGATATTAGTATAAACTTCTTTTAGCTTATAAATGAATCCACTACGGTACACAAATTCTCCATACATATTTGTTCATGTATGTTCTAGCTTCAAAGGAGTCCATAAGTAATCAATGATGAATATGCTTATTATTAATGTTAATGGAATCATTTGATTATTAGTAGACTTTGAGTTTGATTTTAAGGACTTTCATTGCAATGTTGGATTGCATTGATTGTATAAAATTCATGCCAATGCGGTCATCAATTTCAATGGCACCTAGTAATTGTCCTTGTCCTTCTAGGACACCCCTTCCACGATAGAAAATCAATACCCCAAGCCCAAGTGTTGGTAGCTTTCATGTGAAGGATCAACATAGGCACTTGGTTGTTGCTAATGTTAAAGTTACAAGTCTTGGTGGGAAAGGTAAGGATAGATTGGTTGCTGAAAGGATTGACCTAACCCTTATGCCAAAGGTATTGGACAAGGTTATGATCAAGAAGGATGTCAGGAAAGAGTTGAAGTTGCCTGACAATGCTACAATGGATGAGGATTTGCATGTTGCAGATAATGAGTCAAATGAAAACTCAATGGTACCCTCAAATCAAAGGGATGTTGACCAATAAGGAGTTAATGAATATCATGACCTTGGTTTTGAACGTATTGGAAACAAGTCATTGCAACACTAGTAGAAATCAACCAAAATGTAACCACTTCATTTGCAACTACATGCGACTCGTAGTCATTTGCTAAGTTTAAGAGTATTTACAACTATAAAATCAAATTTCAACTATTTTGGTCATTCTTACAACTATGATGCAACTATTGTAAATTTTATCCTATCAGTTGGATGGTTTTTAGGTTTATTTTCATTTATGAATATACTGATATGTCCCATTAGTTGGAATAGTCACCAAATTAATCACATCTTAAAGGTATTCTACAGTGACACAAGGGTGTATTTTTATATATGTGTTAAAATTATATTTATGATATATTACATATATCATAAGTATATATTTTTGTGTATATTAATTATGTGTATGTATGTATATTTTTCATATAATGAATTTAAAAATCAATATTAGAACTTTGAAATTTATTATTCAAATATCAAAATTAATATTTCAGTTATGAAATGTATATATATTTGAATTTAAAACTTGATATTTTAATTTAAGGAAAAAAATGAATTTGCATTTTTTATTTTCATTCTAATTTTTTTTTAAAAATTAAAACTCATTATTTGAGTCTAAAAAGTATTATTCCAATTTTAAAACATTTTATTTGAATCTAAAAATCAATATTAGAATTTCAAGTTTTACATATGAATTTTTTTAATTTTTAGTTTTATTCACAAATATATTTTGGAGCATAAAATTACAATTTAAATTATGAAAATTATATTTAAAAATTAAATTTTCAATTTCAATTTTGAAAATTGCTAATGGAATTCATTTTTTATGTATAATATTTTTTTAAATGAATCTAAAACTTGTTATTGGAATTATTTGTATAATTATTTGAATTTGAAAAAAATTATTTGAATTTCAATATAAATATTTCAATTCTGAATTTTTACATTTTTTAATATAAAAATTGATATTTAAAATTGTATTTCAATTCTGAAAACTAATATTTCAATTCTTTAAAGAATGACTTCAATTTGAAATTTGATATTTGAATATGAAATTACCTATTTCAATTCCTTAAAAAATTATTTGAATTTTTTAAAAATTTAGTTAAATTCAAAAAGCTTATTTGATCTAAAATTTGATATTTGAATTCTAAATTATTATTTCCGATTCTAACAATGAACATTTCAATTTTGAGTTTTTAAATTTGAAATTAAAAAATTATTTGATTTGAAACTTGAAATTGCAATTCCAAATTATTATTTTGGATTCTCAGAATTAGTATTTCAATTCCAAAAATTATTGATTGAGTCTAAAAATGGACATCTCAATTTTGAATTTGAAAATTGACATTTCAACTTTGAGATTTTTTATTTAAATTCAAAGACTTATTTCATCTAAAAAATGATATTTGATTCTGAATTTTTATTTGGAATCTAAAATTAATATTTCAATTCCAAAAATTATTGGCTGAGTTTTAAAGTTTTTTTCTACTAGTGTTATCCATAATTAATCACTTTTATAAATAAATATAAATGATTATATTTATTACTTATAAGTTACACTAAATAATTATTTTTAAAACATAGATTTTTGCATTATATATTTTATATTCTTACAGTAAAAGAAATTAATTACTATAATCAATATTACATTACTTTAAAATCATTATCATTACAACAGATAAGAATAATTATAGTACTGCATAATTATGTTTTAATTGAACATAATTATTCACAATTTGTAATTTATAACTTTAAATCTGAATTAAAATTTTGGAAAAATTATAATGTAGTTAAAATAATTATTATAATGATTGTGATTTCAGGAATTATTCTAAATTAATTTAAATTTTTAAAAATTACTTATCTATGATATGGTTTTTTACAATAATAAATGGAATCATATAATAATTAATGTAACTATTTTAATAATAATATTTTTTAAAAATCGTGTAGGAATTTTGCTAACAATTATCTATTCATTATTTATCATTTTAAAAATATTTTAAATATTTTAAAATTAAATGAATTAAAATATTTTTACATTAATTATATTATCTATAATTTGAATAGATATAAAATATTAATTAATTATTTTAATTAATTATTTTTCTTCTAGTTATGTATTAACAACTTGTGAGAAATTAAATAGCTAGTTAGTTATATATTAAGAAGTTATGATTTATTTAAATAGTCGATAATGAATATTGAATATTTGTAGTGTATAATTTATATTTCAAATACATGTTAGGTTGAATCGTTATTAATTAAATGGTTATTTGATTATATAGTGAGCCATATTCTTGAATTGCTTATAAATTAAAAAATTAAGAATAAAAGGCATGAAGAAAGTTTCGGAATTATAATTTAGTTTGTGAAGAAATTACAACTTCAAAACTTATCCCATATTATTTATTCTCCATTTTGATTTTGAACATTATATAAACAAAGGGTGTGGTCATCAAATTTCACATTAAGAAATTTGTGCACATGGGATGAACCAATTAAAAGGTTTAATCCAAAACAAAAAAAAAAACTATGCACAATTTTAAACTATCAACCTCCCCAACCTACTTATTTACTTAGTTAGGTAGGTACATAACATGACTTACCTACTTAAGTACCTATTTATATGAGTAGTTATTTAGCCTAAGAAGGTAGACCTACCTACCTACATTTTTACCTAAATAGGTAAATAGATATGTAGCCTAGGTTTGTAGGCACTTATTTATGTACCTACCTAAGCACCTGCCAACCTAATTTTAATATTTTGTATTAAATTTATCTTAAGGCGTCACGTAGCATATTTACATTGCGCCAAGTGTTATAATATAAGATCATCCAAGTATTTGAATTGAATGTCCTAAATTATTTCAACATAATAATAATAATTACATTTTAAATAATTCAATATTAAAACATGTGACAACACATCATTCGTTTCAATTGTGACCAAAATAGTTGCATCGTAATCGCATGTGACAATACCTATACAATTGAGTCAAAGGATGAACTTGTATTTGTTGACTTTTTCTTTCATCCAATACCCCTTGTTGTTTGCAACTAATGTTTCATGCGACTTGTCCAAGGCGACTAATGAGATTTAAGTCACAAATGTTGCTTGCGACTAAATTTTAGTCATAGAGACTAATTGAAAATATTTGTTTTTCCTCTAGTGCAAAAAGATGCAGGAGATGGTAGTGTAGTCATTAAACATCGTACAAGGCAAAAGTGAAAGTCTCTAAGGAAGTAAAGGAATAAGAAAACACCAGTGAATGGGCGGGTGCCTATTGCAAAAATAATTCGTTCAGCCACTCACAATGTTGTTAAACATTCTTAAAAAATGAAAAAATAAATAGACTATTCCATGGAATAGAGTATATGCATGGTTCACATCTATGAGTCAAAAGTGATATGCATAGTGTGCAAGTTCAAAAAAATTCATGTAACCTAAGCTTGTGCACTAATTTTCTTATCTTCTGTATTCCTATTTTGCAGGTGTCAATAATTGTAGTTTTCCTTTATGCATATTAGAGGTTTGTAACTTCTACAACTTTTTGCATAATGTGAAAATTAATTTTGTAAGGTCCTTTTCATGTTCCTTGATTAAATGTGGCTATGTCCAAGTAGCCCAAAGAAAAATATTTTGACTCATGTGTCACAAGTCTTAATAGATCATGTATATAACATCTTAGGTTTGTATTTGCTCCTAGATTGAGTGTAATCTAGATTCAAGAACTGGACTAAATCTTCTTTAACACTTGTTTCAATTGTTAAGATGTTGATGATCAATGTTATGATGAAGGTTAATGTGTAGGTCCATATGTTGTGGCATTGTCTTTAATGGAATTGTCATTTGAAATTCAATGAGTGGCTAGTCTTTGAACTCCATGGGTAGTGTGGATTGGCATGAACTAATCAAGATTTCCTTCATGTTTGAAACTTCATCTGTTAGTTCAAAGTTATGGACATGATGGAAACTTTGAACTAACCTTAATGGATCAATTTGTTGCAAAAGAATGCTTGTTGTGGTCATATTTATATGTGCATGTCCATCATTATAAAAGGATGTAAATTGTATGGAAGTTGTTTAAGCAAAAACTTGACAATTTTAATGTTCAACAAATGGCAACAAAGGTATGTTATCCCTATATTATTGTGTTGTAAACTTGATCAAATGTTCACAATTTGTAATTGCTTACATGCATTACTTGTTGTTGTGTTCATTATCTTGGATTCTAAAAAGCTGATGTAGTGTGTTTAGCAAGTCACCTTTTTGTTAACTATTTTGAATTCAAATGTGATGGTTTGTGTAGTGTCATAATTAGACGATGTCAACTTGATGTCACACTAAATCAACATTGAAATGAACCCTACCATTCATGGTCCTTTAGCTATTTATAGAAGTGGATAATGTTCCACTCATATTGTGGTTTCTGAATTGTTTTGTCACAATTTTGGACATGAGGTATTTTGAGAAAGGTAGTTTAATTTTTTCTTTCCACTATGATGATTAGAGGTCAAGTATCAGGCCTTTATGACCATGTTGCATGTTCCATTGGTAGTTGTCATGTGCTTAGGACTTTTAGATGATCACAATGATCATGTGCACTTCAAGAATCTCAAGGAACTCTTTCACTATTGAAAATCTTTTGTAACAACTTCCTTGTTCTTTGATTATTAGTTAGGCTATAACAAAAGCCTTGAAGGGAATATGTTTTGATTTTGGGAAGGATTTACACATATTGGTGAGAATTTGTGAGGTGACATCTATATTCACCCTTCATTAATAGCTAGAAGACTTATTGTCAAGATTCAAGAGGCCCATGGGTGCTCTCGTACTACTTTGATTAGCCCTCTTATCAAGAAGTCTTGAAAGTAATTATAATATTTACTTTTAGGTAGGAAAAAGTAGGCCAATATTAGTTTGATGCAAAAGTTCCTTTTTGTAGCAATCCAAATAACCAGGGATGCTATAAAATGGTCATTTGTGACTTAGGAGTCCCTAGCTTATGTTTCATAGTGGTATATAGTCTACATTTCTACATAGTGATCCCCAAAGAGTCTTTAGCTAGTTCATAGGACTACACTTGTACACATAAGTCACCAAGGAGTATTTAGGTTCTTTTCATAGTGATTTTCAGGACTTGTACAAATGACTAAGGACTACGTAAATAGGATATTCAAAATGGACCCACTATTCTACTTGATTTCAAATTTTGAGATTGAGTAACTTTAGTTTTAATTTACCTAGATACGACTTGTTTAAGTGAACATATTACTATAAATTAAATGAAAATTCTTTTTTTTTCCCATATACCTTTGATTTCATCCATTTATTCTTTCAAGTTTCCTTTTGTTCAACATGATACATATTTGTATTCTACTATGAGAAAATTTGTGTACAATTAAAAAAAAAAAATTCAACATAAATATGTGAACATAAGTAAGCATTAGCATTTTGATTGAACATATATATTTGATTCTATCAACATAAGTATGTGAGCATAAGTAAGCCTAAGCATTTTGATTCAACACCTTTGTGTGATTTTATAAGCATAAGTATGTGAGTTCATAAGTAAGCACAAGCACTTTAATTGAACATATATCTATGTGATTATGTATGCATAAGTATGTGAGCATAAGTACAATAATCATAAGCATTCTAATTCAACATAAGTATACATGATTTAGGTTACATCAAAAGTAAATTGATTCAATAAACTTGCATAATTTTAGCTTAAACATGTTGGGCTCAACACACCAACATACCCAACATACATGCATTTGCATTTAATCATCTTGAAACAACATCTAGCCTTCCATGTGCAAGTATGCATGGAAACCATAAAAAAGACAACTGTCACAGTTGGGGCTAGCCTATGTGCACAACATGACCTTATAGCTAACATAGTTAAAAATGGTATTCTGGAAAACACACATAAACACACCTCTAAGGAAAAGCTAGGGAAATAGGTATAAATCGTTATGTATAGGTTTTCTCAGAACCATTATGTCCATTATAGAAGTCTTGCATAGCTTGTTTAAACTCCTCATTTGAATTCATAACGAAGGGCCCATATTGGGCGACTTCTTCATTCGATGTATTCCCATTGACGCGCCCCCAAGTTCCTTGCTAGACCCAAAAAGGGTCCAACTATGTTAAAGAGCGGAAATAATTGGAACTTGGTGCCACTCGTAGCTTCCAGCACTAAAGGGGGGGGTGAGAGGGGTGTGTTGAAAGTTCCGGGATTAGACTAGGAAGAGAGACAAGCTATTTAGTTATTCGGTCTTGCATCCAAAACCAACCAACAAGTTGGTTAAAAACCATTCTACAAACTCTTAGTGTTGGGACAAGCTGCGGGCAACCTTGGACTCACTTAACTCACCACGACCCGGACTCGGGGGAAGCCACCACCTTCCCCCATATAGTATTTTCTGCGTCTCTCCACCGCACTTACATCCGAATGGCACTTTTTCCCGTGACCCCTGAAATGGAGTCTCGAAATTGTCCCGATTTAGACTTCCAGGACTTTGGTTTTTCATAACTTTTCGCTTTAACCTCCGATTGGGATGAGGTCTAAAGCAAACTTGTAGTTCTCCTTGAGATCTTTTCAATGGTGTGTTGCACTCCACCTGCACATATCGGGATCGGGTCAATTCTCGACTTTTAGTGGTCGGGAGTCAAACTTCCAGTTTGACTCTTGGCCTTTCTTTCAGCCATAACTTGTGCTATAGATATCCAAATGGCTCATGCGAGGTCATTTTGGACATCTACACTTCAATACCTTTCCAATGGTTTAAAAAACACCTTAATGCGAAATGTTTGGCCCCTACAATCGCGTTCTGAGGTTTTGGGAGTCTCGGAGGACTCCCAAGTCCCATTTTCGGGAGTGTGAGTGGCGACCTCACACTTCCCTCAAAGTGGGGTTGCAACACCCATCAACCAATACAAAGTGTGAAAGGTCACTCCTTGTATTCCATGCATTTAATCCATCACCATCCCCCAATAACATTGTGTGATTTGGCCCAATGCATTGGTCATTTGGTTTTCCCAGCACAATGTTACCTTCCAAAATATGCACAAAGGCATTCCAACCTTGTGGAATCAATTAATGAAAGATAGAACCCGACTACATGGTGAAATCCAGATACAAAGTAGGTGTACAGTAAAAATAAATGATTTGACACCTAAATTCACCTACTATAACTACTATTTGCGCACCATCCTTTTCTACCTTTGGAACATATTTTGATTGAAGCTCTTGATAATTTGGATGAATCTTATTATAGCACCCAAAGCCCCAACATGTTATCAACTAGATTTTTTTACACCTCAAAAGTTCACTATGGAGCATAAGCTCTGAAATAGAACATAACATGGATGTTACACCACCAAATAAGGTTTTTGTTTTTTATTAATCCCATTGCTAAATCTTCATGTTACGAAAGAAAACTAGAAATTGAATGACAAACCAAGTTTAAGTTTTGACATGTTCAAGCAAGGTTACATTTTGTCTTTGGAACTAAGGTTGACCCGTAATTGAAGACCTCATTGTAATCCAATTTTTGTGGGCATCTCAAAGTGCACTATTCCCTATCATATATCATTCATTATTCCAAAAACAAAATGTTAGACTGATTTATATTAGCAAATATTAAATGACTGAAGACATTATAAAACAACCATTAACTTCAAGTTCCAACTCAACAAAACTAGTAAATCATGCTTGTAAAACTTCTAGAGATCTAAAGGGTACATCCATTTGTTCAAAACACGTTCAAATGCTTGGTTTTGTTGACACATTTACAGGACAAAACTTAAATTTTAACAATTGTAGACTCATAGAATAACAAAACACCTATGGCAACTACTCAATTTGCACCTTAAGACCTTCTCCACAATGCTTAGGTACATAGTTCTAGCAACAAGTTTATGCATGTTGGAAAAGCCAACTAAAAAGTTACATGTACATCTCTAGCGTCAAGTTTCCTTTTGTGACCCAAGAAGTCCTAGTGAGTGAATGCCCCCTGTGGAAATTTATGAACATTCATAAGTACTCTTAAGACATAAAGAGAAGTGGAGACCTCCTATGTGGGCTATAAAGTCTAGGGATGGACATTGCCAAATTTGGCAATCAAGTTGCAGGATTAGCTTAATATTATGCTAGGGTAATGTCAGCACTAACCTATGATGGACTGTGATTATCTTATTGTGTAACTATTTTTTTTTCCTTCATGTAAGAAATGTGAGGTCAACTTGAGCCCATTTCAAGCATGTAGGTTATTGTTTCAAAGTCTGCATTCATAGGAAAAAAAGATGTAAAATTGTAATCAAAATGAATCTCACACTTGGTGCGGATTTGCAATCCTCAAGACCATAAAATTTGCAAGTCATTGCATGAAAAAGTGAGATATCAAGGAACCATTGCATACTTCTTACCTTAATGTGAGTGGTCAAGAAATTAAGCCAACAAGACCAATTGCTGCAAAACAGGTTTCACCAACAAACATATTACCACATAATAATGTTTTGAACCATTTAAACTTTGCATCCCTTATTTTTGTTTTATAGGTTAATGAAATCCATGTGCCTCAAATTATTTCATATCATCACCACAAAATGATTATAGTACGGTCTTGTTCAGACAACTCATCACTAGAATGTGTGTTTTGATATTGTGATACAACACAACCACTCGTTTAGTCTATGGTCCATCACACCATTTACTACCTCAATCATTCAATTTGAAAATGAGAAAGGTGTTTTCTGAACATATTTCAAGAATGTGATGACTATTTTTGTCATTCATTACTACCAAAATATCAAACACCCAACCAAATTCTTTGGACCAAAAAATAAAATAACAATTTTAATGTCAAACTACCAACATCCAACCTTGGTTTTGACACAACTGTAGCTCAACATTGGCTCCTATCTAATGCCATCCCCTATCAATTTCCACATTTTAATCCCACTAAGCATAAGCACAAGTGTTCATTCTTCCTACACATTTACATCCTACATAATTTACTTAGATATATAACCCACAATGATCCTTTGCTTTACAAATTCCATAGTTCAAATTTGTCAACACTAATCTTGATTACAGACAGAAAGAAGACAATTTATGCCACATTCATCAAAAACCAAAATGGCCATTTGTGACCAAGGAGTACCTAGGTTATATTTCATAGTGGTCTGTAGTCTGCATTTGTACATAGTGGTCCCCAAAGAGTCCTCAGCTAGCTCATAGTACTACACTTGTACACATAAGTCACCAAGGAGTACTTAGGCTATTTTCATAGTGGTTTTCAGGACTTGTAAAAGTGATTAAAGATTATATAAATAGGACATTGAAAGGGGACCCACTATTTTGCTATTTCAACTAAGATGATGCGCATAGGTTTGGCATTTGGCATCCCACCTACAGATCAATTGACACAAATTCATGGACTACCCTAATAATTAGAACCTCTATACATATAATATAGGTGTAACCACATAGATGTATGTCTAGCTATGAAGTTCAAAAAGTTAAACAAGCCCCTAGTATGAGAATTGTTAAATTGCACATGCAATATGAGCTTGCATATAATTAAAAAGGCTACATTTGAAACAACTAAACATGATTATTTTACAAATTATAATCAAACATTATATACTTACATTATAAAAAGTGCACTGGATCTGTTTGTAAAATAATTACAATGACTCCAGTGCATAATCCACAACTATGCCTACAACTTACACATTAATCCATTCCTTAGTACGTGAGTTAAATGTTTTTCAAATTAGCATGATCATTCAAGTAGCCCTATACTATAAGCATATTACATCCCTATATAACATCAAACCCATAGAATTGAACAATATAACTTCATGAGGATTTGAACCTCAACTCCATATAGGAAATGCATGTGCCCCTTACATTGAAGCACTACTAGAAATTTGGCATTTTGCAACTGTCTTATGCAATTAATTTTCAGTTGCATGTGACACATGCAACTAGAAATTCGCCCAGTTGCCTAAGACAAGTTGCATGAAAATTGCAGTTGCATGCGATAGTCATATAATACAAGTACATACGGTTGGGTTATACGGTTTCATTCACCTATACTCTATACTAGCAATTGGTCGTGCGACTGCATGCAACTTCAGGGGTTGCGTTCACACTGCATTACATGTTAATTAACTAACCCAATTGTATGCAAACACGTGTACTTTTATTTTGTAATTAAATATTTAGTTTTAAGAATTACTTTGATTAATCTAGACCGTTTAAATCGTAGCCGTTGGGGTGCGGACACATGTTGGGTTTAAGGCTATGTCATTGTACATGTGGCATAGATTAGGGTTAGGGTTATAGGGTTTAATTATCAGGATCATGCCATGTGCCAACCTAGTGACTGCACAATGTAGTTGCAAATGCAACTAATATTTTGAGAGTTTGAATCGCCATGTGTCACATGGTCCCACTGTTAGGGTTAGGGTTTAGTGTTTTCATCTACTTTGTTCAATGTGCTATCTAGAATTGCCAAGAGTGCCTATCAACAACAGATCGATCAACAAAATTCTACAATCATTGAGAAACACATGCACAAGGCAAAGAACTGCATATTCCAAAAGGAAAGTTACAAAATTGTGGGAACATTTTCCAAGGTTCAACAATAGCAAAAGAGCATTGTGCAACAGAAAGGTGCTTTTCAG
>Ga0116231_10000246_pt1 | contig 82847 bp, 76 predicted proteins | sample S1TSphgellanicum_2_FD_89695 | JGI IMG/M metagenome (GOLD analysis project Ga0116231, IMG submission 89695) | Host-associated microbial communities from peat moss isolated from Minnesota, USA - S1T2_Fd - Sphagnum magellanicum MG | ecosystem: Host-associated > Plants > Peat moss > Unclassified... | reverse complement strand
TGTCGAGCCAGCGCGTGCTCGTCTCGTTCTTCGGGAACGTCGAGATGAAGTCCTTGCGCGGCATGCCCGCCTGCTTGATGCAGAGGAACATGATTTCCTTCTCGAGCAGCCGGACTTCGGTCACGTGCTGACGGAGGTTGTCGATCAGCTGGTCGAACATCTTCGGCGACAGCTTGAGCTCCATGAGCTCCGAGCAGATCTTCTTGCGCAGCTTCAGGGTTTTGGGATCCTTGGAGCCGAGCTTGTCGAGCGCATTGACGTACTGGTGGTGCGCCTTGCTCAGGGACAGGAAGCGCTTCGCCGCCTCTTCCGGATCGGGACCCGTATCGATCGCCTCGGCGTCTTCGTCCCCGTCGGCCTCCTCTTCGTCGCCAGCGGCTTCCTCGCGCTCGAGTGCCATCATCTTCGGGTTCTGGGGCTGCGCGATCTCGTCGGGAGCATTCGGATCGACGAAGCCGACGATGACGTCGACCAGACGCATTTGACCGGCCTTCACCGACTCGTAATGACGCAGCAGCAACTCGTAGGTCCCGGGGTAGCTGCCGAGCGCGATCTTGACGGCCTCGAGGCCTTCCTCGATGCGCTTCGCGATGCGAATCTCCCCCTCTCGGGTCAGCAACTCGACCGTGCCCATCTCACGCATGTACATGCGGACCGGATCGGTCGTGCGGCCGAACTCGGCGTCGAGATTGGCGAGGGCGGCGGTTGCCTCCTCGACCGCTTCCTCGTCCGGGGCGGCGGTGGCGTCGGTCAACAGCAGGGACTCGGCATCCGGTGCCTTTTCGTAGACCGGAATGCCCATGTCATTGATCATGTTGACGATGTCTTCGATCTGTTCCGGATCGACGATCTCGCTGGGCAGGTGGTCGTTGACTTCAGCGTAGGTGAGGTAGCCCTGTTCCTTGCCGCGCGCGATCAGGAGCTTCAGTTGGGACTGACGCTCGTCTGCGATTTGGGTCGCCGTGCCCTGTGGCGCTTTTTTGATCAAGGTGGACGCCTCGTTCTGTGTTTGAAAGGGTCAACGCTTCAGAAAGACTCGAAAGCGAAGCCGCCTAGTATACGATTTTGGCTATTCCGTAGCCACTAGCTTGTCGGCCATCCACGGGAAACTGAAGTTTCCCGGGCCCTAGCGGCCGCCTTGTTGACCGCCGCCCTGGCCGGGCCTGCTCTTCGACTTCAATAATGCAGTTAGTTCGGCCTTTTCGTCCAAATCCAAGCCCATTTCCTCGGCTTTCCGCAGCAATTCGTCCATTCGACGCCCCGGACCGTGGGTCTCGACCAGTTTAGCGACCGCCATTTGCAGTTCGCTGGCCGCTGCGGCGGCATCGGCGACGAGCGGCTCCATCGCGGCGAGTTCGGCCAAACGTGCGAATTCCGGACGGTCCCGCCAGCGCTCGAGCAGGCTGCCCGTGGATGGCGCAGCCGTCGCCCCCGCCTGCTCCAAAAGTTCCTGCAGCACGCCGACTCCGGGCCTGTCCAAGCCGGCCAGCACGCCGGGGTCCTTGACCGCTTTGGCCGCGGTGGGGTGGTGCAGGACCAACAGGATGGCCTGCCGCAGCAAATTGCCGCGTCCGGCGCTGATTCCCAACCTTCCACCCCTCTCTAGACCCCGCGTCTGCGCGGAGGGTTCCGCATCGGGCCTTCGGTCTTCGCGTTTGCCGCCTTCCGCGAGCAGCAGCGCCTTCAGTTTGGCCGCCGGCATCTGGATCTGCGCCGCCAAACGGTCCGTGAGCAGTTCTCGATAGACTCCCTCCGGCATGCGCCCGAACAGAGGTCGCGCGAGCGCGGCGAGCTTGGCGCGACCGTCGACGTGCGTCAGATCCACCTGCTCGGTCAGTTGCCGCAGCAGGTATTCGGACAGCGGCAGAGCCGATTTCAAGCGTCTTTCGAAGCCTTCGGCGCCTTCGGCGGCCACGAGCGTGTCAGGGTCCTCGCCATCGGGCAGGAAGAGGAATTTCAGCTCCCGGCCGTCCCGCGCCAAGCCCAGGGCGTTTTCCAGGGCGCGCCAGGCCGCCGCACGACCCGCCCGATCCCCATCGAAGCAGAAGATCACCTCGCTCGTGATGCGAAAGATCTTGTTCAAGTGCTCCTGGGTCGTCGCCGTCCCGAGCGTCGCCACCGCGTAGGTGATGCCGGCCTGATGCAGCCGGACCACATCCATGTATCCCTCGACGATCATCAGCCGTTTGAAATCGGTCCGCGCTTGGCGTGCCTCGTAGAGTCCGTACAGCTCGCGCCCTTTGTGAAACAGGGGCGTCTCGGGTGAATTGAGATATTTGGGCTCGCCTTGGTCGATGACCCGACCGCCGAAGGCGAGCACGCGTCCGCGGGCATCGCGAATCGGAAACATCAGACGGTCGCGGAAACGATCGTAGAAACCCGACTGGCGTTCGCCGCCGCGCGTGTCACGTTCGATGATCAGCCCCACCTGCAGCAGGCGCTGGCGCGCGGCATCGTCCGTCCCGAAGCGCGTGAGCAGCGCGCTCCAGGCGTCGGGCGCATACCCCAAGCCGAACTTGGCGGCGATGCCCGTCTCCACGCCGCGGCCCTCCAGATAGGCGCGCGCGCGCGCGTCGTCCTGAAGGTTCTGCGAAAAGAATCGCGCCGCGCCGGCCATGATCTCGTGCAGATCGACGCTGCCCGCATCGCGCCCGCCGGGCTGCGCCTCGCGTGGCACCTCGAGACCGGCGCGCTCCGCCAGATCCGCGACCGCCTCGAGAAACTCGAGTTTCTCGTACTGCATCAGGAACCCGAGGACGGTGCCATGGGCTCCGCAACCGAAGCAGTGATAGAACTGCTTGTCCGGACTCACCCAGAAGGAGGCGGTTTTCTCGTTGTGAAACGGGCAGCAGGCCTTGAATTCGCGACCCGATTTCTTGAGCGGCACGCGCGCGCCGATGACCTCGACGATGTCCGAGCGCGCCACGATCTCGTCGATGAACGTTTGCGGAATGCGGCCGGCCATGGACCGCGCGCGATCAACCGCTGAGCTTGGCTTTGATCTTCGCGCCTACGGCCGCCATGTCCGCGCGACCCTGTGCCTTCGCCTTGACGAGATTCATGACCTTGCCCATGTCCTTGATGCTGGTCGCCCCGCTCGCGGCGATCGATTCGACGATCAAGGCGTCGATCTCCGGCTCGCTGAGCGCCGCCGGCAGATAGGTCTGCAACAGGGTGATTTCGGCCGTTTCCTTGGCGACGAGGTCGGGGCGGTTCCCGGCCTCGAACTGCGCCACGGACTCCTTGCGCTGCTTGATCATTTTTTCGAGCACGGTCAGGACCTGACCGTCGTCGAGCGTGATGCGCTCGTCCACTTCGCGCTGCTTGATCGCGGAAGTGATCATCCGGATCACACCGAGGCGCTCTTTTTCTCCAGAGCGCATCGCCGCCTTCATGTCGTCGGTAATCCGCTCTTTGAGCGCCATCGAGGACAGATTTCTAGTAGGGACGCGCCGCAGCCGGGGCTGGCGCGCTCGCCGGAGCGCCGCCGCCTAGGCCTCGCATGTTTTCGCGGGACAGGCGCTTGAGGTGACGCTTCACGGCCGCAGCCTTCTTGCGCTTACGCTCTTGGGTCGGCTTCTCGTAGAATTCGCGCCGACGCAGCTCGGTCAGGACGCCCGCTTTTTCACAAGCACGCTTGAAACGACGCAGGGCGGCGTCGAAATACTCATTCTCGCGGACACGAACGCTGGGCATTCAAACCTCAATACTCTGTTGAAAACCGGCCGGCAATCGGCTCCAGGGGGGCGCATTCTAATGGGCGCCTCGCTAAAAGGCAAAAAGATCGTGTTCTGGCCCGTTTCGAAGGAAGACCAACGATGAACAATCCAAGCCGGCCTTGCCGGGTGCTGGGGCTGGAAAGCTCCTGCGACGAAACGGCGGTGGCGGTCTACGACGCGAGCCAGGGGCTGCTTGCCCACCGGCTGTACAGCCAGGTCGCGATGCACCAGGCCTATGGCGGTGTCGTGCCCGAACTGGCCTCCCGCGACCACGTGCGCCGCTTGCTGCCCTTGGTTCGGGAAACGATGGCCGCCGCCCGTACGCAGCCCGGCGAAGTCGATGCCGTGGCCTATACCGCAGGGCCCGGCCTGATCGGGGCTTTGCTGGTCGGCGCCTCCTTCGCCCGGGGCCTCGGTCTGGCCTGGAACAAACCGGCGATCGGCATCCACCATCTGGAGGGTCACCTGCTCGCCGCCCTGTTGGAGCCCGACCCGCCGGCATTCCCGTTTCTCGCCCTGCTCGTCTCCGGCGGCCATACCCAATTCGTCGACGTGGCGGCGCTCGGCCGGTATCGGATCCTGGGCCAGTCCCTCGACGACGCCGCCGGCGAAGCGTTCGACAAGACGGCCAAGCTGCTCGGCCTGCCGTATCCGGGTGGGGCTGCGCTCGCGAGTCTGGCGCGTCAAGGTCGCCGCGGCGAGTTCGTCTTCCCGCGTCCGATGCTCGATCGGCCCGGACTGGAATTCAGTTTCAGTGGCTTGAAGACCGCCGCCCTAGTAGCCTTGCGCGGCCGAGTTTTGGATGCCCAGGTTCGCGCGGACGTGGCGCGCGGCTTCGAAGAGGCCGTGGTCGCGACGCTCGTGGAGAAATGCCGCCGGGCTCTGGCGCTCACCGGCCACCGGCGCCTCGTGGTTGCCGGCGGTGTCGGCGCGAACGAGAGTTTGCGAGAGGGCTTGCGCCGCATGGGGTCGGAATACGGCGCGGATCTGTATTTCCCGCGGACGGAATTCTGCACGGATAACGGCGCGATGATCGCGCTCGCGGGTTGCCTGCGCTTGCGCGATGGCACCGTGGATGCGGCGCCGGTCGGCGCACGGGCGATCTGGGAACTTGGGGACGATGCAAACTGAGGGGTTCGAAGGCTCAAATGGACACGATTTTCATACACGCGCTGAAGGCCGAGGCGATCATCGGCATCTTCGACTGGGAGCGCCAGGTCAAACAGACCGTGCTGCTCGACATCGAAATGAATGCCGACATCCGCAAGGCCGCCTCCAGCGATTCGATCGCCGATACGCTCAATTACAAGGGCGTCGCGAAACGCGTGCTCGCCTTCATCCAGGCTTCCGAATTCCATCTGGTCGAAACCCTCTCGGAACAAGTGGCGATGCTGATCCTGTCCGAGTTCGGAATCGGGACCGTGAAGATCCGGCTGGCCAAGCCGGGAGCCGTCCGCAACTCCAAGGAAGTCGGCATCATCATCTCGCGCAATCGCGAGGATCTGCTGACATGGCAGCGACTGACCGCGGCGAAATGATCTGCCTCGATGCGCCCCTGGGGTGGCGCGAGATCGCCGCGGTCGCGACGGGCGCCCCTTTGCGTCTCTCGAGCAACGCGGTGGCGCGGGTGGCGGCGGCTAGCGCGATCGTCGAATCCCTCGTCGCCAAGGGCATCAAGGCCTATGGCGTCAACACCGGAGTCGGAGCCCTTTGCGACGTCGTCGTCGACCGCCCCCGCTTGCGACAGCTGTCGCGCAATATCGTGATGAGCCACGCGGTCGGCGTCGGACCCGTGCTCGGCAGGATGGAAACCCGCGCCATCATCGCCGCCGCCGTCAATCAATTCGCCTTGGGGTTCTCCGGAGTGCGGCCGGACCTCGTCGGGGCGCTGTTGTGCCTGCTCGCCGAGGACTGCGTGCCCGAAATCCCCTCGCAGGGTTCGGTCGGCTACCTGACCCACATGGCGCATATCGGGTTGGTCCTGCTCGGGGAGGGGCACGCAGTGCGGCAGGGACGGCGGCTCAGCGGCAGGGCGGCCCTGCGCGAAATCGGTCTTGCGCCCCTGGTGCTCGAGGCCAAGGAGGGCTTGAGTCTCGTCAACGGCACGCCCTGCGCGACCGGCCTCGCGGCGCTCGCCCTATGGCGCAGCGAGCGCCTGCTGGCCTGGGCCGATGTGGCCGCGGCGATGAGCGTCGAAAACCTGCACGGCCAGCTCTGCGCCTTCGATGCCGACGTGCTCGCCTTGCGCCGGTCGCCGGGACTCGAGGTGGTCGGCGCGAATTTGCGCGCCCTGCTCGCCGGCAGCGAGATCAGCGCGGCCGCCAGCGGCGCTCGTACCCAGGACGCCCTGAGTCTGCGGGCCGTTCCCCAGGTGCACGGCGCGGCGCGCGATCTGTTCGACCACGTCGCGCAGGGCGTCGAGCGGGAACTCGCCTCGGTGACCGACAACCCGGTCGTGACCGGGACCGTGGCCAGCCCGCGGGCGCATTCGGAGGCCCATGCGGTCAGCGCGGCGATCGGCTTGGGGGCCGATTCCCTGGCGACCGCCGTCGCCGCCGTCGCGGCGATGTCCGAGCGGCGTATCGACCGGCTCGTCAATCCGCTGGTGAGCGGCTTGCCCGCCTTCCTCGCCGAGGCGGGCGGCGCGAGTTCCGGGTTCATGATCGCGCAGTACACTGCCGCGGCGCTGGTCGCCGACAATCGTCGGCTCGCCGCACCGGCGAGTCTCGACGGGGGCGTGACGTCCGGATTGCAGGAGGACTACTTGGCCCACGCCACGCCGGCGGCGGCGAAATGGCTCAAGATCCTCGACAATGCAGAAAGCGTGATCGCGATCGAGGTGCTCGCCGCGAGCCAAGCCTACGACCTGCAGTCTGGCACGCTGGCGCGCGGTCGTGGCACGGAGGCCGTCTATCGCGCGGTCCGCGCGCGCCTCCCGTCTTATCGCGACGATCGACCGCTCGCCGCGGACATCGATCAGGTGCGTGAGTTGCTGGCCGAGCCGCCACCGTGAGCGCGCCCCGCATGCAGCGATTGTTCGCGACGTCGGTCTACACGGGCCGGGTCGGCGCACGCGAGTTCGCCTCGCTGAATGCGGGCCTGCTGCGTGAATGCCGGCAATTGCGCGAGGACGACCTCGCGGGCAGGCGTTGGTCGCTCGAGAACTACCCCGGCGGTTTCACCTCCTATCAGTCCGCGAACAAGATGCACCTGAATTCGCCGACCTTCGCGCATCTGGAACGACGCCTCGCCGCGCACGTGGCCAAGTTCGCCCGCGAGCTGCAGTGGGACCTCGGCAGGCGGCGTCTCGAGATGACCGATTGCTGGGTCAACATCATGCCCCGGGGCACGAGTCACGGGCTGCACCTGCATCCGGTCTCGGCGTTGAGCGGCAGTTATTATGTGCAGACTCCGCCCGGCTCGCCGGGACTCAAGCTCGAGGATCCGCGGCTCGATCGCTTCATGGCGGCCCCGCCGCGTCGCGCCGACGCCTCGCGGGAGAACCAGCCCTGGGTGATCGTTCCGGCGGTCGCGGGTTCATTCATTTTGTTCGAAAGCTGGCTGCGCCACGAGGTGCCGGCGAATCCGCTGCGCGCCGAACGCATCAGCATCAGCTTCAACTACCACTGGGTGTGAGCCGCAAGCGCGCACCGGGGCGCCTGGCCCCGATCCCGGGCACGCCGAGCAGAATGAGCGTTGCGACGATGCACAGCAGGCCCGAGACCCGGAACGCCGGCAGATAACTCCCCGTCAGGCTGCGAGTGAGACCGGCCCCGTAAGCCGCCGCCGCGGCACCGAGTTGGTGACCGGCGAATATCCAGCCGAAGACGATGTTGGCGCGGTCCGGTCCGAAGCGCGCCGCGGTGAGGCGCACGGTCGGCGGCACGGTGGCGATCCAGTCCAGGCCGTAGAACATGCCGAAAGGCGCCAAGCCGACGAACGTGAAATGGGCGAGCGGCAACCCGAGGAGGGACAGGCCCCGCAGCCCGTAGTACCACGCCAGCAACCAGCGATTGTCGAACCGATCCGAGAGCCAGCCCGAGAGGATCGTGCCGCCGAAATCGAATGCGCCCATCATCGCCAGAACGCCCGCGGCGCCGACCGCCGGCAGGCCGTAATCACCGCACAGCGCGATGAAATGGGTCTGCACGAGCCCGTTCGTACTCGCGCCGCAGATAAAGAAGGTGCCGAACAGCACCCAGAAGACACGGGTGCGCGACGCCTCGCGCAGCACGGTGAGCGGGGCAAGCAGCAAGGCGAGCAGCCCGATCGCGTGCCCCGACGCGGCGTTCGTCGACTCGCCGTGCTTCGCCTCGCCGTAAGGCGAAAGTCCGACGTCCGTGGGCCGGTCACGCAAGAGCGACAGGCTGGTCACGGTCGCGGTGAGAAGCATCAGGCAGACGCCGCCCAGTGCATAGCGCCAGCCGTGCTGCTGCGTGAGGCGGGCGAGCAGGGGCAGGAACACGAGTTGTCCGGTCGCCGTGCTCGCCGAGAGCATGCCTACGACGAGACCTCGGCGCGTCGCGAACCAGCGCGTCGCGACCGTGGCCCCGAGCACCATCGCGGTGAGGCCGGTGCCGACGCCGACCAAGACGCCCCAGACCAGTACCAGCTGCCAGAGCCTCTGCATGGCGAGCGAGGCCAGCAGCCCGGCCGTAACCAGGGCAAGCGCGCAGACCACGATGCGCCGGACTCCGTAGCGATTCATTAGCACGGCCGCGAACGGACCGATCAGGCCGTACAGCACGAACCGCAGGGACAGCGCCGATGAAATCTGCGACGCGGCCCAGCCGAACTCGCGTTCCCAGGGCACGAGCATCAGGCCCGGCGCGCCGACCGCCCCCGCGGTGACCAACATGGTGAGGAAGGTCGTCGCCGCGATGACCCAGCCGAAATGCACGCCGCGCGCCGCCAAGACTCTGGAGAGATGGGTTGCGATCATGCCGGGACCCGTGTCAAGCGCGTCGGCAGACGAGCAGCACCTCGTCGACCCCGTCGGTTCCGACCATGCCGGGCAGCAGCTGCAGCTCCTTCTGGAACCGCAATCCCAAAGGCATGAAGGCCTTGTTGTACCACCACAGGGCGCGCTTGCGATCGTTCAGCAGCCACCACATGCCGAGATCGACGAGCCGCGACGACCGCGGCGCCATGCCGAAGACCGCGCTGCGCTCGACCGTGAACCCGTGCCCGGCAAGCTTGGTCAGCAGGTCGCCCGGCTCGTACCGCCGCTTGTGACCGACGAAATCGTCGAACGCGGTCCACATCGCGGCATGCAGCGGGGCCGACAGCAGGACCGCAGCGCCGGTCTTCGCGACGCGCGATATCTCGGCGAGCGCGGAGTCGCCGTCCTCGACGTGTTCGATGATGTCGAGCGCGCACACGAGGTCGAAGCTCGCATCACGAAAGGGCAGCGCGGTGACGTGTCCCTGGACCGCGCTCGCGCCGCGCGCGTGCAGCTTCGCGAGAGCCGGACCGCTGATGTCGACGAACTCCGAGCCTTCGATGGGCAATCGCGGTCGCAGCCCGGGCGCGATCTCCAGTCGGTTGGGGGACTTCGACAGCAGGGACTGCACCAGGGGCCAGGTATTGAAACGGCTCGGCTCGACGAGTCTCGCGCCCGACCAGAGCGAGTCGTAGAAGCGCCGATTTCGTTCGACGAGGTCGGTCGGGGCTCCGGGCGGGGCTGAGCGCGGCATGGGGTCCTCAGGGTTTGGAGGGCTCGCTGTAACGGATCGGATTCTCTGGGCGCGGTCGGCAGGACTTTGCGCGGCAAGGCGCCGCCGGCATCCGCCGCGTCGAGCAGATAAGCGGCGGTTTCGACGACTTCGCCATGGTCTAAATGCCGCGGCCGCCGTCGACCGCGATGATCTGGCCCGTGATGAAGGGCGCATCGCGCGCGAGAAAGAGGGCGGTGCGGGCGATGTCCTCCGGGGTTCCATAGCGTTTCAGTGCCGTCTTCGCGACGATCTCCTGCTTCAACTCCTCGTTCAGCTCGCCTTCGGGCCAGAGCACGGGCCCCGGAGCGATGCCGTTGACCCGCACCTCGGGTCCCAGTTCGCGCGCGAGTGATCGGGTCAGCATCGCAAGTCCCGCCTTGGCGGCGCTGTACACCGGGTGTGCCTTGAGCGGCCGCAGCCCATGGATGTCCACGAGATTGATGATCGAGCCCCGGCTGGTGCGCAAATGCGCGGCGGCCGCCTGCGACAGGAACAACGGGGCCTTCAGATTGCTGCCCATGAGATCGTCCCAGTCGGCCCTCGTGATCTTGCCGACCGGTGTCGGATAGAAGCTCGAGGCGTTGTTGATCAGAAGGTCGAGGCGGCCGTAGGCGCTCAACGTCGCATCGACCAGCGCGTCCGGAGCGTCATCCCGCAGCAGATCTGCAGCCACGAGAGTCACCGAGCCCGGTCGCGATTCGTTGAGTTCCGCGGCCAGCGTCTCCGCGGCGGCGCGCGAAGAGCGATAATGCACGACGACGCGTGCGCCGGCGCCATGCAGGCAGCGAACGATCGCGGCGCCCACGCGGCGTGCGCCGCCCGTGATCAGGACGCACTGGTCGCGCAAGTCCGAACTGGTGATACTGGTCGTCATGCCGACGAACGATACCGGAACTGACCGTCCGGGTGTACCGACACTCAGTCCCACGCAGGCCGAGCACTGTCTGCGGGTCCGGCAGCATCTGCTGCAGGCGATCCAAGCATCCGGAGGATGGATCAGCTTCGAGCGCTACATGGACCTCGCCCTCTATGCGCCCGGCCTCGGCTACTACAGCGCGGGTGCGACCAAGCTCGGGACCGACGGTGACTTCACGACTGCTCCCGAGCTGTCGGCGCTGTTCGGTGCCTGCGTAGCGCGCCAATGCGCCGAGGTGCTCGCCGGCATCCCGGGCGGTGCCATCCTCGAGGTCGGTGCGGGCACGGGGCGCCTGGCCGTCGACCTCCTCTCGCGCTTGCTTCGATCCGGGCATCCCCCGGTGCGCTACTCGATCCTCGAGGTCAGTGCCGACCTCCGCGCCCGGCAACAGGCGGCGCTGGCGCAGCTGCCGGCGGCGCTCCACGAACGCGTGGAGTGGCTCGCCGAGCCACCGGAGGAATTCTACGGCGTGATTCTCGCCAACGAAGTCCTGGACGCGCTGCCCGTGCGCCGATTTCGCTGGGCACCGGGCCGGGTGGAGGAATACGGCGTCAGTTCCGAAGGCGATCGCTTTCTCTGGGAGAGCCGGCCCGCCGATCGGCTGATGCGCGAGCAATGCGAGCGCCTCGCCGCGCATGCGGGCTGGGATGCGGACTACGTGTCGGAGTATTGCCCGCGCCTCCCGGCGTTCGCCGCCGCGGTGGCCGGCGGCCTGCGCGCAGGCGCGGTGCTGTGGTTCGATTATGGCCTGCCGCGGGACCAGTATTATCTGCCCGAAAGGCACGAGGGCACCCTGCTGTGCCATTTCAGGCACCGCATCGAAACGGATCCCTTTCGCTTTCCGGGGCTGCAGGACCTCACGGCCTGGGTTGATTTCTCGGCCCTGGCGGAGGCGGGGCGGGACGCGGGCTTCGCGATCTCCGGTTTCACCACGCAGACGTATTTTCTCGCCGGCCTCGGCATCGACGAGGAGATGCGGGATCTTGCCGGCGATGATCCAGCGCGCGCCGCGCGCCTGGCGAACGAGGCGCGGCAGCTCCTGATGCCGGGAGAAATGGGGGAGCGCTTCAAGGCGATGGCCTGGGTGCGCGGACCGCAGACCGAACTGTCCGGTTTCCGGCTGCGCGATCTGCGCCACACGCTTTGAAGGGAGCGGCCTAGCCGGGATTCGCCGCATCGCCCGCAGGACGCCGCGCCGCGATCGCGGCGAGCCGGTCCTGACGCAGCCCGGCCGCGATGCGCACTCCGTCGCCGCTGGCAAGGTCCGCCGCGCGTGGCCTGACCCCGGCGGCCGCGTCGCGAGCCGCGGTCAGGTACGCCCGCTGCGGATAATCGCGGTTCTCGAATCCGGTGCGCCCGCGGGCATCGGCCTCGCAGGCGAGCAGGACCTGCGCGAATCGCTCCGGCCGCCGGAACGCATCCGCGCGCTCGAAGAACTCCAGAATCGTCGCGGGACGCAACTCGTGCGCGCGATGCACGTTGCCGTGAAACCGAGCGACGATGACGGCCAGTTCCCGGTAATCGGAGGGCACGCGCAGGCGCTGCGCCAGCGACTCGATGAGCGCCACGCCGCGCTCTTCGTGGCCGGGATGGCGCGGCCATTGCTCGCGGGGCGTCGTGCCCTTGCCGAGATCGTGGACGAGCGCCGCGAAGCGGACCTGCGGCTCGGCGCAGAGGAGCGCCGCCTGCCGCAGAACCATCAGGGTGTGCACGCCGGTGTCGATCTCCGGATGCCACTGCGGCGGTTGAGGCACGCCGAAGAGCGCGTCGATTTCCGGAAAGACCGCCTGCAAAGCCCCACAGTCGCGCAGGACCGCGAAGAATTCCTCCGCCCGTGATTCACGCAGCGCCTTGTCGGTTTCCTGCCAGACCCGTTCGGGGACCAGGGCATCGATTTCATGGCGTTCCACGATGTCGCGCATCAATGCCCTGGTCTCGTCCGCGACGCGAAATCCCAGGGGAGCGAAGCGGGCCGCGAATCGGGCGACGCGCAGGACGCGCACCGGATCCTCGACGAAGGCGTCGGACACATGGCGCAGCAGGCGGGCGTCGAGGTCGCGTTGCCCGCCATGCGGATCGATCAAACCACCGTCCGCAGCTCGCGCGATCGCGTTGATCGTGAGGTCACGTCGCGCCAGATCCTCCTCGAGCGTGACCTCGGGTCCGAAGCGGACTTCGAAGCCGCGATAGCCCGGCGCAGTCTTGCGTTCGAGGCGTGCCAGGGCATATTCCTCGTGCGTGTCCGGATGCAGGAACACCGGAAAATCGCGTCCCACCTCGCGATATCGCAGCCGCAGCAGCTCCTCGCGGGTCGCGCCGACCACGACCCAGTCGCGCTCCTTCACCGGCAACCCGAGCAGCTCGTCCCGTACCGCGCCGCCAACCAGATACACTTGCATCGGTGAATAATATCAGTCTCAGCGCGAAGCTCCGCGCGACGGCCGTCGTCTTTGGGCTCGCCGTGGTGTCCACCGGATGTTACGAATGGCAGGCCGCGCAGGGGCAGGTCCGGGTCATGCTCGCGCGTCAGCCGATCAGCGCCGTCATTGCGCGCCCGCAGACGCCGGCGGCCGTGCGGGCGCAGTTGCAACGCGTGAGCGCGATCCGCGAATTCGCGAGCCGCGATCTGGGACTTCCGGACAACGGCAGTTACCGCAGTTATGCCGACCTGGGACGGGAATACGTGGTCTGGAACGTCTTCGCCGCGCCCGAATTCTCGATCGACGCGAAACAATGGTGCTATCCGATCGTGGGCTGTGTCGCTTACCGGGGATATTTCCACGAGAAGGCGGCCCGCAGCCTCGCGGAGCGTCTCCAAGCGGGGGGCATGGACGTCGCGGTCGAGGGCGTCGCCGCGTATTCCACCTTGGGGCATTTCGACGACCCGATCCTGAACACCATGCTCGGTTGGAGCGACGCGGAACTCGCGGGCATCATCTTCCACGAGCTGACGCACCAACTCGTCTACGTCCCCGACGACGCCTCGTTCAACGAAGCGCTCGCCACGGTCGTCGAGCAGGAGGGGGTGCGGCGTTGGCTCACCACTCAGGGGCGTCCGGAGGACGTCGAGGAATACGGCCTGATGGAGGCGCACTATGCCCGCGTGACGGACCTGCTGATCGCGACCCGGAATCAACTTGCCGAACTCTATGCGTCCGGCGCGGACGTGCGGACGATGACTGCCGGAAAGCAGCGGATCTTCGCCGATGCTTCGGTGCGGTTCGCCGCATTGAGGACCGAGTGGGGCGGCAGGGCGCCGTATCAGCAGTGGTTCGAACACGGCCTGAACAACGCCTACCTGGTTTCGGTCGCGACCTACGAGACCTGCGTCCCCGGATTGCGCCGGGAACTCGCAAGCGTCGGCGGCGACCTGCCGAAGTTCTATGCGCGCGTTCGCGGCCTCGCGCGCCTCGGTCAAAAGGAACGCGATCGTCGCGTCTGCAGTCAGTAGGGGCCGCGGCCGGGGCGACCCACCGCGGCTCGATCGCGACTGAGCCGGGCATTGTCCTCGTCACGGCCGAGATAGAGTCGGGCGGCACCCGTCATCGATTGCGGTTTGATCCCGAGGCGCGCAAACCCATCCTCGCTGCAGACGCTGTCGACGGTCAGCGATCGATAATTGTCGCTGGAAAAGGGCCGACCGGGCACGAAGTCCATCACCAAGGCCTGGAGCCGGGCAAGGAAATCCGGCAGGCCGATGATCAACCGCCGCCGCCGGGTGATCTTCGCGACGAACGCGACGATTTCGCGCAAGGTATAGCGCTGCGGGCCACCGAGTTCGTACTTTTGCCGGCTGCAGGCTCCCCCGTGGAGGCAGTGCACGAAGGCGGCAACCACGTCGTCGACGAACACGGGTTGCATCAAGGCGTTCGGCTTGGCGAGCGGGAACACGAAAGGCAGGGCTCCGAGCAGGGCGGCGAACCGGTTCAGAAACGAGTCGCCCGGCCCGAAGATCACGGACGGCTTGAAGATCGTCCAGTCGACGCTGCCGGCATCGCTCGCGATCAGGAGTTCCGCCTCGCCCTTCGAGCGCAGGTAGTAGCTCGGCGCCGTCTTGGAGGCGCCCAGCGAGGACATCTGCAAAAAACGCGTGACCCCCGCGGAGCGGGCGGCCTGCAAAGCTCCGCGGGTCAGCTCCGTATGCGTGCGCCGGAATCCGCCGCCGCCGAAACCGCGCTCGTTGAGGATGCCCACCAAATTGATGACGACCGAGTGGCCGCGGAATCGCTCGGCGAGCGCGGCGGGGTCGTAGACGTTGCAGTTCTCGAGCGTCAAGCCGGCGAGCACGCGCAGATGTTTGTGCTGTTCGCGATCCCGTGACAGCACGGTCACGCGGTGACCCTCGCCGATCAGGCGCGCGACGAGTCGCGTGCCGATGAAACCGGTGCCACCGAGTATGCAAATGGAGAGAGGTCGCATGCTTTCGCGATCATAGCACCGACCTCGAAGCGCGCCGCCGACCGACGGCCATCGGCTGGATTTCCGCGGAAATCCAGCCGGGCCGAATCGATCAGGCCGCTTCGACGACGATGCGCTGCGGCTGGACCTGCGCGACCTTCGGGATCACGATTTCCAGCACACCGTAGACCGATTTCGCCCTGATGTTCTGCGTATCGGCCGAGTCCGGGAGGCTGAAACGCCGCTGGAACTCGCCCTTGGTCCGTTCGACGCGACGATAGCCCTCGCCGTTTTGCGCGCTGCCGGCACTGCGCTGCCCGCGGATCGTGAGCACGCCTTTGTCCGACGTGATCTCGACGGCCTTCGGGTCCACGCCCGGCAGATCGACATGCAACAAGAACTGGTTCGCTTCCTCGATGATATCGACCGGAGGCAACCACGCCCCGGAATCCGCGGCGGTCGCGACGGGCGAACCCCACAAACGATCGATGTCCTTCTGGAGCCGGCTCACGAGAGCCCAAGGCTCATAACTCACGACGGTCATGATGTTCTCTCCTGTAATGATTCAATGGTTCGAAGTATCGAAAAAACGTTGAGGTTCCGGCACGAAGCTTCTGCGTCCCCAGGAAATGGGTATCGCGAGGCAGATTTCAACGCTCGTGCCGCTGTCAATAGGACATATTGTGGATAAGCTGTGAAAACACTAGATCTTGCGATTGAACCATTTCGGACTTGACGCCGACGCCGCGGGATGGGGTCAAGTAATCTGTCGAGTTATATTTGTAAAAGTCTGATTTTATTAGTATTTTTTAGTGAAAAAAACAAGCAAATAAGTCTTGACGCTGATCGGCATCGCGCCGTACCCTTTGCGCCCTGACACAAGATGTTGTGTCAAACCTTCCAGCCTTCCGCAGCACGCACGCCCATGTCGACCGACATAGAATTCCAAGGGAGCAGCAGACATTTCATGAACACGGTGGTCAAAATACAGCCCAAAGACGTCGGCAGTATTTCTTTCCAGGAAGCGTCTATCGACATCTGGGACAAGAAGTACCGTCTATCCGCCAAAGATGGATCGCCCATCGATCAATCGATGGACGACACTTATAAGCGCGTCGCACGCGCGCTCGCCGACGTGGAGAGCGAGGAACTGCGCCCGCAGTGGTACGAATCGTTCCTCTGGGCCCTGCGCCAGGGTGCGATACCCGCCGGGCGGGTGACCTCGAATGCGGGCGCGCTCGAACACAAACCCGCCACCTCGACGATCAATTGCACCGTCTCGGGGACGATCCGTGATTCCATGGACGACATCCTCAACAAAGTCCACGAGGCGGGCCTCACCCTGAAGGCGGGTTGCGGCATCGGCTACGAATTCTCGACGCTGCGGCCGCGCGGCGCGTACGTGTCGGGTGCCGGCGCCTATACGTCCGGGCCTCTGTCCTTCATGGATATCTACGACAAGATGTGTTTCACCGTCTCGTCCGCGGGCGGTCGGCGCGGCGCGCAGATGGGCACGTTCGACGTCGGGCATCCCGACGTGCTGGAATTCATCCGCGCCAAGCGGGAGAACGGACGCCTGCGCCAGTTCAATCTGTCGCTGCTGATCTCCGACGAATTCATCAAGGCCGTGAAGGAGGACACCGACTGGAAGCTCGCGTTCCCGCTGGGCCGCAAGGAGTTCGAGGCCGACCAACCGGATCTTCACGATGCGTCGAAATTCGTCTGGCGCGAATGGCCGCACGCGGACGGCTATGTCGCCAACGAGGAAGGGCTGGTCGCCTGCAAGATCTACAAGATCCTGCCGGCACGGCGGGTCTGGGATCTCATCATGTCTTCGACCTACGACTTTGCCGAGCCGGGATTCATCCTGATCGACAAAGTGAACGAAATGAACAACAACTGGTGGATCGAAAACATTCGCGCCACCAATCCCTGCGGGGAACAGCCCCTGCCCCCGTACGGCTCCTGCCTCCTGGGCTCGGTAAACCTCACCAAGTTCGTGCTCGACCCGTTCACGGAAAATGCCCGTTTCGACTGGGAAACCTATCGCAAGGTCGTCAAGGTCTTCACGCGCATGCTCGACAACGTCGTCGAGATCAACGGGCTGCCCCTGGCTCAGCAGCGCGAGGAGATCACGCGCAAGCGGCGGCACGGCATGGGCTTTCTCGGTCTGGGTTCGGCGATCACGATGCTGTGCATGAAGTACGGATCGAAGAAATCGGTCGCCTTCTCGCAGAACGTCTCGCGGGAAATGGCGGTCGCCGGATGGGAGGCGGCCTTGGACCTTGCGCGCGAGAAGGGTCCGGCGCCGATCATGAACGAAGAGTTTACGGTGACTCACGAGATGCTGCGCAAGCGTCCCGAGATGATCAAGGACGGATGGCGCGTCGGGTCGCGGGTTCCGGGCCGCGTACTGCACGCCCGTTACAGCCGCTACATGCAGCGCATCGCCGAGGCGGCTCCCGAACTCGTCGACGAGCTCGCCGAGGTCGGCGCGCGTTTCACGCACCACACGTCGATCGCTCCGACGGGCACGATCTCGCTGTCGCTCGCGAACAATGCCTCGAACGGCATCGAGCCGTCATTCGCTCACCATTACTTTCGCAACGTCATCCGCGAGGGCAAGAAATCGAAGGAAAAGATCGACGTGTTCTCGTTCGAGCTGCTCGCGTATCGAGAGCTGGTCAACGCCCGGGCGATGCCGAATTCCCAGAACCCGGCCGAAAAGCTCCCGGACTATTTCCTGTCCGCCGACGACATCGGTCCGAAGGAACACGTCGACATTCAGGCGGCGGCGCAGCTCTGGGTCGACTCCTCGATTTCCAAGACGGCGAACGTGCCGACCGACTACAAGTACGAGGATTTCAAGGACATCTATCTCTACGCCTACGATCAGGGCCTGAAGGGCTGCACGACGTTTCGCTTCAACCCGGAAGCCTTCCAGGGCGTCCTGGTCAAGGAGGAGGACTTGAAGAACACCACCTACGTGTTCACCTTGGAGGATGGCACCGAGGTCGAGGCGCGCGGCGATCAGGAGATCGAATACGACGGTGAGATGCACACCGCGGCCAACCTGTTCGATGCGCTCAAAGAAGGCTATTACGGGAAGTTCTGACCATGTCGCAAATCAAGATTGCCAAGAAAATCACGAAGTACCGCGTCCAGAAGCCGGAAGCCAAGGAGGCTGTGCCCGCGGCCGCTCCCTTGAAGACCCAGGACAACGTCATCTGGATGCACGAGAAGCTGGAGCGCCCCGAGGTCCTGATCGGGTCGACGTACAAGATCAAGACGCCGGTCTCCGACCACGCGATGTACGTCACGATCAACGACATCGTCCTGAACGAGGGCACGCCGCACGAACAGCGGCGTCCGTTCGAGGTGTTCATCAATTCCAAGAACCTGGATCATTTCCAGTGGATCGTCGCCTTGACCCGCGTCATCTCGGCGGTGTTCCGCAAGGGCGGAGACACCACCTTCCTCGTCGACGAGCTCAAGGCAGTGTTCGATCCGCGCGGAGGCTACTGGCAACCGGGCGGGAAATTCATGCCCTCGACGATCGCGGAACTCGGTTACGTCATCGAGCGCCATCTGCAGTCGATCGGCCTGCTCAAGAAGCCCGAACTCGATCAGCACCAGCGGAAACTCGTGGACGAGAAGCGGGCGGAATTCGAGGCCCGCACGAAGCAGACCGATGCCTTCTCGAAATCCCATTTTCCCGACGGGGCCCAGCTCTGCGCGAAATGCAGCACGGCCGCGGTCGTCATGATGGACGGCTGCCACACCTGCCTCAACTGCGGCGATTCGAAGTGCGGCTAGCCTGATCATCAAACGCAGGGCATCGGCTTACCTCATTGCTGCGTTCTGTTTGCTCGTCGCGGCGCCCTCGGGGGCGTACGCGGCGGCGACCGACGACGCAAATCCTTTTCCCCGGCCGCCGGAACTCGAACCAGACGTGCGGTTCTGGGTTCGTGTCTACACAGAAGTCACGACCGACGAGGGACTGTTGCATGACTCCTGGAATTTGAACCTCGTCTACGAAGCGCTGCACTTCGGGCCGGAACTCTCGCCGCAGGCGCGCGAGCGCAAGGTTGCCGCCGCGAAGCTGCGCTACGCCGCCCTGCTGCGCCGTTTCGCGGCCGGCGATACCGAAAATCTGAGCGCCCACGAACGGCGCATCCTCCACGCCTTCGGCGACAAGGCGACGCCCGCCGAGTTCACGGCGGCCATCGACCGCATTCGTTTTCAACTCGGTCAGGCGGACCGGTTTCACGAGGGCTTGATTCGAGCCGAGGTCCTGGAGCGGCGCATCGCCAAGACGCTGAAGCAGAACGGCGTGCCGGAGGAGATTGCGGCGCTGCCCCATGTCGAATCCTCGTTCAATCAATTCGCCTATTCGCGCGTCGGCGCCGCCGGCCTCTGGCAATTCATGCCGTCGACGGCGAAGCGCTACATGCGCGTCGACAGCCTCGTCGATGAACGCCTCGACCCGTATCGCGCCACCGAGGCCGCAGCCAACCTCATGCTCTACAACTACCGGCTCGTCGGAACCTGGCCTCTCGCGGTCACCGCCTACAATCACGGTCCGGGCGGACTGCGCCGGGCCCAGGACGAACTCGGCACGAGCGACATCGCGGTGATCGTCAAACGCTATCAGGGCGCGACCTTCGGCTTCGCTTCGCGCAACTTCTACGTGTCCTTCCTCGCCGCCCTGGAAGTCGATCGCCACGCCGAGCAATTCTTCGGGCCGAGCACGCGGCTTCCGGATCCCGAGAACATGACCGTGGATCTCCCGGACTACATCCCGGTCGATGCGGCGGCGAAGGCTTTCCATGTGGATCTTGGGGCCCTGAAGGTCCTCAATCCCGCCTTGCGTCCTCCAATCTGGAGCGGTGCGCGGTTCATCCCGCGCGGCTATGCGCTGCGCGTTCCCGGAAACTGGTCCGCCGCCGACGTCGCCGCCGCCTGGGATCGCGTACCGCCCGCGCAGCGCTATCTCGCCCAGCGCGGCGAAGAGACCTACCGCGTGCGACGCGAAGAAAGCATCGCCGCCGTCGCCAAGAAACTCGGCGTGCCCGCGGCGCGGCTCGTCGCGCTCAACGGCTTGGGCGTGAATCCGCCACTGCGGCGCGGCCAGGTTCTGCGGCTTCCGCCGCCGCCGTCACGCGCGACGCCGGGAGGAGAGGTCTTGGCGGGTGAGCGCCTGCCCGACGCGACTCCGCCCGCTCCGAGTCCCTCGGCGCAAGCCCCTGCGGTCGCCAAGACTGCCGTGATCAAGGCGACACCGAGCGGCGCGGGGGTCGCCTCCGGCGGCGCGACTGTCGCCAAGAATGACGTCGCCACTGCGCCGGCGGCCAATGCAGCCGCCACGGGCGTAGCGGCAACGCCGCCCCGATTCCCGATCGTCGAGGAGAGCCAGGTTCATACGGCTGCACTGCTGCCCGCCGCGACTCCTAGGGGAAATTCGGACGCCACGGACTACGGCGTCAGCAAGGCCGGCATGATGATCGTGCGACCCGACGAGACGCTCGGCCTGATCGCGGACTGGTCGAAGACCAGCGCCGAGGCGCTGCGCAAGCTGAACCATTTGCGCAAGGGCGCGACCGTGGGCCTCGGGCACGAGTTCAAGCTCGATCTCTCCCGGACCGACGCAGCCCTATTCGAAGCCGCGCGCCGCCGCTATCATCACGCTCTCCAAGACGCCTATTTCGCCGAACATCGGATCGCGGCGACCCAGAATTACGCGATCAAGCCCGGCGACTCGCTCTGGACGATCGCGCACAACCACGGCGATCTACCCATCTGGCTGGTGACCCAATACAACCCCGACGCCAATTTTCGCGACATGCATCCCGGCATGGTGATCACGCTGCCCCAGGTGGAGCCGATCAATCGCCAGTGATGCCGCGTGCCTGAAGAAACGTCGTCAAGACGGGTTTGCTGTTCTGATCCGGCTTGAAGTCCACGGCGGCGCCGTCCGCCCCACGGCAGCGGACGAGCAAACCGCTGCTCGCCCCGATCCGCCTCAACATCGGCGCCGTCGCCTGGAAATAGGCGGTCCGACCCCAGGGGACCAACGGGGTGTAGGCCTCCTTGCCGAGTTTCGGCGGCGTCGCCGGTTGGAGCACGAGTTCCCCGTCGTCGAGCACCAAGGCCACGGCCGCCGGGCCGTCGATGTCGGCGACCTGGCGGTCGTTGCCGGGCGCGATATGCAGCCAGATCCCGTAGGTGATCTCTCCCATGCGATCCCACTCGACCGGCCCGAGATACGCGAAGCTCGCATGTTTGTTGACCGACAACAGTCCGCTCTCCACGAACTCCAGCGGTGCCGTCAAGCCCGCGACGGTCATCCCGGTATCGTCGTCGAGGCGCTCGAAAGGCGCGTGAGACGTGGTGCTCGCACAGGCGCCGAGACCGGCGGCAAGGACCAGGATCAGAAAGCGAGGAGCGTGCATTGCCTTCCAAGTATAGCGAAGACGTGAGCCATGCCCGATTATGTTGCATGCGCCGCACGCTATAATTCCGTGCCATGACGTCCATCACTCGCCGAAATCTCGCCAAGAACTTGTCTCTTTTTCTTGCTGCAAGCGCGTGCACCGGCGCCAGCTTCCGGGCTGCCGCCGATGCACTGACGCCCGCCGACCGGATCGTGGTGCGCAAATCGGAGCGCCGGCTCTATCTGTACCGGGGTGAGCGCCTCATCGGCAGCTACAAGATCGCGCTCGGCTTGAACCCGCACGGCCCGAAGGAGCAGGAACACGATTTTCGCACGCCGGAGGGCCATTACGTGCTCGCGCGGCGCAACACCCACAGCGATTATTTCCTCTCGATTCAGGTCTCCTATCCGAACAAGGACGACGAGATGCGCGCCCGTAAGAATCATGTCGAGCCGGGCGGCGCGATCATGATTCACGGTCTGCCGAATACGCCGCGGCACTCGGCGGACTACTATGCCTCGGCCGATTGGACCGATGGCTGCATCGCACTCTCGAATTCCGACATGGTGGAGGTCTGGATGCGCACGCAGGACGACATCCCGATCGACATCTACCCCTGAAGGATCCGCGTGGAAACCGAAATCTCATCGTCCGACATGGTCGACGCCCGCGTCGCCCCGAAGGGCAGTCTCGAACATCTTTCGCAGCAGGAGATCGCAAAGCTGCTCGATTCCGGCCAGGGCGGCCTTTATCCACTGTTCCGGCAGTGTTCACTCGCCGTCCTCAATTCCGGCAGCGCAATCGACGATGCCCGGCTGATATTCGCGAAATACCGCGACTTCGACCTGCGCATCGTACGGCAGGCCTGGGGCATCAAGCTGGAGATCAAGAACGCTCCGGCGGCGGCCTTCGTCGACGGCGTGATGATCAAGGGGCTCAAGGAACACCTGTTCGCGGTGCTGCGCGACGTCGTGTTCATCTCGAACGAAATCATGGAAAGCGGCCGGTTCGACCTGAACTCGTCGGCGAGCATCACGAATGCGGTTTTCCACGTGCTGCGCAATGCGCGGATCTTCGACGCGCAGTTGCGGCCCAATCTCGTCGTCTGCTGGGGCGGCCATTCGATCCCGCGGGTCGAGTACGACTACTCGAAGCGGGTCGGTTACGAGTTCGGGCTGCGCGGCCTGGACGTCTGCACGGGATGCGGCCCCGGTGCGATGAAAGGGCCGATGAAGGGGGCAACCATCGGCCATTCCAAACAGCGCATCACCAATGGCCGCTACATCGGACTGACGGAGCCGGGAATCATCGCCGCCGAGCCGCCCAATCCAATCGTGAGCCACCTCGTGATCATGCCCGACATCGAGAAGAGACTCGAGGCATTCGTGCGTCTCGGGCACGGCATCGTCGTGTTCCCCGGCGGCGCCGGCACGGCCGAGGAGATCTTGTACCTGCTCGGTGTGTTGCTCGAGCCGGGCAATCGGGAACTGCCGTTTCCCGTCGTCTTTTCCGGCCCGGAGGTCAGCCGACCGTATTTCGAGCAGATTCATCGCTTCATCGGCGCCACGCTCGGCGCGGAGGCGCAGTCCCGCTACCAGATCATCCTGGACGATCCGGCCGCCGTCGCGCGCGCGATGGTCCACGGGCTTGCCGCCGTCCGCGACTATCGTCGACACGTCGCCGATTCCTACGGGTTCAACTGGCTGCTCAAGATCCCGCTGGCATTGCAGCAGCCGTTCGTCGTCACCCATGCCGCGATGAGCGGTCTGAATCTGAGCCGCGATCTGCCCGTGCATGAAAGGGCCGCGAACCTGCGGCGCGCGTTCTCGGGGATCGTCGCCGGCAACGTCAAGGAATATGGGGTCGAGGCGATCGAACGCTTCGGCCCCTTCGAACTGCACGGCGACGCCGCGATCATGGAGCCGCTCGACGAACTGCTCGCTTCCTTCGTGGCTCAGGGACGAATGAAGCTGGCGGGCGCCGACTATACTCCCTGCTATCGACTGGTCGCATGAGCGAGCACCACCGAATACGCTACCGCATCGAGCTGCCGAACGGCACGCAGCAGGTATTCGATTTCCAATTCGACGAGCAGGATTTTCGCCTGCGCAATGCTCCGCCGCCAAACCCCCCCTTCTGGACTCAGCTCGACTACAACAAGTGCGCCAATTGTCCGCTCGATGTGCGGGACAACCCGCATTGTCCGCCGGCGCTGCACATGGTCGACACGGTCGAGCGGCTCGCCACGCTCGTCTCCTTCGACATCGTCAGCGTCACCGTCACGATGCCCGAACGCACGATGCATGCCGAGGTCTCCGCGCAGCAGGCGATGTCCTCGATACTCGGCCTCATCATGGCGACCGCCGGATGTCCGTGGACCGGGCTGCTGCGCCCCATGGCGCGATTCCATCTACCCTTCGCGAGCGAGGTGGAGACCCTGTATCGCTGTCTCACGATGTATCTTCTCGCGAAGGAGCTCGCCGACGCCCCGGCGCGCGGCGGTTTCGAGCTGCTGCAATCGCTCTACGAAACCCTGCACGTCGTGAACCGCGACATGTCACGCAGACTCGGCGCCGCCACGCGCAGCGATCCGGCGCGCAACGCCCTCGCGTTGCTCGACACGTACAGCACGCTGCTTCCGGCCGCGATCGACGGCTCCCTCGCCGAATTGCGTCCGCTGTTCGACTCGTGGAAAATCCCGCTGCAGAAGCCCATTTAACTTACCGCGTCCCTCTCTGAGACGGCTATCCCAATGCTGTCCGGAGGCGCAGGTCCGCCCCGGCCCGCTTGTGACACAGTTCCTGTCGAGAGGCCTGCGGCAGACTTACTGTGATCCATCGAAATCAGGCGAAGGCGATGAACAACAGCAAGGATAAACCGCGATATCAGGGGGTGGACCGTCGTGCTCCGCGCGCCGATGCATCGGCCCCGGCAGGATCACGGGATGGATTCGCCAACACGCTGAAGCGGGAGAAGGTCGGCGGCCGGCACGGCGCGATAACGACCTCGCTGTACAGCTGGCACAGCTACAAGAACTGGGCCGACAAGGTGCGCGGCAATTGGGACGAAAAAAAATAAGCCGGGAAAATCGAAGCATCGACCGGACGGTCGCGTCATCGACAGATCCCGATCAGGCGGTCACCGGCAGAAGATCGCCGACACTTTTCGACTGCACTCCGATTTCCTTCTCCCGCAACCATTCGATCAAGGGCGCCCAATCCTCCAAGTCGCGCGCCACCGCGCCCGGCTTCATCTCGTGCAGCCCCACGCCGAGTTCGGCGGCGCGCACGTAATTTTGGGAGTCACGCAGCGTGGCGATGATCGGGATTCGTAAAGTCGCCAGGAATCGCATCAAGGACTGATACACCAGCGTGTTGCGCTTGACGCGATTCGCGATGACTCCGATGCGATTCTCATTGCGGCGTATCTTCGCGATCAGCAACAGGTCCGCGATGCACTTGGAGCATGCATGGATGTCGATATCCGAGGGAAGCACCGGAACGATGATCGCGTCGGCGCTCTTGGTCATGTCCGGCAGCTCCTGCGGCGGAACCGCGGCCGGCGTGTCGACGACCACGTGCTTGGCATCCGCCGGTGTGCGCATCTGCCAGGCCCGTGTGACGCGGCCGTTCTTTTCGAAAGCGGCGACGCCGTGGATGAAAGGCTGTTCGGCGGTGCGCTTCTTGAGCCAGCGCATGCTCGAACCCTGGGGGTCGTTGTCCGACAGCAGGGGTCGGTCGCCCTGGCTCGCAAAATAGCTCACGAGATTGGTCGCGACCGTCGTTTTGCCGGAGCCGCCCTTAGGATTCAGCACCAAAATCCTTTGCATGCCCCGAGCGTACGCAGCCACCGCCTCCATGGCAAGCTTCGGCGGCCGGGCGCAAGCGCGTCGTCCGGCTTGTGAGCAGACTCACGTTCGGCGGCCGCCGGGGTGGCTAGACTGAAGGTCATGGAATGGGTACTACAACTCGTCGACGAGATCGACGATGCGATCGCCGCCGCCGCGCAGTGGTGCCTCCGAGCCGCCAGCCGCTAAAGACGGGTACCATGGGCGCTGGCATTTCAGCGGAACACCCCCATGCGAATAGCGATCCTGGCCTCCCTCGCCGCCCTGTTGGCCGCGTGCGGCTCCGGCAAACCCCTCGAGCCGGCACAGGCCGGGGTCAGTGCCCTCGAAATCGTCGATTTGCAACCCGGCGCGGGCGCGAGCATCGCCGCCGGGCAGACGGCAGTCGTCAATTACACCGGTTGGCTCTATGACAACGCCGCGCCGCTGCACAAGGGCAGTCAGTTCGACAGCTCGCTGACGACGGGCGCACCGTTCCGATTCAAGCTCGGTGCCGGCGAGGTCATCAAGGGCTGGGATCAGGGCGTGCTCGGCATGAAAATCGGCAGCGCGCGTCGACTGACGATTCCCGCCGCGCTCGCCTACGGTGACAGCGGCGCCGGCGGCGTGATTCCGCCGGGAGCCACCCTGGTGTTCGACGTCGAGTTGCTAGGGATCGAATGACGGCCTTCCGGCCGAGCGAGCGCGTCCGCATCGAGGGACCCGCGGGAGCCATCGAGGCCCTGGTCGCCGAGGTCGACCGCCCCTCCGGCATGCATGCCGTCGTCTGTCACCCGCATCCCCTCTACGGCGGCACCATGGACAACAAGGTCGTCACGACGCTCGCCCGTGCGTTGCAGGAGTGCGACGTCCCGACCGTGCGGTTCAATTTTCGCGGTGTCGGCGCGAGCGAAGGGAGTTACGACGAGGGGAGGGGGGAAACCGACGATGCCGCTGCCGTGGCTCGCTGGGCCAAGGAACGCTGGTCGACGGGCGGACTGATCGTGGCGGGATTCTCGTTCGGCGCCTACGTGGCCCTGCGGCTCGCCGCGCTGTGCAAACCGGTGCGAGTGATCACCGTGGCTCCGCCCATACAGCGCTTCGACTTCTCCGCCACGGCCACGCCCGAGTGTCCCTGGTTGATCGTGCAAGGCGAGGCGGACGAACTGGTGGATTCGAAGGCGGTGTCGTCGTGGGCCGGGGCCGCAAGTCCGCGACCCAGTCTCGTGATGTTGCCCGGAGTCGGGCATTTCTTTCACGGATCCCTGCATGAATTGCGGGACGCCGTCATTTCCGACATCCGGAGCGGTTGACGAGAGACAACCGCTCCGGAGCGAGAATACGGATTCTTAGTTCACGAATTCCTTGAGCGACTTCAGTGCGGCGATGCGCACTTTCTTGCTGGCCGGTTTCGCCTTGAACGTGATCTTCTCGCCGTTGAAGGGGTTGATGCCCTCACGCGCCTTCGTGGCCGGCTTCTTGACGACCTTCAGCTTGAGAAGGCCGGGAAGCGTGAACAACCCGTGGCTGCGCAGACTCTTCTTGATGACGGCGGACAGTGAATCAAACACGGCTCCGACTTGCTTCTTGGAGAGCTCTGTTTCCTTACTAATGCTTGCGAGAATTTCAGACTTGGTCGGTGCTGCATTCTTTTTCGCCATTTTTAATCTCCTGACTATAGTTTCCAAACGCGGGCTTTTCAGCCGTAAATTCAACTCGGCGCCGAAAATAACATAGAAAAAAGCTTATGTTTAGCGCAAATGCGAAAAAAGTGGCGACCCATACCTGCATGTCATGCCTGATTTTCCAGGCTCCGAGCGCGGTGAGGGACGCATCGACGCGAGGATGCGCACGTGATCGAACGCAAAGCCGCCCGCGATAAACGTTTGCATACAGTCACGTAGGAGACATTGCTGGGACTTCAGGCCACGTGGGCTGCAGGTCAGCGCAAGATCAGCAGCAGCGCGCTGATCGCGATCGAAACCCACAGCACCGAAAAATCGATCTGCCCGATCGGCGGGATGAGACGGCGCACCGGTCGCAACACCGGTTCGCAGAGGCGCACGACGAGGCGCACACCGGGAACGCTGCCGCCCGGCGACATGAAGCTGGACAAGGCATAGATGATCATCGCGAACAAATAGATCCGGAGCACCATGTCGGCGAGGCTGACGACACTGACGCGCAGGAACAGCGGCCAGTCCGTCAAGGGGTAGCCGCTGAGCGCAAAGTTCGCGGCCGTGCGCAGCACCGCCGCCGCGAGCACCGCGACGACCGTCGCCGAGTCCACTTTGCCGACCGGCGGCAGCAAGCGGCGCAGGGGCAACACGAGCCAATTGGTCACCCGCACGATCGCGTCCGCCATCGGATCGCGAAAATCGGCGCGCACGAGCTGGAACAGCAAGCGCAGGACGAAGGCCAGCACCAACAGCCACAACAGGGTATCGACGATGTATCGGACGGCTTCCATTCAAGACCTCAAGGAGCGCCAAATTGGGCGGCGAGTTCGGCGGAACGCCGGTCGGCTGCTGCGACTGCGTTGGCGACGATACCACGAAGATCCGCGGCGTCGAGCACGGCCAGCGCCGCCGCGGTCGTGCCACCCTTGGACGTGACTTGTTCGCGCAGGGTCGCGAGCGTGTCGATCGACTGTTGCGCCATCGTCGCCGCACCGAGGGCCGTCTGGAGCGTGAGGCGACGTGCGACGTCGGGCGGCAGACCGCGATCGCGAGCCGCCGCCTCGATGGCTTCCATGAACAGGAAGAAGTAAGCGGGACCGCTGCCGGAAACCGCCGTGACCGTATCCATCTGGCTCTCGCGCTCGACCCAGACGGTTGCGCCAACCGCCGTCATGATCGACTCGGTGAGCGCACGGTGAGCCGCGCCGACGTCCGGCGGGGCATATAGACCGGTTGCGCCGAGACCGAGCAGGGCCGGGCGATTGGGCATCGCCCTGACGATCGGCGTCCCCGGCGCGAACCACCGGGCAAGAGAATCATGGGTGATACCGGCCGCCACCGAGATCAGCAAGGCACCACCGCCCGCGAGCCGAGGGGCGAGGCTCGCCGCCGCGACGCGCATGAGCTGCGGCTTGACGGCGAGCACCACGACGTCGGCATCGCGCACGACCGGCGCCTCATCCGGCATGGCGTTGATCGAAAACTGGGCGGTCAGGCGCTCCCGCTGGCGCAGCTCGGGATCCGACACCCAGATGCGCTGCGCCGACAGGCCTTCGCGGATCAAACCCCCGATCAGCGCGGAGGCCATGTTGCCGCCGCCGATGAAGCTGAGTTTTCGAAGGTCTTGCATGTGGTATCCCCGAATGACCGATGATTAGCGAGCACCGAACAAGGCGGTGCCGATTCTGACGCAGGTCGCCCCCTCGGCGATCGCCGACTCGAAGTCCCCGCTCATGCCCATGGACAGGGTATCCAGCCCGGCCCCGTCCCGATTGAGGGCTTCCGCGGCGCGCCGCAGTTCCGCGAAGACCAGGCGCTGCGCCCGGGGGTCGGTTTGCGGCGCCGGCACGCACATCAATCCCCGCAGTCGCAGCCGTGGCAGGGCCGCAACGCCAGCCGCGAGCTCGGCGAGACGCTCGGGCGCGACCCCGCCCTTGCGCTCCTCGTCGCTCAGCGCGACTTGAATACAGACGTTCAGCGGCGGGGCGTGGAAGGGCCTCTGCTCCGACAGGCGACGCGCCACGCCCAGGCGGTCGACGCTGTGCACCCAATCGAAGCGTTCCGCGATCGTGCGCGTCTTGTTCGACTGGATCCCGCCGATGAAATGCCAGCGTAAATCGAGCGCGCCGAGGGCGTCCATCTTCGCGACGGCCTCCTGCAGATAGTTTTCGCCGAAATCCGTGACGCCTGCCGTGGCAACCCGACGCACCGATTCGGCACTCTGTGCCTTGGAGACGGCAATCAGGGTGATCGAGCCCGGATCGCGGCCGCAAGCCGAGGCGGCACGTTCGATCCGCGACCTGACCGCGGCGACCGACTCTGCTGAATTTTGCGGACCAATTAACATATTGGGTGAGGACACCCTCTTATATACTGTTTGGCATCGGTTAGAGCCGAATTAGGAGCCGTAGATGGCGGTTGATATCGCGCAGCTTCTCGCCTTTGCGGTGAAGAACAACGCGTCGGATTTGCATCTCTCGGCGGGCGTGCCTCCGATGATCCGCGTCGATGGCGACATGAAACGGATCAACATGCCGGCGTTGGTGCACAAAGAAGTGCACAGCATGGTGTACGACATCATGAACGACAAGCAGCGCAAGGCATTCGAAGAATTCTTCGAAACCGATTTCTCCTTTGAAATCCCGAAGTTGGCCCGGTTTCGCGTCAACGCCTTCAACCAGAACCGCGGCGCCGGCGCCGTGTTTCGCAACATCCCCTCCACGATCCTGTCCCTCGACGAATTGAATGCACCCAAGGCGTTCCGAGACCTCTGCATGCTGCCGCGTGGCCTCGTGTTGGTTACCGGACCGACGGGATCGGGCAAGTCGACGACCCTCGCCGGCATGGTCAATCACTGCAACGACAACCGCCCGGACCATATTATAACCATCGAGGATCCGATCGAGTTCGTGCACGAGAGCAAGCGCTGCCTGGTGAATCAGCGTGAGGTCCACCGCGACACCCTGGGCTTCACCGAGGCCTTGCGGTCGGCATTGCGCGAGGACCCCGACGTCGTCCTGGTCGGCGAAATGCGCGACCTGGAGACCATCCGCCTCGCCCTGACCGCCGCCGAGACCGGGCATCTGGTTTTCGGCACGCTGCACACGAGTTCGGCGGCCAAAACGATCGACCGCGTCGTCGACGTGTTCCCGGCCGCCGAAAAGGAGATGGTGCGCGCCATGTTGTCCGAAAGCTTGCGCGCCGTGATCTCGCAAACCCTGATGAAAAAGGTCGGTGGTGGACGTATCGCGGCGCATGAGATCATGATAGGCACACCCGCCATCCGCAATCTGATCCGCGAGGGCAAGATCGCCCAGATGTATTCCGCGATTCAGACCGGCCAGGGGCAGGGCATGCAGACGCTGGACCAGTGCCTGCAGGACCTGGTGCAGAAGGGCGTCGTGAGCCGCGAAGAAGCGCGATACAAGGCACAAAACAAGGACAGCATCTGATATGGAGCGCGATCAGGCCATCAAGCTAATGCAGGATCTTTTGCGTCGCATGGTCGAGAAGAAGGGGTCCGACCTCTTCATCACCGCGGGCTTCCCGCCGGCCATCAAGATCGACGGTGAACTGCGGACGCAGTCCGAACGCTCCCTGACGCCCGAGCAGAGTTCGGGTCTCGTGCGCGCGATCATGAACGACCGCCAAACCAAGGAGTTCGACTCCACCAAGGAGTGCAACTTCGCGATCGCACCGCCCGGCATCGGCCGCTTCCGCGTCAGTGCCTTCGTGCAGCAGGGTTACACCGGCGCGGTGCTGCGTACCATCAACGCGAAGATCCCGACGCTCGAGGAACTCGAGCTGCCGCCCGTCCTCAAGGACGTGGTGCTGTCGAAGCGCGGCTTCGTGATCCTCGTGGGGGGCACGGGCTCCGGCAAGTCGACCTCCCTTGCCGCGATGGTCGGCTACCGCAACGAGAAGACGCGCGGCCACATCGTCACGATCGAGGACCCGGTCGAATACGTGCATGCCCACAAGGGCTGCGTCGTCACCCACCGCGAGGTGGGGGTCGACTGCGAGAGCTGGCACCTTGCGCTCAAGAACACCCTGCGTCAGGCGCCCGACGTCATTCTCATCGGCGAAATCCGCGACCGGGAGACGATGGAATACGGCATTCAGTTCGCCGAGACGGGCCATTTGGTGTTGGCGACGCTGCACGCGAACAGCTCGAACCAGGCGCTCGACCGCATCATCAATTTCTTCCCGGAGGAACGGCGCGAGCAATTGCTGATGGATCTTTCCCTGAACATCCGCGCGCTGATCTCGCAGCGGCTGATTCCGCGCGAGAGCGGCAGCGGCCGGATCGCCGCGATGGAGATCATGCTGCAGTCGCCGTTGATCTCCGATCTGATCTTCAAGGGCGAGGTCGCGAAAATCAAGGACGTCATGTCCCGCTCGAATCGACTGGGCATGAAGACTTTCGACCAGGCCTTGTTCGAGCTGTACGAAGCGGGCCTCGTTTCCTACGAAGATGCCCTGCGCAATGCCGATTCGAAGAACGAGCTGCGCCTGAGGGTGAAGCTCGAGAGCAAGCGTCAACAGAAGAATCCCGACGAGGCAGGCCAGTCCCTGCAGATCGTCGAGGAAGAAGAAGGCCAGGTGTTCTGACGGATGTCCGCCGCCGCGCCCCTGCAGACGATGAATACGAAGCCCTTGTTCCAATTGATGGTCGACAAGAACGCCTCGGATTTGTTTTTCACGTGCAACGCGCCGGTGAAGATCAAGATTCAGGGCAAGATTTTTCCCGTCAACAAACAGATTCTGAGCCCCGAAACGGTGCGCCAGGCCGCGCTCGGCCTGATGACCCAGGATCAGATCGAACATTTCAACGAAGAGCTGGAGATCGATTTCGCGATTTCCGAGTCCGGCCTCGGCCGATTCCGGGTCAACGTGTTCTATCAGCGTGGCTACCCCGCGATGGTGCTGCGCTACATCACCGCGGAGATGCCCAAGCTCGAGGATCTCGGCATGCCCGAGGTCTACAAAGAGCTCGTGATGCTCAAGCGCGGACTCATTTTGATGGTCGGCGCGGCGGGCGCGGGCAAGTCGACGACCCTCGCCGCGATGATCAATTATCGCAACGAAACCTCGTCCGACCACATTCTGACCATTGAGGACCCGATCGAATTCCTGCACAGCAACAAGAAATCGATCGTCAACCAGCGCGAGGTCGGCCTCGACACGAAATCCTTCGCGCGCGCCCTGCGCAGCGCGGTTCGTTCGGCGCCCGACGTGATCCTCATCGGTGAAATCCGCGATCGGGAGACGATGGAAGCGGCGCTCGCGCTCGCGGGGACCGGTCACTTATGCATCGCGACGCTGCACGCGAACAATTGTGCCGAGACCCTGGATCGCATCATCAACATGTTCCCGCGCGATCAGCACAATCAGATCTTTCTGGATCTTTCGCAGTATCTGCGCGCGATCATGTCGCAGCGTCTCGTGTACGCCAAGTCGGGTACGCGCGTGGCGGCGTCCGAGGTCATGGTGAACACGCCCTACGTATCGGAACTGATCAAGAAGGGCGACGTCACCGGCGTCAAAGAGGCGATCCGGACGGGCACCGAGCGCGGCATGCTCAGTTTCGACGCCTCCCTCTACAACCTCGTTCGCGAGGGACGGATCGAGATGGAAGAGGCGCTATCGAGCGCGGATTCCCGCACCAACCTCGAAGCCAAGATCAATTTCGGCTGATCTCGGCGAGGGATTGTTCTCGAAGCAGAGGTTGCCTTCGAACTCCCGGGTGCAGACGTCCCAGCCGGAGCGCAAGGCACGCTCCCGACAGGCCGCCGGGTCCACGTCAAGGGCCCGACGCGCGGCCCGGGCGAGATCTGCATCCAGGGCGCCGGTCACGCCGTCCTCGATGACGTCGATCGGGCCGGTCACCGGGAATGCCGCGACCGGCACGCCGCAGGCCATTGCTTCGAGATTCACGAGACCAAACGTGTCCGTCATGCTCGGAAACACCATGACGTCCGCGGCCGCGAGATGCACGGCCAGGTCCTCGCCATAGCGAAAACCGAGAAAATGCGCTCCGGGGAAGCGGGCCTGCAGCCGGGGCCGTTCCGGCCCGTCGCCGATGACGATCTTGCTGCCGCTCCAGGGCATGCTCAGGAAGGCATCGACGTTCTTCTCGACCGCCACCCGTCCCACGTAGGCCGCGATCGGCCGCGGCCAGTGCAGGACCGTCTTGTCGCGCGGCCTGAACAACTCCGTGTCCACGCCCCGCCGCCAGCACGACAGGTTCGCAAACCCCCGGGCGCTCAGATCTTTGCGCACCGAAGCCGTACTCACCATGCAGCGCACGGCGGCGCCGTGAAACCAACGCAGCAGGCCGTAGGAGGCCGCCTCGGGAATCGGATAGCGGGCGCGTAAGTACTGCGGAAACTGGGTATGGTACGAGGTCGTGAAGCGCAGTCCGCCGCGCAGGCACGCGCGCCGGGCCGCGAGCCCCAGAGGGCCTTCGGTCGCGATGTGCACGGCATTGGGCGCGAATTCGGCGATTCGTCGGCGCACCGCCGGGCCCGGAAACAACGACAGGCGTATCTCCGGGTAGCTCGGGCAGGGGACGTTGCGAAAATCTCCCGGCGTGATCAGGCGCACGTCGTGGCCGAAACGCCCGAGCCACGCGGCCGTTTGGGACAGGGTGCGCACGACCCCGTTCGTTTGTGGGAACCACGCATCGCTGACGATCATGACTCTCATGGCCAATGCACTCTCGTCCACGCCGGTGACGATTCCGTGACGGACCCGAGACAATTTGCTGAATGTTGTCCGGTACATCGTCGCTGCGCGGGTTCTTGTAATCAGCCTGCAACGTGAATCCTATATTTCATCCACCGTGGGATCCCCGACATCATTCCGAGGAAGAGCAATGCAAAGTTTCTTGGCTGAACTGCGAACGCAACGCTGGGACGACCATCGGTTCTATCATCACAGCCGCATCAACCAGTCGCTGCATTTCCTGAGCGCCTGCAGTTTCCTCGTGGCCTACGTCATGCTGTTCACGGATCCGGTCGCCGCGGCCTTGATCGCGTGGCTCGTTGCGATGGTCAGCCGGCAGTCCGGGCATTTTTTCTTCGAGCCCAAGGGCTATGACGAGGTCAACCAGGCGACGCACGAATACAAGGAGGACGTGAAGGTCGGGTACAACCTGCGCCGAAAAGTCGTGCTGCACGTCATCTGGGCTCTCGTGCCCGTCGTCCTGTGGCTGGAGCCGACCTTTTTCGGGGTCTTTCACCCGCACGCCTCGACCGAGGAATTCGTCCGGCACGTCGGTCAGATCTGGCTGGTCCTCGGGATCGCAGGACTGCTGTTCCGCACCGTGCACTTGTTCTTCCTGCGCGACGTGCAGACGGGCCTGGTATGGCTCACGAAAATCGTGACCGATCCGTTCAACGACTTCAAACTGTACTGCAAGTCGCCGATCTACCTGCTACGCGGCGAACTGATGGACCCCATGGAGGGTGAACAACGCGCCTGAATCATTTCTTTGAACACGCGTCGTTTGATGGCCTTGTTGGTCAGTTCGGGCGCCTGCCACCACCAAGCGTCGCGTTGCATGGCCTCGGCCGCCGAGACGATCCGGTCGGCGACCGCGGCGAAATCGGCATCCGAATAGTTCAAGCTGAAAATGAATCGTCCGGTACCGACCCAGCTGAGGGCGAGTCCCGCGGCGCGCAGGTAATATTGAAACATCCAATTGTATCGCGAAGGCTGGGTGTACGAGATCGTCCAGATCGAGGACAGGTTCGCGATCCGGACCGGCAGCCCGGCGGTGCTCAGACGATCGTTGAGCGAGCGCGCCCGTGCATCCCAGACGCTGTCGAGATCACGGTAGATCGCGTGTATCTGTTCGCCGTCCAGTCGTTGCAGGAACTCGTACATCGAGCCCATCACATAGGGGTGTGCATTGAACGTGCCGCGCGCGAAACAGATGTCCGCCGGTCGCTCCTCGCGAAATCTTCTCATCAAGTCCCGTCGGCCGCAGACCACGCCGATGGGCAGGCCCCCGGCGATCGTCTTTCCATAGGTGACGATGTCGGCGCGTACTCCGAAATACTCCTGGGCACCGCCCCGCGCGAGCCGGAAGCCGACGAAGACTTCATCGAAGATCAGCGGAATGTTTCTTTCCGTGCAGACAACGCGGAGTTTCCGCAACCAGTCGGTGTAGGCCTCACGATCGAAGTGCGCCCTGCGGCCGCTGTCCACCAACGTGGAGTCTCCGGGTGCGTTGACGTTCGGGTGCAGGGCCTGCAGCGGATTCACGAGCACGCAGGCGATGTCCCGGCGCGTGCGCAGCACCCGCAGGCTCGCTTCGTCCATGTCCTTCAGGGTATAGGTCTCGCGGGCCGCCAGGGGATTGCCGACGCCAGGCTGCACGTCCCCCCACCATCCGTGATAGGCCCCGCAGAAGCGCACGAGATTGCGTCGGCCGGTGTGATAACGGGCGAGGCGGACCGCCTGCATCACCGCTTCGGTGCCGGACATGTGGAACGACACTTCGTCGAGCCCGGAGATTTCTCGCAATCGGCGCACGTTGTAGACCGTCACGGGATGATAGGCGCCGAGCACGGGCCCGAGCTCACGGACGTGTTCGGCGCCGCGGGCGATGCATTCCTTGTAGAAATCGTAGCCGAACACGTTGACGCCATAGGAGCCGGTCAGATCGTAGAAACGATTGCCGTCCAGATCGGTCACGGTCACCCCGGACGAGGACTCGAGGAAGGTCCCGCCGCGCAGGTGTTCCCGGGCGTAGCGACTGAATTGAAACGGCACCCGATACCGGGACGTGAACTGCAGGTCGGAGACCGATTCCTGGATCTCGGCGGTCATCGCGGCGGATTTCGCGAAGCGCTGTTCGAACAGGCCGGCGAGGCGCATGAAACCCGCACGCCGGGTCGCCGCTATGGAGTCGGGCGCTTCGTCGACGCGGAAGAACCGGTCCTCGCCGTACTCATAGAACGGTACGAGGGCCGCGAATCGCCGCGCCATGCGCGAGTGCCCGGTCAGCGAGCGGTGTTTGGCCGCCGACAGCTGCAGGCGAACCTGCAGTTTGCGCAAGAGCAGCACGGCGAGGAGTGCTGCGCAGAGTTCGACGAAAATCATGTTCATCACCCGTGCGTTTTCGGCGGTCGCCGGTTACGTGCGCGCCACCCTATTACAGGCGAATGACACTTCCATGAACCACGCTTCCTTGCTTGCCAGGATCGTCCAACAGGAGGACTTGAATTTCCTGCTCACCAACCGCATTCCGCGCCGTTACCTGACGCTGTTCGTCGGCTGGCTCAGCCGGATCGAGAACCGCTGGGTCGCGGCGGCCTGCATTGCCGTCTGGAAGCGTTTCTCCGACCTCGACCTCAGCGATGCGCGTCTGCGCCGATTTCGGAGCCTCAAAGAGTGCTTCACGCGCGAATTGCTTCCCGGCGCCCGTCCGATCGACCCGGATCCGGGGGTGCTGACCAGTCCCAGCGACGCGATCGTCGGCGCTCACGGCCGGATCGGTGGCGACACGGTGCTGCAGGCCAAGGGTTTCCCCTATCCTCTGTCAGACCTCCTGGGCGACCCCGAACTCGTGCGCTATTACCGCGGCGGCAGCTACGTGACCCTGCGTCTGACCTCCAGCATGTACCACCGCTTCCATGCGCCGGCGGATTGCCGGATCGAGCAGGTCAGCTACGTCTCCGGAGACACCTGGAACGTGAATCCGATCGCGCTGCGCCGGGTCGAGCGGCTATTTTGCAAGAACGAACGCGCGATCATCCGCTGTCGCCTGCCGGGCAGCGAGGACATCCTGACTCTCGTGCCCGTTGCCGCGATACTCGTCGCGAGCATCCGGCTGCATTTCCTGGACGTACTCCTGCACCTGCGCTATCGGGGCCCGAACGTCATGCGCTGTGAGGTCGCGATGCGCAAGGGCGAGGAGATGGGCTGGTTCGAGCATGGCTCGACGATCATCGTATTCGCGCCCCCCGGATTCAGCCTGTGCCAGAATATCCAAAACGGCGACCGCATGCGCATGGGTCAGGCGCTGTTGAATTTCCCTGGGCACGGAGAAACGCGGGCATGAAATGGTTTTTTGCCGCACTCGGCGTCGGTTTGAAGTTCGCCGCCATCGTCGCGCTCGGTCTCTATGCCGTGCGGACCATGCATCACTGAGGCAGCCCGGCCCGCAGTCGGCGCAGCGGCGACTCAAAGCGGTCGCCGATGCCTCGTCAAGGTGGCGGCGATCGACGCCAGCACGGCCATGCGCACCGCGACGCCATTGTTGACCTGTTCGCGGATCACCGACCGGGGGCCGTCGGCGACCTCGGAGGAGATCTCCACGCCGCGATTCATGGGTCCGGGATGCATGACGAGCACGCTGGGGCTGGCCAGTTTCAAGCGCTTCGCATCGAGTCCGAACTCGTGGAAATAGGCGGGGTCGTCCAGCGCCGCGGCCTGAACCATGCGTTCCTTCTGTATCCGAAGCATCATGACGACATCCGCGCCCGCGATGCCTTCCTCGATCCGGGTGTAGCGGTGCGCGCCCGCAAATTCGTCCGCCGACGGCAGCAGCATCTCGGGCGCCACGAGCCTGACATCGGTCGTTCCCAGCGTGTACAGGGCCTGGGCGGCGGAACGCGCGACGCGGGAATGCTTGATGTCGCCGACGATCGCGACTTTGAGGCCCGCGAACCGCCGTTTGTGCAGACGTATCGTGAGCATGTCGAGCAAGCCCTGGGTGGGATGCGACACGTGCGCTTCCCCGGCGCTGATCACCGAGACGTGGGGCGCGACGTGATCGATCAGAAATTCGGGCATACCCGCTTCCGAATCGCGGATCACGAAGACGTCGGTGTTCATCGCCTCGAGCGTGTAGATCGTGTCGAGCATGGTTTCACCCTTGACGCGTGAACTCGACTGCATCTCCAGGTTCAGCACGTGCGCCCCCAGGCGGCGGCTGGCGAGGTCGAACGAGGCGCGAGTGCGCGTGCTCGGTTCGAAGAACAAGTTGGCGACGGTCATGCCGGCGAGTTCACGCCCCTCGTAGGCCGGTTGCCCCGGGATTCGGCGATAGCTTTCCGCCCGGTCGAGAATGGCCGTCAGTGCATCGCGGCTCAGCCCATCGAGGGTGATGAGGTGGCGAAGGCCCCCGGCGCTGTCTTGTTGTGCTCGCATGTCGGTCTCATGATCGTATCGTAAACCAGCGTTCCAAAATCACGCAGGCCGCGGCCGCGTCGACATCCGCCTTTTCGACGCGACGTCGGCGCAGTCCCGATTGGCGTGCGGAGCGCAGCCGCTCCGCCGCCTCGAGCGACGAGTAGCGCTCGTCGACGAGATCCACGGGCAGCCGATAGCGGGTCCCGACGGCAGCGGCGAAGGCGCGCGCCCGAGCGGCCATCGGACTTTCGGAGTCGTCGACATTATACGGCAGCCCGACGACCGCCCGCGTCGGGCGCCACTCGGCGATCAGCGCGTCGATGGCGGGCCATTGGGGTCCTTCCGGGCCCGCCGTGATCGCCGTCAAGGGGGAGGCGGAACGGCTCAGCGTGTCGCCGCAGGCGACCCCGATGCGTCGGCCGCCGAAGTCGAAAGCGATCACGAGACCGGGAGTGGCGCTCCGGTGCGGATCCTCAGGCATTGCCGCTGATCGGACTCAGGCGTGACAATTCCACACCGAGCAGGCTCGCGGCCGCCTGCCAGCGTGCCTCGAACGGCAGATCGAAGATGATGCCGGCATCCACCGGCGCATTCAGCCAGGCATTGGCGCGAATCTCTTGCTCCAGCTGGCCACCGTCCCAGCCCGCGTAGCCGAGCGCGATCACCGCTTCTGCGGGTCCCTCGCCGCGCGAGATCGCGCTCAGGATGTCGCGCGACGTGGTCACGTGAATGCTGTCCGAGACGCGCAGTGTCGTATCCCACTGGCCGCCGGCCCGGTGGACGACGAAGCCGCGATCGGTCTGCATCGGTCCACCGCGCAGCACCGGGCGGTCGGTGATCGGGCCAGGCGGGATCGCGATGTCCAGCTGTTCGAAGACCTCGCCCATGCGCATCTGCAAGGGTTTGTTCAGAATCAGTCCGAGCGCCCCCTGTGACGTGTGGTCGCAGATCAGGGCGACCGTCTGCGTGAAGTTCGGATCGCCCATGGCCGGCATCGCGATGAGCAACTGATTGGTCAGGTAGGTCGGCTCGTTCATGGGTCGGCGTACAACACGCTGGAGCCTTGGGAGGAGCCGCCGAGGAACTGCCACTCGTAGGCGATGCGGATCTGATCGTGCTTCGCGCCGAGCGCACGCGGGAAAGGGTCGAACGGCGCCGCCAATTGGAGGATGCGGATCGCGGCGTCGTCGATTTCCGGGTGGCCGCTGCTGCTGCGGATCACCGCCTTCTCCAGATGCCCGTCGGCGGCAATCGTCACCTCCACGACGGGCGTGCCCGTGAGCTTCTCGCGACGGGCGGCACTGGGAAAGTTCATCGTACCGACGCGCTCCACCTTGCGCCGCCAGCCGTCCAGGTACACGGCGACGTCGGACTCGCGGGTGTCGGCTGCCACCCATAGTTGTTTGCGCGCCTCACCGCGCAGCCGCAACTCGACGCCGTCGTCGTTCGGATCCATGCCGAGATCGGGCCGCTTCTCGAGGAGCAAGGGCAGTTCAGCCGTATCCTTCGCGGCCGCGGGCGATGCAAAGTAGACGATCCGGGCCGATGGCCCGCGGGTCGCGAGCAGAGCGTCGGCCCCGAGGTCAAGTCCGGCCCGCTGCACGGCAACACCGTCGCCGTTCGCGACGCCGGGCCGGTCGATCGGCGCGAGCGAGGACTTCGGGATGCGCGCCCGCTCCGCCGCGAGCGTATTGCCGGAACCCTGCTGGTTCTGTTGCGCCAAATAGCGGGCCTTCGCGTTGCGTCTCGCATTCGCACTCGGATCGTTGATCAAGATCACCTCGAGTCCAGGAGCCTGATCGCTGTCGGCCTTGCCGCCCGGCGTGCTGAAGCTCACGCCCAGGATCACGATTCCGTGCAGCAGGGCGGCCAGAAAAATCGTGGTCACCATGCGGTCGTTCGCCGGCGGCAATCGGGCGGCGAAGGTCGGGTTTTCTGCGGGGGGCGAACTCATGCGATTCCCAGGATCCTGCCGATCGCGTCGATCAATGTTCCACCGATATCGACACCGTGTTTGCGGTTCAGTTCGCGGATTCCCGTCGGGCTCGTGACGTTGATCTCAGTGACGTACTCGCCGATCACGTCCAAGCCGACGAAGATCATGCCGGCGGCCTTGAGCTTCGGCCCGATCTGGGCGCACAACCACCGGTCCCGGTCGTTGAGCGGTCGGCTCTCGGCCCGCGCACCGGCCGCGAGGTTGCCGCGATTGTCGTCACCGGCCGGCATTCTCTGCAAGGCATAAGGGACGGGTTCACCGTCGATCAGGAGCACGCGACAGTCGCCGCCCGTGACGATTTGCGGCAGGTAGCGCTGGATGATCGCGTAGCGGCTGCCGTAGTCGGTCAGGGTCTCGAAGACGACGTTGCGATTCTTGTCGTCCTGCTCGAGGACGAAGATCGACCGGCCGCCCATGCCGTCCAGGGGTTTGACGACCGCCTTGCCGTGTTCGCCCAGGAATGCCGCCATCGCGTCCATGTCCCTGGTCACGAGCGTGGCCGCGCAGCATTGCGGGAACCACGCCGTGTAAACCTTCTCGTTCATGTTGCGCAGGCCCTGCGGGTCATTGACGACGAGCGCACCCTGGTCGCGGGCTCGATCGAGGATATAAGTCGTATAGACGTATTCCATGTCGAAGGGGGGGTCTTTGCGCATCAGGATCACCGCGAAATCCCCGAGCGCGATCTTCGCCGGTTCCGCTCGGGTGAACCAATCTTGGGGGTCGTCCCGAACGCTGAGGCGCGCCACATTGCCCCAGGCGAGCCCGTCGCGCAGCCACAAGTCCTTCTGTTCGGCGTAGTGCAGGTCCCAGCCGCGTTGCTGGGCGGCGATCAGCATCGCCAGCGTGCTGTCCTTCGCGGGTTTGATCCCTTCGATGGGATCCATGATCACGAGTAGCCGAACGGCGCCGGACATGCTGAATCCTGTTGACCTAGGTGGTTTGCGGGCGGTTCGCAGTCTAACGCAAGCGAGGGGGGAGACCCTTCACTTCGGGAAACTGTGAACCACACCACCGTCGTTTCCTCGCCGAAGGGTCGAAATGTGCGGGTTACGCCGTGGCCCTCAGCCCGTGGATATGTTAAAAAGACTACTATATTCGGGCACCTACGCCCAACTGGACAGAATGACAGTCAGCGACCGCAACAAGCTTACGGGCCTCAAGGTACTCGTGATCGACGACAGCAAAACGATCCGGCGCACGGCTGAAACGCTGTTGAGCAAGGAAGGCTGCGAGGTATTCACGGCGGTCGACGGCTTCGATGCGCTGTCGAAGATCGCCGACCACCAGCCCGACATCGTATTCGTCGACATCATGATGCCGCGCTTGGACGGCTATCAAACCTGCTCGCTGATCAAGCACAACAAGGTGTTCAGGCAAATTCCCGTGATCATGCTCTCCAGCAAGGATGGCTTGTTCGATCGGGCGCGCGGCCGCATCGTCGGATCCGAGCATTATTTGACCAAACCCTTCACGAAGGACGAACTCTTGGGTGCGATCGAAGCCCACGTCGGGAAATGACGGGAGAGACCGCGTATGGCACTGATTCTGATCGTCGATGATTCGCCCACGGAAGTGTTCGTGATGCAGAAGGCGCTCGAGAAGCACGGCTTTCAGACCGCGGCCGCGGAAAACGGCGCAGAAGGCATCCGCAAGGCGAAGGAGATGCGGCCGGATCTCATTTTCATGGACATCGTGATGCCGGGCGTCAACGGGTACCAGGCGACCCGGGCCCTGATCAACGATCCGGAAACCAGTTTGATACCGATCATCATGGTGACGACCAAGGGCCAGGAGACGGACCGCGTTTGGGGCCTGCGCCAGGGCGCGGTCGATTACCTCGTCAAACCGGTTTCGGCCCAGGCGCTGGTGGAGAAAGCGCAGGCCGCGCTGGCCGTATGACGAGCAGCGACGGCCGAGCGGTCGACAATTTGCGCACTCTGCGCGACCGACCGTTCGAACTGCTCAAAGAACTCGAAAGACGCAGCCGTCCGGCGGTTGCCGCGAGCGCGTCCGACCCCGCGGCCGGACGAGAATGGGTGGGTGTCGCCGTGCGCATGGGCGGAGAGACTTTCCTGGTGGCGCGCGAGGAGACCCGCGAGGTGCTCGGACTGCCCGCGGTCGTGACGCGCATTCCGGGAACCAAGCCCTGGATCCGCGGTCTCGCGAACGTGCGGGGTCAGTTGTTGCCCCTGCTGGATTTGCGCCTGTTCCTGGGCAGCGGCACGACGCAATCCGGCCGCAATACGCGCGTCGTCGTCGTCAATCACCGCGACATACCGGCGGGATTGATCGTGGACGAGGTCTTGGGTTTCCGCCGTTTCGCCGAGAAGGAATTCAACGTGGAGCCGCCGCCCACGGTGATTCGCTGCGACAGCTATCTGGCCGGCGCCTTTCGGCGCGGCGGTGAAGTCTGGCCGGTCTTGAGTCTGCGCGGTTTGGTCGAGAGCGAGAGCTTTTTACAGGCGGCAAGTTGAAAGAAATTCCCTCCAATCGTGGCTCCCGGCTGCTCCCGGCCCTCGTCGCCGCGACGGCCGTGTTCATCGTCATTGCAGTGGCGCTGGCCTTCCTCGGCCGCGATGCGAGCGTCACCGCCGCGCCGCAGGAACAGGTCGCGCTGCTCGTGCAGCGTCTGCCGTTCGAAGCACAGAACGCGCTGCGTGGTGAGCCGAGCGCCTTCGATGCGATGGCGAAGACCGCGAGCCGACTGCAAAACCTGCACGCCGAGATCATGGCCGGCAAGCCCGGCGGCGAGGAGAACTGGCGGAAATTCGGCGACCAGGTCGCCGCCGTCGCGAATGCGCGAGTCCCGGTCGACACGATCGAGTCCGCCAACCGGGACGTCCACGAATTGGCGCCCAAGCTGCTCTCGGAACTCGGCGATCTCGCGAGCGCCGTGGGAGTGCAGAAACTCGACGGCATGAGCCGCTATCTCGAGCGCTTCGAATTGACCGTCCAGCGCGTCCAACAAGACGTCAACGGCCTCGCCACGGGCGTCAGCGACGCCGCTCCCGCGGCGCAGCGCCTGGCCGACAGTCTCGAGTTCCTCAATCAGGTGGTGCGCGGCCTCGCGGGCGAGGAGTCCGGTCTGGCGCTGACCCGGGTCACGGGCGCCGACGCGGAACAAAAGCTGCGCCTCGTGCAGCAGCGCAATCAGCAGTTCGCCGCCTCGGTGCGCAAGGCAATCGGCGCCGCCGAGGCCCTTTCGAAGGCTCAGATCGCCGCCCGCACGCTGGCGCCGCTCGCGACCGGCCTGGGGACCGAGCTGGGCGCGGCCGCCCCGGCCAGCGTCCAGACGGGCGGCGGCGTGAAGCCGTGGCTGGTCGGCTCCCTGATCCTCGCGCTCGCTTCCCTCGCGGCCCTCTGCGTCGTTTACGTCAAGTCGGTCAATGTGCGCCGCACGGTCGAGCTGCGCGTGCGGGAGAACGAGCGCAATCAAGAGGCGATCATGCGGCTGCTGGACGAACTGTCCAGCCTCGCCGACGGGGATCTCACCGTCCAGGCGACCGTCACCGAGGACATCACCGGCGCGATCGCGGATTCCATCAATTATGCGATCGAGGCCTTGCGGGAGCTCGTCACGACCATCAACGACAGTGCGATCCAGCTCGACGGCGCGACCCGCCAGGCGCAGTCGGCCGCGGCGCACATGGCGAAAGCCAGCGGGGCGCAATCACGGCAAATCACCTCCGCGAGCGAGTCCATGGCCGACATGGCTGCGTCGATCGAGGAGGTTTCCGGCAATTCCGAGCGCTGCGCCGACGTCGCCCGCCACTCGGTGGACATTGCCCACAAGGGCGGCGACGCCGTGCGCCGGACGATCGACGGAATGAACGCGATACGCGAGACGATCCAGGAGACCAGCAAGCGTATCAAGCGCCTGGGAGAAAGCTCTCAGGAGATCGGCAATACGGTCGAACTCATCAACGACATCGCCGAACAGACGAACATCCTGGCGCTCAACGCGTCGATCCAGGCGTCCATGGCCGGCGAGGCCGGCCGCGGTTTCGCGGTCGTCGCCGACGAGGTGCAACGCCTGGCCGAACGGGCGGCCAACGCGACCAAGCAGATCGAGGTGCTGGTGCGGACGATCCAGGCCGACACCAACGAAGCCGTGGTTTCGATGGAGCGCAGCACCACCGACGTGGTGGGCGGCGCATTGCTCGCGGAGAACGCCGGCGCGGCTCTCGAGGAGATCGAGCAAGTGTCCAATCAAATCGCGAGCCTCGTGCAAAACATTTCGGCGAGCGCCCGCCAGCAGGCCGTTGCCTCCGGCAGCATCTCCAAGAACATGCAGGTGGTGCGTGAGATCTCCACGCAAACCGCGGACAGCTCCGCGGCGACCTCCGCCTCGGTCGCCAAACTCGCGGCGCTCGCGGCGCAACTGCGTAAATCGGTCGCTGGATTTCGTTTGCCGGATTTCGCCGGCGGCGCGGCGAGCGCCACCGGCGCGGGCACCGGCACCGCACGGTTGCCCGTGCTCAAGGATGCGACGGAGAAGAAGAGCGAGAATGCGTCGGCAAAGATCCGCAAGGTGAGCGGTTTTGGCGCTTGAGGCGCACGCGATTTCCAGCATGACCGACATCAGCTCCCAGACCTTGCATGTCGTTGCCAAAGAACTCACGACGACGCTCGGAGAGGCCCGGGCCGCACTCGAGGCTTACGCCGAACGCATCGATCAGCGCGAGATGCTGGAGAAATGCGCCGAGCAGCTGCATCTGGCGCACGGCGTGCTGCGGCTCGTCGAGGTCTACGGTGCGGCATTGCTCGCGGAGGAGATGGAGCAGGTCACACGCTACCTGCTCGAGTCCGGGGGGGACGAGAAACGCACCGACGACAAACGCCATACGGACGGTCTCGATGCCCTGATGCGGGCGATGGTCCAGCTGCCGACCTATCTCGAACGGGTGTTGTCCGGCGGTCGGGATCTCGCCCTCGTGCTGCTGCCCTTGCTCAACGATCTGCGCTCGGTGCGCGGCAGTCCCCTCCTCTCGGAAGGGACGCTGCTGCTGCTGAACCTCAAGTCCGATCAGCCGGCGCAGCCGCAGGCCTCGCCGCAATCGCCCGCGATCGTTGCTCAATGGGCGCGCCGGCTACGGCCGCGTTTTCAAGTCGGGCTGCTCGGATTCATCCGCGGCGAGCGACCCGCCCAGAATCTGGAGATTCTCGCCAAGGTGGCCGAGAAGCTCGAAGAGGTGGCGACCACCCAGCCGGTATTCCAATTTTGGTGGGTCACGGGCGCGATTCTCGAGGCACTGCGCAGCAATGGGATCGAGGCGAGTCTCACGCTGAAACGCTTGTTGGGACAGGCGGACCGGCAGATCAAAGCCCTGTACGAGATCGGCGAGCTTCGCTACAGCGAAAGTCCGCCGGTCGATCTGCTGAACAATCTTCTCTATTACGTTGCGCGCGCCTCGACGGAAGGGGGACGAATCGCGGCGGTCCGCGCCTCGTTCAAACTGTCCGAACTGCTGCCGCTCGAGGATTCGATCGAGCAGGAGCGCGAGAGCCTGTCGGCCCCGAGCGTCAAGCTGATGCGCACGGTGGCGGCAGCGATCAAAGAGGACCTCGCGAAGGTCAAAGACGTGCTCGACATCTTCGTCCGGCGCGGCGAGGGGCAGATCTCGGATCTGGCACCGCAACTCGAGCTGCTGAAAAAAATCAGCGACACGCTCGGCGTCTTGGGCTTGGGCGAGCTGCGCCAGCGGGTGCAGCAGGAGATCACCGACCTTGCGAGTCTGATCGCGTCGGCGACGCCGCCGCCCGAGGACGCCCTGCTCCAGGTGGCGGGCGTCCTGCTGTCCGTCGAGGATAGTCTCGACGACCAGCTCGTGAGGCTGATCCTGCCGACGCCCGAGCGGGAGCCGGGCGCGGGCACCGCGGACGATACGGGGGAACAAGAGTTTCGGCAGGTCAGCGAGGCGGTGCTGCGGGAATGCATCGTGAACCTTGCGCGCATCAAGGAGGCGATTTCGACCGCGGTGCAGAAGCCGGGCGACTTCTCGCCGCAGGGCCTCGACAACGTGCCGCAGTTGTTGCGCGGGATCACCGCGGGCCTGCTGATGCTCGGCAAGGGACGTGCCGTCGAGCTCATGGACGCGATCGGTGTCCACGTACGCAAGCTCGTCGAGCCGGGGGCGCCCGCCCCCGGCGCGCAACGGCTGGAGCGAGTCGCGGATGCGATCGTGAGCCTCGAGTACTACATGGAGACGATCCAGAACGGGCGTAACGACCCCTGGTACATGCTCGACAACGCCGAGATCTGCATCCGGGCGCTCGACCAAGATCTGCTGGAGCCCGTACCGCCGCTCGCAGCGCCCGTGGCCGATCCGGTCGGGACGCTCAAAATCGATTATCAGGCCACGATGAAGATCGATCCGCTGCGCGTTTCGAGCGTGGTCCCGGCGCAATCCACCGTTGGCGCCGCGCCGCTCGAGGCGACCGAGGTTGGGGGTGAGCCGCCCTTGGGCGTTGCGTCCGCGCCGGCACCCGTTGGCACGACGCCGCCGTTGACGTCGCCTGCCGGGACTTCGTCCGAGAGCGCGCCTGCGAAGGACGTCGACGCCCCCGGCGCCGATCCCCAACTGCTCGAATTGTTCATCGAGGAAGCCAAGGAGGAAATGGCCTCGATCAGCGCCAATTTCCCCCTGTGGGAACAGAACCCGATGGAGATCGATGCCTTGGTCAAGCTGCGCCGCAGCTTCCATACGCTCAAGGGCAGCGGTCGCATGGTCGGGGCGCATCTGATCGGTGCCTTCGCCTGGTCGATCGAGAATCTCGTCAACCGCGTGATCGACAAAACCCTGTCGCGAACACCCGCCATGATCGGCGTGATGCGCGCCGCGGTGGGAGCATTGCCGCATCTGATCGAACAACTCGAGACGGGGCGTGTCTCGCCGGTGCCGATCGAAGAGATCATGTCGCGCGCGTATGCGCTCGCCGACTCCCGACAGACCGAGCAGTCGAGCGCGCCGACAGCCCCCGAGGATCGTGCGCCGACGCCGGTGGCGGAGCAGCAACAACCGGTCGCGGTGCCCCCCGCACAGCCGGCGGGCATGGATCCGGTGCTGCACGACATCTACAGCAAGGAGACGGCGAATCATCTCGCGGAGATCCGCTCCTACCTGCACAAGCGCGCCGGGCAGCTGCCCCCGCACGAATTGCCGGAAAACGTCTACCGCGCGATCCATACCCTGAGCGGCAGTTCGAAGATGGCCGAAGCGCGACACGGAATCCGCATCACCGAGCCGCTCAACCACTACATGCGCAAGGTGTTCGACGCCGGGCGCGGCTTGACCGATCAGGATCTGGTGCTGCTCTCCGATGCCGTCGCCGCGATCGAAAACGTGGTATCCCATATCGACGAGTCGACGATCTTCTTCGCCGACCAACCACAGCTGCTCGGGAGGATCAGGTCGCTCGAGGCCGAACTCGATGCGGTCATGGCCCGGGCCGCCGCGGATTCCGATCGATCGCAGATGCTGCCGGTGCTCGAAGTGCCTCCCGCACCGGTCGTCGCTGCCGCGGAAACCGCGGTCGCGCCGCCCGCGGCGCCCGGCCTGGAGGCAACGACAGCCGCGACTGGGCCGATGCCAGAACCGCTCCCGGAGCCGGAGCCGGTCGCGGTGACGACCGACGAACCTTTCGACCATGAGATTGCCAACATCTACAGCGAGGAGGCCACCGAGTTGCTGGAGGCTGCTCAGGTGTCCCTCAACGCTTGGAACGCCGATCGCGGCAGCCAGGAACCCGCGGCGGAATTGCAGCGTCAGTTGCATACCCTCAAGGGCGGCGCGCGCATGGCCGGAATCACCGCCATGGGTGATCTCAGCCACGAACTCGAGACGCTCGTGATTCAGATCGACAACGGTGCGGTGCCGGCGACCGACCGTGCGCATGCGGTATTGCAGTCCAGCCTCGACGAATTGGCGCGGATGCGCGATACGGTCAGCGCCGGCGCGTTGCCGAATGCCGCGAAGAATCAGCTCGAACAGATCCGTGCGCTCACGGCCGGGCAGAGCAGTCCGGCGCCCGAGCGGGCGGCGAGCCCGCCCCCGACCCCCCCGGCACCGGCGGTCTTTGCAGCGCCAGCCATCCTGGCGACGCCGCCGGTCGTGTCAGCGCCTCCGGTCGTTACCGAAGCGTCGCCCCGCGTTACCGCGCCACCGGTCGTAGCCGCGCCGCCGGTCGTAGCCGCGCCGCCGGTCGTAGCCGCGCCGCCGGTCGTTGCCGCGCCGCCCGTCGTTGCCGCGGCTGCCTCGCAAGACTCGGCGCTCTCCCTGACCGGAGAATTCAGCACGGCGGGCCTGGAGATGTCCAGCGCTCCCGTGTTACCCGGACGCGAGAGCGCGCCCGTCGAACGCACCGAGATGGCGCGGGTCGACGCGGAGTTGCTGGACACCATGCTCAACAACGCGGGAGAGGTGAGCATCTTCCGTGCCCGTCTCGGGCAGCAGGTCAACTCGATCGATTTCAATCTCGCCGAGCTGGCGCGCACCGTCACGCGCTTGAAGGAACAATTGCGCGGCATGGAGATCGAGACGGAGGCTCAGGTGCTGCATCGTCATCGAGACGAAGACACCAGCCGCGGCGACTTCGATCCGCTCGAGCTGGATCGTTATTCTTCGCTGCAGCAGTTCTCGCGCGCTCTGGCCGAGACCTCCAGCGACGTCGCCAGCATCCAAGGGCTGCTCGAGACCCTGACGCGCGAGGCGCAGAATCTCCTGACGCAGCAGGCGCGCGTGATCACCGACCTGCAGAACAGTCTGATGCGCACCCGAATGGTGCCGTTTCAGCGTCACGTTCAGCGCCTCACGCGCCTCGTGCGCCAGGCGGCCAACGACACGGGCAAGCGCGCCGAACTTGCGGTCGAAGGCGCGTCGGCGGAACTCGATCGCCAGGTGCTCGAGCGCATGGTGCCGCCGCTCGAGCACATGCTGCGCAACGCCGTCGTGCACGGCATCGAGGCGCCGGAACGGCGCACCAGTCTCGGCAAGCCCGAGGTCGGGCGCATCCACGTGAGTCTCGCCCGTGACGGCGCGGAAGTCGTCATCGTCGTGACCGACGACGGCGCCGGGATCAACACCCGCCTGATTCGCGAGAAGGCGCAGTCGCTAGGCCTCGCCGACCCGGACGCCAAACTCACCGACGAGGAGGCGATGCAGCTGATCCTCGAGCCCGGGTTCAGCACCGCCGGTCTGCTGACGCAGGCGGCGGGCCGTGGCGTCGGCATGGACGTGGTGGCCACCGAGGTGAAGAAGCTGGGTGGCGGACTGTTCATCGAGTCCACGCTCGGCACCGGATCGCGGTTCACGATTCGTCTCCCTTTCACCCTCGCGATCAGCCAGGCCTTGATCGTCCGGGTCGCCGAAGAGGTCTACGCTCTGCCCATGCCCACCGTCGAGGGCGTCGTGCGTCTGCCCCGCAACATCGTTGCGCGCCATCTCGGCAAGGATGCCCCGTTATTCGAATACGGCGGCCAGAAATACCGGTTTCAACATCTGGGATCCTTCGTCGGGCTGGGCGCGACGCGCCTGCCCGAAACCGACGTATCGATGTCGGTCGTGCTGATCCGCGCCGGCGAACACTCGACCGCCCTGGTCACCGACGAGTTGATCGGCAGCCGGGAGATCGTCGTGAAGAATCTGGGTCCGCAGATCTCCGCAATACGCGGGATCGCCGGCGCGACCATACTCGGCGACGGACGCATCGTGGTCATCCTCGACATGGGCTCCCTGGTCCGGTCCGAATGGCGTGCCCGGCCCACCGAAGTCGCCGTGCTCGAACAACGCGATCGACGCACCTTCGCCCTCGTCGTCGACGATTCGATCACGGTGCGGCGCGTGACGCAGCGGCTCCTGGAACGCAACGGCATGCGGGTGTTGACGGCAAAGGACGGAGTCGAGGCGGTGTCGCTGCTGCAGGAGAACCTGCCGGACATCATTCTGCTCGACATCGAAATGCCGCGCATGGACGGCTACGAGGTCGCCGCGCACGTCCGCAATGACCAACGTCTGCGGCACATTCCGATCGTGATGATCACCTCCCGCGTCAGCGAGAAGCATCGCGCCCGCGCGATCGAACTCGGGGTCGACGACTATCTCGGCAAGCCCTACCAGGAAAGTCAGCTCCTCGATGCGATCGAACCGCTGGTCAACCGGCGCAGCGCCGTCGCCCGCTGACCGCCTGCCGCGATGTCCGAACTGCGAGAGGAACTCTACAGTCTGCTGGTGCCGCTGGTCGGCGAGCGCTTGATCGTCCCGAGAGTCTGCGTCGCCGAAGTCATCGGTTACCAGACGCCGGCGGAGATGACCAATGCGCCTCCCTGGTACGTCGGCCTCGTCGGTTGGAACGGCAAGAACATCCCGGTCGTGTCTTTCGAAGGCGCTTTGGGTCTGCCCTTGCCGAGCATTTCGGGGCGTACCCGCGTGGTCGTCTTCCATGCGCCGGGCGGCAAGATCCAAACGGGTTATTTCGGCATGTTGACCCAGGGATTCCCACAACTGGTGCGGGTCAATGCGGACGTGATCCGCCCCGATCCCTCGCGCAGCTTCGGTGAGCGATCGCCGGTCATTTGTCAGGTCCGGATGATCAACGAAGCACCGCTGATCCCGGATCTGGCGAGGCTGGAGGACATGATCGCCGAGGAAACCTCCGTCCTGGGCTAGTGCGCGGGCGCCATGTCGCCATAACGCGTCTGCAGCCAGGTGACCGCCGCGATCGCCGCGGTCTCCGTGCGCAGCACCCGAGGTCCGAGACGCATCGACCGAAATCCCGCGATGCGAAAGGCTTCGAGCTCCTCGGCGGCGAATCCGCCCTCGGGGCCGATCGCAACCTCGGGGCCGATCGCAATCTCGGCAACGCTTGCGAGCCCCTGGGCAGATCCAGGATCCTCGGCATCCGGATCGAGCACGAATCTCAGGCCGCTCTGCGGCGAGTCCCCGAGATGTTCGAGCAGCGCGCGGGGTGATTCGACGACCGGCACGCGATTGCGGCCGCATTGTTCGCATGCGGCGACCGCCACCGCGCGCCAGTGTTCGACTTTCGCCTCGCCCTGACGCGCGTCCAGTCGTACGACGCTGCGCTGGCTCAGCACCGGAATGATCCGCGCGACGCCGAGTTCGGTCGCCTTTTGGACGATGAAGTCCATTCGATCGCCGCGCGGTACGCACTGGACCAGCGACACGACGAGCGGAGATTCGCGATCGACGGACCGGGTTTCCCCCAGCGCCACGACGACGCGTGAGCCGCGTACGCTCTCGATCTCGCCGCTGACTTCCCGTCCATCGCCGTTGAACACGACCAGTCCGTCACCGCTGCGCGCACGCAGGACCTTGGCCACGTGCGCGCCGGTCTCCGCGGGCAGTTCCAGGCGTTGTCCGGACACCAGCGCGGCATCGACCCACACACGGGTCAGTCGCATGTCGCCAACTCGATGCCACGCGCCGCCGTGTCGACCATGAAATCGATTTCTGCCGTATCGACGACGTACGGAGGCATGAAGTAGACGACGTTTCCGATCGGCCGCAGCAGCAGGCCGCGTTCGAGTGCATGGCGACGGACCCGCAAGCCGCGACGCTCCTGCCAGGGGTAGGGTGTACGCGTGACTTTGTCGCGCACGAATTCGACGGCGACGATCATGCCGGTCTGCCGCACGTCCGCCACGTGCGGGTGACCCTCGAGCTCCCGCGCGCGGCGTCCGAGATGTTCCGCCTTGGCGCGGTTCGTCGTCAGCGGGTCGTCGCTCGCGAAAATATCGAGCGTGGCGAGCGCGGCGCTGCAGGCGAGCGGGTTGCCGGTATAGCTGTGCGAATGGAGAAACGCCGTCAAGTTCGCGTAGTCGTCGTAAAAGGCGTCGTAGACTTCCTCGTTCGTGAGCACCGCCGACAGCGGCAGATAGCCGCCGGTGAGACCTTTCGAGACGCACAGGAAATCGGGGGTGATCGCGGCCTGTTCACAGCCGAACATGGTTCCGGTCCGCCCGAAACCGACCGCGATCTCGTCCGCGATCAAATGCACACCGTGGCGATCACAGGCCTCTCGCAGACGCGAGAGATAGATTGGATGGTACATGCGCATGCCGCCGGCGCACTGGACCAGCGGCTCGACGATCACGGCGGCGACCTCGTGCGCATGCAGAGCGATCAGACTCTCCATCTCGGCGAACCGTCGCAGAGAGTGGGCCTCCCAGGATTCGCCGGGTTCGCGCGCGTAACAGTCCGGCGACGGCGCCATGATGACATCCATGAGCAGGGGCTTGTACATCGCCTTGTAGAGATCGACACTGCCGACGGCAAGGGCGCCCAGCGTCTCGCCGTGATAGCCGTTCTCCAGCGCGATGAACCGGGTCTTGCCGTGCTGCCCGCGATTGCGCCAATACTGAAAGCTCATCTTGAGCGCGACCTCGACGGCGGCGGAACCGTTGTCGGCGAAGAAGCAGCGGGTGAGACCGGGCGGTGCGATCCCGACTAGCCGCTCGGCCAGGCGCACGGCCGGCTCGTGCGTGAAGCCTGCGAAGATCACGTGCTCCAAGCGGTCGAGTTGTTCGCGCACGGCGGCGTTGATGCGTGGGTTGGCGTGCCCGAACAAATTGACCCACCAGGAACTCACGGCGTCCAGATAGCGCTTGCCGGTGAAGTCCTCGAGCCACGCTCCGGAGCCGCTGCGCACCGCAATCATGGGCAGGGATTCATGATCCTTCATCTGGGTGCAGGGATGCCAGACGACGGCCAGATCCCGGGCGTTGAGGCTCGGTTCGCCGGGCGCCCGATCCGATGGTCCACGTGTCGCTTTCATGTCGAACCCTATTGTCGCATGCTAGCTGCCATGCAGACGAAGAACCTACGCTTGCCCGCACTCGAGGTGGACGTCGCCTCCGGATTGCTGCGCGGCGCGCGGTTCGTCGAGTCGCCGAATTTCGATGCCCGTCCCCAGGGCTGCGAAGCGGAACTGCTGATCGTCCACGGCATCAGCCTGCCGCCGGCGTCCTTCGGGGGGCCATGGATCGACCGTCTGTTCACCAACGATCTGCCGATCGATGCGCACCCGTACTTTGCGAGCGTTGCCGAACTGCGGGTGTCCTCGCATGTCCTGATCCGTCGGGACGGCGATATCACGCAATACGTCCGATTCACCGATCGGGCCTGGCACGCCGGCAAGTCCACGTTCGAAGGACGAGAGGCCTGTAACGACTTCTCGGTCGGGATCGAACTGGAGGGAGCCGACGCGATACCCTACGAGGACGTTCAGTATCGCGTGCTCGCGACGACGATCGCGGCGCTATGCGCCGCCTACCCGACACTCTCTCCCGAACGGCTCGTGGGACACAGCGACGTCGCCCCGGGACGCAAGACCGATCCCGGACCCGCCTTCAACTGGCCGCGGGCTCGACGCCTGGTCGCACTCGCGTGTTCGCGGGGTCAACGAGCCGGCTGATCGCGGCGCGGCCGCCCGGCATCAGCGTCGGCGCCAGAGCACGTCGCCGCCGTTTTCGTGTCGCGCCAGCACGCGCGCGATCACGAACAGCAGGTCCGAGAGCCGGTTCAGATAGACCATCACCTCGGGGGCGACCGTCTCGACGCGCGCCAGCGACCAGCACAAACGCTCCGCGCGCCGGCACACGGTGCGGGCGACATGGCAGGCGGCGGCGCTCGGGCCGCCGCCGGGCAGGATGAATTCCGCAAGGGCCGGCAGATCTTCGTTGAAGCCGTCCAGCGCCTGCTCGAGGCGCTCGGTGTGCGCGGCCGTGATGACGCGATGACCGGGTATGCACAATTCCGCGCCGAGGTCGAACAGGTCGTGTTGAACCTCGGTGAGACAAAGACGGACGGCCTCGGGCAGACCGGGGATCGCGAGGACCACGCCCAGGGTGCTGTTGAGTTCATCCGTCGTGCCATAGGCATCGACACGGGGACTGTCCTTCGCGACGCGTGAGCCGTCGCCGAGTCCGGTGCTGCCCTCGTCGCCGGTGCGGGTGTATATCTTGCTGAGACGATTGCCCATGTTCCATTATACCGCGCACAAGGAGCCCATCGCATGAACCCCTCGGCCGAGTTACAAGCCGCGCTCGACGCCGCCGCGGCCGCCGCCGAGATCGGCCGCTCGCTCTACCAGCGCAATCTGGCGGTCCGTCTCAAGGCGGACAAGTCGCCGGTCACGGAGGCGGACGTCCGCTGCGAGGTCGCGATTCGGGAAATTCTCGAGGCGCGCTTTCCGCAGCATGGATTTTATGGCGAGGAGACCGGTTCGCGTAGCCGCGACGCGGAGAGCCTCTGGCTCGTCGATCCGATCGACGGGACGAAGGCCTTCGTGCGGGAATACCCGATGTTTTCGACGCAGATCGCCCTGATGCGCGCCGGGCGCATCGTGCTCGGTGTGTCCAGCGCACCCGTTTACGGCGAACTCGCCCATGCCGAATCCGGCTGCGGCGCCTACCTCAATGGCCGGCGCCTGCGGGTCAGCGAGGTCGATACCCTGGAGGCGGCCAGCCTCTCGGCAGGCAATTTGCGCAGTCTCGCCATCGGGTCCCGGTGGCAGGCGTTCGGCGCGGTCGTTGCCCGTGTCGATCGGATCCGCGGCTATGGTGATTTCCTGCACTATCACCTGCTCGCGGGCGGCAAGATCGACGCCGTCGTCGAATCCGACGTCAACATTCTCGACATCGCCGCAACGGTTGCGATCGTGGGCGAAGCCGGCGGTCGGTTCACCGATTTGGATGGGCGCGAGATCGACCTCGAGACCACCTCGGTGCTCGCGACCAACGGACGATTACACGACGACTTGCGGGCGGCACTCGCCTGACCCTCCACGTCGGGTAGCCGTCGCGCCCCGGGTCGAGGCTGCGCCCCCGGGTTGGAGCCCTGGCGCGGTATCCGTCTGCAGTCACGTTTACGCGTCGACACCTCTCGGGCATACTCCGGAACTTGACACAACTTCACAATGTCGGGCGACAGCCTTCGGCGGCGAGCAGTCAACACCGTGGCACAGAATCCACCGTCCATCGAGGAACTGGCTCGTCTGAATGAGCTGTGGTCCTACGACATCGTCGATACGGAGCAGGATCCCCGCTTCGACGAGATAGTCCAGTTGGCTGCCGTGATCTGCAAAGTCGACCTCGCGGCGATCTCGCTGGTCGAGTCGCAGCGCCTCTGGTTGAAGGCCAAGATCGGCTTGCCGGCCGAGTTGCAGAGCGAAGGTTCTTTCTGCCGGGTGGTGGTGTCGAACCGCGCGCCCCTGGTCATCCGTGATGCGGCGGCCGATCCCGACTTTTGCGACTCGAGCCTCACGCGGTCGGGCATACGAAGCTACCTCGGCTACCCTCTCGAAAGCCCTTCCGGCGCCATTCTCGGCAGTCTTTGCGCGCTCGACCGCAAACCGCGCGACTGGAGCCTGCTCGAGTGCGACACCATCCGCATCCTCGCCAGTCAAGTCGTGGCGCGGCTCGATCTGCGTCGGGCCAATGCGGAACTCATGCAGTTGTGGGAGGAACGCCGCGACATCGAGACGCGCTCCCTTGCCGGCCGGCGTGCCGACGAGCGGCGGCTCGCGTCTGAATTGCACGAGGGCCTGGGCCAGGACCTGACGGGACTCACGCTCATGGTCAAAGCCGTGCGCAGTTGCAGCCGCGAGGCGGCAACCTGCGCGGATCTCGAGAAGATCGAAAAGATCATGCGTGGCACGATCGATTATTGTCGCCGGCTCGCGCGCGCAAGCACGGCGTTCGGCTTCATTCATGGGAGTCTGCGCGAGTCCCTTGAGCGCTTCCTCGACGGCGTCAACGAACTCAGCAATTTGCGCTGCGAGTTGAATTGGCGGACCACGGTGGCGCTGCGCGACCGGGCGGTTGCGTACAATATCTACCGGATCGCGCAGGAGGCGGTGACGAATGCCGTCCGGCACAGCGGCGGCCGCCGCATCCACGTGCAGTTCGGCGTGCACAATGAACGGCTCGTCATGGAAGTCGACGACGATGGTCGCGGTATCGATCCGCGGCTCGCGGGGGGCAGCGGAGTCGGGATCGAAACCATGCGCTTCCGCGCCCGCACCTACGGCGGCGGCCTCGAGGTGCTCCCGCGCGTGCCCCGGGGCACCCGGATCCGCTGCGAGATCCCGCTGCCGCTGTCCAATTCGCAGGGCTAGGGCCAGCGGATCTCGCGGGCGCTGGCCGTGCCGATCACGACTTCGTCCAGGGATTCCGGCTGCTCCCAACGATCCGCCGCGAGCATGCGCCGGCCCGCCATCAACTCCGCGGTCGCCTGCGGATAGAGCGGAACCTGCCCCGGATCGCCGAAGCCATCCGGATAGATCGGGGCATCGTCTGCGGCCGCGTATTTGTCGCTTGCACCGAGAGCGTGCAGCAATTCATGCGCGATCACGACGTCGTTCGCTCCGTCCATGCGGTGATCGGCGAACGCATAAACCACCCCGAGCAGTCCCTTGCTGAGTCCCAGGGAGTGCGGAACGGTCGGCGAGAGCCGCGGATCGCGGTAGAGCACGAACATCCGGACGCCAAACGGCTCGCCGCTGGCGCGGCTCACGCGCCAGGCCCACCAACGCAGCCGCAGGCTCCAGGCAATCGTGCCGAGAACGCCCGCATCGGCCGCTCGCTGCGGAGGGAGCTCTGCCAGCCCCGCCCGCAGGCTGGTGTGGACCGGCTCCGCGGTGGCGAGATGATGGCGCGCGCCCTCGCGCACGAAGAACCGATCGATGGGGGCATAGCGTTCGGCGTCGATGCCGGCGACGTAGGCGGCCGTGGCGGGACTCGAATCCGCGGCGATCGGATAAAGGGCGACGATGAGCGGGGAGCGCCAGCGAGTGCTGCGATAGCGGTCGAACCAGGTGTTGAACGCGACGAGCGCGAGCACGATCAGCAGAATCGTGACGCGGAATGTCTTGAAGCCGTTCCTGTTGCCCGCGCCTGCCGCCCTCACTCGGCGCTCTCGACCTGCAGCTGGCCGAGTTCTCCGTCGGCCGCGGAATAGGAGACGATCATCGGTCGGCAGCAGACGGGACAGTCCTCGAAATAGGATTGCTCGGCGACCGACAAATCGATCGTCAACTCGATGGTTTCCCAGCAGTGCGGGCAGGTGGCATCGAAGCCGCGCAGCAGGTTCAAGCAGCGGCGCCCATCAAGGCTGGAGGCGCGTGACTTTCCAGGCGGCGGCGCTCGCGGGGTCCGACGGGTCGCGGCTCCAGACCGCCCGATCGTGAATGCGAAACTCCCCCTCGACCCAGAGTTCCAGCGCATCGATCGTCAGGCGAAACCCGCCCCAGTGCGGCGGCCGGGGCACGACGACGTCGACGTCGGCCGGCTCGACCGAACCCGGGCCCGCATAAGCGATGTCGAAGCGTCGCGCGGTTGCCGCGACGGCCTCGACCAGGGCCGCGCGGCTCTCGACCGGCTGGCTTTGCGCGCTCGCCCAGGCTCCGAGGCGGCTCTGCCAGGGTCGCGACTGGAAATAAGCGTCGTTCTCGCGGTCGCTCAGCCGTCGCACCTCACCTTCGGCGCGTACCTGGCGGTGGCGCTGGTCCCAATGAAAAACCACCGCTACCCGCGGATTGCCGTCGAGTTCGCGGCCTTTACGAGAGGCGTAATTCGTGTAGAACAGAATCGAGCCGGTCTCCGTTTCGATCGCCTTGCAAAGGACGATGCGCGCGGACGGGCGGCCACGAGAGTCGACCGTCGCCAGGACCATCGCATTCGGGTTCGGCTGCTTCGCATCCGCCGTTGCCTGCGCAAGCCAGTCCGCCACGACGACCAGCGGATTGGCCGGCAGGGGATCCGGCAGGGTCTCGGTCCAGTAAGACTTTGTGCTCATGCGCCGATATTATAAACGAGTGCCGAAAGAAACGCGGAGCGTAGCCTCACCATGAGTGGCCTCAAATGAATTTGGACGAACTGCGCGCCGCAATCACGGAGCTGGACGGTCAGTTGATCGAATTGGTGGCGCGTCGCCGTGATTTGAGCGAACGCGTCGCGGCCGTGAAGCGCGCCACGGGCCGACCCACGCGCGATTTCGGTCGCGAGCGCGACGTCATCCTCCGGGCGCGCAACACGGCCGTGCGCCTCGGCGTGTCCGCGGATCTCGCCGAGTCGCTGCTGCGACAGCTGATCCAGTCCTCGCTCGCGACGCAGGAACAGGCGGGCGTCGCCGCCCAGGCGCACGGCAGCGGCAAGCATGCCCTGGTGATCGGCGGCCGGGGAAAGATGGGCTCTTGGTTCGCCGACTTTCTGGCTTCACAGGGATTTCGCGTCAGCATCGCCGATCCGGCCGGCCCGGTCGCCGGCTTCGGTTGGGTCGCCGACTGGCAGCACGACGCGCTCGACCAGGATCTGATCGTGCTTGCGACCCCCTTGGGCGCAACCGCGGAACTGCTGCTCGCGTTGGCCTCTCGCGCGCCGCAGGGGTTGATCTTCGACCTGGGTTCGTTGAAGACGCCCCTGCGGGGCGGATTGGCCGCACTCGCCGCCGCGGGTTGCCGGGTCACTTCACTGCACCCGATGTTCGGCCCCGACACCGAGCTGCTGTCCGGTCGCCACGTGATCTTCATCGATCTTGGGAACGCTGCGGCGCTCGAGGAGGCGCAGGCACTGTTTGCGCCGACGATGGCCGAACGGGTCGTCATGAGCTTGGACGAACACGATCGATTGATCGCCTACGTGCTCGGCCTTTCGCATGCGCTCAACATCGCCTTCTTCACCGCGCTCGTCGAAAGCGGCGAGGCGGCGCCGCGTCTCGCGCGTCTGTCGAGCACGACCTTCGATTCGCAGCTCGAGGTTGCCGCCCGGGTCGCCGCCGAGAGTCCGGAGCTGTACTTCGAGATCCAGAGCCTGAACGAATACGGGGGAGAGTCGCTGCGCGCCCTGCGCGCCGCGGTCGAGAGACTCGAGGCCGCCGTCCAGAGCGGCGACGCGGCGGCCTTCACGGACCTGATGAATCGTGGCCGTGCCTATTTCGACGTGCGCGCCGCCTCTCGGCCGGGCTGACCACCATGTCGCAGGACGCGGGCATTCGGGAGATCGAAGAGCTTCGGCGGCGGTTGACCGAGTTGACCGCCGAGGCCGCGCAAAACGAAGCGATCATGAAGCGCATGCAAACGCGCGAGCTGTTGCTGCTGCGCGCCGACAAGTTGTCGCAGCTGCTGCGGGCCATGGTCGACGGGCTCAAGGAATCCTACGGGCTGGACGCGATCAGCGTCGTGTTGCTCGACCCGCAGCACGAGATCCGTCATCTGCTGGTCGCGAGCGGAGACCGGCCCGAGGACTTTCGTCAGGTATTCTTCGTAGACACCCTGGTCGGACTCGCGCCGCAGCTGAACGCTCTGCACAAACCCTGGCTCGGTCCCTTCGTCGGGGCGGACCACCATCTGTTGTTCCCCGGAATACGCGACCTGAAGAGCACCGCGCTCGTGCCGCTGCCGCGTGCCGACCGGGCGATCGGCGCGCTGTGCTTCGGGAGCCGCGACGCAACGCGCTTCACGCGCCATCACGGCACCGATTTCCTGGCGCACCTCGGCGCCATCGCCGCGGTATGCCTCGAGAACGGCGTGAATCGCACGCGTCTCGTACGCGCCGGCATCACGGACTTCCTCACGGGTTGGCACAACCGACGCTATCTGCAGCAGCGTCTCAAAGAGGAGCTGTCGAGAGCGAGACGGCATGGCGGACGCGTGTCCTGCATGATGATCGACATCGATCGCTTCAAGGGCATCAACGACGCCTTTGGTCATCTGGCCGGCGACAAGGCGTTGAAGGAGATCGCGCAGCGCGTGGAAGCGCAGATCCGGAGCATGGACACCGCAGCGCGTTTTGGCGGGGACGAGCTGGCGATCCTGCTTCCCGATGCGACGTCGTCCGAGGCGGCCACGCTCGCCGAACGCATCCGCGCATCCGTCGCGAACGATCCGGTGGTCCTGGGTCCCGCCAACCTGCGCAACCTCAGCGTCTCGATCGGTGTCGCCGAGGTCTCGCCCGGGCGTGACGACACGGACCTCAAGGCACTTGCGGACCGCCTTCTGGCGGATGCCGATGCGGCCCTGTACCGCGCCAAAGCCCTGGGCCGCAATCGCGTGCAGGTGGGAGCCGGGTGACCACAAACCTCTCTCGATGTGGAACAATCGGCCCATGTCGACCCTACCCGCGATTGATTACATCGATAAGGACGGTTTCCGCGCCAACGTAGGCATCGTGCTCGCGCAGCCCACCGGCACGGTTTTCCTCGGCGGACGCGTCGGCGGCCGCGGCTGGCAGTTTCCGCAAGGCGGCGTCAACCGCGGGGAGAGCGTCGAGCATGCGCTGTTCCGCGAGCTCAAGGAGGAGATCGGCCTGGACCCCGAGGACGTCGAGGTACTCGGTTCGACGCGCGGCTGGCTTCGATATCGTCTACCGCGGCAATATGTCCGGGATCGCTGCATCGGCCAGAAACAGCGATGGTTCCTGCTGCGCCTGACCGGTGCGGAATCGAAGCTGCGCTTCGACTCGACCTCCCAACCCGAATTCGACCGATGGCGTTGGGCCGATTATTGGACTCCCGTGCGTGAGGTCGTCTATTTCAAGCGTCGGGTCTACGTTCGTGCCTTGCACGAGCTCGGCAAGATTCTGTTTCCGGAAGGACTTCCTCCCTACCCGGAATGGTGGGCCGAGCTGGAAATCGCGCCCTCGCACCAGCGCTGAGACGCTCCCGCGGGGGCGCCGTCGCGGCGGCCTAGAACGGCTTCGCCACCGCGAGCACGACGATGCCGATCAGGAGAACCGAAGGCGCCTCGTTGAAACCCCGATACCACCTGGAGCCATGCCGGTTGCGGCCCGCCGCGAAATCACGCATCAGCTTGTAACACCAGAGGTGGTACCCGATCAGCAAGGCCACGAGGCTCAGTTTCGCATGCAGCCATCCCATCGTGAGATACGCCGGGATCGCAACGATCATCCAAACGCCGAGCACGACCGTCGCAACCGCACCGATGGTCATGATCGCGAACAGGCGACGCTCCATGACGAGAAACCGCTGCAGACTCACCGCATCCGTCGCGTCGGCGTGATAGACGTAGAGGCGCGGCAGATAGAACAGGCCCGCGAACCACGTGACCATCGCCACGACGTGAAAGGCTTTGACCCACAGCATCCTCGAATTCTCCATCGGATCGGCCGAACGCCGATGATACCTTGGGGTCTGCTCTTGGTGTAATGTCTCGTTCCCCCGCGTTTTTCGATCGGTGAGCAAGCGATGGCGGTTTCATTCGGCAAGCTGGTCGTCAGGTCCTACGCGCCCAAGCGGCGGGCCGTGCTGTTGACGCTGCTCGTGCTCCTGGTGCTGTTCACGCTGTACGGCGCCTTCGAGCTCGGCCGCTACGACGCGCATTTTCGCGTGATCGACTCCGTCCGCGGCGCGCTTGCGACCAGCGCCCGAATCCGTCGACTCGAGGCCGAAAACGCCCAGCAGCGCACCGAGCTCGAGGCCGCGGAAGTCGCCCGGCGCGTCGATCGTGAGGGTTACAAACAGGTCGAGCGCAGCCTCGGCGACATGCAGAGCCAGATTGCGCGGCTCAACCAGGATTTGTCGTTCTATCGCGGCCTCGTGCAGCCCGACTCGATCGTCAGCGTAAAGGTACAACAGATGCAAATCCTGCCCCAGGCCGCCGCGGGACAGTTTCACCTGAAGTTCGTCCTGATGCAGGCGGGCAAGCCCAGCGGCACCGTGGCGGGCAATTTCACAATAAACATCGACGGCCTGCTGCAGGGCAAGCCGATCACGCTGGACTTCGACCGAGTCGTACCCAACGGGCGCGCCAGCCTGGCATACTCGTTCAAGTATTTTCAGGATTATGAAGTCCCCCTGCAGCTGCCGGCCGGCTTCGAGCCGACCCGGGTCGGCGTCGAGATCCATACGGGCAAGGACGCAAGCCACGGTTTCCGGCAGGCATTCGTCTGGAAAGCGCAGGGAATGTCGGTGGAGACCGACGCGACGAACGGCGCTACGCCCAAGGGTGTGTTGAATGTTCAAGCGGAAACAGAGTAGACCGGCGAAGATCCAGACCCTGATCGGGCTGAAGACCCGCATCGAAGGGGACCTGGAGTTCGCGGGTGGCCTGCATCTCGACGGGCACATCAACGGCAACGTGCGCGCGGCGGCCGGCCCCGGCGCGATTCTCTCGGTCAGCGAACACGGCTGCATCGAGGGATCGGTGATCGTCCCCAGCATCATCCTGAACGGAGTCGTGAAAGGGGACATCGACGCGGCGGAGCGCGTCGAATTGGGACCGAAGGCACGGGTGCTCGGGAACGTCTATTACACGATCATCGAAACCGCGGTCGGTGCCCAGATCAACGGAAAGCTGCTGCACAGGGGCAATCAGGCCCCCCAGGGGCCCCAAGCGGACGAAACGGCCCCGGAGAGCGACGAGGCGGCCCCGCCGGCGGGCGCATCACTTTGATTGACGGGTCCAGCCCGAGTAGACTGGGGACATGAACGCCACTGTCACCGCCGACGTCCCGCCGCCTGTTGCGCCGCCCAACGTACTCGTGTTCACCGATGCCGCCGCCGGCAAAGTGGGCGAGCTGATCCGCGAAGAGGCCAACCCCAACTTGAAGCTGCGCGTCTTCGTCTCCGGCGGCGGCTGCTCGGGATTCCAATACGGGTTCACCTTCGACGAGAAGATCGAGGAGGGCGACTTCTGCGTCGAAAACGCGGGCGTACAGCTGCTCGTCGATCCGATGAGCGCCCAATATTTGATGGGTGCCGAGATCGACTACAAGGAAGATCTCCAGGGCGCTCAGTTCGTCATTCGCAATCCGAACGCAAAGACCACCTGCGGCTGCGGGTCCTCCTTCTCCGCATAACGAGGTCGGAGGCCTAGATGAGCGGCAGTCGTGTCGTGCCCGACGTTCTTGCCGCCGTCGACCTGGGGTCCAACAGTTTTCACATGGTCGTCGCGAGACACCAGCATGGACAGCTGCTGATCCTCGATCGTCTGCGCGAAATGGTTCGTCTTGGCGCGGGCTTGAGCGAGAGCGGCCGGCTCGACGACGAGGCGATGGCTCGCGCGCTGCGCTGCCTGGAGCGTTTCGGTCAGCGCCTGCGGGCCATGCGTGCCGACAGCGTGCGCGTCGTCGGCACGAATGCCCTGCGCCGCGCCAAGCGCAAGCGCTGGTTCCTGGAGCGTGCTCGCGCGGCGCTCGGTCACCCGATCGAGATCATCTCGGGACTCGAGGAGGCGCGCTTGATCTACTCCGGCGTCGCCCATACGAGTCCGATGAGCCCGGACAAGCGTCTCGTGATCGACATCGGCGGCGGTTCGACGGAACTCGTGATCGGCGAGGGATTCAATCCGCTGCTGCTCGAGAGTTTGTCCGTCGGCTGCGTCGGCTTGAGCGCCTTCGACGACGGTCGAATCTCGGAGAAACGTTTCGAGCGGGCGCGCACGGCGGTCCGACTGGAGCTCGAGCCCGTCCACGAAGCCTATCGTAAACTCGGATGGATGCAGGTCTTCGGCAGCTCGGGCACCGTGCGGGTGATCGCCGACGTGCTCAGGCGCCTGAACCCCGACGATCCGCGCATCAACCTGGCCAATCTCAACATGCTGGCGCAGCGCGTGATTGCCGCCGGCCATGTCGACGAACTCGATCTGCCGGAGATCGACGCCGAGCGCGGACCGGTGTTGCCGGCGGGTTTGGCCATCCTGCTCGAGATCGTCGCCAATCTGAACATCGATCGCGTCCGGGTCGCCGAGGGCGCGATGCGCGAGGGCCTGCTCTACGACCTCGTCGGCCGTTTCACCGACGAAGATGCCCGGGTGCGCAGCGTCCGGGCGATGGAGCTGCGTTACCACGTGGACGCCTCGCAGGCAGCCCGCGTCGAGTCGACCGCGATCGCCCTGCTCGGGCAGGTCGAATCCGAATGGGGTCTGGAGGACCCGCTCGCCGAAGCCGCCCTGCGCTGGGCGGCCCGTCTGCACGAGACGGGCCTCGATATCGCGCACTCCAAGTATCACCGGCACAGCGCCTATCTCCTGGAGCACGCCGACATGCCGGGATTTCCGCGCGAGGAGCAGCTGCTGCTGGCGGCGCTGGTCGGCGGTCATCGGCGCCAGTTGTCCTTCGTCGCCTGTGAGGATCTCCTGCCGCCCTGGGACCGGCATGCGGAGTATCTGATCGTGCTGCTGCGCCTGTCCGTGTTGCTGCACCGTGGCCGCAGTCCGCAGCCGTTGCCCGAGGTCTTCCTGCGGGTCAAGGGCCGTGCTCTGGCGCTCGAATTGCCGGCGCGCTGGATGCGCGAACATCCGTTGACGCTCGAGGATCTGGAGCAGGAACGCGTCTATCTGAAGGAAGTCGGCTTTCGCCTCACGTTTCAGGAATGAGCGCCACCCGGTCGTCATAGCGCATCATCAGGCTCGTCTGCGCGTTGGTTGCGGTGTCTCCCCGCACTCGCGCGTAGCGGCCGTCCGCCCCGAGTTCCCAGGCCTGCACGTCGTCCTGCAGGTAAAGATTCAATTCATCGAGGATCCGCGCCTGCAGTTCCTCGCCCTGCACCGGGAAAGCGACCTCGACGCGACGGAACAGATTGCGATCCATCCAGTCCGCGCTGGCGCAGTAGATTTCCCGCCGACCGTCGTTGTCGAAGCAATACACCCGGGAGTGCTCGAGGAATCGGCCGACGATGGAACGCACCCGGATGCGGTCGGAAACCCCCGCGATACCCGGCCGCAAGCAGCAGAGTCCTCGCACGATCAGGTCGATTCGCACCCCGGCCTGCGAGGCCCGATACAGCGCCCGGATCACCGCCGGTTCCGTGAGCGCGTTGAGCTTCGCGATGATGTGTCCCGGCTTGCCCGCCCGGGCGTGCTCGGTCTCGCGCTCGATCTTCTCGAGGATCGCGCGATGCAGGCTGAACGGGGCATGCAGGAGCTTGCGCAGGCGCGGCACGCGCGTCAGTCCCGTCAGCTGCAGGAAGATCTCGTGGATGTCCTCGCCGATGGCCTCGTTTGCCGTCAACAGCCCATAATCGGTGTAGAGACGGGCCGTTCGTGCGTGGTAGTTGCCGGTGCCGAGGTGGCAATAACGCCGCAGACCGCCCTCTTCGCGGCGCACGACCATGACCAGCTTGGCGTGCGTCTTGAAGCCGAAGACGCCGTACATCACGTGCGCGCCGGATTCCTGCAGCTTGGTCGCGATGTCGATGTTCGTCTCTTCGTCGAATCTCGCCCGCAGCTCGATGATCACCGTCACGTCCTTGCCCGCCTGCGCCGCCTCCGCGAGCACCCCGACGATCGTCGAATCACTGCCCGCGCGGTACAGGGTCTGCTTGATCGCGAGGACTTGTGGGTCGGCCGCCGCCTGTTTGATGAAGTCGGTGACCGGTGCGAATCCCTGGAACGGGTGGTGCAAAAGAATGTCGCCCGCGCGCAGCGTGGCGAACAGGTCGTGGCCCACGCGCAGGGTCTCGGGCGTCCCCGGCGAGAACGAAGGATACTTCAGCTCCGCGATGTCGGTGAGATCGTACAGGGCCATGAGCCGGTTCAGATTCACCGGCCCGGCGACCCGGTACAGATCGTCGCCGGTCAACGCGAACTGGTTGCGCAGGAAGTTCAGGATGTCCTCGGGACAGTCGTGTGCGGTCTCGAGGCGCACTGCGTCCCCGTAGCGGCGCGAGGCGAGTTCACCCTCGACCGCGCGCAGCAGGTCGTCGACTTCCTCCTGTTCGACGAACAGATCGCTGTTGCGCGTGACGCGAAGCTGGTAGCAGCCGCGCACGCTCATGCCGGCGAACAGTTTGGAAACGAAGGCCTCGACGATCGTGCTCAGGAAAACGAACTGGCGGCGCCCGAGCTCGTCGGGCAGCTGGATCAGCCGCGGCAGCGACCGTGGCGCCTGCACGACGGCAAGCCCGCTGTTGCGACCGAAACCGTCCTCGCCTTCGACGACGATCGCGAAGTTCAGGCTCTTGTTGAGAATCTTCGGGAAGGGCCGGGCCGGGTCCAGTGCGAGCGGGCTCAGGACCGGCTCGACTTCGCGCGCGAAATACTCGCCGATCCACGCCGCCTGCCCGTCCGACCACGACTCGGGTGAGAGAAAGACGACGCCGTGATTCGACAACTCGGGCAGCAGCACCTCGTTGAGCAGGGCGTATTGCTCGTCGACCAGCAGCGTGGTCCGCGCCGCGATGGCCTTCAATTGCTCGTGCGGACTCATGGCATCGGGGCCGGCCTGCGCGGCGCCCGCTTCCACGAGTTCCTTGAGGCTCGCGACGCGGATCTCGAAGAACTCGTCCAGATTCGCGCAGGAGATGCACAGAAACTTGACCCGCTCGAGCAGAGGGATGCGCGAGTCCTTGGCCTGCTCCAGCACCCGCTGGTTGAATTCCAGGAACGAGAGCTCCCGATTGATGTAGAGGGTGGCGGCCTGAAGGTTCTCGTCGTTCATGTGGTGAGCGTGCTGAGTGGTCATGACGGTTTCATGACTGCGAGCCCGCGGTGCCTTGATAAATGCCGCCGAGGATCCGCGGGCCGCGCGCGCCCGTGACGCCGGCGACGCTCGAGTTCGCTCCGCTCAAGGTGCGGCGGGCGAACCAGGCGAACGCGATTGCCTCCACGTAATCCGGGTCGAGGCCGAGATCCGCCGTGGTGCTGACGCGCGCCGATCGAAGCTGCTGCGCCAGGGACTCCAGCAGGCGTGGATTGTGGGAGCCCCCGCCGCAGACGTAGACGGAGGCCTTGGGTGCATACCGGCGCACCTCGGCCGCGATCGTGTGGGCGGTATAGTCGAGCAGGGTGGCCTGCACGTCCGCGGGGGCGATCCTCGTTCCCCGAAGCTTCTGTGCGAGCCAGCGGAGATTGAACAATTCCCGCCCCGTGCTCTTCGGCGCGTCCAGCAGGAGATAAGGCTCTTCGAGCAGTCGGGCCAACAGGTCCGGATCCGTGGAGCCGGTGCGCGCCCAATCACCCGCGCGGTCGAACTCGAGGCCGAGGCTGGCATGAATCCAGGCATCGAGCAGGCGATTCCCGGGTCCCGTATCGAAACCGAGCACGGGGCTTCCCCGCACCAGCACGGTCAGGTTGGCGATCCCGCCGATGTTGACGATGACGCGATCCTCGAGGGGGCTGCGAAACGCCTGGTCGTGAAATACCGGAACCAGGGGTGCGCCCTGGCCACCGGCCGCGACGTCGCGACGCCGAAAATCGGCGACGACCGTGGTGCCGGTGATCTCGGCCAGGGTGCTGGGATCGCCGATCTGCCAGGTGAACGGCGTCGGCAGATCGATGCGATGGCGCAGCGTTTGTCCATGGCTGCCGATCGCACTCACTTCGTTCGGTGACGTTCCCGAGGCACGAAACAGGGCCGTTGCCGCGGCCGCGAAGGCCTCGGCGACCTCGACGTCGACCTGGCCGATCTCGTCGAGCGAGACCCGCTCGGGGGAGTCCATCAGTGCCGTGATACGCCGTTTCAACCCCGGGTCGTAGGGCGTGGCGCTCGTGGCAAGAATCCTGGGCGGCGCGGTTTCGAAATCGACGAGAGCGGCGTCGATCGCGTCCATGCTGGTTCCGGACATCAGGCCGAGATAGAAGCCCATGTGCCGGAACCGGCGGCGGTTCAATTCGCGGCGATCGGTGCCCGGCCGGCAGGCCTGGGCAGGCCCGGCGCGTCGGCCGGGGCCGTCGGCGACCCACCGGGGACTGACGGCAGATTGGCGGCCGAAGCCGGCGCGGCCGGGGGCTCCAGGCGAGCCATCAAAGGGGCGGCCTCGCGCAGAAAGCGCTGCAGCGCCTCGGCCCGCAGCGGTTCCGCGCCCGGCAACTGCACGGTCTGGGGGTTCTTGTGCACGCCGTCGACGAGGTATTCGTAGTGCAAGTGCGGGCCGGTCGCGAGGCCCGTCATGCCGACGAAGCCGATGACCTCACCCTGCTGGACGTGAGCGCCAACCCGTAGATTGCCGGCAAACCGGGACAAATGACCATATAGCGTCGAGATGCTGTTGCTGTGAGCGAGCATGATCGCGTTGCCGTAGCCGCCGCGCCGCCCGAGGAAACTCACCCGGCCGTCGCCGGAGGCATGGACCGGCGTACCCACGGGCGCCGCGTAATCGGTGCCCATGTGGCCGCGTATCGTCTGCAGGATGGGGTGAAACCGGTGCGGATCGAAGACCGAACTGACCCGCGTGAAATCGACCGGCGCGCGCAGGAAAGCCTTGCGCATCGGTTGGCCGTTAGGCGTGTAGTAGCTCCGGGTTCCGCCGTCGCCCTTGTAGCCGACCGCCCGATAGACCTTGCCGCCATTGACGAACTCGGCGGCCAGAATGTCCCCGTCGCGTACATAGCGGCCGTTTTGATAGATCTGCTCGTAGACAGCCGTGAACCGGTCGCCGGTGCGGATGTCGAGCACGAAATCGATGTCCCACGCGAAGATGTTCGCGAGCTTTATCGCGACGATGTCGGAGATGCCCGCGGCTTCCGCGCCCTGGAACACCGACGAATCGATGACCGCCGTCGCGCTGCGGATACGGGTTTCGACGGGATTTTCGATGATCTGGGCCGCGAAACCGTCGACCTGCCGGACGACCTTGAGCGTCTGCGTCTCGCTGACCTTGCGGGTCAGCTCGCGAACCTCGCCCGCCGCGTGGGTCAGCTTGATCGCGTCGCCCGGCTTCAAAAAGTCGAGGCTTTGGCGGATCCCGGGCAGATTGCGGATCGCGGCGAGGTCCGCCTTGTCGAGCGCCATGCGGCGAAAAATGGCGTCCAGGGTATCGTTGCGCCCCACGACCACGGTCGATACGACGCCCGCCTGCTGAGTTGCGATCGCGCCGCCACCGGTCGCGGAGGCGCCAATGGCGGGCGTGCCTCCGGCCGAGCCGTCCGGCGGGATGGTCGAGGCGGGGTAGATCAGGGGGGCCGGCTCGTCATTGCCGGGCATCGGGCGGTCGCTCGCCGCATGCCACAACAGCAATGCCGCGCTCGCCACGGCGGCGATCGGCGCCACCCGGGTCATGAGCTGCTTGAGCCGCAAGCGGATTGCGCGGGCCTGGTCGATTTCGCGGCGCAAGGGACATTTCCTGGGACTGACGGTTGATTAGGCTAGCTGCCGCCCGCCCCCCGGTCAACCCACGAGTTTCTGACAGCGCTTTCAAAAGAGCTTTGTGCTACGTTCAGCGCTTCAGCCAAAGAAAACCAGAGGCAGTCGTCCGGGCGGAGCGGACGAACTTCCGAGACACCTAATGACAAACATCATGCAGCGCCTGACCGTGGGCGAGAAAATCGGCTATGGCTGCGGCGATCTCGCCTCGAATCTCTTCTGGCAGATGTTCGCCATCTATATCGCCAAGTTCTACACCGACGTATTTCTGCTCAGTGCCGCCGCGATGGGCACGATGATCCTGGTATCGCGTATCGGCGACGCCCTCATCGACCCTTTGATCGGGACCATCGCGGACCGGACCGACACGCGCTGGGGGCATTTCCGTCCCTACCTGGTCTGGATGGCGATTCCCATGGCGGTCAGCGCGATACTGACCTTCACGACGCCGTCGCTCGGAGCCCAGGGGAAATTGATCTACGCGTACGTGACCCTGAGCGTGATGATGCTCGCCTATTCCGCGATCAACATTCCGTACTCCGCGCTGCTCGGTGTCCTGACACCCAGTTCAACCGACCGGACCAGCGCGTCTTCCTACCGGTTCGTCATGGCGTTTCTACCGGTCTTCATCATCGTCAACACCGCCATTCCACTCGCCCGATTTTTCGGTGGCAGCGACAACTCCCCGCGCGGCTGGCAGTTGACGATGGTCGTTTATTCGGTCATCGCGGTCGTGCTTTTTTTCGTGACCTTTTTTCGGACGCGCGAACGTGTCCAGCCGCCACCGAGGCAGAAAACCTCCCTCCGCGAGGACCTTGGCGATCTGATGCACAACCGCCCGTGGGTGATCCTCTGCATCGTCGGGATTTGCGCATTGACCTGCGGCAACATCCGAAGCACCGTGCTCGTGTACTACTTCGATTACGTCGTGCCGAACGGCCAGGGGTATTTCGGCTCCGTGCTGAGCACCGGAGCCGCCGCCTTCATCCTCGGTGTGATGGTCAGCTCCCCCCTGTCGAAGCGCTTCGGCAAACGCAATTTTTACCTCGTCTCGATGGCCCTGTCCGCGGCATTGACGGCTGGCTTCTATTTCGTCCCGCCGGCCAACATTCGACTGGTCTGGGCCGCCCACGCGCTCATCAGCTTCTTCACGGCGCCGACCGCCCCGTTGGTCTGGGCGATGTATGCCGACACGGCCGATTATTCCGAATGGAGATCGGGAAGGCGGGCGACCGGCCTGATCTTTTCGGCCGCGTCGTTTTCCCAGAAGCTCGGCTGGGCCATCGGCGGAGGCGGGGCCGGCTGGCTGCTCGCATTTTTCGGCTACGTGCCGAACGTGGTCCAAAATCCGCGGACGATCAACGGCATTCTCTTGATGACCAGCTTCATCCCGGCGCTCGCGGCCGTGATCGCGATCTGCGCGCTCTGCTTCTACGATCTCGACGATCGCAAGGTCGCGCAGATGAGCGAGGAACTACGCCATCGCCGCGCCGCCGATTCCCGGGCGGCCGCTGCCGCGGCCAAGATCGTCAGTGTCGCCTGAGCGGCAACCGGCGCCCTGCCTAGTTCGAGCGCGCCAGGGCGTGCGCCGGAACGTCGAGCGACACACCGCTCGAGAAACTCACGTGAATCGGCGTGTCGTGGGCATTGTAGGCGATGTAGGTGCGAGTGCCCGCGGAGTTTTTGAAGACCGAATACAGCGGCGTGTCCGCGGTGACGGTGAAATCGGGAGAACCCATTTCCTGCAGGCTCGAGATCCAAAAGAGCGTGTGCGAGCGGGTTTCGCCGTTCTCCACCGTGCCTTGTTTGTTCCAGCGCGCGAGTGCGGCATCCGCGTCGGCGAGCGCGAGATAGGAGGCGAGGACGTCCTGCCAGATGTCCTTCGGCGTGCCATCCGCGACCCCGTGGGCGGCGTACTGGCTTTCCGCGCCGGGCAGAGCCGCGATCACCGAACGCACGTAGTCCGGATTCGCGCCAAGATAGGTTGAAGCCGGTGTGAAGGGCACCATGTTGATGCCGAATATCTGATGCGGCTCGACGGTCCACCAGGTGTTGTAGGCGTACTTGTCGCCGAAGACCATGCTCGCGAACGGGCGGCCGAACTCCGGCGCGAGGACCTCGTGACCGAGGTCGAACCAATAGGTCTGCACCGCGGCGATCTCGGTCGTGTAGAGGTAAATCCCCAGGTCCCGCAGGCGCGTGTCACCGGTCGCCTCCCCCCAGAGTATCAATCCCGCCCAGGCATTGATGGCTTCGGAGGAGGACTCTTGATTGTTCCCGTCCTCGGATGCCGCATCGCCGGAGGCCCAGGAGTGGCCTTCATAGGTGTCGAAGTTGCGCAGGAACGGGTAATCCGCGCGACCGCGTTCGTCCGTCGCGATGTCGGCGACCAGCTTTCCCACCATGCCGCCCCAGGCGTCTTTCGCCGCCCACTGCCGGTCGTGCAGCGCGACCTCGGCGGCCGCCATGATCCAATACCCATAATGGAAGTGATGGTCGTTCATGTGCGAAACGCTGTTGTATTCCTCCGGGTACCCGAGGAAGGAGCCGAACTTCGCGTCGTCGAAGAAATAGGTGGAATGTTTGCCGTCGAACCAGGACTCCATGCGACTCTTCATCTCGCCGAGCAGCTTGTCACGTGTCGAGTCCCGGCCCTCCGCGTCGGCAACGCCCATCAGTTGCGCCGCCGTGCCGAGGCCCTTGCCCACCCAATAGGTCCCGTTACCGTTGTTCTTGTGATAGAAGCCCGAGGATTTGGCCAGGTCGCCGACCAGAAGACTGTCGACGGCGCTGCGGTGAGCCGGGTTCGTGAGTCCCGGCCACTCCGGCAGGATGCCGTGGTAGGTCCGTTCCACGGTGAATTCATTGCCGCTCAGCAGCCGGATCGTGCCGCGCACCGACTCGTAGTGGTATTGCGAGGCGCGCGGCGCCGGCAGCGCGTCCCATTGGTGCGGATAGAGGCCCATGAGCGTCTGGGTCTGCGTGCCTTCCTCGGCCACGGCCGTCACCTGATACTCGGTGCGGACGCGGCTTTTCGCCTCGTCGTAGGACCAGACGGCGCGCGTCGTCACGGGCAAGGCGTAGGCGAATTGCAGAAAATCCTGCACGGTCGCGGGACGCTCGTCCGGGAGCCCGGCGACCGTGAAGTAGCGACGCCCGGCCGGCAGATGCAGCACCGGAGTCGTCGGATCGCCGAGATCCCAGGTCCCGCCCGTGGGTGCGAACAGGGCATACGCATGGCCGCCGGCCACGACGGCCAGGATCCGCGGATCGCTGCCGCTCTGGCGCGGGTCGGCGAGCATCGTGACGGGCCCGGCAAGATGCACGCGAACGTCGCCGACGCTCAACGAGTAATAGCTGAACGGACTGCCGTGCAGGATCGTGGCGCTCAGCGCCTCGCCGGGGCTTGCCGCCATCTCGATCTTCGCGAGCCAATCCGAATAATCCGCGAGACGCGCATCCGCAGGCTTGAACGCGGTTGGCGTGATCGTGACCGCCGCGACGTGCGGATAGCGCACCTCGCGCTGCCCGGTTTCTTGCGCCGTCATCCGACGCTCCGGCGTGCCGATCTCGAAGCCGTTTTCGGTCGCTCGATAACTCAAGGGCTGGGCGAACAGCGGCTCCGACCAGCGATTGAAAATGACGGACGTGTACCACTGATTGGTCGGCGCGGCCCGCAGCAGTGCGGGACCCGTGCGATAGACGGGGTCCGGCGGAAGCACGCTGCCGAACAGGCCCCCGCGGGCTTTGGTCGCGAACGACCCAAGGCCCACGGTGGAGAAGCCGTCGTCGGCCGCGGCGCTCGTCGCCGTCCCGACCGTCGCGAAGAGGATCAAGCCGATCGCCGCCGCGAGCACCGCCCGCCCCCCGGTGGACGCCGGTCCCTGTCTGCGCCGGATTGCGGTCATGCCATGCCCCTCTAAAAGTCCAGATTAGCCCCGATCGTGATCTGATTCCCCGACTTGCTCGTGCGCGGATCGACGCCGCCATCGGCGAAGTTGTTCGGCATGCTCAGCGGCGCGGGTCCCTGGCGGCTGAACATCGTCCGGTGCAGACCGCCGTAGATCTCGAGGTTCCGATAGAGCTCGGGAACCCTGCGATACGCGCCGAGATTCAGGAAGGTGGCGGTGTTGCTCTGGCCCCATTCGGTGGGCGTCTTCGTGTAGGCCTTGTTGAAATGGACACCGCCGAACGTGTAGGTGTAGAGCCCCCGCGTGTAGGAGACACCGCCGAGCACGTCCCATTCGACGGCGTGGTGACGCAGTCCGTCACTGGCGTAGTTGAACCCGGCTTGGTCGAAGAAGCAACCGGTGTAGGTGGTGCCGTCGGGCCCCGGTCCGGTTCCGTAATCGCATTGCTGCTGCTGACCCGACCATTCATTGCGTTTCAGGCCGTAGGTGAGATGCCAGGCCGGGTTCAAATAATAGTTACCCTCGAGGATGGTCACGTCCTCGGTGGGATCCTGATAGCCGGGTGCGGCTGTCGCCGTCGTATTGGGGCTGCCCTCGGCGCCGGTGAAAGCGCCCTTCGTGAACGAGCTCTGCAGGCCGCCCCGGCTGCCCTGATAGATCAGCTCGATCAGATTCTTCTCGTTCGAGAACTGAATGAAGACCTCTCCCAACTGCGGCGTCGGCGGAAGATAGAAGTATTGGTAATTGGTCTGATTGATCGTCTCGGTCAGGGGATCGTAGTTGATCGGCAGGACCCGCCTCGCGGTGGCATAGGTCGCCTCGAACGTGATCTTGCCGTACGAGAACTCGAACTCCTTGCTCGTATACCGGACCGCCTCCTTGAACACGCCGTAACCGGCACCCGACTCTGCCCACGACGTGGACAGACCCAGTGGATAGGCGAAGGAATCCGCGCGGGTCCAGGAACGCGAGGACAGGATTCCGGCCTTGACCGCGCCGTAGGTGGGATGGGAGATGCCGAGGTAGCCGTCGATGATGTATTGGTCGTAGATGTCGGCCGCATCGTTGCGCTCGCGCCCGCTGACCTTGCCCTCGATCTTGAAGGCATTGTCGAATTCGTGGCTGAGGCCGAGCGTGAGCATCACGAGTCCCAGATTGCTCGACCGGGTGCCCGAGGGCGCGCCCTGATTCAACGCCGGGCTGTCTCCCTGGGGACCCAGCACGCCGCGCGGATCGAACGGCGAGGGATTGACCACGCCGTTCACGCAATTGTCGCAAACGGAGAACTCCTCCTTCGCGAAGCCGGACACCTCCAGCGGACCGAACTGCTCGGCGACCGCGGGCAGTGCGAGCAGCGCTCCGGTCACGGCGAGGCACAGACTCAAGGAATTGACTTTCACAGCGCTCTCCCGGGGCAAATCATGCTTTTTTCAAGTCGTGGGGCGGACGCGCGGCTCAATGGTAGTAGCCCGCGCCTGCATAGGTATTGGGCGCCGCCGTGCACGCCGCTTCGCTGGGCAGTCCGCAGAGGGCGTAGAGCGGCGTGCGCCCGACGTTCCAAAGGCCCCAACCGTCGTCCGTCCCTTTCCAGGGTTCGTCGAAGGCCTCGAAGTAAAAAATGTTGAGCGGTGCGTTGCTGCCGGTCCAGCCGCGCAGCAGGTCGTAGTACCACTTCGCGTTCACCGGGTTCGCGATCGCCGGATTCGCGATCTGCTCGATTGCCGACGTGAGATTCGTCGGCGTCGCCTTCCAGCCCGTCTCGCCGATCGTGATCGGCAGGGAGGCGCCGATCGTCGTCGACTGGCCGCCCGCGGTCTTGTAGGTGTAGTTGGCGACGGCCGCGTAGGTCGACTGGGCCTGCGCCAGCGAGGCATTCATCATGGCCGCGGCGCGCGCGGGACCCGCCGCGACACCGGTCTGCTGCCAGTTCCACGAACCCGTGTCGGAAAATGGGTAGGTATGGAAAGAGACGAAATCGATGTTCTGCAGGACCGTGTCCGGCGCGTAGTTCGCGCCGCTGTCGTAGCCCGCATAGAAGGTGTAGTCATCGTCCGCGGTCACCGGCTGGGTCACGGCGTTGCGAACCGTTTGCACGTACTTCACCAGACAAGTGATCGGCAGGTTGCCCGCGAACGAGGTCTCGTTGCCGACACTGACCGTCACCACGTTCGAGTAGGTGTTCGCCATGAGGATTCCGGTCGCGATTTCCGTGTCGTTGACCGTGTCGACGCAGGTGATCGGCGCGCCCTCGAGATAAATGCCGATCTGAAACTTGAGGCTCGGCGTGTTCTCACTGGCGAGCTTGATGATGCTCGTATCGACGGCGTCCGCCCCGAACAAGCGGATCAGGTTGTAGCCCGCGGCCTGCATCAGCTGCAGATCCTGGATGATGTCCGCATCGCTCGGCACTTCTCCCGCATTCGGACCGCCGGCGCGGTACGGACTGTAGGCAACGGCCTGCCCCGTCGTGTAGATCGTCGGCAGGGTGCGCAGGACAAAGGGCTGACAGGCGACGGCCACGCTGGTGACATTCGCCGTCGCGGTGCCCGAGCCGTTCGTGACCGTGCAGGTTTCCCCGTTCGTCGGCTGCGTCAGGATGGTCACGGCATAGGCCGCGCCGCTCGCCACATCCGTCGTGAATTTGAAAGGCCCATTGGCCGTGACCGTGAGATTGTCGCCGCCGTTGTTCTGCAGCACGACCGACCCGCCGGTGAGTCCGGTGACGGTTCCGCCGATGGCCGGGGTCACGGCGCAGCTGACCGCGATGTTGGTGACGTTCGATGTCGACGTGCCGGAACCGTTCGTCAGGGTGCAGGTCTCGCCCTCGGGCTGGGCCGTGATCGCGACGCTGTAGGCCGCGCCGCTCGCGAGCTGCAGCGCGAATGTGAAAGCACCGTTCGCCGTCACGGTCAGCGGATCGGCGGAGTTGTCGTCGAGCGAGAGGGTGCCGGTCAGACCCGACACCGTGCCACCGATCGTGATGAAGTTCGGGGTGGATGACCAATTCTGATTTTGTCCGCAGGCGCCGAGCGCGAGACAGGCGGCGGCAAGCGGCAGTCGTCGAACCCAGGCATAGGCGGAAAGTGGCGGTCTCGTGTTCATGATCTCGTTGCCCTGCTGAAAGTGGTGTGTGGCGGCCCGTTCGAAAATCCGCGGCCACGAGCGAAGCGTCGCGGCGCGCAAGAGTGCACCGACGGTGACGCGGCCCGACTCGGCCCAGCGACGGCTGATGACGTGTTCGAAGAAGGCATCGGTCCAATCCCCCAAAGACCAGGACCGGTCAGGAGCCCGGTGTGCAGCCTCCCGTCGATCGCGGCGCGCTCATGTTCGTGTGAAGGTCCGCTCGATCCGGCCGGCCCTGCGTCCATTTCCGCGGGGTCGGCACCGATGCCAAACCATGAATTTTTCTGAAAGCGCTTGCAGAACTTAGCGAACTCTCGCCACCCTTGTCAATCGATCCGGCTTTCTGTAGTCATATGTCCAACGAGCGGCTGAGGGACAGGCAAGATTATGGTGAAAACAGGAATGCAGCGGCCCGTGGGAAGAACGCGGACCCGCGTGCCCGAGCCGGATGCCGCGGTGACGCTCGAAATGGTCGCCAAGGAAGCCGGCGTCAGCTCCAGCACGGTGTCCCGCATCTTGAACGGGACGGCGCGCGTCCGTGATGCCAAGGCCCGCGCGGTCCAGACGGCCATCGCGAAGCTGAATTTCCTGCCGAATCCGGTCGCCCAGTCGCTGGCCCGCGGCAAATCGATGAGCATCGGTGTCGTCACCCAGGCGATCGCCAGCCCTTTTTACGCCGAAGCGCTCGCGGCCATCGAAGGCGGCGTGCTGCGCGCGAACTACTCGCCCCTGTTCGTCAGCGGTCATTGGCGGGAGGCGGATGAGCGACGCTGCGTCGAGCACTTGCTCAATCGGCGCGTGGAGGGAATCATCCTGCTGACGAGCTGCCTGCCGGATGCCGAGATTCTGCGCCTCGCGAAGCGCGTGCCCCTCGTGCTCATGGGCCGTTACGTCGCCGGCTTTCGCATCGTGAGCCTCGATTACGACAATACGCAGAGCGCGCGGCTCGCCACCGAGTACCTGCTCGACCAAGGGCACAAGCGCATCGCCTTCATCGCCGGGCCGGAGAGCCGTGCGGATGCGCTCCAAAGGCTGAACGGCTACAAAGGCGCCCTGGCAGCCCGCAAGATTCCCTTCAGCCCCAAGCTCGTTGCTCCGGGTGAGTACTACCATGCCGGCGGCTATGCGGCGATGAATCGCCTGCTGGATTCGGGGGTCGAATTCACGGCCGTGTTCGCGGCAAATGATCAGAGCGCCTACGGCGCCATGCTGGCGCTGCATCGCCGTAATTTGCAGATTCCGCAGGACATTTCGCTCGTGGGCTTCGACGATCTGCCGCATTCGAACTTCACGATACCGCCCCTGACGACCGTGCATCGCTCGATAGACGAGGTCGGCCACACCGCCGCGGAGGCCATGATCGACCTCATCGAGGGCCGCGACCCGATGCCGCGCAGCGTTGCCGCGACCCTCGCGATACGCGAATCGACGAAGCCGCTTCACGATTGAATTTCAGCGTCGCAACGAAGCGCTCGAAGGCAGGATGCCAGGCGGCGGCGTTGCGGTTGAAAATGAAATGCCCGTTGTTCTTGTCCGCCGGCAGCGTGACGAATTGCCCACGGCCACCGGCGGCCATGTAGGCGCGGAACCATTCTTTCGGGTGCTGGGCGCCCCAGAGCCGATCGTTGAGGCTGTACATCCACAGCGTCGGCAGATGGCTCGTGGCGCCATAGTGAGCCAAGGTTTCCCGCAGCCGATCCGGTTGACAGGGTGAGTCCGGTTGAAGGCGGGAGTCGCCACCGTCCCCGCCGGCCACGTTGACCGCCGCACTGATGCCGGGCACTCCCCGCGAGATCGCGGCAAGCGCCACCAAGCCGCCGAAGGAATCGCCGACCAGCAGGCCGCCGCGCCGTGCGACCATCGGCAAGCCGTGCGCGAACGCCACGAGCCGCCGGATCTCCTCCACCGCCGGTGTCAACCCGGCTTCGAAGTCCTTGTCGGCGCAGGGCCCCGTGTCCTCCACGTCCGGTCCGCCGGTGGCACCATAGCCAACCCGCAGCGGGATCATGACGATGAAGCCACGGTCGGCAAAATAGCGGGCATTGGCGGGAAAAATCGGCAGGGCGAGCCGACCGCGCTCGGCCGGGTCGGCGGACCGCCCATGGAGCAAGACGAGCAAACGTCGGCGCCCCGGCGCCTCGTTTTGCACGACGGCCACCCGCAGCGCTCTGTCGAAGCCCGCCACCGGCGTCGCCGTGGAATCCGGCGTCGCCGTGGAATGCAGAGGGACGAGCAAGGTTTCTGTGCGTAAGGTGCTCGCATGAGCGGCACAGACCCAAGCCACGGCGGCTGGCCACAGGAGCGACGCACGGCGGCACCTCGACGACATGCGGCGATCCTAGCGTAAAGCGGTTTGCTGCAATGCATTAAGCATCGCGCGCCTGTTCGATGCTTGACAAGCAGGCGGACTGCAGCGCTAAATATTTTTATGAAAGCGCTTTCTTGGCGCTACATAACGGGGAGCCGCAGGTGCCAAGCGCGGGAGTCATGCGCACCGCATCCAGCGATCATCAAATGGACAGTAGAATTCTCGGGGAGCACTCGATGACGACCTCAACGGTGGCGAAGCAGTCCGGCAGCGCGCTCGAACTCGCCGCGATCTTACTCGTGACGGCGGCGCTCGCGGCCTGTGATGGCGGCGGCGTGACGGCCTCGGCCAACTCGAGCAGCAGCTCGAGCAGTTCCAGCAGCAGCGGCGGTTCGAGCGGCGGCACCGGCTCCAGCAGCAGTTCCAGCGGTGGCGGAGGGACGACCGTTTCCCAATCGCCCTATCTGCTGTACGCGTCGAACTACGTCGTTTTCACCGGCGGTGAAGTCAACGGCGCCTACCTCGCATCGGTTCAAGGCGGAAACTTGTACGCCGGCTCATCGACGCCGGACGTGGTCTACGGAAATTACTCCTCATCGCAAACCACGATCGCCGCGACGCAGTTCTACAACGTGCAATATCAATGGACCGTGGCCGGCGGCAATGCGCTCGACTACATGTACGTCTCGGTTCTGCCGCCGGCCTCGGGCCAGACGTTCAGCAGCTTGACGCCCTTCGACATCAGCCAGTCCGGCAATCTCCTGATCCAGATGGGTAACACCTACACTCAAAGCGACAATCCGAGCGGAACCGGCGGCAATGCGACCGTCTTCACGGTGGTGCTCGACAACGACACCTCGTCTGCGCAGAACGGTTCCGGCGCGACCGCGACGTGCTCCTACAATCAGACTCTCGTGACCGTGGGACGCAACGCAAGCACCGGCACGGCCACGCCGCTCGGTGTCTTCAACTACGAAATCCCTCTCGCGAACTTCACCAGCTGCTCGAAAGGCTCGATCTCGACCTTGTTGTCGACGGGCATCACCTCGGTCGCGGTACGGGTCACGGGGGACCAGAACCCGAACATCAAGGCGGGGGAGCTCGACACCATCGCCGTGGGTTACATCGGCTTCACGATGTAAGAGTCGAGCCGGGTTTGAGTTTACCAATGCCATTCGATGCGCATGCGGCGCAAACGCTCGCGCGCCGCTTTCCCGCCGATTTCGTCTGGGGGGTCGCCACGAGCGCGTATCAGATCGAGGGCGCCGCCCACGAGGACGGACGTGCGGATTCGATCTGGGACGAATTCTGCCGGCGACCGGGCGTGATTCGCGACGGCGGCAGCGGCGATCGGGCCTGCGATCATTATCATCGGCTCGAGTCCGATCTCGACCTGATCGCGAGTCTCGGCGTGCGTGCCTACCGCTTCTCGGTCTCCTGGCCGCGCGTACAACCGCGCGGCGCCGGTGCCTGGAACGAAGCGGGTTTCGAGTTCTATCGGCGCCTCGTCGAGGGTTTGCGCCGCCGCGGCATCGAGCCGCACCTGACGCTGTACCATTGGGATCTGCCGCTGGCTCTGCAGCTGCGCGGCGGATGGACCAGCCGCGGCACGGTCCAGGCATTCGTCGACTATGCGGTGGAGGTCGTTCGCCGTCTCGGCGCCGGCGTCGCGTCGATCGCCACGCATAACGAGCCCTGGGTCGTTGCCACGCTGGGCCACGAAGTCGGCAGCTTCGCGCCGGGAATCAAGAGCCGTCGCCTGGCGATGCAGGCGTCGCATCATCTGCTGCTGAGCCACGGCGCCGCGACGCGGGCGCTGCGAGACGCCGGCTGCGAACGGCCGATCGGGATCGTGCTCAATCAGGCGCCAATCCACACCGCCAGCGACTCGGCCGCCGATCGGGCCAAGGCGCGGCTGGAAGACGGGCTGCTCGTGCGCTGGTATATGGATCCCCTGTTGCTCGGGAGATACCCGGCCGACGTGCTGGAACATCTGGGGCCCGATGCACCCGCGGTCGAAGACGGCGACATGGCGTTGATCAGTCAACGGCTCGACTTTCTGGGCCTGAATTACTACACGCGTACCGTCGTCAACGTCGGTGGCATCCCCGTCGACGAGCGCGAGCGGCGCCCGCTGACGGACATGGGCTGGGAGGTATATCCCGAAGGGCTGACCGAAATCCTCGTGCGACTGCGCGCCGACTACCGGGTGCCGCCGCTCTACGTCATGGAGAACGGGGCAGCCTATGGCGACGAGCCGGTCGACGGACGCGTCGCCGACGTGGACCGCATTGCCTATCTGCGCTCGCATATCGCCGCGGTTGCCAACGCGCGCGATGCCGGCGTCGACGTGCGTGGCTATTTCGTCTGGAGCCTGCTCGACAATTTCGAGTGGGCCGACGGCTACTCGAAGCGCTTCGGCATCGTGCACGTCGATTACTCGACCGAGCGGCGCACGGTGAAGGACAGCGGGCTGTGGTACCGCGATTTTTTACGCGCGAGCGATTGCGCCGAGTCCGTCGATCCAGAGCGGCCTGCCGAGTTCCGCGACCTGCAAGCCCGGATTTGACAGAATGAAGTTCCGAGAAACGTGCTTGACACCCAGCCGAGCGGCTGTGATATAAATTAATTTGAAAGCGCTTTCATAGAGTCGGCTCGGAGTGCCAAGCGGGACTCCAACCAAACCGACCAGCGCCTTGGGTCCGATCTTACGGGGAGAGATCATGAAAAGATTCTTGCAGATCGTTGCAGCGTTCGCCTGCGCCGCGGGAGCTCTCGCGCTCGTTGGCTGCGGTGCCACATCCAACCAGACCGCGACGCAGCCGACGATTACCGCCGTTGCACTGACGCCAGCCAGCATCCCGCTCGCACCCGGCGGGACGCAGGCTCTCGTGGTAACGGCCACGCAGAGCAACGGCGCCTCCGTTCCGGTGACGACCGGCGTGACCTTTACGTCAGCCAATACAAACGTGGCGACCGTTTCGGCGTCGGGCGTCGTGACCGCCGGCGAGGTTTCCGGGACTTCCGCGATCACCGCTACGGTCAGCACGGACCTGAATCAAACTCTTACCACGGCTCCGTCGACGGTCACGGTGTCCGTCGCGCTGACCGCGATCGCCGTCACGCCGGCCACGAAGAATCTTGCCGTCGGGGGGACCCAACAACTCACCGTGACCGGCACCTATGACAACAATACGACGAAGGTGCTGACGAGCGGAGAGACTTTCGCCTCCTCGGCAACGTCGGTTGCCAGCGTGAGTTCCTCGGGACTCGTGACCGCGGGCACCACCCCCGGCACTGCGACGATCACGGCGACTGACACGGCCTCGGGTCTCAAGAGCACGGCAACGATCACGGTCAGCGCCGCGATGCCGTCCCTGACCTCGATCTCGGTCACCCCGGCCACCACGACCCTCAATCAGGGCGCGACCCAGCAATTGACCGTCACCGGTCACTACAGCAACAACACGACTGAAAGCCTCACGAGCGGCATCACTTTTGCCTCCACGAGCACGGCGGTCGCCGCGGTCAGTGGCTCCGGTCTCGTCACCGCCGGCACGACGTCCGGCACGGCCACGATCACCGCAACCGACACGGCCGCGGGCCTCAGCGGCACCGCGTCGGTCACGGTCAGTTCCTCGCCTGCCTTGCCGCCGACCCTGGTCTCGATCGCGCTGTCGCCGTTGGCGGCGAGCGTCGCACCCGGTGCTTCGCAACAATTGGTCGTCACCGGCACCTACAGCAACAACACGACCAAGCAGCTCGCCGCCTCGGGCGAATCCTTCACCTCCATGAACCCCGGCGTGGTTTCGGTCAATGCCTCGGGTCTCGCGACCGTCGCTTCCGGCGCGACTCCCGGTGCGACCGCCACGATCATTGCGAAGGACAACGCCTCCGGGATCTCCACCACGGCGGCCACGTCGACTGTGATCACGGTCGGGTCGGGCGCGCCGATCACGACCGGCGTCCTGTCGACGGGCTTCAACTCGAACCAGACGACGACGACCTCGACCTCGGCGACGGGCAAGTGGAGCGTCTATTACGGCGGTTCGGATCCGACGCTCGCCGGCGGCAGCGGCGGTGGCTATGCGGACCAGAACGCGAACCCGAGCTTCGAGTACATCTACGTTCAAGATACGCTCGCAAACCTTGGTTCGTATACTTACCAGGGCATCGGGATTCAAGCGGCGACCGGCCAGACGGTCAGCACCTCGGGTTTCAACAGCCTGAAGTTCACGCTGGCGGTCAATCCTGAGTGGTTCTCGGCCGGAGCGAACTTCGTGGTATTGATCGCCGGTAACGTCCAGGGCGTGTCGAATGCAACCTGCAACCCGTCGGTGGCGGCGGTCGTGACGGCGACGGCGAGCACCGCGACGGCTTACACGGTGCCGCTGACGGCGTTCACGACGGTCACGCAGAACTGCGGGGTTGCGTCGGTGACGGCGGCGCAGATTCTCGCGGCCCCGATCACGGAGATCGACTTTCAGGCGGACGGGCTCGGTGCGGCGATCACGGCGAGCGGTCTGAAGTCGAACTCGAATACGACCGTGCCGGCCGCGGGCTCCTCGCCCGCGACCTACCCGACGACGGTCAACGTCGTCGGCGGCGTCAGCTTCGTC
>Ga0116231_10000245_pt1 | contig 83236 bp, 68 predicted proteins | sample S1TSphgellanicum_2_FD_89695 | JGI IMG/M metagenome (GOLD analysis project Ga0116231, IMG submission 89695) | Host-associated microbial communities from peat moss isolated from Minnesota, USA - S1T2_Fd - Sphagnum magellanicum MG | ecosystem: Host-associated > Plants > Peat moss > Unclassified... | reverse complement strand
TCAAAGACACCAGAACTTCCTGAGTACAGCAACTGATGCACTATCTCCACTTCAAACAGATTGTCTTGGAACACATCCTTTAGCATCAAAGGAACCTAGCTACAGTTGACACCTTTGAAAACCGTACCATCCTATGTACACCTGCAGGTTTTGGTCATGAACAACATCACCAGAAACTTATCTTCCACTCTGCAATGCCTCATTCTTACAGGATCTCACTTCTTGTAGAAAACAGGAAAAAGCACCACCAGCCAGAGACATGAAAAGCTTTGACTTTTGCATCAAAACCAAAAAAAATTCCACAAATTGAGACAAACACTCCAAACCTCTCAGGATAGCCCTGGTGGTGAGCAACCACATAACATCTTTAAAACTGCAGCCAAAAGAAAAAAAGCAGGTGTAAAAATATCACCAGGATTGGGTGAAATAAAACCCACTGGTGCCTGATGACAAACCCTCAGAGCACAAAGCTTTGGGAGACCAGGCACAAGAAAATTTTCCTCAATTTGATGTGAAGTGCAAACAAAGGCTGACAGAAAAGAACCCAGGCAAACCATGGTTGCATGCCCTACATTTAATTTTGATATCTCAGCTCACCACCCAATTCCTGGAAAGCAAAGCCTATACTGGGCTACAATTCACCTCTTTTAATACCAAGCACTCACACACCTGCACAACTAGCTCACAGAAACTATGCCAGAAACTTATTTTCTACTTCCAGCTCACAAGATTTTTCTTAGCTGCCGCAAAGAAAGGCAAAGGACCACCAGCTACAAACATCAGATGCTTTGAACTATCACCACAAAGCCTCCCAACACACCCCAAACCCACAAAACCTCTAAAATCCTCGAACATGAAAGCATAGAAATCCAAAAAAAGCCCTTCAATCTTGCCCAAAAGGAAACAAATTCCTCCAAGCAAGCATGTGCTGAACATACCTCCAAAATAGCTTGCAATCGTGCCCAATCCATCACATAACCCTCAAAAGACATCAAATATAGATCAAATGCCCACACAAACAAAGAAACAAGATGACCCATCTCCTCAGAAAAAAAAGAACTTGTACTTGTCCCCTGTGCCATCAGTTAGTGCCAACATGATGTGTTATTTATTTAGGTCCAAATTTGTAGCCCATGATCGGTCTGGTACAACAATCACAAATTGCAACCCAGAAGCCCAACACTAGTCTAAAATATCGCCCAAAGAATGGGTGAAAAAGAGAATAAATACCTCAGGGCCCAATAATATACCTTCAAAACACAAAGCATTTGGAGAACAGAATCAACAGATACAACATTTGCAAACAAGTGCAAAAAGTGCAAACAAAACCCACTAGAAATGAAGCTCTCCAAAACCATGGCAGCATGTGTTCGACATCAAATGTTTGATATGTCAACTCAACATGCCCCAGAACTTTTTTTTTCCCCCTCCCCCCTAGTAACAGCAAATGATAGCCCTGGTGCAACAACCACAAAATTGAAGCCAAAACACCAACTCAATCTGCAAGGAATGAATGGGTAAAACTTCTGCTCAACATACCTTCAAGGCGTATCTCATTTGGAGATCACCCACAAAATTGGTTTGGCTTCCCTGTACTTGAGTTGAAGTGTACACAACACAGCACAAGAGAAGTAAAGCCCTGCAGCCAACATCTGCCTCCCGTCTTGGGTAGTGTTGATTCTTTGTTCTATCGTCTGGGCATAGCGGAGAGCAGCAAGATGTAGCACAATTGTGTTCATCTCACAGCAAGTAGCGTAATCCTTTTATAATGGCTAAAGTGGCAAGCAACACTGACTGCTTCGAAAGGCTCTGCGCGTGGGGCCACCACGAACCGATTGTCTTTGAGGACAAATCCATTTACTTCCCTGCGGTGGAAAGATTCTTCTTTCCGTTTTTTCTTCTTCTTTTTTGAGTCCCTGACTTCTCTTCCTTCTTTCCGTTTCTTCTTCTTCTTCTTCTTTTTTTCAGTCCCTGACTTCTCTTCCTTCTTTCCGTTTCTTCTTCTTCTTCTTCTTCTTTCCAGTCCCTGACTTCTCTTCTTATCATCTTTCCACTTTTTGCAGATTTTTTTGTTTTTCGCGTTTTGAACCCAAAAGAAGAAATTCCACAAGCAGTGTAAGTCCCTGACTTCTCTTCTTTCTTTCTTTCTTTCTTTCTTTTAATTTAACGTCAATACCCGGACCAGAGAGACTTCTCTTCTTATGATCTGTCTACTTTTTGCAGATTTTTTTGTTTTTCATGTTTTTAACCCAAAAGAAGAAATTCCACAAGCAGTGTAAGTCCCTGACTTCTCTTCTTATGATCTGTCTACTTTTTTGCAGATTTTTTTGTTTTTCATGTTTTTAACCCAAAAGAAGAAATTCCACAAGCAGTGTATGTAAGTAGCATCAATAGGGGTTGTTATTACATATAGTAAAGGACGTCGTGAAGCATCATTTCATCCATCTGTCTTGTCATCCATTCGTCCATCCGTTTGGTCATCCATTTGTCTCGTCATGGTCTGTTTATTTCGACGGGGTGGAGAAAGAGTGGAATACAGACGTGTCGCGGCGGAGAATAATATATATTAGTGTTGTAAATTTTTATTTTTATTTTTATTTTTTATTTTGGGGTTTTTGGACTTAGGTACACTCATCCTGTCTCTTTCTCAACAACTGAAAGAGTTGGGTTGGGCTTCTTTTTTTCTTTTTTTCTTTTTTGAAATTTCATTTAGAATTTTGAAAATTTTCAATGTTTTTTACATTGCCATAATTTTTTATTATAGTTCAATGGATGCCAGAACGAGCAATTGTTAAGCACACTTTTATTAGATATTGGCAATTTCAAGGCTTGCATATGCCATAATAATAATATATTGGATGCCAAAGATATTATTATGATGCATGTGAAAATTGGTTGCCCCAAAAACCCTAACCATTATGAACAAGGAGGGGTCTGGATATTGGAACTTATCAACATATAAAACCAAAGAAATAATTTTCAACAGATTGATACTTACTAAATAATAAATAACTTACTACTTACTTACAAGTTGAACAACGTTGGGGTATATTTGTTGTCTCTGGTCTATTCCTATGGTCAGCTGTATGTTGTTATCTCACGGGTCATAAGCAATGCAAACATCAAGATTTTCAGTGGCCAGGGTCTTGATGGATACATGCGAAATGTCGTATATAAAGAGGTTTTGGAAATGTAGTTTGTAATTGTAATTTTGTAATATGTATCGTCAAATACACACACACCTGTGCATTAGGCACGGGTTCATTTCATCCATCTATCTTGTCATCCATCCAGACGGATGCAGCTATGTCATCCCCACCATTTAAAATAGAAACATAGGGGCTTCCACGTGACACACCATTTTAGCTTATATATGTGACAATTCAACTTTAGGCAAAGTACTTGGGATAAAGTTAGAAAAGAAAACCACCAAAAGAGAAAGGCTAGTGTGTTCAAATGTAAGTTAACTCCAATTTTAGAAAGTATCTTCTTAACAGGCTAATTAGGACTCATGCAAACCTACCTAGACAGAAGAGCACCACCTCTTAAGCAAAAAATCCCTCCTTCAACCTGGAATAAAAATGTTGTGCCTTCCCCAGTCCATGGTAAGCCTTCTCATTGGTTGCATGATTTTCTTTTTTCTAGAACTCTTGGTCACCATTTTCAACCTAGGATAATAACAATGCCCCTTCATAAGAATGTGGGTATCCATACTATTGCAATTCATATTTACTAGGGTAAACTAATTGGTGATTGAACACTTAAACTCTTAGGGCAAGCCAGATCCAAGGGGAGGGCTCCATTGTTTCTGGTGCTCAAACAAAACTTGAACCCCTTCTATTGGTGCATCTGGTTGCATATAGTAAAGGACGTTGCGAAGCATCATTTCATCCATTTGTGTCATCATCCATTTGTCCATTCATCCTGTCATGGTTTGTTTATTCCGACGAGGCGAAGAAAGAATGGAATACAAATGTGGCACAACGAGCAAAATGAAGGACGTTGTGAAACATCATTTCATCCATCCGTCCGGTCATCCATCTGTCCCATCATGGTCTGTTTACTCCGATGGGGTGGAGATTACAGACGCGACGCAGTGGGCAAATGTACCGTCAAATACACACACACCTATGCATTAGGCAAGGGGTGCATCCATTTGTCCCGTCATCCATTTGTCCATCCGTCCCATCATGGTCTGTTTACTCCAACGGGGCGGAGAAATAGTGGAATACAGACACGGTGCAACGAGCAAAGTAAAGGACGTCATGAAGCATCATTTCATCCATATGTCCCATCATCCATCCGTCCGGTCATCCATCTGTCCCATCATGGTTTGTTTACTCCGACGAGGTGAAGAAAGAGTGAAATATAGACGCAGTGCGGCGGGCAAATGTACTGTCAAATACACACACATGTGCATTAGGCACGAGGTTCAAACCTGTGCATTAGGCACGGGGTGCATTCATTTGTCTTATCGTCCATCCGTCCGATCATCCACCCGTCCCGTCATGGTCTGTTTTTTCCGACAAGGCGGAGAAAGAGTGGAACCAGCACCCACCAATGCACCAATTGGTTGTTTTGTCCATGGGATGGGCTACATTTCTTCATCCAGCTTTAATCACTCAATTTTTTTTAGTTTCTGACCAATGAGTTTTTTTTGGGCTGTTTTTTTTCAACCCTAACCTTCATACTACCTTCTCACCTAGAATACAATACAAAAGAAGAGGAGAAAAGATAAAGAAAAATAGAAGAAAGGACCCGGACAAGCTGCGGGTGGTCGGAAGCCAAGTCAGATTAATAGCCATTAAACGGTGTAATTGGCATTCAGAAAATATTTCACTACATAATTAGGAGTTTCGGAGATTATTTGCTAGAAAAGAGAAGTAAGGACCCGGCCAAGTTACGGGTGGTCGTCAACCAAGTTTCACTAACAATAAGCCATTATATGTCATAATTAGCACTCAGGAGAGATTCTGGTATAATTGGGAACTTCTTTGGAGACTAAGAGCTTGGGAGATTATTGCTAAAGAAGAGAAGAAAAAGGGGAATTGGACAAAGGACCTGACCAAGCTGTGGGTGGTCATTATCCGATTTTGATTAATAAGCCATTATATGATGTAATTGACAATCAGGAAAGATTTGCAACAAAATTAGGAACTTCTTTGGAGATTATTTGTTGGACATCACGATTTTTTATGTGCCCCTTTGCAATATATTTTTGAATGAGTTTTGACCCTAAGAAACTCAGGGTGAATGGTGGAATTTCACTCCTATGTGACCATTATGATGTTAAAAATTTGATGGTGAAAGTGAAAGGTAAAGATCGTAAAACAAAACAAAAGTAAAAGAATATTACTTAAATAATGTTGAGATTAGGGATTTTTCTTCAATTTTGTGAGGTTGAAAAAATGGAAAAAAATTCCCAATTTGAAAAGAAAATTTAAATTGCATTGACAAACAAATTTGTCTAAAACATTATCAAAACAATTTACCCAAAACAAAAGAAAAAACTAATTGTGAGTTAGGTATTCAACGATATTATTTAGGTAATACTACTAAACTTCGCATTTTGGATTGTGCGTCGTCATCAATTTCTTGTTCGAATGGCATTTGTGATCACAATCAACAAGAATCAAGGTCAAACATTGAACAATGTTGGGGTATATTTGCTATCTCTGGTCTATTCCCATGCTCAGCTATATGTTGCTATCTCACGGGTCACAAGCAATGCAAATATCAAGATTTTCAGTGGCCAGGGTCTCGATGGATACATGCGGAATGTTGTATATAAAGAGGTTTTGGAAATGTAGTTTATAATTGTAATTTTGTAATATGTGCTATCAAATACACACACACTTGTGCATTAGGCACGAGGTTCATACTAGTTACATATAGTAAAGGACGTCGTGAAGCATCATTTCATCCATCTGTCCCGTCATGGTCTGTTTACTCCGACAGGGCGAAGAAATAGTGGAATACAAACACGACGCGGCGGAGAAAGCAAAGCCCTACAATCATAAGCGGAAAAGCTCCACATGACATGGCACCATTATTGTTGACAACAACCATGAGAAAGAAGACATGTGAAAGTATTCCTTTGTGGCAAAATTTATGGTCTGGCACAAAACTTGGAAGTGGTATCATGAATGGGGATGAACATCAAGCTCTGTGAATCTTTTAAATGCCCAAATGTAACACAGGCTCATCTTTTGCTTGTGGAATTAGAAGAGTTGCTGAAACTTCTAGCAGTGAAGGCATCCTCACTATGACAACTTTTGGAGGCGTTTCATCATTTTTCAGAAGTCCAAGCAACCCTTTTTCTTACAATTTTGAAAACTCAAGGAATAAAAGCTACCAGAGAGCAATGACCAAATGTTGTTCATCCTTCAGTGGTGCTAAATCTTCTAGGTTTAACCTGCTAATCTTTTTTTGAATATGATCATTGAGAATAGTGCTTACTGCATCATTGGTGTCCTCTAGAATAGGGAAATTTCCACCATCTCCTTGGGTCGGAACAATTTCTAAGAGATTGCAAAGGGCAATTTATTGACCATTAGCATCAGGATTGCTTGCAAAAGCTGATTAGTGAGCGGTGGATATGAACCTTCATGTGTCTGATTGAACCTCCAAATTGGAGCATTAATCTATTTTCCTACATTCACTCCACATAAGAAACCAACAGCCAGAGCTTCACAGGTTTTGGGAGACCGAGCTTTGTGGGTTCATGGGTTATTGCTCCAGCATTGCAGTAACCTAAAATCCCAAGAAGCCAGAAAACTTAGTTTGCATTTCAGGGTGACATTGTGTGAAATTGGAATTTGGGATTCATGTAGTAAATTGTGTTGCACATCAAGCAAGAAATGGAGGTCATTGCTAAATGGAAGCCTAGCAACATGAGATATCTTTTGGGATGCATCCAGACTATCAACTTTGAGGTAGACAACAACTTCAACAAATGCATCACATAATAGAAAGCCATGCCAGGGAGTGCAACATTCTCTCAAGCAAAAAAAATAGAAGTGGGCATGAAAAGGGCTGTTGTAGTTTGATGTGTTTAGGGTTAGAGAAGGGTAATGAGTGCAGGAGAACCACCCCCCCCCTCCGCCCCCCAAGATTTTGATATCAATATTAGCAACAAACCTAACATATATTCTCCACAATGCTCGAAGACATACAAGAACATATGTGTGCATTCATTGCGCTGCATGGTAGTGCTTTGGTAGCTTTGGCGGCCTTTCCGCAGCACCCAGAAGCTTAGCAGAATGACGAGAAAACTAACTCTTTGGAAAATCCTATTCCACATATTAATGTTCCAGTAGAATTCAATCAAGACACGTCTAAATTTACACATGAACGTCGCAACCCCCTATAGAAAGAACGATGTGCCAAGCAACGTATAGAGTCGGCCGAACCATCTGAAACTCCACAAGAAAGAAGTAATTGTTTGCGTCGAGAACGGTGAACCATACAACAAGTAACAACACGTGCACAACCTTCTTTTGGTAATGATGCATTACAATTTTTTGGAGATGAAGACGCGTCAGCCTCGGGACGATGGGATTGTGGAGAAATGGACACAATATATGGATTTTGCAACGCGAAAATGTGGATCAAAGAACGATTGGCAAAGTTGAACAACAATAACCCATAGTTTTTTCTGTGTTGTGAGAATGGCAAAGTTATATTGCCGAGTCTTCCTTCAACACCGCAAGAGCTGGAAGTTCTTTTAACCAGCAAAGAGAGAAGTGCCGTCAAATTTTGAGATCAGATTTGCATGTACAATTTAGTGTTGGCATTCACTTTGCTTTGTGCCAAAGTTGATGAGTCGGTAACAAGAGGCATTAGACATATTCTTTTCGCATTCAGGGTGAGCTTTATCACAAAATCAGATCCATGTTCTTGCCGAAGGATAGCGTCCACAGTTTGCACAACTGTACATTCATGATACGAAAAGTGAATGTCAAAACCGCCATGTCGTTATGCCATTGTTTGATCCAACGACGTTGGATTGATTGTTGACCACGATGTACAATATTAATCCCTATGTTGAACTGTTCAAAATGACAAGGGATATGATGGCAACAAAAGGTGTTCCCATAGATCTGAAATTGCGTCTCATTGCATCTTAAACAAAGGATGTTCGTTGATACAATGTGCTGACGGTCGATGAAGTCGCTCCATTGATGGTAGGAGATGGTTTTGAGGCTATAGACAGGCGTGACGTCGTCGTTGCTCAACAAGCTGGCCAATTTCAATACAATTTCAAGCTACATGTGGGATACATGGCTTTACATTATCCGTTGTTATTTCCTTACGATGAGGATGGACGACATCCAAAATATTTTGCTCAACAGTGTTGTTGTTGATGTAGATTTGGACGAAGACCATGCGAAAGAATATGAGCATCAAAAAAAGCATCGCAATGTGACAATTGCCGAATTTTATGGTTCTTGACTTCAACATCGAGACATTGATGGCATTGTGCTATTTCGGGGTGACCGATTGAAGCATCAATACATTGTGGATGCTTATGCGGCTATCAAATAAAATCGTTGGAAGTATCTACGCCTAAATAAAAAAAAATTCATGCAGATCTTTATCAAGGCCTTCTGGACGCCATTGCTATAAATGACAATAGTGCTCCTGCCATCAGACAAAGGATCATTCTGCCATCTTATTTCATAGTAGGTCCACATCACATGGTTTAGAATTATCAAGCCATGGTAATATGCAGATGGGCCCGCTGCCTAGATGCGTTTGTTACATTCACTTACAATCCCCCAATGGCCTGAGATCAAGAGAGCGTTGATGCTCGGACAATAACCTTAGGATTGACCGAATTTGGTAACCCAAGTGTTCAAAATCAAGTTAAAGAAGTTTATCAATGACATTCACAAGAAACATATTTTAGGACGCACGATTGTAGGAATCTATGTCATTGAATTTCAAAAGCGTGGGTTGTCGCATGCACACATTCTCATCTTCTTGCTGAAGACTACAAGCCACACACGATCAAAGATGTAGACTGCATGATCAATGTTGAACTTCCGAATCCAAAGACAAACATGTTGGCCCACGAGACGGTTACCAGATGCATGATGCATGGTCCATGTGGAACTTCGTTTCCAAATGCCCCATGCATGGAAGAAAGCAAATGCAAAAAAAATATCCATCCAAGTTCCAATCCGAGATGGTGACGGATGTAAATGGATATCTTATTTATTAACGTAGATATACGAAGCGCACACTTTTGGTTCATGGCGTTGAATTGGACAATCGTTGGGTGGTACTGCACAATGTCTATTTGTTAACCAAATATGATGCGCACATCAACGTTGAGGTCTACAACAACATTCGTGCAGTCAAGTATCTGTTCAAGTACGTTTATAAAGGACATGATCGTGCAACTGTTGAGATCTCATGCCAGAGTGACAATGCCACCAAAGGGAATGTGGTCGAAGCCGATGAAATTAAAAAATATCTTGACTGTTACTATGTATCTGCATCGGAAGTAGTGTGGTGCATCTTCAAGTTTGATATGCATGAGCGGTTTCCTGCCATTGAGTGTCTACAATACCATTTGCCCAATCAACAAATGGTGTTGTTCGACGATGACAATGATGTGCAGGAAGTGGTAGCATGGTCAGCCATTTCCAGAACGATGCCGATGGAATGGTTCAAAATAAACCAAGAATCGAAAGCTGCACGAAGCCTTACGTTCGATTAATTCTTTCAGCAATGGGTGTGGAATTGGAAGTTGAAGTGATGGACAATGCGCAAGAGAGGCTTTGCCATTGGTCGCATGTATTATGCACACCCAACATCAGGTGAACGTTATTATTTATGAATGCTACTAAACTGCATCAAAGGTGCCACATCCTATGAGGATTTGTGGACGATGGATGGCACAGAGCACGACACATTCAAAGATGCATGCATTGCAATGGGTTTGCTTGCAAATAATAATGAATGGCATCAAGCTTTGGAAGAAGCCGGTCTTTGGGCCTTAGGACAACAGCTGCGTGACATGTTTACTTCCATGCTAATGTTTTGTGAGGTGAGAAATCCCGACAACTATGGGATGCACATTGGGAGTTTTTGAATGATGACATTGAAGCAATGACATGCTACAAGTGTGATGATCCAGCTGTTACCTTTTCTAAGGATGCGTTAAAGGATTGTGCATTGTATGAGATCGATCAGGTTCTCATTCGCAACGGACATCACCTGGAAGATTTTACAATGCTTCCCAAGTCTAATTACGTCCCTTTTGTTCATGGAGGAAAATGATTAGGCCAAGAAGAGCTGGCTTATGATCAACATTCATTGACCACAGATGTAGATAATGTAGAAGATAGGTTCAATGATGATCAACGCAGCACATATGAAACTATTTTGAAGGCTGTGACAAACAAAGAGGGCAAACTGTTCTTTGTGTATAGCAGTGGTGGAATCGGCAAAACATTTGTTTGGACAACACTTTTGTCCCATCTACGAGGGCAAGGCAAAATCGTGCTTATAGTTGCCTCATCAGGAATTGCATCTTTACTGCTTATGGGTGGTAAAACCACCCATTCAAGATTCAAGATTCCAATTAATCTACACGATGAGTCGAGTTGCAATATCACATAACAGATGAAAATGGCCGAATTGGTGCGTAAAGTTGATCTGATCATCTAGGATGAGGCACCGATGATGCATCGTCGAGCTTTCGAAGTTATTGATCAGACCTTGCATGATTTGATGTAATTAGATGACGCATAGGCAACCAAGAAGATCTTTGGTGGGAAAACCGTGGTCATTGGTGGGGATTTTTGATAGATCCTGCCTGTTGTTCCCAAGGGAGGACGAGAAGACATTGTCAATGTTTTGTTGCCTCAATCACATCTTTGGTAACGTGTTACGATTTTTCGTCTTCATATCAACATGCGAGTCATGGCAGTCAATTTTGAAAAGCAGCGAAAGTTTGCCAAATGGGTGTTGAATGTTCGAGACGGCAGTCTTCTTGCCATTGCAGAAGAAGGTGTCGATCCAGATTGGATCAAGATTCCGTCCCATATGAGGCTGCCAGCAGAAGATTATATCTTAAGAGGATTAATCTGAACCATCTATTTGGATCACCAATGCCACTCTGGAGATGCCATGTATCTTATGCAATGCAGCATTCTGGCCCCCAAAAATACTAACGTTGATGAAGTCAACAATGTAATTCTAGAAACATTATTTGAAGAATTGCACATGTACTTGAGTGCAAATTCTTTGACTCTGACAAAAGAAAGTGCAAGTGCCGCTGCAGGAGTTTCAATGGATTCATTATATCTGGTGGAATTTTTGAACACTTTGCAATTCAGCAATATCGCAAATCATAAGCTGGAACTCAAAGCTCATCCTTTTGTTGCACAATTTCAATCAATCAATAGGATTGTGCAATGGTACGAGGTTGATTGTTAAGAGATTGGGTTAACGTGTCATTGAAGTGGAGATCATCATAGGGAACAATGTTGGCAAACCTGTGTTCATACCCCACATCATCATGTCCCCCTCCGGGATTGATTGGCCATTTGTTTTGCATCGTTGTCAATTTCCTGTTTGAGTGGCATTTGTAATCACAATCCACAAGAGTCAAGGTTAGACATTGAACAATGTTGGGGTATATTTGTTGTTTCTGGTCTATTCCCATGGTCAGTTGTATGTTGCTATTTCACGGGTCATAAGCGATGCAAACATCAAGATTTTTAGCGGCCAAGGTCCCGATGGATGCATATGAAATGTTATATATAAAGAGGTTTTGGAAATGTAGTTTGTAATTGTAATTTTGTAATATGTACCGTCAAATACACACACACCTGTGCATTAGGCATGGGGTTCAAACTAATTACATATAGTAAAGGATGTCGTGAAACATCATTTCATCCATCTATCCTGTCATCCATCCGTCCATTCGTCCAGTCATCCATCCGTCCCGTCATGGTTTGTTTACTTTGACGAGGTAGAAAAAGAGTAGAATACAGACACGATGCAGCGAAGAATAATATATATTAGTGTTGTAAATTTTTATTTTTATTTTTATTTTTTATTTTGGGGTTTTTGGACTTAAGTACACTCATTCTATCTCTTTGTCAGCAACTGAAAGAGTTGGGTTGGGCTTTTTTTTCTTTTTTGTTTTGGAAATTTTATTTAGAATTTTGGAAATTTTCAATGTTTTTTACATTGCCATAATTTTTTATTATAGTTCAATGGATGCTAGAATGAGCAGTCGTTAAGCACACTTTTATTAGATATTGGTAATTTCAAGGCTTGCATTTGCCATAATAATAATGGCAATGGAGTTGCCATTTCAGCACACAAACTTAATAGATATATTGGTAATTGCAATGATCATATTGCTTAGAATTTTTTTTTTGCCAATAATAATAATATGCTGGATGCCAAAGGTATTATTATGATGCATGTGAAAATTGGTTGCACCAAAAACCCTAACCATTATGAACAGGGAGGGAATCTAGATACTGGAACTTATCAACATACAAAAACAAAGAAATAATTTTTAACATGTTGATACCTACTAAATAAGTAACTTACTACTTATTTACAAGTTGAACAATGTTGGGGTATATTTATTATCTTTGGTCTATTCCCATGGTCAGCTATATGTTGCTATCTCACGGGTCATAAGCAGTGCAAACATCAAGATTTTCAACGGCTAGGGTCTCGATGGATACATGCGGAATGTCATATATAAAGAGGTTTTGGAAATGTAGTTTGTAATTGTAATTTTGTAATATGTATCGTCAAATACACACACACTTGTGCATTAGACATAGGGTTCAAACTAGTATTTCATTAACATGCAATGTCAATATAAGCAATTCTCAGTGTTTTTTGTTTGGGCAAGGGGTAATGTTATGGTTGGTTGTTGAGTCATTTATTCGTTCGTTTTGTATTACATATTTTATTTTCATTTTAACATTATGTTTTGTTTCAATTTGATTTAGCCTTTGATATCTAATTTTCTTAAAGGTGTGAATGTCAACACAAGTTGGACACATATGATGCACACTTAATTTGTTGTCCATTTGAAGGTTAATAAATAGTCATACATGACGTCATTTGAAACATCATGTATGTTATCACTTGAAAGAGTGGACACATTATATGGAGAGAGCAATGGTACATATTTGCATTAGGAGTTTCATTACGAACCGATCTTTACATAACTTGAAAGGATCAAATTTTCGTTGTTGATGTGATGATTATTGATTTGATGTAGGAAATAATGATTTTGAATGTCATTATTCAATCAATAAATGTAGTTATAAAACTTAACACCATTGTTAAGATCTGCAAGCATAAAATGCTTCACGAAAGAGGCATCATTTTATTTTGATGGCTATGAAAGTGCAAGGAGCACTTAAGTGTGATATGGATTGTTTTATCAAAAGAGTGTGCCCGTTTCTTCCATGATAAATGATCGGGAGGTCATTTATTATTATATTTTTACATTCAATTTTTCAAACAACATGTTAATATTGTTTTTCAACGTGCTTTAACCTTTGCATTTAGAAAACATTAAAAGGACCGGGGGTGAGATAGTTGCCTATCATGAAAGAGACTAGCTTTCTCCCTCCTTTTTTTTTTTTTTTTTTTTTGGTCCTTTGAGATTTGTGTTTTTTGACCTTTCTTTGACCTTTCCCTTTTGTCACCCCTATGATGGTTCCAACCATCAATCCTTTATTGGATTTTTGTGCCCCCTTTAGATGCCAGCCAACAAGGTGAGAGCATTCCCAAAATATGAGGCCTATTATAAGAATCTCCCATTCACAACAAGCATCTTAGGCTGCAAAGATGTCATGTTTGTTGAGTGGGTTCTCCTTGGGGAGGGCCACTTAAGGGCGTGAGCTAAAAGGTATTCCCCAACTTCACCAGAACCCACAGAGCAAGGGAACCTCCACATACAAAAACAACTTCTCTTTTTCTTTCCTCTATCCAACATGGGAACATATAAAACAATGGGTGTGTCACACTGTGGCTTTGCTATTTACATTAAAAAGTATCTTAAGGCAAAAGAAGAATTATGGAACCTCAAATATTTCACCATGAAAAAATATAATCTTCAAAACAATCCTCTAAAAGAAACCAAAATCCTTCAATATATTACAATTCTATAACTAATCTCAAGTTTCAACACAAGCCAAAATATCATCTTTAAAAAATCCTCATATAAAAATAGACCTATTATTACCTAGTGGCCAAAATCCCTTAAGCTCTCATACTCTATAATGAATCTAAACACAATGTCCTTGCCTTGGTAGTAGGCAAGGCCAATAAAAGGATCTCCCCTAGGCTTCTTTTCTTGAGGAATCTAAAATACACACATAAATAAAAAGAGAGTAGTTGACACATGCTCTTTAAGCTCTCCATTTCACCATCAATTCTGTTCCAATGTTTGGCATGGATTAAATATTTTGGTTGATATTTTTTGTGAAGCCTAATATAACATTCACATGCCTAGTCTTATTTTGCATGTATAAAACTCCCTAGAAGAATTTAGGAGGATTTCTTGCAATCAAATATGTTACATCCACTATTTTCTTCATGTACATACACACTTTAATAAACAAACATCCCATTCACATGAATGGTTATCCAACATCTAAATGGGTTTATATAATAGTGAAAAATTTCCTCACCAAGTATTACATATAGTAAAGGATGTTGGGATGTGAAGCATCATTTCATCCATCTGTCCCATCATCCATCCATTCGATCATCCATCCATCTCGTACTATGATATTTATGATTTGACCTTGTGTTCCAATTAGGTATCCCCATAACTCTCCAAGAACCAACAAAAGAAACCAGTATTATTATTCTATGGAAGGTTGTTAGATTTATTTTCATTGTTTTGACAACCATGGTGATATATATATATATATATATATATATATATATTCACACATTAGTTCTTTGATTTTTGAGAACCGTGGTTATGAGATTAAAAGAATCATTGTGAGAACTGAAAGGGGTCTGAGTTGTATTGTGTAGTCTATAGAATGTATACAATACGTGAGAATATACGCATAATAATACGTATTATTATACGAGATATATACGTCAGCTGCTTGTTGACTATATGGGAGTGGCCACTTCACGGCACACGTTTGTGCACTTGGCCTGGCAGGATTCGCAGCAAGCAAAAATCGCAAGTGCGAGGTGCTTTCTTCTGCCTGCCGACCTAATTAAGCTTCCTAGAATTGTCCACAAACCTATTTGTTTTCTTCCTTTTCTTTTGCCCTTGTACATGCGAATTCACCACAACTTCTTCTATACAGAAATCTGAGTTTTCTTGTCGACAGAAGCTCCGATCTTGTTCAAAAAACCCAATGTAAATTAGAGCTCCATTATCTGCTAGTGTACTGGACCGAGAGAGAGAGAGAGAGAGAGAGAGAGAGAGAGAGAGAGAGATGCTTGGTTATAGAAAGGCGCGCGCGCGAGAGAGAGAGAGAGAGATGCGTGGTTATAGCAAGGGGCGAATGGCTCAGGGATACCCAGTGCCAGTGCAAGGAGTACATGAAGGTGGTGAAGCAGCGGCGGCGGCAGCAGGAGGAGGAGGAGGAGGAGGACAGTATGTGCAACCTGTGGGACCTAATGGATTTCAACAAGGATACAACAATAATTACATGTACCCACAACAGCAGATGGGAGCTGGAGGATCAGCAGCAGCAGCAGGAGGCGCCCCGGGAGCATATAACCCTAACCCTGCAGCAGCGCCTCATGGGTACTACTCAAACTACTACTGTTCGGAGCATCCGGATGCCAGGAGACAGAGGAACGGTCTAGCCGCTCTACTGGGGTCTCTGGCTGCTCTTTTTGTTTGCTGCTGGTGTGTCACTTGGCCTTGCCATGGACCCTGCTGCTGTGGTTTCTGAAGAAACAATGGCAACAATACTGCACTCATGTATATATACTAGACAACTGGCAACTTTGTTAGCAACAAATTTCAGCCTGAATTTAAGGGGAGAGGCTGGGAGTTTTTATGGACCAACTTCGCTTATGTGTTGGTATGTAGCAAAGTCAAGCTTCACCACTCAGGGCAATGAGCTCGAGCTGGTGCATGTTGTGTGAATTTTGTGGAGCTATGGCAGCAGCAGCAGCAGCAATGGATTCTTTGGTACCCATTTTCTTGTAAACGGGCTTTGAAAGCTCCAGCTTGTCTAAGAGCAAGCTGCAATCTGGATAAAGCTGCACTTGTGTGTATTAGTGATTTTTTTGGTTTTGCCCAAATTCTTCTGTATTACATTCAATGGCACAATACTTTGCAAATTGCAAGGGTATGATGATCATGGTCTAGCAAGTGGTTGAAGTTCCTGCAATTTGAGCATGACAATATGCATATGCAGTGGCCCCATAATGATTGACCCATGTGGTAACATTTATAGTCTTTATGTTGTCCAATTTGTGGGTGGGGATGAGGCAACAATTAACACTCCATTACAAATCCAAACAGTGGTAGATGTTCTGAATATGGAGTGTGGGTGAAGATGTTCTGATTCTAGAAAAGACAGATTGGATTCATGTCTAAGCATGTTGAAGGGAGGAGGACAAAGGTGGCTACACAAGGGGTTGTGGCAGGGAAGTGGTAATATTCCACACATTTTCTCCATTCTGAGAGTGAGGTTTTGTACATTGCTTTGAATAGGAACCGATGTTGAAGCAATTCATTAAAGGAATCTATTAACAAGCAGGAATTAATTCAACTTTATATTGTCCTACATTTGCTCAGAGAGGAATCTTGATGATTGATTATGAGTCAATGAGATTTCTCTTCAAACAATTTAATTTTAAAAGCATTCCAAAAAGATATTGTTTTGGTAATTATGGTTAGTCAATTGCAATTTGAGTTCACAATGTGGTTTTTAAAGCTATTAGGTAAGATATCTAAGGTGCTAACTACAATGAAATTGCTAGCATAGATAATCAATCTTGGCTTATTGTTCACATTTGTGTGATGTAGGATTAGAAGCAGGCTCCAATTTTATTGACCTTAAAGACAATTGTTCATGGAATAAGGGCTGATGCTATGACACATCTCATACGTCAATCTTTGATCCTACAAGGAAGAATTTTTGAGGAAAGCTTCGCACCTTGAGGAAGATTTGTTTGTTTTGGAGCATACATGGCGAATGTTTTCCAAGACATGAGGATTGGAGTGGTATTTCAAATTCAAGAGAAGCATGCACTCTTCATGGTAGGCTTGCATTACATAGCCCACGGTTCACCACTTTAATTTGTTCGTCTAGATCCTATCCAAGCTTAGTGTATTCTTTAGATTGCAAGAGATGTGACAATTATTGCATTCTTAGTTCTCAAACGATCTAAATAGAGAATTGAAGTTCTAGAATTGCCTACTTTAATGGAGAGCAAAGGAAACCAAATGTGTAAAATGTGAATTTGTATTAGGTGGATAAGTGTGCTCTTGCTTGCAAAATGAATGATGGGAGAATAGCAACCCTACTTTTGATTAATGGCTTTTAACAATTTCATGGAGATGGAAGCAATTTTAAAACTTGATTTATTGGCAAATTAATGTGAAAGTCATGTTAAGCTTGTTTTGTGCCTTGCATTACTTGATGTCAAGTCCATATATTAATAAAAATACAATCAACCTCATGATGTTGTTTTAATAATATGTTGAAGGGGGTGTGTATACATTGTTTTGTAAGCTTGTGACATTTAAAAGTTCAAGTTACTTTTTGAAAACAATTTGTGCAAAATTTAATGTTAAATCTTGCCAACCATACAATTAAAATCAATCATCTAACTCTTGAGAATAATTTACTCCTTGTTTGAGGAAGCCATACAAACATGGAGTTGTATGTTGGGTTACTAGGGAAATACATTTTCTAGTGTAAATTGTAATGCAAAAATGTGTGCAAGCATTAGTGTTTGCTTGGAATAAAGTAAAGCTTTGGTTTCAAGCACAATTCAATATGAATGCATGAAGGATAATGTAATTCCAATATTGGCTTTAGGTCGATGTACATAAGTTGTTTGGGCAACATATGACTAACCTAGTCACCCAAATCACATTGTTGTGCTTATAGTCCTAATTAACCCCCAATACCTACACTTACAAGTGTTTTTATTTAAGCTCATAATTGAAAACCAATGAACATTAACCTTGCAAATCATCACATGACTTGAACCTTGTCATGCAAACGTGCCAAAAAAAAACAACTTACTTTCATTTTGAGATTTCATTTTGACATTTATAGATCAAAACGCTAAAGTTCATCGAGTTAAGAGAAATAGCCCTTGTGTAGGTGGTAATCGACGATTCATCAACATTTGGTCCTTCATGAAACCAAATTTTTTGTCACATCTTGATTTGATTGTGCATATACTTACACCAAACAAATTCACATTAGGAAGCTTCCCTTATGTCAATGTTATCTTGTTATGGGAAGAAACCCAAAAACATTCAAATGCACATAATGCATAAGAGCATTGTTGGTTTTAGTGGCAAATGTTTCTTGTTTTTTTTTTGTATTTCTAAGTTTGGGAATGTGTGGCCTTAGCTACATATGAATGGTAAATTTAATGTGAATAATTTATTTTTTAGTAGGTTGTGAATTTTGTGTAATCAAATTTTAAGCTAGTTTTTTATATTAAAGAATCAAAACCAAAAACTTGGTCAAAATTTTTCAACTTCAGAGCCAAAATTGAATAATATTTTTTGAATATATATATACCATAAAGTTAGCCAATTTTGGCGATTGCAACAAAATTACTACTTCTTGCATGCAACCTACACAAAAGTTCCATTCATGTAAGGGCAGGTAACATAAATATCTTTTTTTGTGTCGGGCATGAGGTAGGGCAGAACACTGTAAATGTGTTTTATGCTCTGGACACGAGGTTGGGCAGGTACCATAAATTTTTTAGCTGCCAGATTTTAGGAAGGGCAGGTACCTTAATTGTGTGCCGGGTGGGTATTTGATTTTGTTAATAACCGCCAATTCTGGTTTTTTTAAAAACTTTTTAGAAATCAGAGAACCGTTGGTTCTGGGTTTTGGAAGAGAATGAATCAACAAAAGAAGCGCCGGTTCTGTCACCAGCTGTTTTCACAGAAGAACCGGAGGATATAAATACGGTTATTTAAGTTTTTAGTTTGTCGAGAACCGCGGTTGAATTCATATCAGAAGGGGTTATTTGAATTTTCAATTTGTTGAGAACCGTGGTTGTCTGCCTATCAAGAAGGGGGGGGGGAGGTTCTTTGATTTTTCTGACGCCCGTGAGTCATGAGCCGGAGGAACATGGATGATAACCTCCGGGGGCCTATTCCGGTTTCTAATAACCGCCCGGAGCTAGCTGGCGGTTACCACTTGACCACCCAGCCAGCAGCCTGAAATTGTACTTACAGCCCAGGCAGTTACCACCCAGCGGCCGTCCTTCCGCTTTGCCCTAGTTTCCAGCGCTCGCAAGAAACTCACTGCGAGGAGGAGAGGACGAAGACGACGAGGAAGAAGAAAAGACGGAGCCGAGAACTCGAGATTTGTGGCCTGAAGCAAGAGATTCAGGGCGGGGGAATTGGGTCGTGGTCAGTACGGGAATTGGGTTGGTAATGCATTGCACTTGCGGGATTGAACTTAAGCAGGAATTGGAGGGTTTGGAGAAGAAGTTCTGGGTAGAAGAAGAAGAAGAAGATAGGTGGGTGACGGATAGCCGGCTTCCTAGAGTGTTTCGGTTGCAGCAGCAGCAATGTCGACTCCTATGGCAGCTTATGGGAATAGAACGCCGGAGCAGTTGAAAGTAGCAGAGCTTCGAGACGAGCTTAGGAAACGGGGAGTGCAGATCAAGGGTTTGAAGAAAGAGTTAGTGGAGAGACTAGAGGAGTTGCTGCGGGATGAAGAGCAGCAGCAGCAGCAGCAGCAATTGCTACAACAACAACAACAGGAGGCCCAGTCGGAGGAGGCAGTAGGCGTTACAGTTGGCCAGAGGGCGGAGCCTGGAGAGGCTGGAGACCCGGAGCCTGTGACTCCACTCTTGAAGCAAAAGCTCGTTGACGCTGAACCGGAAGCAAGATCGGTGACGGAGGTCGTCGCAGAGGTGGTAGAGCAATTGCCAGATGCAGTGGCTGCGCTAGAGAATGAAGCTACTGCAGAGCAGCCTAATGGAGATCCCGGGGATGTAGAAAGGGTCGTTTCTGATGCCAAGAAGCAGGAGGTTCCAGAGGCAGCTGCCGAGGAGGAGGAGGAACGGGCGCCGCAAGAAGAGAATGGCCTTGCAGAGATCGTCACTGCGGAACCAGAAGCTGCCGTAGTTGAAAAGGAGGAAACCCTAATGGACATCCAACAACCCCCTGCATCTGCAGAGGAGGTTGTTGCTGATGCCGCAGCACAAGAGGCAGCTGTAGGGGAGGCGATTATCAGGACTGTTGCAGAACCCATAGAGGAGGAAGAGGAGGAGGAGGCGGCTCCTGCAGAAGCCGTTGTTGAGCCTGCTTCAGGACCTGTTATAGCAGCACTGGACGAAGAAGAAGCAGAAGAAGAAGAAGTTGTAACACCAGCGGATGAGGCTGTTGTCGTAGTGACAGAGGTAGTCACGGAAGAGACGGAAGTGGTGGTGGTGACTGAGGAGATCAAAACGACCACCACCCAGTTTTTGGTAGAGAGCCCAGGAGAGGAAAGAGATGGAGAGCAGGAGATGGAGGAGGAGAAGGAGGAGGAAGAAGAAGTTGTAGACAAAAGTGTTGTAATGCAAATGGGTAGCAGAGAGGAAGAGGCAATGGAAGTCATAGAGGAGGACGATGCTATCCAGACTACTGCTGTTGCTGCAGAGGAGGAGGAGAAAAGAGTTCGAGAGGAGGAGGAAGTCTCAGTGGAAGAAATCCAGGAGATTTCGGAACCTGACACGGAAATGAAAACAGAGACTACTGTGGTGGTGGCAGAGACAAGTGTTGAGGAGGAGGTCAAGTACGAGGCAGAGCCAAGGCAAGAAGCTCCAATAGCTGAAGTCTATGATGAGCCGAGGAAGGTGACAGATGTGAAGATTATTGAGGAGATTGATACTGAAACCACTCAAACGAAAGATGTGAAGACTGTGGAGGAGATTGATACCGCAACTGATATTCGGACGAAAGATGTGAAGACTATGGAGATTGATACTGAAACTACTACTAAGACAAAAGATGTGAGGACTATGGAGATCGATACTGGAACTATTACTCAGATGAAAGATGTGAAGACTATGGAGATTGATACCAGAACTACTACTCAGATGAAAGATGTGAAGACTATGGAGATTGATACAGAAACTGCTCTGACACGCTCCAAAAGGAAAGAAGGGGGTGAGTTGCACCCAATTGTTGTTTTTACCTTCAGATTTGTCATTGTGGCAGAGATTTCTCTGCAATTGATCGCACAGACATGTACATATTTTGAAATGCAGGGGGAACAGGCCCACTTTGTACCGTTGTCTTCTTTTGGTAATGTATTGCATGTCAGGACTCATCATCATCATCATCATGGTACAAACGTAGCTCTGAGTTTTGCTGGCATGTTTTATTGTAGATGGAGAGGCAAGGTCACAGGAACCAACAAAGAGACAAAGGCGATGGAACACTGGGAAGATTGACATCGATGTGAAAGCAGCCTCGCCCAAGAAGCCAATGACAGAGTCTGTGAAAGAGGAAACACCCTCTGAAGTCAAAGAAGCAGCTTCTTCATTTGCTGCTCTCCCACCAACAGTACCAGTTTCTTCTTCTTCTACCCCAAAGAGTGCAAGTGGGTTGGAGAGGACTGCCATTACCAGGCCGACACTGTCAAGATCTGATGCATCATTCAATGGAGAAGCTCAAAAGACACGTGTTGGTGAGTTTTTCTTATGAGGCTTGCTCGGCACTTTTTCCTGATTTACAAGAGTAGAAGAAGCAGTTCAGTCCAGGTGGCTTGGGATGATTGGCTGCAGTATCTTTTACTGAAAAAAATGAACACCATGACAGCAAGTTCTGAAAGATGAGCTTGTTAACTTGTTTGATACACATGTGCAGTGCCTCCCTCTACCAAGCCTCCAACAACGTCCCTTAAGATTGACAAGTTCTTACGGCCTTTCACCCATAAGGCAGTTAAGGAGTTGCTGGCAAACACTGGGGTGGTTCAAGCTATGTGGATGGACCAGATAAAAACCCATTGTTATGTCACGGTATGGCAGGAGGATCCTGGCTGTGTTTGTTAAGTTGTGATTTCTGTCTAGATGCATTTAGTCATAGTATTTCCCAGTGAGAATTTTTGTTTTAGACATGGCCTTTTTGTTACAGACAAATAGTGTATAGCCATTGTTGCCTGCTTGGAACTTGAAGGAAAGGGTCAATGTTGAATGAATGCTTGATGTGGCTCACCTCGTGTTTTGGATGATGTAGTACTCAACTGTCGAGGAAGCTGTGGCCACCCGCAATGCATTATACAATCTGCAGTGGCCGCCACAGGGTGGGCGTCTGTTGACCGCTGAGTTTGTGGAATCTGAAGAAGTGAAAATCCGCTGTGATGGTGAGAAAGCGGCCTTGTCAAATGTTGTCCCCCCTCGTGGACCTGTGCCACCACCAGCACGTGAGATTCCTGCTGAACATGCAGTCTCAGCACCTCCTCCTACTCACCCCTCTTTGTTGCCTCCAGTTCCAGCTTCGGGGCTTCCTCCCCCACCTCCACTGCCCCCTCCTCCCAGGGAGAGGCCCTCAATGCCAAGCAAGCAAGGTATGCTACTGCACTTCATTATGATTGTGTCTTGGCTATGAACTTTGTCAAAGTGCAGACTGAAACATTTGTGATGAATGTGGTTTCTGCAGAGATGGAGTTGCAGGGTCCGACTTTAGATGATCTGTTCAAGAAGACACGAGCAAAGCCCCATATCTATTACCTCCCTCTTACAGAGAAGGATGTTGCTGAGAAGCTTGCAGCCAGGCGTCAAGCGTCCATGATAAAGCCTAGTGTAAAGACCTAGGTAGTGGTGGTTGGGCCAGCAGCCCAGAGGTCAGTCTATCACTCTGCAATGTCATCCTCTTAATTTGTGAAGGTAAGTTAATGCCATGCACTTTTGGAACATGGCAAGTTTTATGTAGTGCACGTAGTATATCCACTTTGTGGATGCAGAGTCCAGACCCATTTTCGAAGACATTGTAGGAACTGAGTGTTTATGTAGGGAGGAAAACAATATGGCATTTTGTACCTGAAGAGGAAGATTTTGAAAATAGTCCATATGCTTGACTTTCATCAGTTGAACAACTACCAGCTGGTGGAGTCTTTGTGTGGTGTGTTGTTTAATATTTCTTGGTGTTGAAACTGTTGCTCATCATCCAGCAAGATGGTTGCAAAAATAAGGTGAAACATGAACCTCTACTGACATTTAGAAGACAGATATGCTGCATGCTGATGAAGGTCTTTATTGTTGAAGGTCAGGGCTGAAGTGAGCCTTACAACCATTATTCTGTGGCTTAATAGAAGGTCTTGCTGACAATCTAAAAAGTGGTCTCAGCCTGTCCTATTTGCCTACAACATGACCATTTGGGAACTATCCTTGCAGTGACCATTAGCAATGACATATGGAGGCATACAGCAGAGTTTTTACACCAAGTTCTTTGCACATGGTGTTACTGGAACCTATGTCCCAGACCTGCACTTGCAGGTTGTTCTCAAGATGCATATGTGCATGTATGTGGATTGAAGTGAAGACTGTTTGAGGGCATGGCATTGTGGATCCGTGTGGCTTTCATGAACACCTTCTTTGTGCGAAGGAAAGGAACATGCTTGTTGGAAGAGGAGCAAGGCTATTTGGAACTTCTGCTCTGTGTGAAGAGGAAAGAGAGTTGCTGAGTTCTGTGTCAATTGCAGGTCAGTTTCTCCTGATCTTGAATACTCTGGTCATGGTGTTGTTTTCATACGTAAGCGTGCCAGCACTTTTGTTGACTCTTCCCTTTGAGACTTTGCAGCTGTATGAAATTTTGCAAAAAAAAAACTTGACCTAATTTTTGTTTTGTATTTGTCTGTGCCGTATAAAGTGGAATCTTCCTCGTATCCTCTAATGCACCTTACAAAACTATAAAGTGCCTCCAGGGTGGCAGATTCAAGTCATGTGGTTTTTATGTTTGAGGAAGGGGCAGGTCATGCGGGGGTCATATTATTCTGGGGTTTGGGATCTTAGGCTACCATCCACATTGCCATGCCCTCAAACAACATAACCCCCTCTGGACAGGACTATGTGGAAGGGTAAAGCCCCCAGGGTGAAGGCCCACAATAATTGGCCAAGGACAAGGCAACAGGTGACAACCAAGTCCAGCCCTGCATTTTGGGAATGTCCTGTACACATGGGCTTTATCCATTGTAAAGCACGAGATGAACATTATCATGAACCTTAACATATGCAGATCTACTCCTTAAGAGCGGGAGGGATTTCACACCTACAATTAGGCTACAATTAGGCATGACATTCCTCCCACTCTTGAGGTGTAGTGTAAGATCCCTCCTTCACAAAGGTGCCTTACACATATACTAGAAAAATTCTTGGTGTGCTTTAGGGGACCCAATACCCGACAGTCCACCATCCACAAGAAAACTACTTGACTACATTGTGGATGAACCACAACCAAGTTATGGAGGTTCCATCTTGGTAACCTATCATGTAATTGCTCTTACTTCTAGTTTGCACTACCTAAGTAACTGCCTATACAAGAGGAAAGTTGGTATGTATCATAGATAGGTATGCCCGGAATGTAATTGTTTACTATGTAAGTAGGTGAGGTATTTGGTGGGTACCAGGTATTTAGATACATGTCTATGGTTAGTACATAGCTAAACACTGTGATTAGCTTAGCTACAGGACAGGAATATAACAGAAAATGTTTTCCTTGGAGATATACCATCCATCCTGCATGGTGTGCTGGTGAATGCTGGTTTTCCCTTTGACTGGTGCTCGGGTCACATAATCCTGTATACAGTATATATGTGATGATACTTTTGTTGCAGTTACTGGACCAGCTCTTCTGAAGAAGAATCTACATGAATCATGTTGTTCTCAATGGGTTTTGTTTCATGTCTCTTGTTTTTGTTAGGGAACCCGAAACCAAAATTCAGAAAGGACATGAAAGAAGAGGACAACCCATCTATGAAAGTTGATCATTTAATCACCACCTCTTGCAGCTTTTTTGTTTGCTGTCATTTGAGTCTCTCTAGACAATTCGAAGGTTGACAAGGTACGCTGGGAAAATCCTACAATTGACTTGGAAAGGATTGGAAGTTTCCATATTCTAAGCACAAAGTCATTACTATGATGATGACAACCACAACTAAAAGCATTATCTTGGAAAGGATTGGAAGTTCCCATATTCTAATCACAAAGTCATTACTAAGACAACAACCACAACAAAAAGCATTATCATACAAGAAGAGCTTTACGGTGGGGCATAGAACAAAGAAAGTAATTCATTGGCTTTTTCGCTTAACCCAATTTTTGATGTGAACTTCAGAATTTTTATCACAAAAGAGTGAAACAAAATAGACAAGAAGGGAATAATGGAAAGGGTTTTATGATCCCAAGTTAGTTGCTATAAGTCCTGAACCTGAATGATCAGTCAAACAAATTTTCTTATAAACCCACTCAAAGTGCAAGTTTGTGTCAATGATATGAAGTGAAAAGAGATTCATGGGTAGTGATTCTTTTTATAAAAAAATTGGAAATTATTTTTTTTCCATTGAAAAAAATGCTTTCTAAACTTTTTAAAGTGGTTTTGGTGAAGCATTGAATTAATGAAAATATCTTTGCTTCCCATACTCGTCAATGTTGTGTAAGGAAGTGCTAATGAGTTTATGAACTTAGGGTGAGTGTTTGATAGCTAGTGAAGGGAGAGTTACCAAAGCCCAACTAAAATGAATGTCGAGAATTTGGTAATGATAGTTTTCCTCATGAGAGGCCCAAAAAAGTCCCAAAAATTAAGATTCACCTCCGGAAAGGACAACACACCACATATTATCAAGCAGCTTGAGGAATTTGCAAACCCAAAATGAAGCAGATCATCTCTTGATGGAGTAGCACTTAAGAAAGGCTCCAAAACTCCAAACCCCCTCCTTTATCTTCCTTTCTTGTCCTCTTCCTGATAGGATGTTGTACTGCCTTTTTATCACTAGCAAGATTTCTCCTAAAAAGCAAGATTAAAGATGGAAAAAAAATGGCCAAAATGAAGTGATTTTTGGAGGGTTTCAAGTTTCAACCACTAGCAGACCCAAAAACCAAATGCCAGATTTCTGTACTTGATTCCAGTAAATAGCAGAAAATATGAAAGGATGGTTGAAAAAAATTTAGTTTCATTTATGGTTCATAGCTAGATTTGTATGAATCTTCCTATGGATGGATGGTGATCACTTTTCCTAAATCTTCTTCCATGGTCCAGTGGTCACTTTTTGGCTACATCACAAAATTCAATAAAAAAAAGACACAAGTGTTGTATGCCTTAAAAAATACATTTCATAAGCTCATCTATTGTTAATTAATGATCAAAGATTGGATGGCCATCATAACAAATCTCCTTTGGATGATGATGATGAGATTCCCACCTTCTAACTTCAGCTAAAATGGGGGTACAAAACTGAGGGAAAAGAAAAAAACCACTCAAGTTACTTAACCCTCCTCCTTTCTCCTCCTTTCTCCTCCTCCTCCTACCTCCCAAGTCAGCCTAGATTGTCAAATAAAATTGCCTCACACAATAGATTCCTCCCTAAAGGATATCATTGATTAGTCCTTCCCCACCCTGCCACCAACAAATTTGGAATGTACCCAACTCTCTAAATGTGAATGGCAGCAGAGCTAATAAGACAACAAACAATAACAACAACAAAACACAAGCAAAAAACAGTGGAAAAGTTGATGATGGAATGTCTGTTGACAATCAGGGCATGATACATATATATAGATTGAATCTAGATAGATAGATAAATAGAAAGTGGGGATGATGGGAGATGGGATAGAAGATGTTGTTGTGGGTATTGGGGGTTGAGTTGAGGAAAACTAGCAAAACAACAGCAAACTACTATCACTATAACCTCATTCCCAAACCCAACCAAAAGAACAAAACCCACCCCAACTCATGCTACAAATACCAGTAGTAGTAGTAGCTATTGAGGAAAAAGAGCTCATTACATCAAAACAATTTTGATATTGTTATTGTAGTAGTAGTAGTAGTAGATGATGATGATGATGATGATGATGATGATGTTGGCTCTTGTAGTTTGTAGTAGCAAGCAACATGAGAACCAAAAAAACCCTTTGCAAAACTCCGCCAAACAAACACAAGCACAAAACACTAACGATACAATTTTGCTGCTACCCTACCCACACACTTCCCCCTTAGTGTTGTTTTTTGTAAATGTGTATCCAAAGTTGTGTGGGACGTGATATGTTGTTTTAATTTTGAGTGATTGCTTGTTGTGGGGTGTGTGTGTGTGTGTGTGTTGGTGTTGGTGTTATTGTTGGTGTAAATTTGAGTGATTGCATGTTATGGTGTGTATTTGTTGATGTTGGTTGTGATTTTTGAGCGATTGCTTGTTGTGATGTAGGTATTTGTTTGATGTTGGTTGCGATTTTGGAGTGATTGCTTGTTGTGATATGTATTTGTTGATATTGTTGGTGTTATTGTTGTTGTTGGTGTAAATTTGGAATGAATTTTTGATATTGTTGGTGCAATTTTGTTGTTGTGGGGGAGAATTTGTTCATGTTCTTGTTGTATTTTTTGAGTGATTGCTTGGTCGTGGTGCATTGTTGTTGTTGAGTGATTGATTGTTGTGATCATATATGCGTTTGATGTCGTTTTCGGTGTTTTTGAGTGATCCATTGTTGTGAGTTATGTATGTTTGTTGATGTTGTTGTGATTTGTTGTTGGTTTTGGTGTTGTTGAGTGATTGATTGTTGTAGATCATATGTGTTTGTTGTTGATGATGATGACTTTGTTAGTGCTATGGTGAGGAAGAGGAAGAAAAACTGCACCTCCCAAATCAGCCAGTCTCTCCTTGTTCTCCTTCTCCTCCTCCTGCTGCTTCTGCTGCTTTTTTTGTTATGCTCTTGGGGTAGTGGCAGTAGTGGTGGTGCTCATTTTGCATGCCTCATTGCTCCTGTTGTTGGTGTTGTTGGTGTTCTTGTTGTTGTCGTGGGACGAGATGCTCCCTTTCCTTTCTAGGTTAATGATAAGAACTTGACTTGTGTTTTCTATTGGTGTTGTTGTTGGTTGTTTTTTCGGTGTTTGTTGGCGGTGGTGGTTTTTTGTTGGTAGTGGTGAGATTGTTGTAGAAAAGAAGCTCTGGGGTTTGCTTGTTTGTTTGCTTGCTTGGTGTTTTTTGTTTTGTTTGTGTGTCCCCCTGCTCCTTGTCCTTTGGGGAGAGAGAAAGGAAAGAGGACGAAAGCATCAAAGAGAGTTGATGCTTTTGATTTCTTTCTGTGGGTTTGTTGAGACGGAAGAGGTAGATAACAGAAGAAGAAGAAGAAGAAGAAGGAGAAGAAGGGAGAAGGTGTGGAGGGTAAGGAGAAGAAGCAGCAGCAAAAGCTCAGAGATGTGGTTCCAAGTGGTGATGTTATGGTTGAGGTGGGTGGTTTAGGTGAAGAATGCATGAGTGGGCGAGATGGCTTTGTAGGAAAAAATGGGCAATGACGACCAAGGGGAATCAGAAGAAGGTGGTGATGCCGGGATGCAACAACAGCAGCAGGGACTGATCGGTTGTTGCACTAGAAGGAGGATTGGAGTTCAGCCTGGAGATGGTTAGGGTTAATAGAGTATACACGGAGATGGCTGAATCTGGAGCAACAGCAGCAGTAATAGTAGCAGCAGGGAGTTGAGAATCAATCAATCCCAGAGCCTTGGATACAAAGAAAAAGGGAGAATTTCCTTCAGGGGAAGAGGCAGAGGAGGAGGAGAAGGAGGAGAGCTTGCTTGGTGTGGATTCTTGCAGAAGAAAAGAACTATGGAGAACTATGAGAGTGATATTTTTATGTCACAGGAAGGCTATGCATCCATTGACTTCACACTCTTGGACCGACCCAATTGCAAGTAGGTGGCGCCACCCATGTTCCAAACCCCTGACCCAATCCTTAGAGCAGAGCTTTTGCCCCTAGAAATCCAACCCATGTTGCAAAAAGCTTTGCAGAGTTCCTGATTTTTTTTTGAGCTTCTTGTATGGGTTGTTGGGCGTCTGTGTCTTTTAGGTTAGCCCATGTTTCTAAGGCACATGCATACACAAACACATAGAGAGACATAGAGACACACACAGACACACACAGAGACTGATGTCCACGAGTGAGAGAGAGAGAGCAGACTGGAACATCAGTTCTTTTGTGCGTGTGGGGTTAGGTTTTCTGCTTGTTGCTGCAAATCACAGCACTAAGAAGAAACTGGGATTCTGAAATGGATTTGTCCTTTTGCAGCATTGCATCGGCACCCGAGGCCACTGCAGCCTTGCTTCCAGGTTAGTGTTGCATAATCTACAACACAACACAGCTCATTTCTTCCTGTTTTGGTGCTCGGATTGTTGAGCTTTAAAGTTTGCATGAGCAATTTGTACTCAAGCACCACAAATGGGTGTCCTGAGGCAGGATCACCTCGTGTGCTGTTTGCCCACTTTTGATGGTTCAGGGGGAATCCTGAGTCTTGAACAAACTGGAAAGCTCAGTTATTTCAGCAGTGTTTTCTTTTTTTCCGTTGCACATTTATGTCATTGCATGCTTCTGATGAGAATTGTGAGAATTTAATTCTCTTTGAGTTTTTAGTTTTCTCACAAGGTGTAAGCTTGGGTTCTGTTGCATCAGATGTCCATGTTGCAGAGTCCTCGTTTTCATCATTTGACTTTTTGGACGGATCTGGGGTGGATGGCTTGAGCGGGTTCTCTCGTGGGGTTGATCAGAACCATTCTCTCGAGCTGTCAAGGCAAGTTTGTTTTGACAATGTCTTTCCAATGGTTTTTCAGAACTTTGAGTAGTTTCCTTCATGATTCCTCCCCCTCTCTTTCCACACAGGAGACAAAACCTCCTCCCCCACCTTCCCATAAAACTGCCAACCCAGAACATTTGTGCAGGTACTGGATTAAATATTTGCTAAATGCCAGGCTTGTTATTACAGTCTGCATTTCACCTATAATATAAGCTCTTAGAAGGATGAAGAAACTGGTTGACAAATCATTCCACACCTATCACTAGAAGATTTTCCACATGTTTTTTGTACACAACCTACGACTGCAACCTTGTCTTGGTGTGTTTTAGCAGTCTTGGGTGTTCTGGGTTTTCACTGAAGTTCTGATTATGATGTTTTCTGCACACTGAAGCAGGGATGATGCTGAGATCACACGGTACAAGGAACGGACAATACATCTAAGAAGAGAAGTTGCAGGGGTACTAGTCTTCACTGTTTAATTCTGATTGAAGTAGAAAAGCTCACCACCCATCAAGACCTTACTTTTTTCCCATCTGAGGGAGAGCTGGCTTATCAGGCTTCATTTTTTTTGCTTGAGAATCATGACCTGATCTCCATTGATGTGAATTTCTTCAACTTTTGGCTGTTTCATGGTTGTAATTACTGGTTGCAGATGTCTATTGGGTACTGAAAATCTTGTACATTTTGCATCTCTGATCATTTCCATCAATGATCTCTGATCATCTTTCATCAATGCTTGTTATTTAGCTGTACAAAAGAAGCCAAAGACTGAATAGACATCTGGATTTGTATTGTATCTGTTTTGTATTTTGACATGGTGAGGGTCTCTCACAGAATGGAGCTGCAGTGCCCAACTTGCATCAATCACAGTTTCAGATACCTTATGCAGTACAAAAGCCAGTTTCTTCAAGTGTGGATTTCTTGGAAAAGATGCCAGCAAAAGTTCTGCAGCAGCAGCAGGAGCAGCAGTCACAGTTGTCTCTTTTCAATAATGAGGCACGAGATGAGAATCAGGACTACCTTGGATCAGGCCAGGCATCCCAGCCATCTCAAGCAGCAGCAGCAGGCAGTGGCTGGTGGATGCCAGAAACCCCATGGATGACAAATAACAACCACCAGGATCAATCACCGCAAGTCTTCAATCGGGCTGCTACTCAAGATCAAAGTAGGCTGATTCCACCATTGCGGACTGGGAGCTCCCAAACAAACTCACCTGCTGATTACACTGGAGCTGTCTTCTCTAACTCACAACCTGTGAATGGCAACAATCCAGGTCCCTCAATGTACTCCTTTCTTCCAACAAACACAAACCAGGTATCTGATGCAGCAAGGTTGAATTCAGCGAGAGTTCAGACCCAGCAAGCAGCCCCCACAACAACAGTCAAGAGTTTGCCTCGTAATTCTGCATATGACTTTGAGGGTCTCTTGAATGGATCTGGTTATCAGCAGCAGCAGGGGGTTACAGTGCTGTCCAACAACATGGCCTCACCTGAGCAGCGTCTTTTTGGGAATGCCAATCAAGAGTCTGCTCAGGATCAGCAGCAAAATCAGACTATGAACAAGTATGAGGGCCAGCAGAATATGCTTGAAGCATCAGCGCTTAAGGTCAGTGACTATGACTCTTTTGGGGATGATTATGTGATCAAGGGTCAAGGGCAGGGTGAACTTGGAGAACAGATAGAAGAGGAAGAAGCTCAGGTATGGCGTCAGCAGCCTTCACCACAACAAAGTCAGCTGAACCACTATGGAAGCTCACATGAAGATATGAATCAGCAGCATCAGCAACAAGCTCAGGTGCATCAACATCTACATCAGCAGCAGCAGCAGCAGTCACAGCATCAACTCTTCTCTGGGAACAACCAAAACCACAGCCAGGCAACACGGAATCAGCTTCAAGCATTTCTGAGTGACAACTCGCTGCATGATGTCCCTCATCAGGTGGTGATGCAGCAGCCAGAGCGAGCTCATCCTCAGATTGGATTGGAGCACCACCACACTCTCACACAGTCTGGTTTCCAGACAGTTAACAATAGCAACAACAACACAAGGAATGTGATGTATTCTGGGAGTGATCCTTCTGCTGCTGGGCAAGGGCCTGCAATTGGGTATCTGTTGGGGCAAGACAATAGTTTTAGTTGGCAGCAATTAGCCATGAAAGCTTCTGGGCATGATCATCCTCTCTACACATCTGCAAACAGTGTTAAGCGAGATGCACTAGGACAAACACTTCACCCCTACGGTAGTGTACAGGACAATGCTATGCACGGATTCTATGGTGGGATGGGTAAGCTTCCAGCAGCTGCAAGTTCACATGTTAATAGACCGATACCACGCAGCCTTGGAATGGGTCCCTCTGCCCTCTTCGGCATTGAAGGGCAGTCAGAAGTCTTCAACATAGGTGATCAGGCTGACATTCAAGCCAGAAAGATTCAAGCCTCTCGAGCAAAATTACTGTTTGGGCAGACTGTGCAGCAGCAGCAAGCACCTCCTCATCCAGTTAAAAACCCACAAGGATTTTCAAGAAACCTTCACCAAAACATGTTCCTGTCTGCAAATCAGCAGTCAATGGAGGAGCTGCAGAGCAGACATCATCATCATCATCTTCAGCAGCAGCAGCAGAGTGTTAGAACTAATGCTGCTCAGCAGCAGGGTAGCACAGCCCAAGTGAAGCTGTTTGCTCAAAGTCTAACCCCTCTAAATCCCATGCAGCTGAATCTAATTGGAGGTAACAATGGTGCTGCTGTGCAGCAGCACCATGAACAAGCTCAGGCTGTAACTGCTTTGCAACAGTCATCATTCAATGTGCTACAGGCAAGGAATCAAACTATGGGAGCTAGCCCCAGCAACAGTTATTACCAGCAATCAAGTTCCCATGCAGCAGGAGGCAACTTTTTGTTGACAAGTGCAGCAGCAGACAATGTCAAACAACAGCATATGTGGAATTCTTATGCTCTAGAGCCGGAGGCAGCCTCACAGATTGAGGATCCTATGGAATTGATGACAGCTGGAACCACCTCAGACAGTATGGTGAAAAGTCAGTGGACAACAGGTCTATTGGAGACACAAGCTTGTGCAGACATGGAGGAGGGTGAATTGATGTCTGAGAGATTAAAACCACAGCAAACTTTATGGAGTACCCACAACAACCTGCAGCAAAGTCCTGCTGGTTCGGTGGCACAACTTGATTCAAGAGCCCCCAGCATGCAAAGTAGTCATTGCAGCAGTCAGCAGACGGTGGGTGGCCAGGCAAGTGCTGAGTTTGATGGAAAACAGTTGAACAGTAGCGATCTGCAGCCAAACTCACTTCAGCCGGGGACAACAATGTCAAGTTTAATGGATGTGGAAAATGGAGGGCAACAGGAGATGCATAGTCCACATCAGGAAGGCAGTTGGCATGATCATAGCCTGTTGCAACCACGTCTGCAGCCACCTGTGGCAGCTCCTTCAAATTCCTCACTTGAGGTCTTTGCAGATATAGAGAATCCACCACAGACAAATTGGAAGAGGGCCTGGCGAAGTGTTTCAGATTCTGAAGATACCTCTGAATTAGCAGAGCAACAGCAACAGCAGAACATGATTTGGGGACCGAGTCATCAGCCCAACAACTCTTCCCATGGAGGTGGATCTCAGTCTCAGGTGCAGCTGAACCCTCCTGATTCAAGAATATCACAGAGCAGCTGGAGTGTGCCTCAAAACTCTTCACAAACAGAACAGTTCTTCCCTGTTGCCAGCAGACAGCAGCAGCAATGGCATAACAAGACTCATCAGGAGCAGCAGATTTTGATGCCAGCAAGCCCAGAGTCTGGTCAGGTCTATCATGATGTCAATGGAGGACATCAGCCAAGCAATCAAGTCCCGAACTTTCCACAAGGCATGAGGCATCCATCCCAGTTTATGACAGATAAGGACTCAACTTCAGCAAGTGGACAGGGAGCAGCAGCACTCTCAGCACAAGAACATGGGTATTACCTTGGAGCATACCCACAATCAAATGTATCCAGGGATCAAAGACAAAACATTGTCCACAACTCAGTAGGATCTAGTTCAGGGAGCCAAGATTCCCTACACTACACAAACTCATCTGGTGAAGCCCATCCTCCGCAGCAGCAAGGAGGAGGCTCAAATGGATGGTCCCATCAAATTTTCAGACAGAGCCTAGACAATCCAGCTTTGTCTAATATGGACTGGAGGCAGCAGCAGCAAGGCCCAGATAATACTAGTAGGGTACAGTTGCAGCTCAGTAATAACCAAACAGAGAACAGTTTTTCTGCCTTGATGAAAGCCAAGGGTGCTGCTAGCCTCCCACAGGAAGATTCTTCTTCAGCTGGAGCTGGGTCAGGAATGTCGGGCTTCAAGCCGTTGCAGCCTGCAGGGACTGCAGCAGCAACACATAGACATCAGAACCAATTGCAGAGGATGCGTATGCTAAACAGGATGTCAGATGAAGCCATGGCCTTGTGGACACAGAGCCAATTTGCAGCTGGCCAGATGAGAATGGAACAATCTATGCTTGTTGGGAAAGCACTCGAATCTTCTGGAATTATAGGCAAGGTATGTAAAAGAAAATGGAGTTGTGGGTGTACCCAGTCCATGTATCAGAGTTCTATGTGTAGTGCATACCTAGTAGTGGTCACAGTCACTGATTTGTGCAGCTGCTGAACATGTTGAGTGGCAATCAGATGTTAGGCTATGTGACTGTGTGACATGCCATGAGATGGATTCCACAAGATGAATGTTTTTCTTTGCAGGACTATTCCAGGCCACTGAGATCTGAAACCACCATGGAAGGAACTCTGCGCTATCCTGAGAATGTATTGGCACAGAGGGCAAGACTTGCAGGCATGCATGGTGCTACGTTTAAAAACAGTGGGCTCCTTTCTAATGTCACAGATGCCAGAACTTCATCAGAGCCTGGGATGTTGTCTGGGTAAGTTTAGTGAAAGCAGTCAAAGTTTGCATTGTGAAGTGTAGGCTGATGACATTGGTGTGACAATAGCAAGGACCTGTGGGCTGTAAAAGTCTGTAACCCCTGCTGCTACTGCTCCTGCTCCTGCTCAAATAGAATGTTGTCTCTCTTTGGTTTGTGCAGGAACACTTTGGAGCTTCTTAGCAAGCAGGAGGAGGACAGAAGGACAGTGTTACAGGCAGAAGCTTTGAAAGATCAGGAAGCAGCAATGGAAGCTAATGCTGTTGATGCCTCAGGCATTTCACCGGCACACTTGCGTCAAGGTCAGTCATCTGGTACTGTCTTTTTCACAGGACTTCAGAGTTACATAGCTACTGCACCTAATGTTCCTTTTCCTGAAGAAATTTTTGCAGTTTATAGATGACCTCATCCTGCAATTTTTGACGGGAATGTTGAACCTTGTTGAGAACTCCCTTGCTTGCTCCCTCAGGTACAATGGGTACTCTCCTGCAGCGACCCATCCCATCTCACCCAGAGTCATTGTCAAGAGAGCTGGAACTTCAGCTTGCAAGAAATCGGGATGGGTGGCCTCAAGGCAGACAACTTTTGAATGAGTACAGGCAGGATTCCCAGGCATATGGGCAACAACAACAACAACAAGCAGCCACACAAAGCATGCATGCAGGTCCTTTGCAATCCAATGTGTCCCATGGAGATCAATCTCAAGGGTCTCAGGACAGAGGAGACTCTGGAAGCATGTTGTTCCCTGCTGCCAGACTTCTTCCACATGATCTCTCAAGGCAGGCAGCATTTATCTACAAGAATCTCACCCCTGCAGCAAGGATCCAATTTGCAAGTCAGTTTGCTCAGCAATTTGCAAGGGCTAGTGGGACCCTCCAGTCATTCAATCCTAGAAGCTCAGCAGCTCAACACCTATCAAGAGTTGGGTATGACAGGGCTTCCACATCCACATGGGTGAATCCAGTCAAGCCTGATACTGCTGCTGCTCCTGCTCCTGCTGCTGCTGCTGCTGGAGGGCAAGGTGGATATAAATGGCCAACAGAAGAGCAGCCTAGGGCTCCGCATGTTGCTGAGGCAGCTCCAATCACACCACCACCACCAAAGAAGCAGAAACAGGAGCCTCGACCTTTTGTTCCATGGCGTATAGCTATCCGCCAAGCAGCCACCCATCTTCCAACTATAAGGTATATCTCTTAGTCCTGCTGGCTAGATACTGCAGTTGATCATGACTGGAGATCTTTGTTGTTCTTCTTCTTCTTGCTTTTATTGTAGGTCTTTCCTCTGACTCTGGTCTTGTGTTGTCTTTTTCAGCCGTTCTGAGATAGAGTGGGCTGCAGCAACAAACTGTCTACCAGAACAGGTGCATAGTCAGTTCAATATCCTCTTGTGGTTCTTGCTCTTATTTGCAATTGAAGCAGATTACGCCACTCACAAGTGACTATGAACTGATCAGCATGTTCTTTTCTAATGTTGACTCTGGATTTGAAATTGTTTGCAGGATGTGTTTAATGAAGTGGGCCCAGAACCCTCTGATGTCACTGCATTGTGCATGAAACGGGCAAGAAGACGATTGAAACTCACCACTCAGCTTATGCAACAACTCATACCAGCCTTACCCTGCCGACTGTTCAAGGGAAGCACTCCTGAAGATCAGGACAATACAGTTTTTCTCATTGCCAAATTTGCAGTTACAGAAGCTTGTTTGTTAGCCACTGGTGTGAGCAAGGAACAGAGTGCTGTCACAATCCGAGAGGATAGGGCACCAGATGACAGCAGTGGAAATCGCACCTCGTAAGTTCCCTTGTTAACAGACACTTTTTCTTGAATCTCTGTTTCAAGCAGTATTTTCCTTGCTAGATATTTTTTTCTTTTCTCTTAAGTTCCTGACCAGTGTTCTTCCTTGTAGTCTGCCTGCCAAAACCTTGGATGATAATTAAGATGATCAAATGTTGTACAGGGAAAAGATGCAGCAGCAAACTGCTTTGGTGAAGAATAACATCAGGCCAGCTATGCCAGATCAGCTGCAAATACATCTGAGGCACCGAATGACGCAATTGAATAATGAACTTGCAAGGTGGCTTTGCAACTTACATCCTGTTGCTATATTGTGTTTCACATTGGAATGTCTTAGCTTCTCAAAACAGTTTGCCGGTCACTTCACATTTTTGTCTGTGGACTGCAAGTTGATCTCTGTTTGTTTGCAGTCTTCTAGTCTGAAAACTTGTGGTCTGTTTGCGGGGTGATATCATATTAACAGTCTTGTCATCATGCTTGAGTGAAATGTTTTTGTGTGGTGGTGACTAATGGGTCAGGATGGAGAATGCACCATCAGCCTTGAAACTTGCGAGGGACTGCAGTGACCTTGACAAGCTGGGTGTTGTAACCCGCTTGGAGAGGTTTCACCCTGGGATTCTGGCAGAATATCGGAACTCAACTGGGAATGTGAGAGCTAAACAGAATGCAAATGTTGAAGCCAACTTGTTTTCCCACTCTCTGAGGCCATTCCTAGAGAGACCCATATCAGCTGTGGCACCCCCTACACTGCTGCCAGAGAATGTTTTGCTTAGATCTTTGTAACACAAAAGGTAAGTCACTAAAACTCTGCCTAAAATATACATGAAAAATTGTACGAGACAAGCTTCTTTGCGGAGTGAAATGGGAGAATTTGCCCAGTTTTCTTGGATAGATTTGTTATATGGAAGAGTAATTTACAACACACACATGGAACTCTGTATTTCCAATTTCAGGCATTTCATTCATGGGTCTGGTTCAAGCATGCAGAAACTTTTACTGTGTGGGCACTTTTTGAAAAAAGATGGTTGTCATTGAGATTGCTCTGGTTTACATCTAGTTCTTGTCTCATAGACAGCCTGCAAAGGTTGTCACTGAGATTGCTCTGGTTTACATCTAGTTCTTATGGGTTTAGGGCTTAGGGAGAGCAAAGGAAACAAAATGTGTAGAATGTGAATTTGTATTAGGTGGACCCTAAACCTAAACCCTAAACCCATTGAGACAGTCTGCATTCACATCCCTTCACTGGAAGAAAGAATCATGTGAGCACATGCAGTGATGAGCCAACACTGACAAATTGCATTTGTTCTCTATGTCCTTGTGTATGTGCAGGCAGGAGGCCCACAAACCTGCAAGAAATGGAATCTCTGTGACTCCCTTTCTAGGGCTGTTTTTGAGGAGCATTTCTTTCACCTGGTCTGTAGACATTTGATTACAAAAAATCACACATTTCTTTTTTTAAATGGTAATTTTTAATCTGGCTGGCTCTCTGTTAGATTGATTTAGAGTCCTCATCAAAATTTTGATGAAAATTTATTGGATCAAAAGGGTGTTTTACTTCGTCTGGAATGAATTAGCCCCCCTGGTACGCATTACGTACATGTGTTTTTTTTTCAAAACAGTCTGGATATCTGAACATACAACACTTGTTTGTTGCAGTTGTTTCCATTGTTGGTGGTGGTGCCCAAGATATGCATCACCGTAAAGTCACCCAACCTGTTCTTGATTTGTTTCCTGTTGTTAACTTTGTTTTTGATTCCCTTGACAATGCAAGAGCAATGTAACAGTAATCTAAATGCTCTAGTTTTCTAAATGCTTCTCGCAATCATTTTTGGGTGAATTGGGCTAATTCGCTTTGTACATAGCCTTACAATTGTGAGGACACTTGGATGCAAAACCAGATTTGATTGGCTTCATATATTCCAGGTTTTGAAGAACTTTTACTTGGTCTTGTATGCCAGATATAATGGAGAGATTCAACCATGTTCCTGACCTAAAGCTTTCTATTGTTTTGTAGACTAGCCATAAAGACAATATAGTACACACTGGATTCATCAACAAATAACATACAATATTAGGTTGAATGAAGAGGGTATCTAGACTCATAAGAGATACGCCACAAAAGAGTTATGAGATTGTAAGTCAATGGAGGTCATTTTTTTGAAATATATGTTGTGGTGTCCATTGTTTGTGTGTGTGCGCATGTGTGTGTGTGTTTTGACCCAAATAGGACAATATATTTGGCTAGCTCTTGTGTCTCCATCAATGATATTCACAGCGCCTTGGAATATCAACTTGTTGATATTGAATATGTTAGCAGAGCAATTGGTTCCAAAGAATGCAATGGTTGTTTATTTTGAAGCAATTACCTTGCTTATCTCTCTGCAGATTTGATTCACATGAGCTTGAACTTGAACACCCGTATCAATAGAATTCCTAAATAATTCCATCCTCAGCCGCATCACCACATGAACCTTGACTCAAACTCAAGTGTTGTATCATATTACTCCTTAATTCAATTGTTTCTATATGGTAATTTGAACAACACCCGAGGTTAAACAAATGGCACCCACATGATAATACAAAAATGCATCCATGCAACATGTCTTTGATGTTCCAAAGGTTCACAACCGCAGTCAAAAAAACTCAAACACCCAGTTCTGGAATATACCCGTGGTTCTCCAAGAACTAACCATCCAGACAGCCACCCATTCTTTCATGAAGCCCAGCGGTTCTTTGAGATTTTTGAAATAACCGGATGAGTGGTTCTTTGATTCTGATTTTTCTCCAATGCCTCAAGCCCGATTGTTCTTGAATCCATAGTTGTCAGCAAAATCAAATACCCGCACCAACACTGGAGGGAACCTTGAGGGAGCCAAGGTGCATCAAACCATGGATGGTGCTTGGTCTGTGAAGGATGCTACCATTTACAAGTCCATTGTGGGTGGGTCGATGGGTGGGTCGGTGGAATGAAGAAAGCAAATAATTCTTATTATTTTGAAATTATTATTTTCTTAAGATCTATAGTTGTCTTCTATGATATTGTTAAAAGAGTTGTGAAATTATTCAAATCATAGCCCGTAACAATTACGATGATTTTAAAACACCTCGGTGTCATATACTTCACAAAATTTTGTTTCAATATTTCAAAGAGATTATTTAATCAAGACAACTGACCTTAAGGTAAGGTATTGATGGATGTGCGACCTCAATCCTTTTTCAAATACATGAATTTTTAACCCTAATACATGAAATTTTAAGTGATAAATGTAACATGTGGGAGTAACAAGCCTAATAATTGTTAAACATGTTCCCTTCACTTTGCACCAAAGCATAAAAGGATTGATGAGTTTGTATGTGATTTCATAAAGAATGTTGGAAATAGCATAGTGGTGTAAATCAAGTCTTTTAAAATTGCATATTTTTCCCAAGCTTTTTATCAATAAACTTTTCAAACAAAGAGAAATAAATGGACTACATAGCTAACAAGGGGTGGTTGGAGCAAGAGGTAGTAGTAGCTCGGAGCATCAATCAAAGGCATTTCAAGTAATTGATGACCTCGAGCCAGTTACCAGATATAACCTACTATTATTTAGAGGTTCAAGAGCAATAGCAAAAACCCTCTTGTCAATGGATGAAAAGTTGTGTAACTCCGTTCTCAATGGATGAAAACTTCTATTTCAAAACTCTTGTTCAAATGATATGCATGCACAGAAAGGACAAGAGGTTATGCTTCGTGAACACCGAGTGGAGGATGAACGAGAAGCTCAAGAATCTCTTGATGGTAGGTTATGTGAATTGCAAGGGATGAAACATCTCAAGATACTTTCCACTACCATTTTTGTGTGATGGGATGATGTTGTTTGATGGACTATATATTATGAGACCAAACATGTTTTGATTGAGAGTGTTTACTACGATTTTGTGAATAGGTAACAAAAAAACAATGGGAAATGAATTCTTTCTTTCATAATGAAATGATATGTCAAAATAGAATCACTTGATATGGCTTCCCAATTGTTGAAAGATAGTAGGTAAGGGAAGTATGAGAGAAACAACCATAATGGAGACATGTGCGCCAACTACGCTAATGCACAATTCTCACTAATTTGTTTTGGTGACAAATTTCCCAATTTCCAATTAGTGAGTTGGCTCTAGGTATAGAAGTTGAAAAATAGTGGGGGAATGTGACTTGGGCCACATAATAATATGTTGAACAAATACATTGAAAGCTAGGGAGGCTAGGTGACTTATACTCCATAATAAAAAGGCTGAATTTGCATTTGAACAACCCATCAAATCCTAAGGACCAAGTGACCAAAAATAAGTAAAATACATGAGCTCCATGCCACAATATTTATATTTACTTTACTTAATTTTAAACATAATTATTCTTCCTTTACTTCCTACATAACACTTTGGATTCCTTCACTGCAATTTTAAATCAAAACCGCACAATAACAACATAAATTGAAATGGACAACAATGGAATAGAGCTTTGAAACAAATGGAATGTCAAACCATTTGCCTCCCTTTATCCTCTTCTAGATATATAAGTTCAAAGTATTGGGGGGTGTCTTTGAGCATCTATTTGAGGCAAATAGGGGGGGTTGAAATATGGGGTTTTTGAGGGGGGTGTTTTTTTTGGCATATTTGGGTGTCATTTGAGAGAGTATTTGAGGATGGAATTAAGGGGTGTGTTTGGGAAGTAAAAATAAGGCGAATTTTGAAATATTTTAGGGCTGAATTCAAAGATGACAAGAGATTATATTTCAAAGTGGTAGATAGTAGACACAATTGCATCAAACTCTAAACATAAAATCACATGGCAATGAGAAAAAATGGTTTTGATCCTCAAGAAATTTATTAGTATAACTTAGAAATTCAAAGTAGGTTACTTTGTATTAGTTTGTGATTAAAAATAATAAAATCTTTTGGAATAAAAGTTCAGGTTTTCATAATGTGAATTTTGATGTTTTGGAACTTGGAAATGAAACCAGGGGTTATAAAATTCAGAACTGGATTTGACTTCATTTGAAAATTAGAAAAAGAACTGGAACGGTAACCACCCCTTAAATTAAAAAAGAAGAACTGGAACCAAGCTTTTGACGGGAGGAAAAAAAAAACAAAACCTGACCGAAATCAATTCTTTGAAAATTTTAAGAATTGAAACTGGAGGTTCCAGTTAGAACCTGGGAACTGCCCGAAACTGGTTTTTACTTCTTATTCGTATCCCTTAAGAGGAGGAGGGATTTTCACAAATGTTATGTGACCTCCAAATGCATTACGGAATTTCGTGTCAGGGTAAGGACTAAGGATGAAGAATAGGTTTGTTCTGCAAATGAGGGCCTTGCCCCAAGGTGGGGATCTTAGGACGGGACCCAATTTCTCAAAACAGCCCCATTCCAGTTCCTAATTTGGGTAAAGAACCAGCAGAAATTTGCTTTCATAAACAAACAATTTCGAGTCATTTCTACATGAAAAGAGGCACTTTCTACATGGAAAGATTGCTCATTTTTTAGGAAGCTTACATGAACAACAAAATTTGGAACCTTACATATAAGCTGCAATCCTCTGTCAAGGCACAAATTTCACCAAGGGCAAGGCACAATCCACGTACGCTAAAAAAAAAAAAATGGAGGAATTACATGATTAAGTGTGCCCACTGCCATCCGGATGGAAGTTTCACCAAGGGCAAGGCACCCATCACAAACATGAGAAATATTAATCAAGGGTTAAAGGTGCCCTTCACATACATGAGATAAAATGTGAAAGGCATCCTCCACTTACACTAGAAAAAGTTTTAGTGTTTTTTAGTGTAAACTGACTGGTGACTGAACACTTAAAATGCTCAGGGCAGGCTGGATCCAAGGGGAAAGCTTGGTTGTCTTTTTTGGTGTCCAAACAAAATTTGAACCCTTCCTATTGATATCTGGTGCACTAAAAATCATCAAAAACAAAATAAAATTGAGAAAGTTACAACCCCCCAAAGTAAAAGAGGTCAAGAACTCAAAAAATAAACCACCAAACGCTACAAGGCCAGTTCCTAATCACCCAAAAAATTCTTTGTATGTTCCTCTGTTAATATTAGAGTTCAAAGATGATTTGTAGAACTCATGCGGTGTTCCTATAGCATTTTAAATTGTTTAAAATGAATTAAAAAATTATGAGATTTGAAAGTAAGAGGGGTCAAAAAGAAAAAAAATGGAAAATAAAAATAAAAATTGCAATTAGTAATTTAAAAAAAACGTATTTTCTTTACTGCTTTTCTTTTGGCTGGTTTTTTGGCTTTGCATTTCAAAGATGATTTGTAAAGCTTGAGAAGGTGCTTCAATATAACATTTTAAATCACTCAAAATGGAGAAGAATTGAGAAAAAGATCTACCAAGGTGTTCGGTCATAGGCAGGCGATGATGGGTGATGGGCCGGTTTACCCTTACCTCAATGAATGAATGTAGAGGGAAACCCAACCATCATCATTCCCATTCTCCAAACCTGGTCATAATGACCACCACCATATGTTCCAACAAACTTGTACTCCCCCATTCATTCTCACTAACTCATCCATATCATACATATATTGAATGGTAAGTGTTTGAATGGTAAGTTATGTAAATAAGGTAGGCATGTCAGGCACCAGCAACTGGGGGCCATAGGCATTGAAGTACATAGCTTGCTGCTTCTACTACTATAGTTAACTTCCAACTAAGGGTTAAGTGTCAGTGAGGGAATAACAAATTTTCTCAATATTTATTATCTATTGAGCTTTTCAACATGTAATCATAACATTTATGTACAAAATGGAAGTTGGGAACTGTTTTGCAGTACACTGAGGGTCCTTAGTCCTCCTTAGTCCTTAGTCCTTACCTAATGTCCTCTAAGAGCATGTCCACCAGCTCCAATAAAAAAATGGCCCTTTTTAAGTAAACTTTGGGTAAAGTACAAGCCTTCAAAGACAAAGAAAATGGGTTTGGTATTAATACCCAAATATGAATATGATATTGGTACTAATTATTTTTGCCTTCATTCCTAGGGTATATGAGTAGGCTAATGGAATGATATTTGCATTTGAATATTAAATTTTTTTGAACTATGTTGTGCACACAACACAAAGCTATAACATGGAAAAAGCCAAATCAAGTGGAATTGGGGCTTATGGTTTTCAATTAACAAAATGCATCTTGAATACTAGAGTTTAATTTTAAGCCCTCACTATATATATATATATATATATATAGTCTATCCAAATTTTAATTAGTCTCAATACAACCACTGACCTAATTTTTAAAAATCATGTGTCTATAATACATCCAAACTCTCCAAGGTCTAGATAGTCCAAGTGTAGGCATTGATCTAAATTTTAAAAATATGTGTTCATTAATGTATCCAAAGTTTGAATAACAGAAATGTAACATATGAAACTTGATAAACAGTTGAACTATTGTGGAAGTTAGCAACCTAGCACCCAAGATTACAAATAGTAAGTTGTTTTAAAATTGTTCAAAATTTTCAACCTTTCGACATCAAAATGTTCATAAGAGGAAAATAAAAACCCTTGATCATTACAAGACTTGGATTAACACAATGTTAATACGTACAAATTACAAAGCTTGAATGGTTAAATGCTACCAATGAGCCTTGATAAATTTTTGCTTCATCATGGAATTGTCACCCAAAAAACACATAACAATTAACCTCTTTTGTTTGCAACACAGTTTCAATTTCCAACCCTAAAAATATCAAAATGTGCACAAGACACATAAGATGAAAATGAACTTTGAAATGTAATAATAGGCTTTGAAATTGACAAGATGACAAAGTTTCAAGTATTATAGGAAGCCAATAAACCTCATGTGTAATCATCTTGAAAATACCCAACCTCCCCTAACTCATCCTCATGTTCATCCAATAATTTTGCCTTTGCATAATAGAATCTTCCAATGATAAAGCATGCAACAAAAGAGCATCTCTCCTTTGCAATATTTGGTCAATTTTGTAAATCATCACAAATGCATCCAAATTTGTAGTTTCGAAGCAACATCATTTCAAACTCATGAATGAACCCATAACTATAAATTTATGATTGATCTCAATATGAGATTCAAGAATGTCAAGGATCTATTTAACCATAAGTGAAATATGCAAGAACCTCACTAAATGTTCCTTTCATCAAATTAAAAGTTGGATAACCTTTTATTTTGGAATAATAATGCAACAAAACATAGATAGCTCAAATGTCAACATTGCTTCATTGACCTCTTCAATAGATCCCAAATCATCCAAAAGGGGATCTACATAAAAAATTAGCCAATGGTGCATTTTTGCCACCTCCAAAGTTTAAATACTTGTTGAACAAAATTATCATGGTTTTTTTGTCATATTCACCAATAGGAATCTTGGTTATAGTCATGTCCAAAAAAATTGTGATGCATTACAAACTCTTGTGATGAAGGTCCAACATGAAAGCAAGGACATTGTGGGCCCTTTCATTTTGAAATTCACACACAAAAAAAAGAATGGTTTCAAAACATTTGTTGTTTTTGCTACCATGTGCACATACAAAATTTCTAGCTTAAATCAAAGTCCTCACATTGCAAAAGTGGTTGGCCTTATGTGCAACAATTATATTTTCCTTGCAACTTAATGTTCATGATGATGGCAATGTGCAATGCATTTGAGAGGAACCAATATTTTCGCAACTAGTTCAAAATTGAGGTTAAAGTTTTCATGACAACATAAATAATTGCCCAAGTTAAACCAATCAATGGCATTCTTGTCTGCAAATGGAATGGCTACCGATGGTAACAAATGTTGATACCATTAACATATTATAGGGTTTCCTAGAAGAAGATGGCCTCATTTGTAGATTAGATTTGCATAAAAATCTTGAACTTTTGAATGGGTAGCTACACATCAATTCAAGATTTGTCCTGTTCATGTATTCCTTTCCCAAACTTTTTTGTCCAAATGTTTGTTTTCTGTAAAACTCCTTATGCATATTTAAGCAAGACTTCTTTCGTGCTGACACAAAATTTTGTGTCATTCATTGCATATTGGCATGTTTTGGACATAGCATGGTCAAAAGACCAACCTACAAAATGCATAAATCAAGCTATAAGGGGGCACATGTGATCACTAAAGATAATGCAACTACCAAGGTGTTAAGATTGGTACATTCGTCTTTGACATGGGCAATAGCTTTGTCTATCAATTGAATTAAGCAGAAAGGGGTTTCACAAGTTTTGCCAAAATTGTTTTAGTTATGTTAGGTGCATTAAACAACCCTACAATCACATGTTTTGGCATCCAACCCTCATCAACGAAATTTACAACCAAAGCAAATGTGTTTTGAACCTTGTCCTTGACATTCAAAGATCAAAAGTATTGTTGATAATTGCACAACTACCTAGGGTAGGTAGAACATAAGTTCCATGGTCTTTCCAAGGCAATTTTCTATGTCCTCGTTCACAAGTTGCTCGTGAATGGGAAACCAAGCCTTGAAGGGTCTTGGCACATCACAAGTTGATGAAATTAGGGCGATTCAATAGAGGAAAACATCTTTTACCCTTTCACAACGTAGAGGATGAGGTCTTTAATGAACTTGAATTGAAGGTTATTTTTCTTATAACATTTAATGGTTATAGTTAGTGAGGAATTTTTTTTATCAAAATGATTAGATACAACATTTAGGGGATTGTTTTGTATATGGCAATGCCAATGAAATTGTCCACTAATGCTATGCATATGGATTCTTTGAAAATGGGCATTAATTTGACAATTCTAGGTTTCTAGCACTATAAAAATACATTGCAAAAATGCTTTTATGGAATCATATTTTGTCATTTTTGGTCCACTTTAGTTTGCATTCACCCATTCATAACTCATTAGGGCTTTCAATATGACTTTTTGCAACTTATAACATTTATGACATTGTTTCTTAATTTTTTGCAACAAGATGTTATATATTTAAGTATTCGGCTTCTATGCAAATGATCACAAGTGATGATGGAGATACATCAAGTTTCATCACATTTAACACATGCAAGTAACAGTAATAAGTGGGTCATGTTAAATTACTATATTTTTTATAAATTCACTCCTTAGGCATGGGGTTTTTTTTTCAAGTTTCAAGTCTATTTTCTCAAGTTTGATTTTTCAAGTTTCAAATTTGCTTTTGAAATTTTAGGTCTAGTTTTTCAAGTTGCAAGAACTTAAATATTTTTTCAAGTTTCAATTTTATATTCTAAGTTTTAGGTCTAGTTTTTCAAGTTGAAATTATGTTATTCAATTTTTATATATATTTTTTCAAATCTCAAGTTTGAAGTTCACACAATTTGTTTGCATGTGTTGGCAATCAAGATGTTTAAACTGTTGTAAAAAACTAGTTGTCCTCTTTACGCCTTCCCCACCACCATAAATTGTTTTTAATAAGGATTACTTTCTAGTATACCTCTTTGTGACTACTTTAGCATTTGTGCACCTTAAACAATACATTTGTTCCATTTGTCTAATTATATAACATATGTGAAATGAATGATGTTGAATCAAGTAATAGAAAGTTACCTTATTAACAGAGTGTGTTAAATATATTTGAAGAAGTTTCATTTACCACATTAAACCAACTTGTGGGTCACTTAAAAAGGGTGCACACATGGTACGATGAACAAACTGGTGAAGGCATCTCATATGCAATTGTTGTTAACTTGAGAAATTTGGAAGTATTGATATCTTCAATGGTGTTACAATTGATAAATACCATTATTTCATAGTTGTCAAAAAAGCCCTAAACATGAACATATGTTTATTTGTTCTAGATGAAATAAATGATTCAATCCAATAATGCCTTTGCGATGTATCACATCATGGGACCATGAAGACATTACTACTAGGCAAGGTTTTAAATGATAATATTAGTGGCAAATGTTTTCAATAAAAGTATATTCAAAATAAAATTTGCTACAATGCATTTTGTAACTTTTCTTAATATTTTTGTTGACATTGTTATGATTAAACATCCATTAGTCATGTTGTACTTTAAAATGTACCACCCATTTTGCAATCAAAATTTGTTTATTTTCAACTTGTTTAGTCACAATTAAATTTTCACATAGTTACATATGATTATAACATCTATATTTGTATAATCAAATATTTGACCCCAAAGATGCAAAAGAAACAAATATTTCAATATTAAACTCAACTACAAATCTACTATATTTCAACTCATGTTAACCACATTTGAGTTTACCTTTCAACTTTAATGGTAAACATGTAGACATTTGCAACATGTGCATGCATGAATCATGGCCATGTTACATTCTCTAATTCAACAAGTTTAAAATATTTTTGGATAGAAAATAATATCATTTTTCCATGATTAAATGATGACATGGCAATTGTTGTCCATTGAAATGTTTTAATTTGGATAGTTTAATGTTACAACATGGGGATGGATGATATGGCACTTAAGTAGACGAAGTTTTTCTAGCCATGCCACATTAGTTGATTGTAGTTGAAAACATATTCAACCATAACGATAGGTTTGGTTTGAAACTATTGCCACGTGGATATGTAATTAGGTTTGTTTGCAACTTCTTGTTATTATTTTTTTTGGTGGGTAATTGTAAAAAATATAGTTTAGTTGTAATTTAATTGTGCATGACATTTGCAATTGGAAAATCCAATTGAAAATGGAGTTGTAAAAATCTCAATTTCCTTCTTAATTATGTTTGGATTGAAGTAAAAATAAATTGTAAACTTCATAATAAACATTTCCCCCTTTTATAAATTGTAGATAAATGTAAAGATGAATTATAAAACTTAAAAAAATAAAACCACATTATAAAAATATATTGTAAAACTCAAAAGTGTAATTGAAATGTAAGTTTTGTGCAATGGTTGCACACCATTTCACTTCCAGTGTCAATTACTTATTGTTATGCTTTGGGAAAGGAATTGAATTTGGGTCATTTTACCATGGACTTACCCAAATAGCTTTTCAAATAAGTATTTGCTTTAAAAGGTTCAATTGAATGATTAGTTATAGATGTCACAACCATTGGTGGTGGGATACATGGAATTATTTAGATATCAATATGCATAATGACCAAATATGGATGAAATCATATTTAAATTTGCTATAATTTCAAATATCTAACACAATACACAACTATCAAATATTGTCCCTATACTTAATTGTATATGTTGAAAAGGAAGTTACACATAACACATATGCAATTCCCACTCATAGTGCCTTGTTTTCAAATGTTGCAAATGTGCATAAAAACCTCTACATCATGATAATATGTCAAATGTTGTTATTGTGCAACTTGCAGTTACACAAGTGTTAGTTACATTTTTAAAATATCATAATTATTGAATGTCTATTTTTTGGGGTCTCCATGTTGTCCATAATTTGACTTTCTTTTAAATATGGTTAGTTCAAAAATGTTGGAATGCATCATTTGTAAATCAAAGCAAGCAATTAACTAACACAAAGATTCATTATCAAGAAAAGTTTCATTAAATACATAAAACAAATGACAAAACTCCTCCTAAAACTTTTCAATAAATTTCCAATGGTATAAAAATAGCTTAACATGGACAAGTTTAGGTCCCTTGAAACTTGATCCAAAGATTTAAATCATGCCCTAAGTTTTCAAACTATCAAGTGGGATACTTGGCAATGTTGGGACTTCTTCCTTTGCATTTTCACACACTTGTGTAGGCATGTTTGAGTCGAGGGATGGTTGGAGTTAACTTCCAACATGTTTCTTTTGTCTTGCCCAAGCTTTGGTCATGCACTTAAATTTTTTAGAATCACAACAAAGAATGTTTCTTGCCATGGTAAATAAGATAATGGATTTGCATGTGTTATCAAATCTTGCATTTGTAATAACTATTGTTACAAAATTTATTTTTGAAGCCCATTTTTGAGTTTTACAATTATTTTTACAATTTTGAATTTTACAATTCATCTTTACATTTATCCAAAGTATATGAGATGGAAAGATGTAGATTGTGAATTTTTTACAATTCATAAATCAAAATAATGATTTCAAATCATGTGAAATATAATAATTATTCAATCAATTTCTAATATAAAAAATTCTCAAAAAAACTAGATCAATTTTGAGAATTTGTGTTCAACTTATTTAATACCTTAATAGTGGTTATAAATGTTAAATTAATATTTTTCACCCTAAAATGTTAATAAAAATGATTCATATTTTCAAATGTCATTATTGAATGTATATTACATCACAATTCTTAGGTTACAAGAGAAATATTGAATATTAAATCAAGTTAAAAATTGATAGGCATGCTATTTAAGAGTGTTACACTTACGACACATTTTATCACAAATATACTCATAACCGTTAAAGGAAGAACAAAAAATTGAACATCTAACCATGTTGACATATAAAATGTAGGAATTTTTGGGTGCATATCTATCCTTATACAAATTTAAGGAATATGATATGTTGGGATTCAAAGGTTAGTTGTAATTCTGAATAACAAAATAAAATTGGTTTGAATACATCTTGCCCAACTTTTAATCTGTTGGTTTATTTTATTATAAGAAAGATGCAGGATATTTTATTATGAAAGATTCATTTTTTGATAATGATTCAAGTTGTTGAAAAGAATACCATAAGCCTTGGGTTAGTTTCCACATTGACAAAACAAATAATGAGTTTTTTCAAAAAAAATAATTCGTTTTTAAAATTTGAAATTATCGAATTTTTCATTATTTATTATGATATTGTCACATGAATAGTGAAATTATTTAGAGTGTAATCTATGATAATTATGATGATTTTCAACATGTCGACTTCATATTCTCACAAAAATTCATTTCACTATTTTGAAGATATTATTTAATGACAAAACTAACCTTAGGGTAAGGTAATTGAATGTGAATAGGGTTTCAATTTTCATTTGTGGTATTGGTCTCAAGTAAAAGTTTTTTCTTTCATGTTACGAAATTCCAAAGATGTTTAAAAACAAGAGGTGTAATTAAATGCCATTTTTTTGGGGTTGTTTTGGGGGAGTTTTTATGTAAGATTTTTGAACTTGGGTTTCTACCTTTTGCAATCTCAATTTTATAGAATGTGTGTGCAAGTATGTTACTTTTAAAAGGTTCAATAGTGTTTGAATGCCAATCTTTCACCTCTATACCATTCCCTTAACGGGAATGATGCCAAGGGCTAGCTTCTAACTAGAATTTGCACGAGAAAAATGCCCCAAGCCCAATTTCTATCTTAATGACAAAGGAATGATGCCAAGATGTAGATTCCGATTAGAATTTACACTATGTATGTTAATCATTGCATGTAAGTAGGCTGCGAATGTAAGTGGTTACCGTTTAGGTGGGTTGGTAAATAATGGTAGGTGGGTTTGTAAATAATGGTAAATAAGGCACTTGGTGTGGTGACTAAGTAGGTAGATGCATGTGAATGGTTAGTTCGTGACTAACCACCATGGTTAGCCAATGGACACGAATATAACACAAAATAATTTGCTGGATGGTGTGTGTGTGGGTGCATTTTGATGGGTGATGAATCTGATGATGGTTCACTCTGGTCGCAGTGAGCCAGAAATCCTCCAACCACGCCTTAAATTTGAGGGGTAGAGTCGCCCTTAAAAGAGAAGGATGGGGGGTTTGCCCTTCGAAGTGAAGGATCTTGAGTGAAGCTTGCCCACATTCAAAAATCACCGAAATAAAAGGAAAAGTATGAAATATTTCAAGACTCGGGATATTGGAAGGATCCCCTTTTAAAGTGGCCTTTGTATGCAAGGATCGATTGGATTATTGACCTTCGAGTTCAAGGACTACTAAATAAGGTCATTTGGCCTGAGTTAAGAAGTATTAGACCCTCTTTAAAGGACAATTGGGCTTCTTCAATTCTAGGGTTTGCATCTTCTTAAGTTCCTTGGCAAGGCACAATGGACACAGGTCTCTTAGGGGTCTACCTGACCTAACCATTGACCTAACCATAGTTCAAAATCCACATGCCGATTGTGCAAATCATTGAAACCATTATGTTATGGAGTGTGCCGGGTACAAACCGTTGTATACATTTTGGTGCCCAACCCCAAATTTTTGGCTCACCCAAATTCATTCCTCAAAGCCACCTGCCTGCCCGGGCACATTCCTTAATACCGGATGCATCATCTTCTCCTCCATTTATTGGCTCTGTTGATGAGGGCCCAAAAAAATAAATCATATTTGGGTATATGATGTAGAATACAATTTTGGCTTCAATTGAGAACCAATTGGGGGGGGGAGGGGGGGGGCTTTTGCAGACCTAAGTTAAGTGTTCTCTAAGCTATTGAATAATTTATAAAATCCATTTTGCATTTAATTTTACTTAACAATGATTTTTACTTACACTATTTCATCATTTTTATGATTTTATTCAAATGGGCCATAAAGAATGCAGCCATTAAGTATGAGACAAAAGGGCCCTTGGTATTATATAGAAAGCTACATGGATTGGATGATTAAAAAAAAATTTAATACAATTGTTTAGATTTCGTGGGACCCATGTAAATTTCAAGGCTTTTTTCTGTCCCTAGTCAGTAGTTACACTAGGGATTGAGCTAAGTTCTTTTACATTAACCTAGGCCCTAGACCCACATTGAAATGATCATGCATTTAAGAGAGCTTCATTTAAAGCTCCATTGAATTATCCTTTGCTTTTATCTCCATGAAGGTAGAAGATTTTGTGCTATGGAACACCCCCGCCCTTAAACCCCAATAAATGTAGCTTTAAATTTAATTAAACTAAATTCCAATGACTATATTTTGTTATAATACATGTGGGGTTTGGGAATTTAGGGTGGGTTCTAAATTAAGTTCCCCCCCCCTTTCCCCAAATAATATTTTAAGAAAAATAACTTAAAATATTAAAAGAAAATATAATTAATCTAAGCTACTCGGTAATATCTTAAGCTGAAATATTATTGCCTATAATATATATATATATATATATATATATTCATTCTTGTTGATTTTGGCACTACCTATAATACTATTGCAGTTTGCAAAACCAACAAACATATGGAAATTTTCCAAAAGATTTTTTTTTTTCTTTTGGGGGTTGGGGGTTGGGGGTTGGGAGGGGGAGCGAGGGGGGTGGCGTAATTATTTTCACAAATTGTACCACCCAGTTACGGACCCAGAAAAGACGCCGCCGCTCCCCATGCGCGGGAGCCAAAACTGTTTGTGGATTTGTTGACACTCCTGTGTTGTTTCCTCACCTCTCCAGGCTCTCTGTCTCTCGCTCCTCTGTCATTCGTCTCTGCCACCGGACTTCTAGCTCTTGCTTGCCTTGCTTTGAAGACGCAGGCGGTAGCAGGTTTGGCATCGCTGCTGCTGTGACTTTTCTGTTGCTTCCTTTTGGCGGTTGTCGCAGCTCATCATGTGCACGTCAGTCTCGTATTAACTCTCTCTGTAGACTCCATCTCTCTCTTATTCTTGTTCTCTCTCTCTGTGTATTTTATTCTTGTTCTCTCTCTCTCTGTGTTTTATTCTTGTTCTCTCTCTCTCTCTCTCTCTTTGTCTGTCTGCGTCTTAAGGTGTAGCGATTTGTTGTTTTCGGGAGTTCTAGTTGTGAACTTCGTAATTCTGGACGTGGAATTCGTTTTGGAGATCTCTTCTGTTTGATCCGACGTAAGGTCTTTTCTTCTTCTTTCTTTTGATTCATCTGTGCATCTGTTTCATCGGTGCGTCGTGGGAGGAAGAGTGTGCTTGTCTTGCTGCTTTTTGGAATATTCGGACATGTTTTTTTTGTGTGTATGTCGTGGTTTTTTTTCGTTTTTGGTTTCTCCCTGTTTTTCTTCTTGTCACGAATTTTGTTTCAACTGTGAGGCAATGAAAGTGATCATGATGTAGCCAAGGTTTTCTTTTGCTTCGATGCTACTTTGTGAAGTGAAGGTCCATGTGAGCTGACAAAGTTTTGATTCTCCGGTTCAGGAGAGTGTGCAATGTAAGAGTTGCCTCTCGGAGCCGAGCACGTTTTCACGTCGCGAGATAGAAGAAACGTCGCGTCTACAAGCCCCGCTTCTGAGGTAGATTTCTCTTTCTTTGCAGGCGCAGGATGCTGAGCCTCTTAGAGAAATGTTTTAAAGATGCTTTCTTCTGTGATTTCCACCACCTTGCTCCTCGTGCAGCTCATTCTCCGTTTCTCGCCTCGTCCGTTTTGTTGCGTCTCAAGAGCGTAATAAGGGAAATGGAAATGCATGGTAAATTGTATTTTGTAGGCTCCGTCTCTTTACTGGACTTTCCATTTCGATTCGAAGTGGAGTCTTGTTTCGTTGGTGAGTCTGAAATGGACTATCCTGCCATGAAGAAGAGCCTTTCTGATAATCACAACAGAAATTGTTCCTTTGAGCTTTTTGACGAGAGCCTTCAGAGAATCACAGCAAAAACTGTTCTTTTGAGCTTTTTGATGACTGGACTATCCTGTCATAAAAGAGCCTGTCTGAGAATCACAGCAGAAATAGTTCTTTTGAGCTTTCAACTTTGTAGGGAATCTGCAATCAAAACTCCTTGGTTATCAAACAAAGAGGATCTCTGACTCTCAATATCATTGCAAACATGGTTTTGCTGGTTGCATATGGTGCAGAGCCCCATGGCAGGCATGGTGAGGACAGGAAAAAATATCTCAGACATGGAATGAGCCTTTTTAACGTGTGTATGATGCTTGCAACAATTGTGATTTGCAAGCACTGTCAGAAATATGGTGAATATTCTTTTCGTTATGCTACAGTGATTTGACTGGCAAAAATTTCTGAGTGCAGTATTGCTTCATATTTATTGCTTATTATCAGTAAATCTGTTGTCTGAGAGCTCTTTTGTGTAGCTTATTTTCAGCAGTGGGAGGACATCTGAGATCTACCATGTGGAGTAAGTCATATAGGACCTTCTAACAGGGTTGGAGTTAAGTCTTGTTCCCTCTCCTCACAAGTTGTAATGTGTTGATGTGCTATGTTGTTTGTGGTCTTTGCCCAGGCTAGTAGCCATGTCCAGATGCTTGATGCACAATAAAAGATGTATGTGCAAATTTACTTGCAGAAATGAGACTTAGCCCTTCAAGCAGAACTCCAAGTGGTGGGTTGCATTTTAGCATGGGAGGATGAGGAAGCACATACTGAAAGACTCTCTGGCGAAAAGGACTTCTGTGAGAGCTGGGGCTTTGAAGTTTTAGGGCAGGAAATCAGCGATCTAAGGGAGGAGCTGGAGGTCTGCTGCAGAGTGGGGGTGAGCTTTTTGATCAACTCCTACCACTAAAATGGGTCAAGATCTTGTAGTGATAGACCATAAGGTGCTTTCAGAAACCAGTGCAAGGCTCTTGGCTCCAAGGAAGGTTGAGAAATTGAATGGAGCAGCTTCAGTTTCACAAAGCATTGCAGCAAAGCTCATGCAGAAGGACAGAGATTACAGCCCACTCTCTCACAACAAGCCAAAACCAACCTACACATTAGGCTCCAGGAAGTGCATAAGTGGTGAGCTCAATTTCTCATCAAAGCCTCACTGTCTGCATCATGGTATGAGCAGTGATATGATGGTGGTCCCTCCCCAGACAGAGTATGGAGAGCTCATGAGCAGACAAGACACAAAGGCAGTTGAGGTCAGCCTGCAGTTCTCAACTCTGCCCTTATTTCCAAACTTGTCAACAGAGCTTGCAGAATGTAGAGGCATTACAAGGGAAGGGACCTTTGTTGCTGTAGAATTGCAAACATGGTGACTGGTAGTTTTCTTGATGTACAAAATGAGTCTTCAGACTTCTGGTAATATAGATAGACTGAGCTCACGGGTCCTTTCCTTTGCAATTTGCAGAAGGGACAGGGGATTTCCAGAAGGAGGACAGTAGTGACTACGGCAGATGGGCTTCAAGGTCAGGGAGACCGTGGTGCAAGGAAGAGGGGGCCAACGGCCTCTATAGCCTGGGACAGCTTGAATAGATCCCAGGAATATAGCCCACAGCATGAGCTGGCAGCGATTCCTTTCAAGTGGGAAGAAGCACCGGGCAAGCCCAAGGAAGACAGACATTCTAATGTGAAGACCATTGCCGAGGCAGCAGAGAGGGCCACAGCCAGGAGAATTTTGCAAGGGTTTGAGAGCAGCCATATACAGGAAGTGCTTCGACAGAAGAAGACAGCAGCTCAGATTGTTGCAGAGAGCTTGTGTGATGAGGAGGAAGCTTCAGCTGAGGCAAGGTCCCAGGATTTTCGAGCTCTGGGAGAAAACTCTCTCTATGGCAGTTGTAGGAGTAGCCACAGGTATTATACCAGGACAACAGCAGCTGGGCTGCAGCGGAGCAGCAGCTTTCACGGATTTAGGCTGAGTGTGGATGGTGGCAGCCATGTCATCTCTGAGGTAGGGACAGAAGGTGACATTGATCTTGTGGCTCCTGCTGCTGCAAAATTCCTGGTGGAAACTTGTCTCTCCCCTGATGGCACTTCTGAGCAAAACCTAACGAGGATTCCTTTCAAGTGGGAGGAAGCTCCAGGTAAGCCCAAGTTTGATGATGCAGCTGATACTATGCCCAAGAAGCTCCAGCTCCCGCCTCGCCTGGTTGCATCCCCCACACAAAAGGTGTACTGTATATCTCAAGACTTGCAAGGTCGACAGAGACAGAGGTCAATGAGTGGCCCCCTTCTGGGATACCATCCTTCAGTTTCAAGTAACCATAGTTTGCCACCTCAGACTGGACCACATCAGCAGTCTCATCCTGCTGTGCGCTCATGCTCATCCTCAAAACAATCCATCTCTCCTTCAAGGATCCAGGCATTGGCCAAGCACCTTCCATGGAAGGTTTCTTCTACTGCACCCAGGCCTGAGAGTTTGTATGATGAGCAGACCTGGAAAGGTACAAGGGGGGATCCCTCACCTTCGAAAAGATCCATCTCTCCTTCCAAGATTCAGGCCCTTGCTAAGTATATGTCCTTCAAGGCTCCAAATGCAGGTCCAGCTCGAAACCAGGGCTCATATGAGGATGAAAAGTACTGGCAGACTGGACACCAATCCCCTTCAAAAAGATCCATGTCTCCCTCAAAGATGCAAGCTTTTGCCATGCATCTGTCATGCAAGGTGTCGAGTGCAGACTCTGTGACCCAGGAGAGCTCTTATGAGGATCAAATACGGAAAGCTCAAAATTCTTCACCCTTGAAAAGGTCCATTTCCCCTTCAAAGATTCGTGCCCTGGCTAAGCATTTGTCTTGCAAGATTTTGAATGCAACAGCCACAGAGAGTAATTCATATGAGGACACAAGCTGGCAACCCAGGAAACCTCCGCATAACTATGGTTCCAAGTACCACTCTGGCCCATTGGAGGGGTATCACAACAAAACCAAAAGAAGTGGTGCTGGATATGGTAACTCCTCTCTGGAAAGAAACTCTTCAGGTGTACTGACTTTGCAGCTCAACAGTGAGCAGGATTACAGCTCGCCAGCAGGACAGGAAAAAGCCACTAGGCAAGGGTCTAGGATTATTAGGCATGACACTGGGCCCCTGGAATCCAGTACCATTTCCTCAAAAAGGTCCATCTTGTCTCCATCACAATCTACCTCTCCATCCAGGATTCAATTGTTGCCAAAGCCGTTGACAAAGAAGGTGATGTCAACCCAAGAAATGGCAATCAAGGATCCCAAGTGGCCCATGCAAGGCAAGAGTTTGAGTCATTCGTTCACCACCCTCTATGGCTCTGACCCCTTGGAAAGACACTCTGAAAAAACTGAAGGCAATTCCACTTCTTTTTTCAAAAGGAGCTCCTTGGGTGTATTAGCTGGACCTCCTTCAAGCATTCAGCAAAGCTCAGTAATTGATTCTTTGGATTGGCTAAATAAGCAACAACAAAGTCCTCATGATCCTTGGTCTCCAAAAAGCATTTTTCATGGCCCGAATGGGAATAGCCAAGTGCCCACAAGTTCAGTTCCATCTTCAAGGTCTGACAATGACACTCACACGCACATGACCACACCACCTTCCATCACACTTTCAAAGTCACTATCTCATGTATCATATGAATCTTTTGAGCATTGTTTTGAAGAACATTGTAGCCATAGATCAAGTTATCCTTCTCAGTCGGATGCAGATAATGTATCTCCTGTTGGCTCCCCATATTTGGGCCCTGCTTCAGCAGACTATGCAGCCCAGGAGTCTGGAAGAACAGCTGCTTCTGAAGGAGTGAAAGCCATTATGAAGCTCTGTAGGACAGGATCCAATTGGAGAAAATCTAAGAATCACCCAACCCCAGAGATATGGGCTCCCACACTTGCAACATATTTTCAGAGTGTGGAGCAGTCAGCTACCAGAAGTGGACAGCTCAATGCACAAGATGCTGTGAGTGGAATCTTGCATCTGGAAAAGAACAATAATGCAGATATGGACTTGGAAGATTCAAGTCTGGGGGAGTCCATAGAAGCTCCAACGAGGTTGCAATACAGAATGCCATCTGTTGTGGAGCAGGAGATGGCAGTTAGAGAACAATCTGGTTCTTCGAGCTCTAACCATCCCTCCTTCCTAAGAGTTAAACTCCCACCTCCAAGAGTTGTTCCGAGAGGGGAGAATCCATCTTGCTCCAATGGCATGTATACATGGGCTGATGGAAGTCCAGGGCCTTCAGCTCCTACAAACGAATTTGAAGATGGCTACAGATCACCTGTCTACACTGCAACTTTGGAGCTGTTATCACCCTCCAGAGAGCTGATTTCAAAAAAGAAGAACTTGGGGAAGTCGAGAAGCATCACCATGGGATTGCCCTCTGTGAATATTCACAAGAAGACACAGATAATTGTAAGTAATTATCTCCTGACTTTGTGTGAGCTTGATGTCTTCAAGGACTGAAAACTTACAGTTGTACCCTAGGAAACTGAGCACAGTGCATACATTTAATCATAACTCTGCTAAGACATACTATGTGCCATGTGGTTCATACTCGGATTTTGGGACTTGTTCATGGTGTGCAACTGAGATTCAGCAATGACTACGATATACCATATGGAGAAATTTGAGTTTACTGTTGACAATGTAAAATCAGTCTTCAAATCTATAACCTGTATGTCACATTGATTGTTTGGTGAGGAGACAAAGTTAAATCTAGGTGAGATAAACTGATGGAGCTTGCTGTGTGTACAGGAGGCAATGTGCAAGTCCCTAAAGCAAGCAATATACAATTGTGCAAGGCAGTGTTGTCGCAATACAAAATTACGGCTTCATGAAGACAAGCACTTTACTTCTACTGAATTCAGCTTCAGTTTTTGCAAGGTGAAGCTTCTTCTGTAGTCTCTTCTGCCATTGGATATTCAATAAAAATGTGTCACAACCTGTTATCCTTCTTTTGTGTTCTGATCCCTGCCTATGATCAACATGGATCCTTGATTGCATGGGCTAAAATACTGTCTCCTTGTTGGCAGCCAAATTGATTTGCGACATTGAGTTTAACTAACAGCAACGTGAAGGGCAGCACATTTTGCTTGTCTTCCTCAAAGCTTAAAGTGATCTATGGCACTGTTTCGGTTGTGGGTCATCTCTGGCAATGACTGGCATATCAACAAATATTGGTCATCCAGGCAGCCTCCACAGCAGAAAATGCTTTACAAGTAACCACCAAACTCTTCTTCTTCCTGTGTAAGTCAGACAAACATATTCCTAAGAAACTTGGCCAGATCAGCTGTACAACAAACTAGTTATCTTGACCAGTCATTGTGAGCTCAATATTATGAGGGCTACCTTAACGACTGCACCTCTCTCTCTCTCCACCCATAGGGAATAGATTGAATTACAGTGAGTGATGTCTGGTAACCACCAGTGAGCAGACAGAACCACAGCCCTTTTCTACAGTCAAAGTTTTATTGTACAATACTCAAGAACACCTTCTGGGACAAAATCAGAATGTGATTCTTATCACCATCTTTTGCTCCCATGTCAATAGTTTGATTGTTCAGCAATAGTTTCCAGGCTCTCCATCTCCTTTCACTGCATGATGCGATCCCAATTGCCATTTCAAGTTGAATATTGAATGATTTTTTCACTGAAAATTAAATTAAATTGTAGCTGAAATTTAATTGAATTTTTAATAAACCAATCGCTCAAAATTCAATATCTCCTACACCTTAGGTCTAAAAATTTCCAAATCACCTTCATTAAATCCTACTCACCAAGACTTTTTTTAAGTAATTTCAAGAGTGCACCCAATATTCCCCTACAATTTTTATTTTTTTATTTAAATGAATTTTAAGTGAGATAATTGTTTCAATATTCAATAATTGTTTCACTATAGGTCAAAAAAGTATGAAACCAACTTGATGCATACCTACTCATCCATTGAGGGCTTTTTAAAGGTACCAAGAGGCCCGCACAAGGCACCATGGTTTGGGAGATCCCAACGTGACAAATAAAACAAACTACCTTGTTTCATACACACTAGTGTGGCCTGTGCTGTTGGCCAAAGTGTGAACCCATTTTAAAGTAGGGAAACTAAACATATAAAAATGGTTTTTGTAAGGTTTAGGATTTAGAGTTAAATCAAACCCTAGATCTTATATCCAATTTTTGAATTTGGAGTGACACAAATCACTTAGAATTTGATATCTTTCACATCCTAACTCCAAAACTTACAAGATACATTTCAATAAAACTTACTCATCACGATCTTTCTAACAATGCCAAGAGCACATCCCCATTCCTCATACTTGAACTGAATGGTAGAATTTCAAATGTGACCACGTTTTCAACTAATTTTTCCTTCCAAAACCTGGCTTTTAATGATATATTTGAATTTTCAGTGACAAAAGTCATTTTAAATTCTATATCTCCCCATCTTAAATCCAAATCTTACAAAATATATTTTATTAAATCCAACTCCTCGAGATCTTTCCAACAACACCAAAAGCACATCCTAATTTTAATTCCTCTGAAATTTTTAGTTATGATTTAATTTAATTTTAATGAAAAAATCATTCAATATTCAGAAACTTTTACACTGCAAGTTCGAACATCATGAAACCAAGCCAATGCACCCCTCCTTGTCAAGAGCTTTCCAAAGATATGGAAAATTCAACATGAAACACCCTGGTTTGGGAGATCTCAGCATGACAAAACAAACTGAACTACCTTGCTTCATAGCTAGGCTATATATATATATATATATTGTAATGACAAGAAATTTCAAGGAATTGATATATGGAAGATTTTGCATAATCTTTTTCATACAGTGATGTTCTTGGACAAATTTTTGGAGACAATTCCAAGCGCCTAGAGAATCGATTTTGCATAATCTTCTTTCTCACGGTCGTTCCTGGACAAATTTTTAGAGACAATTCCGAGCGTAGGACACCAGGTGTGGGCCTTCGTCATTGCCGCCGCCGCTGACTACGAGTATGAAAAGGACAAAAAACACACCCGTCACACCCCTTTCACGTTCTCGATTTTCCACCGACGCAGCGAGCGCAGTTCGTGTTTAAATGCGCTCGCTCGTGCATTTTGTGTGTGTGAGAGAGAAACACACAGAGAGATAGAGAGACAAAACACGAGCGGAAATATTCAATTGAACCGGTCGGGATGGAGGGGATTGTGGAGAGGGGAGTGAAGGAGGTGGACTACTTAGCGGAGGAGCACAGTTCCATGTGCATAGCATGAAGATATTTCTCGCCGGAGGTCAACACGAGTACGAGGTCTCTACAAGGATTGCCAACCTTGTTGCCAACGATCCGGTACCTCTCTCGCTCGCTCTCTCAATTAGTCAATGTTAGTCTCGAATTTTCATCGGCATTGCAAGATGAGATAATGCCTGCCCTAAAACATATTCGGAGCGAAATTGTTTTGGCACAGTGATGATCGCTTTGCTATATTATTGTCGACAAAATATTACTGCGCCAAGCCTGCGGACGGGACCTTGGCACGGGAAAAGGATGTTGACTTTGTTGTCACTGAGCAAGTTGTAAAACAAACCTCGCCCACCTCTGTCCGGCCACACTCCCTACAGTCTGAACTCTGAAGACATAAGGATTTTACATGAGAGCCGCCCAGGTCCTAGTTGCTGTTGTTGGACTAACAACGATGTATCAGCCAGGTCCCTTTGCTTCTGTGCTTGCATGATGTTGCATGCCATTTGCATGCCTCAGCAATCTTGTGGCCCATCCCCATGTTTCTCTGCTCCTCAGGAATGCATTAGCAGGATCTAAACTGCAAAAAGCCTTCAGAGTTTTGCATGTCATTGCAGTCTATCAGGTCTCCCCTAGAAACTTCCCCTTGGCATCTTTTTTTATTCTGGACATTCCTGTGAATTAAATGAGCTGGATTGCTGTGTGGAAAAAAAGCTCTGCATGCCCTCATGTTGAGAATGCTTGATTCTCCAGATGAACAACCTACTGTAATAGCTCTATAATCTGTACTCAGCTCTGTTGTGAAATGCGATTATTCATTCCTGATAGTAAGGGCAACTCTCTCTCTATTCACAGACTTGATTCTTCCTCTGTCGCTCTTTCCTGGTCCCTTAATTTTGTCTATGAAAACCTTTCTGGAAAAGTGACCTCTGTTCAAAACATGTTCTTGCATTTTCTTTCAAATCCTCTTTGCTTTCTTGCTCTCACTTGATATTTTGTGGTCTATCAGTAATTTATTTGTCACATAGATCTGTTTGTCAGAGGAATATGCTCTTAGATTGTGATCCATCCAATAGCATCTCTGCTCTTCACAAAGTATTTGAGCTCCCCCTAAACTCTCCATCTTTCCAAAATATTTTTGTTTTCCTCAAGTATTGTGCACCCTTTTTTTCTTTGTCTTTTTTCCAGGTTTTTTGTTGCCTTACATTTGTGCACTAACATCATGGACCGGGTCTTCCTGCTACATCTGGATTTGTGACAAAAACATTATTTAGGGTGGTTAGAGGCATTGTCCTATAGCTGCTGTTGGGAGCAGATGAAATTGATTGGGAAGTCATGATGCTTACTGCCATACATGTTAGTGTTGATGGTATCTGGACATGTGAGAAACATTAACTATTTTTCATTGCATTCTAGTTATTCGAGTTATTCTTTTTGTGTTAGTTTTGGTTTTGTTGGAACTGAAAGAGCAGTTGCCTTAATTCTTTTGTGGAGTTTTCTTTGCAATTTCATAGATATGTAAAATGAACTGGCTCTCCAGGTATCTTGTTCTCTGAATTCTCTTCTTAACTTGGGAAGTTGACTGATGGCCTGATCCACCAGGTGTTTGCGAAGGAGGACAGGGCAAGGATGTCCCGGAAGGAACTCTACAAGAACTCTCTGAAGAAAGCTGGCATGCTTGGAAGATCATTTTGGAGAAGGGTCTAACAGGTACATTTGTCTCCCAAAGCTCCCTTTTTAAAATATGTTTGGTGGGTTTCAAATCCAAAAGAGCTTGAAACTAGCTAATGTTATGATCATGCCTTTTGCACATATGAGGGAGGTCTGACTTGGGTATTCTGCCCTCTTTGTCCCTGTTAATCACTGCAGAGGGCCAATTTTGTATTTCATGTTCTTGGAAAAGCTCAAGTTCTTGGATTGTAGATTGGGGGTAAGGTTGCAGGATTGTGACAACATCAGAGTTTTCATTTCCTCTTTACCTGCAGCATTGAGCATTTGTGTTCCTAACATCATTGTCTGCAGTGTCTCATGCTCTGTCTTCCAAGGCAAAGATGAATGGGACCTTCTCATCCAACACATTAACTCTTTCTTGAAAAACACTCAATGTTGAAGTGGGATCTTAGATTGTCATCACACATCTCAAGAGATATTGGAATAAGCTTCTAATGTGGTTCATTGGTTAGTTGAAGTATGACATGTTTTTTTTTTTTGCGAGCAGAGGAGGAGAGTATGAGAATGCGAGCATTCATAGATGAGCCTAATTACACGGATCTCCATTGGGTATTACTCATCAGCAAATCATGGACTTCCACCTTTGATATAGCTGGATTCTAGATCGTTCATCTTGATCTTTTCTGTGGAGCATGTCATCACGTTTCCTGCTGTCTTGTTTAGCAACAGTGAGGTTGGAATAAATACTAAGTCAATTTTGCAGGAATTTAGGCCTCAACATTATCTGAGATCTAGTACAGGTGGACATGTGTAGTCTCTTATTTCCATGGTCACTCAAGCTTTTCTAGTGCTCCCAATATACTGTTTAATTTTGTTCATTGCATCTTCACTATATGGCATGACATGTTTCCTTTGTATTCTGTGATTATGCTCTTGCATTTCTTAGCTTGTCCTACAAATCACAGATAACTGTTGTTTAAAGTCATTGGGTGGGACTGGGGCAGGGTATGTTCATAAATGCCCTGAAAGGCCAAGCCACAGAGGAACAACAACACAAGTGGCTTCGACAAGCTTACAAGTTAGCAATTATTGGGTGTTATGCTCAAACAGAACTTGGACATGGCTCCAATGTTCAGGGCCTGGAGACTACTGCCACATTTGATCCCTCAACAGATGAATTTGTTCTTAATAGTCCCACTCTCACATCTACAAAAGTGAGTACAAGAATCAGGGATGGGCTCCCAGCACATAGCCTGCAGTTCACAAGTTAATGAATGTACACTAGTGGGGATGCTACAGAACTATTTCATGTTTAAAAGTTAAAATGGTTCATCAGTTCTTCTGCATATTGGAATATAGCTTGCTGCTGAATCATCGTCTGAACCATTAGCAGGGGTGATGGGGCACAGTGGTGGCCAGGTGGCCTGGGCAAGGCATCAACACATGCCCTTGTGTATGCACGGCTTATCACAGATAGCCAAGACTATGGTGTTCATGGTAATCCCCTTCCTGGAAGAGGTTGCAGTTGTCTTTGGGATAGTGAAGGAAATGACTTTCACTGTAAGGGTTTCCACTGTAAATGAGGTGTTTAGCAAACTGTAAAAGACAAATTGGCATTTTGTAAACTGTTTATGCTGGACTTTCAAGGCACTTACAATGCAGACATAAATGGATCCTTCCACCTGGTCAGTCAGTTGTCATTTTCTGTGGTTGTCTGGAAGACATTTTGGAGAACAAATACAGTTCTGGTCAGAATGTGGGAGACATGGTTACTTTGAGGATTTTGTCTGTTCAGTGATTGGCTTGCGTTATCTTGCTTATTTTCTTTTTCTTTCTTTTTGTGGGTGGGGGGTGGGTTTGTTGAATTTGGGGGCAGCATTTATTGCTCAAATTCGGAGTTTGGATGATCACATTCCACTACCCAATGTTACAGTTGGAGACATAGGTGTCAAGTTTGGTAATGGAGGTTCTAACTCCCTGGACAATGGCCTGGTGCGCTTTGACCATGTTCGGATTCCTCATGAAAACATGCTCATGAAGTATGTGCCCATGATCTCTTGGGTGAACATGCCTTGTTTCCATGTCCTATAAGATTCTTTTGAGGGTATCAGTCAGTCATCCACATCCACAGAATTTTATGAACATCTCCATTGTTTTTTCTAGCATTTCAAATGTGTAGGATATTGTATGCTATATAGTGAAATTGCCTGTCAGGAGGCAGGTTCTCAAAGTAACTTATTCTGGTCTCTTACTCTTATATAGTCTTGGGTCAAGATACCATCTCGAGAATTGGTGGCAAAAGCTTTGCTTCATGGCCCAAATGCCATCAGCATAGGAAATCTCAAGGGTATTCCATGTCCATTGTGGGAATGCCTTTTGTCTGCCTTGGTCAGGGATCTTCTCTGAATCTCAGGCAAGCATTTGATGAATATCCTGGTTCTGATGTTCATTCGGGTGGAAACAGGCTAGCAAGGGTGACAAAACAGGGAAAGTATGAACGATCAAACAAACCTCGCCAACTAGGATATGGGGCTATGGTTTTTATTCGTCAATTCATTGTAGCTGATGCTTCAGTTTACCTTTCTCGTGCTGTCACCATAGCTGTTCGCTACAGTGCTGTCCGACGTCAATTTGGTGGGAAGGATGATAAGGCTGAAGTCCAGGTTTGATATTCCCTGTATCTTGTTGTGTGTGATAGTTTGCAGCAGACTACGGTCTCAAAATTTTATTACTAGCACAGAATGTAGTCCATGGGCATGTTTCTATATACCAGTTAGTTAATTTGCATACCAAATTGAGTTTAATTGGTCTCAGCACTCATGGCTGCCTGTCTACAAGAAAGTTAAAGAGATTTAAGTTTAAACTTATGTGCTTCTGGATTGTTGTAATTTTGAAATTCTGAGGTGTATCCTAGGTATGCCCATGGGATTAGTCATCCAAATTGTAATGGGACAACCTTTGGTAATGGTTTCTTTGGAGCGTGATAACTTGGATGTATCAGTCCATGGGGGAGGAATTGGGCAAGTGTGCTGCCTTCTTGCAGTGGGTGAGATTTTGGCATCTGACACACACAATTGTGCTATTTCTGGTTGTTTGAATCAGTGAGTTTCTTCTAAGACATACTGTGGAGCATTGCAGGTTATTGATTACAGAACACAGCAGCACAGGCTATTTCCACTGCTAGCCACGGCATATGCATACCGAATTGTGGGATTCTGGATGAAGTGGCTGTATGCAGATGTGACAGAAAGGCTGAACAACAATGATTTTTCAAATCTCCCAGAAGTCCATGCCTGTACTGCTGGCTTAAAATCTATTACCACATCAGTCACTGCAGTGAGCCTTCATCCATTACACCACATGCCTTTTTTCTTTCATATCTGCTGAATTCCTTTCTAAGCATGAGCCTCAAACCTTTTGGGAGGGTCCCTCAGGATGGAATAGAGCAGTGCCGCAAGTTGTGTGGAGGCCATGGTTATTTGTGCGCAAGTGGGCTTCCAGAATTGTATGCTGCGTATGTTCCAGCTTGCACTTATGAGGGTGACAACACAATTCTGCTTCTTCAGGTTTACTATCTCCCTTCGTGTCTTCCTATTCAGGGTGATTGTCGATCCATGATTTTGTCAGAGCTGCTCCTGCAAAAGGATTTGAAGACTGCTGAGAAACTAATGGTCTTTGGCTTGATAGCACAGTTGCAAACAGTATGAATTGCAGTGCCTTCTCTTCCAGGGTTAATATGTTGCAACACCATAACAGCCTCTTGCTGCATTTGAATTACCTCCTAAGCATCATGAGATCAGCTCTCTCTCTTGAATAGACAGATCTCAGGAGATATTATCCATGGATGATTTGGCTTAATTGCAGCATGAGATTGATTCCCTTTCTGGCTTCTGTGTTGACAATCCACAGCATGGAACTATTTTGTGGCTGCTAAATTTGTATATCTTGTGAGGGCAGGTTGCACGATTTCTTTTGAAGACTCTCACACAGGTGGCCAGTGGAACAAAGCCAGTTGGTACTGCAGCCTATCTCGGAAATGTCCAACATTTGACATCTGTTAACTGCGAAGTATCTCAAGGTGAAAGGTGCCACAGCCTCAGCGTTCCTTTGCCTGAACCTCCTGTTGATCAAAGTATGAATAGTATGAATGGCTTGTGATCTAATGTTAAATTGATCTATTTGTTGAAACTGGTTCAACCCTAATCCCTGAACTGCAGCTGGTAAGGAACTGACGTCCTTCAGCTAACCAAACCTGGGCAAACCTTAACTCACCTGCCAAACCAAGAGCTGGTTAGCTTTTTGGATTTCTACTTTCTATCTTAACTAGCCATGACATCTCCAGCACCTTGTCAAATTTTGAGCGGGTATCATTTTTGCAATGATATATGACAGGCAAAGACTGGCTTAATCCATCAGTATTACTGGAAGCCTTTGAAGCCAGGTCTGCTTGGATGGCAGTTGGTTGTGCCAAGCATGTGGCAGAGGCTCGAGACTCAGAATTGGGTGAGTGTTTCATGTCTACTTTCACAGATCTTGTGTGTTAGACTGGCTGGTTTCTCTCTCTCCAGTTGTTCACACAACAAAGTGATGTCATCTAGTGAGTCCCTTGCATCCTTGGTTCCATGTCACTGACTGTCAGTTGGTCACCTGTTGAGGAAAAAATGTAAAGTTGTAGTTTGGAGGTTCATCAGTTTTTTGTTGAAGTCCCTTACTCCATTTTTGCAATCAGACCAGCAATTGGTGCTACATGAATGCCTCTCTTGTGATGAGACATTGTTTGTTGGAGCTCTTCCTTTGGTGAAGCATTTGAACAGCTTTATGAGAGAGGCCGTGTATCTAGTGTTTATTTCCTGGAAACTGCCTGGTTGCAAAGTGATACTGATCTCAGTGACTTATTTTCATTTATGAATTGTGCAGCTTTTGAGGAACTTTCACCTGAATTGGTGGAAGCAGCCCGGGCTCATTGTCAATTGATTGTTGTTTCCAAGTGAGTTGCCATCTTACTTGATTGTGGTTTAGGGTTCATAAGGAACTCACTGGGATTTAAGCATTCACAGGGAGGTTTTCCACCCTGGTGTTCTTTACCTGCAAGCTGAACTGGATCACTATTGAGATTGTGGAGATTGTTCACTTTAGATACTAAATTTCCAAAATCCTTCTTGCCTCTAAGGTCTGTTGATCATGACTGCCAGCTGATTGAGAACACAGGTGGCTACTCAACCAGTATGGGAGTGAGCAAATTTCTGGTGAATTTAACTAGGGTGGATTGCTGATTTTTGGATGCATTGGCCAAAATGAAACAGGTTTATTGAGCAGGCACAGAAGGACATACCAGGAGAGGGGGTGAAGCAGCAGCTCGAGGTACTCTGCTATCTGTATGCATTGTCTCTACTTACAACACATTCCAGTGACTTTCTGGCAACTGGATATTTGACAGGTACCCAGGTGTTCCATGCCAAGGATCAGCAGAAGGCATTGTTTAGTTGTGTAAGTACCTTCAATCCATCCTGCAAATCTCAGATTTGTTTATGTATGTTGCATGCATCCTGTGGATGAGAAGTAATTTTGAGCAACAGTGAAAGATGGCTAGAGTGCAACATCAAGAGTGACACCACATCTAAAGGACTGCTGAATTGACATCTGATTCGCCACAAAGCTCATGACACACACGGATGAACTGCATCTTCAATGAAACTGATAGCATACTGTGTGGATCATGACTTTGCAGGTACGCCCAAATGCTGTTGCATTGGTTGATGCTTTTGATCACACTGACCATTACTTGGGTTCAGCCCTGGGTCGGTATGATGGGGATGTGTATACCCATTTGTACAAAGATGCATGGAAAGATCCTCTGAATGAGTCTGTTGTCACAGAAGGCTATCATGAGTACTTGAGGCCAGTTCTCACACAACAACTGTGGGGCCCTACTTCTAAGCTCTAAGCAACCTTTCATAATCTTGTCTTGGTTTAATTTAATTGGGTGGTGAATAAATGCATCATTCTTTTGAGCTGCGAAATCTCTGTGGTAAGTTATGTATTTGGAGTGAATTGGTTATCTTTGGTCCTAAGCCCAGCAGTTCTAGAGTGCGAAAATCCTTTTGAGAAACCCAACAATAGCCAGGACATTTTGAGGCTATGCTATAGCATTCCAACAGTCATCAACAGTTTAGAGAACTTTTGATCAGTTTGCATTCATTACATCATGAACCTGAGGTTGGGCATCATTGCTCTCCACTGATCATCATTCTCTTGCCTGTTCCGTCTGTCATTCCTGTGACAACTGCTTTTTTCGAATTTTCTTCATTGACAGAAGATTTGACCATGGTCTTGTGGATAAGTCTTAAGAGTCTGGAGTCCTAGATCTCTGAACAGTTTTGACTTCCTCCTAATTCCATATCCTGTGTCAATCCTGCAAAGCTGTGGAGAGGTCTGGCCCAGGATGTACAAACCCTAGAGTATCCTTCAGAGACACATAAATTGCTGTGGAGTGAACCAAATTATGAAACAGTACACTTGGCAGCAGAGTCAACTTAGGCATCAATCTGTTTTTGAGCTTTGAGGCCACTTGCAGGCTAACCTAGTCCATGATGGCACGCTTCATCACAGGGATAAGTAACTCAGGACAGCTGAGTTGTGGCAAATGTCCCTCTGTTTGTAAAATTTCTACTTTTGTGGGTCCCCCAAGTGAATGGAACAGATAGTCAGACACCACAACTGGCACAGCAAGGTCTTTGCAGCTTTGCAGCACATAACATGGGACTGTCACCTGCACAAACCAAAACATGAGGAATAAGGCAACAATTGGGCATCTATTGAGGTAGACCATTTCCCCCTCTATTCTTTGAGAACTGGATTATGCCTGAGGGCCTGAGCTTCGGTTTTTAAGACAAGACTCAGTCCCTTTCTGTCAAGAGAACTGCATGGGAAAGAGGCCCATGCTATCTCAGTTAACAGCTAGCTCAGACTGGTGTCATGTACTCACCCTTAGGTTTGTTGCTGCTGTTGCAGCTATTTCTTATTCATCTGAATCAATCATCCTCCCAGAGTTGGTCAGAAAGAGTGGTTACCTGTGGAAGAATGCTACGGACATCACTTTGGAAGCATGTCCTGCAGATGCTGAGGGCAATGTCAGGTCGGATGCCGAAGAAGGTCCGAGTGAACTCCTTCACTGCAGTGCTCTTTATGTCTGCACCCACAGCACGGGGTGCAAAACCTATCACCCATGCTCTGAAGTTGGATTGCATTGCCTCAAATAGCTGGTTCAGCTCCTCTTGCTCAAAGCCTCCATTGTAGTGCTCATCATTTATGTACCTGCAAGAGTTGAGAGAAAATTCCAGCATATGAGAATCACAAAAACGCCACTCCTATTCTTCCAAGCTGCTGCTTGCTGGCGCTGACCAGTTGCTAACAGAGAAGATAAAAATAAAGAGAGACACTCAGAGACAGAGACCTTGGAGATGATGACAAGAGAACAATCTTGCGGAAGACTTGTGGACGCTCAATGGAAGCAATGCACCCAATCATGCCAGACATGGAGTGTCCAACAAAAATGCAACTCTCAATCTGCATCTCATCCAGGATCATGAGCAAGTCATCAGCATATGCATGCAGCGTTGCATAACGTGCAAAGTTGAAGTTGTTTTGGTTGGTACACCCAGCTCCCATCAGGTCATATAGTACCACCTTGTGGTCATTTGCAAAATATGGCACAACAAACTGCCATGCTGACTGATCACTTCCAAAGCCATGTCCAAGAACCAGAACTTGTGAACCATTTCCTATCACCCTGACATTGTGAGCATCTAGCAGCTCACTGCCACATCCCATCTCCTTTTGTATACCATCAGGCATCACCAGCATCTTATGAAACCCTGCAAGCTTCCCACCATCCTCATCATCATCTTCTGAAACCGCACAAGCTTGCTTCCCACCATCATCATCAATCTATCAAGCTCATCATCTTATTAAACCCTGCAAACTTCCCCACCATCAGCATCAGTTTATCAAGCTCATCATCTTACAAAAGCCTGCAAGCTTTCCCACCATCATTATCAATCTATAAAGCTCTAGTTTGAAAGAGAGATCTTTGAGAGAAATTCTCCACTTTCAAGAATCTCTCAAAACCTGTGAGAAAAACCAATGCCTCTGCTGCTGGAATCAACAACCGTATTACGGTCAGCAACTCTCAACCTTTCAGTTCTTCTCCATGTTTCTTCGAACTATTTCTGCCAGTGTGAGATTCAAGCACAAAATGCAAACTCTCTCTCTTTCAGTTCTTCTCCATGTTTCTGCAAACTGTTTCTGCCAGTGTGAGGTTCAAGCACAAAATGCATCTCTCTCTCTTTCAGTTCTTCTCCGTGTTTCTTCCAACTGTTTCTGCCAGTTTGAGAGATTCAAGCAAAAAATGCAAACTCTCTCTCTTTCAGTTTTTCTCCATGTTTCTTCAAACTGTTTCTGCCAGTTTGAGAGATTCAAGCACAAAGTTCAAAATTCTCTTTCAGTTCTTCTCCATATTCCTTCAGCTTGTTTCTTCCGGTTAGAGATTCAAAGCACGAAATGCGATTAATCTACTGTTGTTGTTATTCGAGATTCAAGAAGGCGACGACGATGACACAGCAGCCGAAGTCATCGAGAGATAAGTTCAAGAGTACATGAATCACCTGAAGAAAAGCCGGCTTGAATCTTTCCCGAGAGCTTTTCAGTCTTTCCTCGCCAACAAGACCCTCATCGCTTCGCTCCACAGAGGTCCTTTACGCGCTTGAATTGCGAGAGAGATCCCGTGATAGGTATGATCCTGTTACACTTTTACCTCCAACGTATCTATCTCTCTGCGTCGATCTCTTGCGAACAGGTTCGTATCCGCGTATCCTCTCTTCTTCGTCAATCCCTATCGAAAAGGTTTGCAGTGTCAAAGAAATCCGCGTCCCTGAAAAATCGTCTTTGCAGAAAAAAAAGTAGTGGATGGCGTGGAAGAATGAACGGTGGAAGGCGACAAAAATCTATTTCTTCTTCTCTTTTTGGCTGTTGCAACAGATGCTGCAGGCACGTGTATTCACTCTTGAGACGGTGCACAGTGATGATCGATGGACATGATGATGAGAACAGGCTCTGTATACGCTTTCTCTTTTTCTCGCTCGCTCTCTCCCTCTTTTTTCCTCGTGATTCCTTTCCTGATGAGCTTCCCTGGTGGTAAGACTTGCAGGGATCCATAAGTAGTGATCAATCCAAAGCATGCAATAAGCTCAACTTCTTATTGTTGTCGATCGATATAAATCCTCTACTACATGATGGAAGAAGAACCAGCTCCCAATCTTGGAGTGTCTGGAATAAAAAGTTCACAGATTATAAATCCGGTACACTAGGTACACGATGGAAGAAACAACTTCAGATCTTCATTTCAAGTTTTGTTTGAGTTGTGGTTTTCTTCAGGAAATTTATTTCATAGTAGATGGATCTTAGCAACAGAGAATACATATATAGAGTTGGAGACACATGGCTTAAAACCTGCACAAAAGGTTTTCATGTAAGTATTTCTTCTTCTTCTCCTGCTAATTCTCTTATGGGTAGGATCTATTCAGCATTTGGACTTCTCTTAGTTTAAGGCAAAGTTGACATCCAGAATTCCTGCAACAGAAATCCACCCTCATTTTTTATGTTTGTCGTAAAGCCCAAAACTCAGCCAGCCAGATTATCAGAATGCAATTGAGTCCATTTGATTGTGCAATGTGAGGGGGTAGTAGCACACACCATATCCACAACCTGGAAGCCATATTTCGGTTGCGTGAATGAGAGGAGCGATTTTGAAGTTCTTTCTTTATTCACAAATGCAGACGCTCACAACGTTCTTAGATGGCTTCCCTCTTCCCCATTATCAGTCTTCAATCTTTGCTTCCCTGAGTGTCACCAAGTTGTATGAAGTCTTCACGCACAGAAGCTGGAAATTACATCACATGCAAAGTTCAATCAAACAGCATGAGCAAATGAGCAATAACATGCCTTGAGATTCAGAAAAAAAAGAGAGAGAGGACTCTCTAATCATTTACTACTGCTCACGAAACTATGATAACCACATAGTAGAAACTCGATATCCTTGGGCATCAACCCAATCCCAGACATTGCAAATTATGGACTAAGCAAGGTATGGAGTGCAATCATTGGAAGATAAGCAAAACTGTTTCTGTAGATGAAGATAATCAGCAGCAGTGCTGTAGTGCCTGCTTGCATCTTAGCTCACAAACTCCTGCCTATTCTCAGTCTGCCAGCAAAAGTGCAGGGATGGATAGCTAACCTTTTTTTTGGGTCACCAGAGCTCAGAGGTGATTTGATTTTGTCTGGAAATTTTGGATTTGCACTCCATTGGTGTGATTCATGCAGTTCTTCTCAGTTGAGATCTCTTGAAGCTCTTGAATCAAAGTTGTGGTATGTGCAGACTCCATAGTATTCGTGTGAAATTGATGTTGTTGCATTCATGTGAATCTCTGCCATTGACATTGGTGTCTGGAAGGGTCTCAGAGATCAAATATGAAGTCTGGGCTATGCATCACAGGCTGTCACTGTTAGGGTGAAAGTAACCTTTTCAGCCAATACACTTCACAGCAATGTGATTTTATTCAAGGTGACGCAATGTTGTGATGGCCTCTTGCTTTGCTTCAAAACATGGATTAGAACTCTCGGGGTTCAATGTGCCTGAACATCTGACAACTGCTACAATTTAATCATCAAATCATAAAACTTTCAGCATATCTAAGATTAGTCATCACATAATCAATCAAACATGTTCACTTGTGGACCATGAGTATCCACACTCATCCAACATTTGACTATCCCATGATATGACTCAATGCTAAATTGAATATCCATTATTGACATGAGAAACCTTCAACACCCCTAATTGCATATTTGCAGTCAAAACAACACGAGTCCACTTTTGGATCACACTCAGGTTGAACAAAACACATTAAACACTAAGTACAAAAGAGGCTAACCACTAGAGCTTTTGTGCACACCATTGCCAGTTCTCTGTTGACCCATTAACATGCCTTTTTTTGCCATTCTCCGCTAGGTACTCAACCTTGTAAATAAAGCACTGAACACAAAATCATGGAGAGAAGTCAAATCCTACTTACACATCAAAATTCATGCACTCACACCTTCTCCACTCTCTGCTCAACACCAAAAGCTGCATCTTAAGAAACCCTGAAGCTAAAACGGCAAGATCTATCACAAAACAAACGTGCATTACCACTTCTTGCACACCAGAATTGCTACATTTTGCCAGGTTTTGCACACACACACCCTTCAGACCTTGAACTCTTCCAAACTTCAAATGGCTGCCTCCACACCACCATTAAGAAGCCCATGCACATAATCATTGCAACAAATACAATGCTGCAAAAACTTTCCTTTTTCACTCAAAGAACATACATCATGAGCCATACAACTCCATTGGCTTTACTTCCAGTAGCCTTAGACCCTCCCCTATCAACTAGTTGACCTGATTATTTGCTGCCATACCACAACCCACATTAAACAATGGCTGGCTGCAGCCAAAGAATTGCAGAAATCCTGACCTTGACCCTGAACTAACCGTATCAACTTCACTAACTAGTTGTATTTCTAGCTCACCCATGATGTGGAACATTTGCCACTGCCCCTATGGCAACTAACACATATGAAGCCTTTTTCATAGGTTGAACATTTTAGCACCACCCCTCTGGCAACTGCCACATATGAAGCCTTTCTCATAGGTTTTCTCAGAGTTCTTTATGTGCTCAGTCTACCCCCATCAAGCTAGATCCACTCCCACAACACATGCCTGTATCTTTGTACTGGTACACCTTTTCTCTTGTACAAATTTTCAAATGGGGTCACTCTGCCATGGGCTTGTTAGGAGCCTGGAATTGCCCTAACCCTGGCCGTTCTCTAGTACAAAAAAACACTCCTTGCACAAGAGGTGCAACTTCTCAACTAATTATTCCAAACCACAACCTACTTGCAGCAACCTTCACAGCAAAATAATATCTTAAAAGTAGATGAAAACTTCCCAAATTACACATTAATCAGCCTGAATGGACCTTTTTGAGAAAGGACTCAATAAATTGAAACAATGTGGTTATATATTTCAGATCCAACTGCATAATAGCAACTCATGACAAAGATCATGACCCAAATTTCAAAAAAGTAGTTCAAGTTTAACAACATGCATAGTACTAAACCAAACTGCCCCACTAACTTCATTGATCATGCTCCAGCAATGAATGGGCGGCACTTTAGACATGAACCATTACTCTCCACCCAAGTTTCCAGACAACTTAAATGCCATGGAAACAACACCAAGCTTCTTGGTCCTTTCTCATTCTCAACATCAAATCGCTGCTGCAAGCTCTCAAATGTCTGTATGTTAGCAGTACACAAATGGTCACATGGTTATGACATGCACGGAGAGCACCAGGTGGAAGGAGCACCAACAAAATCTTGAAAGTGTCATTAGTACCAAAAATTCATAGCAATTCACCTTTAACTGACACCAGGAATATGTGATGAGAATACAAGAAATCAACGTCACAAAGAAACTCCCATAAATTGAAACATTGGATCAACTAGTAATGCAAAAAAAAATCCATTACTAAGATTGAATCTCCCCAGCCAGTCCGGGCCAGGCGATCAGGGGGCAAACGTTATCATGAACCTAAACATATGTAGATCACAAGGTGGTAGGAGTAGGAGGGATTTTACACTTACTATCTAGGAATGGGAGGGACCTTAGGCCTACTAACATGTGTAAGTAGGTCTAAGGTCCCTCCCACTGCTAAATAGTAGGATTAAGATCCTCCTATTTTCTAGAAGGCATATCCCTTCTTTTCTTTTGTTTTACTGCAGGTTCCAGCTTTCTGGTCAGGCAGGTACTACCATTTTGGAAATTAAAAACCATTAGCTAGAACTGTCCGACACTGGTTTCAACTCAACATGGAAGGCAGGCAGCAGGTGGCATTGTGGAACCTGCAAACCTATCTGACCAAATTTCGACATAACTTCTGTCTACAGATTGTCTTTTGTACACTTAAAAACTATTCACCAGTGTTCTTGACACAAGATCTGTAAGTAGCAGCAACATGTATCATGAGAAGTAACTTCCATGGCGATCTTACACTGTGTTCCTGATGCAACAAAAGATCAGTGTTTATAGATTCACCACACTCGCACACCCATCTCTGGCCAAATCAATAAGTGCACATATATCCTCTTCTAGAAAGCAAACACCTTCTGGTATCCCTCTCTCTTTTGACTCACCTACATTCTACTCACTATTATCTCCATCACAAAGGGGACCTGATTGGGACCCCTAGCAGGTGCCTATCAAAAATTTACTGATGCATTATGCACTATGCATTTGACTTGCTCACTTGCCTCCTCATAAACCAGCGAAAACAGAAAACAGGTCACCATTGATGTAGTCATTGTCCACAATGCTGACTAAGAAGTACGAGCTTTTGATCTGTAATGATGCATCACACCCAGAAAATATGCACAAATGAGTACCTCATTGACAGCTCCAACAGACACCAAAGGCACAGCCCACTCTGCAAGCATCTTCTTGCCACATGACTACTTCCTGAGAAACTGCCCATGTATAAGCCAGAAACATATCTTGCCTCATTAGTCTCATTCAAAATAGCATTGGCTCCATGAAAACTGATAGACAAGCAGACATAATATTGTTCTCCAATATGATCCAGACAACCATATCTATGAGATTGCAGAAACTCTTCAACACCACTTTGAAAGTAACCATTCCATCAGTTGGAGCAAAACCAAAACTAACATGACAAGAATGAGTGTGGTCATAATCTTTTGAGTGTCACTCGCAAACTGTTAGACCAGGAAAACCCATGAATATCAAGACCACAAAAATTAATGTGGGTGTGTTGTGAAGTAGAATCTGAATGGACAACAGTTCCAGCAAAAGAAGTGACCTGATGATCACTGAGACTGCCATAGGCAGGACTGTGGGTGTCACCCCATCTGCCATGAGGAAACTCATCCCAGGCTGTGGTTCTTGAAATGTAACTTCTTGGTCGGTTTGCCCTGTGACAGTTTTGTGACTAATAGGTGAATACACGGTTGTGAAGCCTTCCTGTCTACAACAATCCTAAAATGCAGGCAAAACAATAATGACTAACAAAGAATCTGGAGTACAAATCAAGCTCTGAACAAAGATCACAACCAAGATCTGACAATTGAAATTATCTCAAAGATAGTTACTCAAGCACAGATACAAGTTTGTTGCATATCATCTACAGAAAAGTTTAATCTGCCTACCAGAAAATGGGGCGCACATCCTCCTTGTTGCGTTTATGTCGGTGGGAGGCCTCCAGGGTAAAGGACAACTGATCTTACTGAAGTCAATCAAACACAGGTTCTGTCACCAACAGGGAGAGAGGGGCACCTCAGTTTTCAGTATACCAACTATGTCTATGAGATTGCAGAGAAAACTCTACTTTACCACATTGAAGGAAGCTGTTGTGTTATTTCCAGCAAAGCCAAAACTAACACAACGAGTGCAGTCATAACCTTCAGTGTCACTAACAAAGTATGAGACCATCACTTTCAACATGCATAGCCGTGACTAGCTGCAATGACTCCACAATGACTTAATCAGCTCTGGATGATGGGTAGAGGGTAGACAAGTATATGATAATCTCCTCCAAACTTTGGGCAATAAATATGTAAAATCTGCATCCTGAGTTTCTCTAGCATTTCTGCAAGCAATGGCAAGACTCTGGTGTGATGCTGGTTTCACTCAAGAGACCTATCTAATTTTTTAAATAGTTCAAGCTGCAACAAACTGTGAGGGTAAGCTTCATTTTAGCTTGGCCCTGTAGAAATGAGCATCTAAGCCTAAGGTATAGAGAACCAACAAAGAGGGTAGTGGTTGGGGCCTCATACAGTGGTTCCTGGACACCCTGAACATGTCCTTTATACACACCACTGGTGACTACTTGGATGCAGTATAACTAGTAAGTTCAAGTATGCTATACACATCTATACATGCTATATGGTATTGAAGAGGAAAGTGCACAATAAGACTTTGAAGGTAAGCATTGTCAGTTCCAGCAAACCCCAAAACTAACACAACAAGAATAAGTGTGCTCATAGACTTATGAGAGCCACTCACATAGTATCAGACCATCACCTTATCATGAATTGCAGTGACTAGCTGCCATGACTCCCCACCATGATACTCTACATATCCCACAAAGAAGACTGGTTCCACACCAACCAAAATGCTTAAATCATAGAGAATAACATCTGGAAAGATGTTACACAAGACCTGAAGAATGCCAAGTACAGACTTCTCAAGATTGAGAGAGTACAGATGCAATGTCCTGATATCATGTGACAAAATCTTCTTGCACATTTCAGAAGAAATGTGAATCTTCTCAAGAATGAATTCCATATGCTCGAACTGCTTCTTCATTGTCCTTAATTGGCTCAAGTGCGGCTTTGATCTCCGCTGGCACCTGTGTCACCCTTCCATATTATCTTTCACCCTCTAGCAAAAGGTCATGACTCCTGCTGCATAGATGACCATGTCTAGCTTGATGAAAGTGCTGTGTGGTGAAATGTCAAACTCATAAAACACCTTTATGAATGACATCAAAAAATGAATCTGTCCTATTCAATCAATGTTCAACCACTTACATATCAGAACTACTGGATAGGATTTTGATGAAAAGTGAGTGAACAGGGCAAGTAGCACTAGGCAGGGACTGAAAACATGTGACACAAGTGTATACCTCTGTTTTGCAAAGTCCTGTCATGCGCAGAAATCCTTTGTAACTCTGGATGGGCATAATACCAGGAACAATCAGGCACTTGATGCCAATTTCACGACAGTCACTCACAAACTTGAGGAAGATATCTTTGTCATAGAAGAGCTGGGTGATAATTACCTCTCCACCACCATCCACCTGCAACGAGACATTACATCCCTTGAAACCTGCAACCTGGCCATTAATAGGGAAAACAAAAGAGCAGACTGGTGCATTCTGACCAGCTTCTCAGAATCAGAATACACCAAGTGGCAGACCTTGAACATAAACACATTGACCTGGTTATCTTCTCTTAATGTATCTGAGAGCCCAACAAAGGGTCATCTACATGGCTTCAAGTCTTCTATTCACAGAGACTTTGAAGCTCGAATTAAAAGACTCAAAACCAAGGTACAGCATGGTGTGATTTGTAGATGATTCTAGTGTCCAGCAAATGGATGTACAAAAGTGAATTTTCTCTGGATCTGACAAGAGAAATCTCACTAACAAATACCAACCTTCTCTTTCAAGTAAGCAAGATCTTTTTTGTAGGCCTCCTCTGTTGCTCCTGACTCAGAAGTAATCACCTCTGGATGGGCCTCTGCAAGCAAAATGGTCACACAACTCAGCCATTAATCAAGTGATCATGACACAAACTTGTTGCAAATTCTGTGAAACTATTCTGGATTGAGGTCATCCTTGCTGACTGATTAAAGAGACACATAGGACCAACTCAAATCCCCAAAATCAGACTAATAGTCTGTAAACATACCCATTCATTACCCATTACTTGCAGAAAACAAAAAGCTCAGTTCTAACCCTCTGCTGCCAAGGAATTAGTGCTTCATAGCATGGGTATCCGATCCTTCCTCCATGAGTAGATTTAACATACTGCTGTTGTATAACAGCCACAACAACTGAAACAACCACTCCAGAAAACGTGTTTACCTTTCAGAAGTAGAAAGGACAAGCAGAGTGCCAGCAGAGGATCACATACCTGGGTACCCAGCAACAGTGATCCCAAAGTAGTCCCCATATTTAGCTTTGATGTGCCTCACCTGTAACAAAACAGATGTATCGATCCCAAATCCCAGGTGCTTTGTTGCACAATATTCAAAATAACGATAGAAATCTGCAACCCAATTTTGCACATTCACATATCTATGCGAAAACTGGGGAAGGTTCACCTCAACAATTGCAGCTCTGCACATCAACTTTGGAATTGTCTCATGAGCCCATCCATGGCCAACTAAACAGCATAGCGTACACACAGATCTAATCTTTTGTTCATGGGATGAAGAAAAGTAGTGAAAGATTGAAGATAAGCCTTGAAACCAACTAAAGTGAACATTCACCAGATCCAGTGCACAAGAGAAGCCACCCTCAACAGTCACGAACGTGTCCTGGCCATGAGGAGGATCACCTTGCAGTGCAAGGATGTTTTGAATGCCATTGGTCTTCACTGTGTCCAAGGCATCATCAAGCTTCTCAATGGGCATGTTTGTGCAGGTCAGATGCATCATGGTCTCGACACAGATCTGTTACACGAATAGTACTTTTAGTCCAATTTGCCATTTGTTGACACAATTCACAAACTTGGGAAACAAAGATCCTATACTCTTAAACAAAAGGAAGCAATAACAATAGTCTGCCTTGCAAAAGAGGTGTATTGGATCAACAGAAGAAATCTGTTCAAGCAACATCAGAAGACAAATCTGACAGCAGGAGTATCTTCTACCTAAACCCTAAACCTAAACTGGATTTTCAACCAGTAAAAGTTCAAGGTAAGAAGGAATATCGATCTGCATTCTCAGACCAAGAGTGAGTGCCAAATTGATGAGGAAAACACATTCATAGGATGCCAGGTTCGCTTGTGTTCTTGACACTGGCTTCAAAGTGTGCAATGTACCTCAAAAGGAGCTACATGAGAACAGAATTGAGGGTGAAAGAACATCTGAACCCATGCGAGCAAGATTTCCAATAAACAGCAGAATCAATGTTCACCAGGAAGGATCACACATCACATCATGGACTCCAATACCATAATAGGTAGGGACCATGAGAAAAATTCCAAGACTTCAAAAAGCCAAAGGAAGATAGAAAATTCATTTGATTGTGAAGCCCACCACAGAAGAAGAAGATACAAACAACACCAGATTTCAAACTGAAGGAAGAAGCAAATTCAGATTTCAAACTCAAGAGATTGGTTTGAAGATTCTGGTTTGTATTTTCTTACCATATTCTGCATTGTGTTTGCAATGTCAAGCGTGAGAGCGGAAGTGGCGTCACCAGCTCCCCATGTGATGTCACAGAAGGCGGGCTGGTGGACTACCATACGATCCATTCTATCATACAGATTCTCGATGCCTTCCTCGGTCCTGGGAGGGAAGAATTCGAAAGAGAAAACCACACCGTTGTGGTTAGCCAGGCCATTGTTGATCTTGTCAATAACCTTCATGCTTTGCCGCTGCTGCTGCTGCCGCCGATCTCCCCTTCCTTCCTGAATTCGCCTTTCAGATTTCTGCCTTAAAAAAGTCGCACCAAATGGAGTCAGACACTTTTTCTACTGCCGCAATGGGAGCAGAATAACTGCAAATTCCTACAAATAACTGCATACTCCTACAGTTTCCAGCACGTTAATAAGGAGAAAGGGCTCACAAAGCAAGCCATTGCAACACAAAAACGAGAAAGCGAGAAAAGATCTCCACCAACAAAACCCCCCACCGAAAATAAAAACAAAAACCAAAAAAAAAACACACACAGAGATATCAGTCTTGATTTTGAATTCCCACTGTCTTTTGGACGGGCGTGGCAATTGGGAGGGAGAAGGAGAGGAGGAAGTGCACCACCTCCGAAGAGAAGAGCGAAGGAGTGAGCAAAGGCACAGCGAAGTCCCCGTATGCGCCGAGGCTCGAGCACGAAGACGATGATGATATACGTATTTTTCTGAGTATCTTATCTCTATACGTACAAGTGAACAACATCCAAATATATATTTAAGAAAATACGTACACGCCCTACTATTTTCTCGAAAAATGTTCACGTTTCAAATTATCTGTTCATATTGGCATAACCCCCGATTAGGTGACTAATCATTGTATTGAATGTTTTTTTTTTTTTTGGAGAAATTTCGCACTAATACAAAAACAACAAAATTCCTTGCCAATTGTACAAAGGGTTTTTTTTGTTGGGAAATTTGAGCAAAAGTCGCCATATTTTGAGGAAAAAAGGGCAGAAGTCGCCATAATTAGACACTGAGTTTGTGGAGGTTGCTAAAACAAACCCGGGATTCTAAAAAATTTCTACTTTCTTGTTTGACCTCTACCCAAATTTGGCCCATACCTCTTCTAAACAATTGCCACTCCACCACCTACTTAAACCCTGGATTGTATTGGAGTGCCAGGGGTTTTATTTTTTCAATTTTGTAATACCGAAACTATTTCAAAGTTTTCCAAAAAGATTGAAGAATTAGACAAATTTTCTCTTTTTTTCTTTAAAAAATTTCAAAACATTACCCTTTTTTTTGGGGTCGAAACAACAACCAAATTAATTGAAAATAAAATCACTGGATCATTGCTATAGACCAGATATCAAAGTAAATTTATTAGTAAAGAATCCTTTTATATTTCGGTGACCTACTAGATCCTGTTGAAGAAATCTGGCTACCTAATGGTTTTTGGAAAATTGAAATGTGGAAAATTCGGACCATTTTTTTCACAAACACCTAATTTTTTCATTTTCATTTGGGTGGGTATCCTTACAAAGCATAATCTTCCAAAGCTAAAAATAAACTTTTTATTGCCAAATTTAGTTCAAAAAAATTAAACCAAAAAAATAAAATTAATCCAATTATTTTTTCTCTAACTTTTTGTTGTGCACTACAGGAACCTCAAATGCATTAGAATAAATAAAGTCACACACACAAATACATGCGTACAACTGATGCACCTGAGAGCATCCTCCATCAACCCATTTCACACTTATTAATATGTTTTGCATGAAGAATAGTAAAGTTTATCTCGATTTGGGGGCCAAAAAATGGTATTTGTGGAAAGGATATAGTGTGTGCAAAAGGCACTACAAAGTCTAATTACTGCGCTTGATTGAGCAAATAGAATGATTAGTCCAAGGGATTTGTTATCAGTAACCTCTTACCTTTTTCACTCCCAATTTTCATGTTTACTAGTGTGGCCTCTGCCGTTGGCCCAAGTGTTATCACATCCTCAACTGATTTTTCCTTCCAAAACTTGGTTTTTTGGAATTTATTTGAATTTTTAGTCACAAAAATCACTTAAAAATCAATATCTCCCACATTCTGAATCCATATCTTACCAAATAAATTCCATTAAGTCCTGCTCATCAAGATCTTTCCAACAACACCAAAGACACATTCCAATTCCTTCGAAATTTTCAGCTATGATTTAATTTAATTTTCAGTGAAGAAATCATTCAATATTCAAC